>Ga0256405_10003576_pt1 | contig 31731 bp, 27 predicted proteins | sample RumenRJG_02DNA_FD_189096 | JGI IMG/M metagenome (GOLD analysis project Ga0256405, IMG submission 189096) | Bovine rumen microbial communities from Lethbridge, Alberta, Canada - RJG_02 | ecosystem: Host-associated > Mammals > Digestive system > Stomach > Rumen | place: Canada: Alberta...
CTATGGACCAGATTCTCTCCCATCTCAAATCAGCCGGACATCCAGTGTCCCATTGGTATTACGGTCACTTCCACCAGAGTTGGAATTCCCAGATAGACGGCATCCTGTTCTCGATGCTGGATATCATAGAGTTCAAGGAGATACACTAGCTGGGACAAAAACCGAGGTTTTTGTCCCAATCTTTGAAAACTACTAAAAACAAGGCGGAACGATTGGAAACAATATTCGGCAGTATAAATACTTGATTTATTTTCAGTTAAATGGCTAATTCGCTGAAATTATGACAGATAGCGAAAGGAATTGTTTCGGGATTTTCACTCCCCGTCCGAGGCACATTTAAAAGAGCTAACTATCTGATTATCAGTAGTTAGCTCTTTTATGGTATGTATTTTTGCCGATAATATATTATCTCTTTAACCTTCTCTACAAATGCTTCCGTCTTAGCAATATACGGGTTCAACGTCTTCTTTAGTCCAGCGCAGGAAGTCATCGTAATCTCCAGTGTGGCGCATATTCTGAAGCCTTGCCAGTAAAGATCCGTCCTCATTGGCAAGGACACCTGTACGGACATAATGCTGACCAATCATCCCGATAGTTCCGTCGCGGGTCTTTGCGGCATACCCGGCACTGATCAGTAGAGCAGACGAAGCGCAAAGATAATCAAACGGTTATTTCTCGCCAAGGACGCACCAGCGGACCAGAGGGATGCGCCGGATGAGCTCGTAAAGAAGCGGGGACAGGGTAAAGACGGCTACGGAGAGAATCACGTACATGGACCAGGGCGGCAGCTGGGTGTAGGTTTTAATCATGTAACCCAGACTGGCAATCACCAGATAATGAACTATATAGAGGCCATAACTGGAGCGGGTCATATAAGCGGCGAAAGCACCTGTCCGGTCAAACTTTGTCTTGAACCAGCCCATCATGGCAAGGCACATCAGCCAGCCGTAGATGCAGTTGAGAGGGCTTCCCAGATACTCAGGGGAGGTGTTGTCCTGCCCGAAGGTGGTGCCGATAAGGACACCTCCGGCCACCACGGCGGAAGCCATCAGTGGAATCCATGCCCTCCCAATCTGCGACTGCACCTGCCCATGCGAAAAAACGAAGTACCCCAGCAGGAACGGCACCATATAGAAAAGCGGCTTGTAAAGGTTCAGGAGGCCATCGGCCGATTCCGGACGCGGGTTCCGGATAAGCGTCTGCTCCCCTGCCCAGAAGAGCACTCCAAGCATGATAATCCATACGATTCCAGCCTTTCCGCACCAGTTCCAGAACCTGTCCCGACGGTCCAGCGTCCGCACGATAAGCAGCACGATGCACAGCAGCCACAGTACCTGAATGAACCACAACGGACCCGTGCCGCTCACGGCCATAATAATATACTTTGCCACTGCCGGAACGCCGTCAAAGACGCCCTGCTTTGATGCCACCACCGTGTTGAAGTATCCCACCATCCATTGGAAAACAAACAGGCCGATAGTCCCCGGCACCAGAAGTTTCCGCGTGCGGGCCTTGAACCACTCCTTTGCCGAATACTTGTCCAGGGCATACCTGGCGCTTATTCCCGCCAGGATAAAGAGAAGCGGCATGAAGAAGGGATACAGGATGTACATCACAACATCCTGGTACTGCAGGACATCCGGATACTCTCCAAAGCCCCCTATTCCGCCAAACACGCCTTTATTGTTGTAGAAATAGATGACGTGGTACAACAGTACCAGAAGTACGGTTACCCACCGCAGGTTGTCTATCCAATGTTTTCTCATTTTGTAAGTTCCTCCATGGTCTGGTCTATTACGCTTTGGAAAATATCAGTCTTCAACAGTGCCATTCCTTTCTGGTCTCCAAGCATAAGCAGGGCATCCCCCGGCTTGATATTGTACACTGTACGGGCCTCCTTGGGAATAACAATCTGGCCCTTGTCCCCCACCTTCACTACTCCGAAGATGTATTTGCCTTCATTTTCCTGCATAGTGGTAAAAGTTAGAATTTTCCCACAAATATAACAAATAATCAGCTCTCCGGCAAAAAAAGTGTTCGGCACACCAGCGGGCGAGGTTGGCAATGCTTTTGGACGAGGTGTAACCCTTTACCTTAAAACCGCCTTGTAGATATCTGCAAGGCGGTTTTCTGTTAAGCCCTTAAATTCGGTCACTTGAATACCACGCCCCGGCCTGGGGGCTAAAATCATACCTCAAACTCCTACAAGTGCCTTTGGTAGTCCATCCTCTCGTGTAGAATACGGTCAACGCTGATAGTTCCATCCTTATCCCTTTTATAGAAGATGACATGATGGCCAACTCTATAGCCTAAAACGCCGGGTTTAACGATCTCATACTTCTTTTCAAGAAACAGGGGAATATTGTCCAGGCTTTGGATAGCGTTGTATATCTGCCGATAATAAACAACAGCCTGATCATCTGACCAGGTCTGAACCGTGTACTCCCAAATGCCGTCTATATCGGCTATGGCCTTTCTGGATAACTGAATCTTAGCCATTGTTCCTCCGTTTTGCCTTCAGCTCCACCAAGTGGGACTCGAAGTCAAAGTCTTCGACATACCCGCTAGTTTCCCCTTCTTCAATGGCGGTACGGAGAGTCGCTATCTTTTGTTCGTCCTCCTCCAGCCTTCTGAGTCCGGCGCGAATCACCTCGCTGGCATTCGTATAACGGCCTCCAAGGATACTGGATTGGACAAATGCGTCAAAATGAGCTCCTAATGCAACAGTGGTTGTTTTCATTTAAATAATTCTTTGTCGCAAATATAAGAAATATTCTTATGCCGTACAACTGCATCATCATCTTCTGACCGTATTTATGGCAAGCTCCCCGTCCGCCGCACACGAAAACAGCCGATTGCTTACGCAACCGGCTGTAAATCATTTCCTTGGCGGAGGGGACGAGATTCGAACTCGTGGTACAGAATAACCCGTACGGCAGTTTAGCAAACTGCTGGTTTCAGCCACTCACCCACCCCTCCGGGCTTAAAGCGAAAGAAACGCACCGAGACTGGGCCCGGGCTCCGTCACAAAGGACGGGACTGCAAAGATACGGATTTTTTGACAAATCACAAGACTTTTCTTATTTTTGTGATGGTAAACCACATGCTCATGAAAACAAAAAGTTTTTTCTGGATTGTTCCCGCCTTCTTTTTCCTGGCAGCAGCAGCGGTAAACATTTATGGTAAAATGCAGGGCCTTGCCATTGCCGGCACGGTGAAACCCGCCCTGCTTCCCCTCCTGGCCGTCACCACGCTGGCGGCAGCGGGCGGCGTGGAGTCCCGTGGCATCAAACTGCTCCTCCTGGCCCAACTGCTGGGCTTTACCGGAGACACCCTCCTGCTGTTCGCGGGCTTCAAGCCCTTCATCGGCGGCATGGCAGCCTTCCTCCTGGGACATCTTTGCTACATCTCCCTCTTTGGCAGTCAGTCCTGGAAAGGGCTCGGCCTTAAAGTGTGGATTCCGGCCCTCATCGTCATGGGCGGCATCGTCGCCGGCCTCATCTGGGCCATTGGCGTGGAAGGAGACCTCCTGGTCCCCATGTGCGTGTATGGAATGGTGCTTATGCTGCTGATTTTCAGTGGCCTCGCCGGAGTAGTCCACTGCAGGGGCGGCGCCTGGCTGCTCATCCTCACCGGCAGCCTCCTCTTCACGTTCTCGGACGCGCTCATCGCCCTGGAAACTTTCTCAGAGAAGCCTGCAAGCTGGATTCCCGCCACCATCATGGCCACGTACCTGGCCGCCCAGGCCCTCCTGGCCATCGGCGCCCTGCACATCAAAAAGAAGTAGGATTATTCCTCGTTCTGCGCAACGGAAACCGGAATGGGCCTGCCATCCCGATAGGCCACAATGTGCGCAGCCGGGAAACCCAGCACCCGCACGGAATTCAAATCCAGCAAAGCGGATACATAGTGCCGATACAGCCCTGTCGCGTACGTATAACGCAGGTTGGAACCCAGCCGTTCATAAACCGGCGAAACGCCACGCAGGTCATCCAGGCCGGCATGACCCGCGGAGGAAAACAGTACTATCTGATAAACAATGCCGTCCGGCAGTTTGTTGTCCGGCGCGAAACGCCCCACCGGCATTACGCGGAAGGTCGATGTTTCCAAAGGGGCCCCCATGCGCAGTTTGAAGCGGCCTCCCATGGCGTTTTTGGCAAAAGTATAACTAAGCGAAGCGCCCACCACTTCCCTGTCCTCCGTCTGGCCCACCACGCCGCTTTGCAGAAAACTCTGTTCCACCAGGCGGATTTCCAGGTTCACCTCCTCCAACAGAGCCAGCAGCGAGTCGCGCGCCGCCTGCCCGTCTTCCTTCGAGATGGCGTCGCGCAGCGCCCGGGCCTCCTCCATTTTACGCGCGTACAGGCGCGTATTGGCATTCCCCTGCGGGGCGGAAGACATGGCCGATGCAGCATCCATGCGGGAAGGGTCTTTCACGGCCTTCAAGGTAGCCAGCTCCGCCAGTTCGGAAACATCCCGCACCGGCTCACGGCTGTCTATGGACGAGCGGTCCAGCACATAGACATAGACGCTGTCCCGGGAGCAGTCCCGGTTGGAGGCGAAGAGGGTATATTTTCCGTCCTGTGTCTCGCAGAACAGCAGGTCATCGGCAGGAGAATTGAACGGGAAGCCCATGTTCATCGGGGCGCTCCAGCGGCCGTTTTCCGCATCCCAGCGGGACGAATACAGGTCGAAGCCCCCTACCCCGGCCAGCCCGTCCGAGGCGAAGTACAGCGTCTGGCCGTCCGGCGACAGCATGGGAAAAACTTCATTGCCGATACTCAGGTGCGCTTCTCCCAGATGACGGGGCGAGCGCCAGGTGCTGTCCATGTCTTCCGTCACAAAAAGACTGCGCGTACCGGCACGGTCCCGGGCGGAGAAATAGATGACATCGGCCCCTTTGGGATAATATAAAGGGTAGCTGTCCGACGAATCCAGCTGGTTGGGCGAGGGGTGCCAGGCATGCTGCGGCAGCGGGTAATACAGGAAAAAATCCTTGCGGGAGAAGCGCTGACGGGCTACCACGTGCGGTTTGGCGCACAAGTCCATGAGGTTGAGCCCGTTTTGCGAAAATGCAGCCTTCTGCATCTGGTCGGTATCCATGTACAGCTCCAAGGCTTCCTGGAAGCGATAGGCCCGATGGAGGCTGTCCGCCCGCGCCACAATCTGCTCCACGGTCATCCGCTCCGGGGGCACGGGCATGGTCAAGGCTTCCGGCAGGTCCAGAATGTGCTGGGCCCGCAAGCCGCTTCCCGCCAGGAGCAGGAGAATTGTGCCGATTAAAAAACGCTTCATCTTCGCTGAAAGTTTGCAAAATTACTAAAAAATTATGACATGCATCTGTAAATAATTCTTCGTTAATCGGAAAAAATTAGTAAATTTGCAACCTATTTTGCGGTAGTGTCTATTGACGGTACCTCAAGCAGATAAAAAGTAAATTTAAAACATATACAAAAATGCAAAGCAAAGGTTGGATCAGACTCGTAGCCATTCTGCTCGCCATCGCCAGCATCTGGCAGCTTTCCTTCACCGCAGTAACCCGCCTGCAGGAAAACAAAGCTGCCAAGTATGCAGAGGAACAGGCCCTGCAGTTTGTAGAGTCTAACAATGTAGCCGCAGAAGTCCGTGAGTATGTACAGGACTCCGTGGCCAACATCAGAAACAGAGCCTACATTGACTCCATCAGCACGGAAAAGGTGTTCCTCGGATACACCTACCAGAGCGTGAAAGAAAAAGAGATTAACCTGGGTCTGGACCTCAAGGGCGGCATGAACGTCATGCTGCAGGTTCAGCTGGAGGACCTGGTGAAGGCCCTTTCCGGCAACAGCACGGATCCGGACTTCGTGGCCGCCCTCTCGCAGGCCAAACAGAACAACGTGAACTCCAGCCAGGATTTCATCGGCCTGTTTGCAGAGGCGTGGAATCAGGTGGCGCCCCAGCGTCGTCTGGCAGAGATTTTCGCCACGTATGAGCTTCGCGACAAGGTGTCCAACGATGCCACCAACGCAGAGGTCATCACGGTCATCCGCGGTGAGGCCAAGAGCGCCGTTGACAACTCCTTCAACGTACTCCGCAACCGTATCGACCGTTTTGGCGTAACCCAGCCCAACATCCAGCAGGTGGGCAACTCCGGCAAAATCCTCATCGAACTGCCGGGCGTAAAGGACCCTGAGCGTGTGCGCAAGCTCCTGCAGGGTACCGCCTCCCTGGAATTCTGGCCCACCTATCAGGGCAACGAGGTAGACCTCTATGCCGTGGACGCGCGCGTGAGCGAGATCCTGGGCAATCTGGGAGACTCCACCGCAGTGGCCAATCCCCTGTTCCAGGTGCTTTCCCCCTCCGGTTGGAACAATGCCTGCATCGGCTTTGCCCAGGGCGTGGACACCGTGAAAGTGAACCAGTACCTGGCCATGGCTTCGGACGTGCTTCCCGCCGGCTTCAGGGGCCTGTGGTCCGTGAAGCCCACCGAACTGGTGAAAGGCAGCAACCTGTATGAACTGGTGGCCATCAAGGTGAACTCCCGCGACGGCAAGGCTCCCCTGGACGGCGGTGTGGTCACCGACGCCCGCGTGAACTTCAACGGCCAGCAGAACGGCGGTACCCCGTCCGTTTCCATGACCATGAACGCAGAGGGCGCCTCCATCTGGGCCCGTCTCACCAAGGACAACATCGGCAAGCAGGTCGCCATTGTCCTGGATGGCCTGGTGTATTCCTATCCTACCGTGAACACGGAAATTACCGGCGGTTCTTCCGAGATTACCGGTAACTTCGATGTTCAGGAAGCCGAGGACCTTGCCAACGTGCTCAAATCCGGTAAGCTCCCCGCCCCTGCCACCATCATCCAGGAGCAGGTGGTGGGTCCTTCCCTGGGTTCCGCATCCATCAAGGCCGGTCTCATCTCCTTCCTCATCGCCTTCTGCCTGGTGCTCATCTACATGGTATTCTTCTACCAGGGCGCCGGTCTCATTGCAGACGTTGCCCTGCTGTGCAACGTAGTGCTGCTGTTCGGCGTGCTCGTGAGCTTCGGCGCCGTCCTTACCCTGCCCGGTATCGCCGGTCTGGTCCTTACCCTGGGTATGGCCGTGGACGCCAACGTGATTATCTATGAGCGCATCAAGGAAGAACTGGCTGCCGGCAAGGGCTTCTCCCTGGCCGTGCACGATGGTTACAAGAACGCTTACAGCGCCATCATCGACGGTCAGCTCACCACCCTCATCACCGGTATCATCCTGTATATCTTTGGTTCCGGTCCCGTACAGGGCTTTGCTACCACCCTTATCATCGGTATCGTCACTTCCGTCCTTACCTCCATCTTCATTACGCGCATCATCTTCGATGACCGTATCCAGCGCGGTAAGACGGTGGCCATGAGCAACAAGCTCACCGCCAATATCCTCAAGAACACCAAGGTGGACTTCATCGGCGCCAAGAAGTGGTCCTACATGGTTTCCGGTGCCCTCATCGTGATTTCCATCGCTTCCATCGCCTTCAAGGGCTTCAGCTACGGTGTTGACTTCACCGGTGGCCGTACCTATGTGGTCCGCTTCGACAAGAGCGTCACCGCTGAGGATGTCCGCGCTTCCGTAGAGGCTACCTTCCAGGATGCCGCCGCCGCTGCCGGCATCGACCAGTATTCCGTTGAGGTGAAGCAGTTCGGTGGCGATGCCCAGATGAAGATTACCACCCAGTACAAGAACGACCAGGAAAGCACCGAGGTAGATGCCGAGGTAGAAGGCCTGCTGTACAACGCCCTCAAGGGCTTCTATGCAGAGGATATCCAGCTGAGCGACTTCACCTCCACGCTGGAGAACCCCAACGGTATCATCTCCTCCGACAAGGTAGGTCCTACCATCGCCCGTGACATTACCCGCAGCGCATTCATCGCCGTTTTCCTGGCCCTCTTGGCCATCTTCGCCTACATCGCCTTCCGGTTCAAGGGTTGGACCTGGGGTCTGGGCGGCGTGGTCTCCCTGGCGCATACGGCGCTCATCGTCATTGGTTTCTTCTCCCTGTTCAACGGTATCCTGCCGTTCAACCTGGATGTGGACCAGACGTTCATCGCCGCCATCCTGACCATCATCGGTTACGCCATCAACGATAACGTGGTTATCTTCGACCGTATCCGTGAGCAGCGCGGCCTGCACCCGAAGGAAGACTTCCGCACCACAGTGAACACCGCTCTCAACGCCACGCTCACCCGTACCCTCAACACCTCCATCTCCACCCTCATGCCCATGCTTGCCATCGCCATCTTCGGCGGCGAAAGCATCCGCGGTCTGGCTGTGGCCCTGTGCCTGGGTGTTATCATCGGTACCTACGCTTCCATCATGATTGGTACGCCCATCATGTTCGACGCCACCATGAGCGCCAAGAAGAAAGAGCAGAAGTAAGTTCTGCGGTCCAGGCAGGATGCGCCCTTGGGCCCATCCTCCAACCATCTACTCAAAAGCCGGCTCCCATCGCGGGGGCCGGTTTTTTTGGATTGTTGATAATTTGATTTGGGCGGACAAGGGAAAATGGTTAACTTTGTTACCTATGAGTTTTGTGCATCTGCATGTCCACACCCAGTACTCCATCCTGGACGGACAGTCTTCCATCGAGAACCTTTTTAACCGGGCCGACGAGCTGGGGATGCCCGCCCTAGCCATCACGGACCACGGTAACATGTTCGGCGTCAAGGAGTTCTTCAAGTTTGCCAAGAAGCATCCCAACGTGAAGCCCATCATCGGCTGCGAGGTGTACGTGTCCAAAGGGGACCACCGCAAGAAGGAAAAGGGCTATTACCACCTCATCCTCCTGGCCAAGAACTATGCCGGCTACCTGAACCTGGTGAAGATTGTCTCGGAGGGGCACATCAACGGCATGTACTACCGGCCCCGCGTGAGCCATGAGGTCATTGAACAGTATCATGAAGGCCTAATCTGCTCCAGCGCTTGCCTGGCCGGCGAAGTCCCGCGCGCCATCATGGCCCATGACGACGAAGCCGTGGAAAAGGCCATCCTGTGGCACAAGCGCGTGTTCGGGGAAGACTACTATCTGGAGGTGATGAAGCACAAGACGGAGGTCCCCGGGCTGGACAACCAGCTGTACCAGGACCAGTGCTACTACACGGAGGAAATCTTCAAGCTGGCGGAAAAATACGGCGTAAAGGTCATTGCCACCAACGACGCCCACTTTGTGCGCAAGGAGGACGGCCCCGTGCACGACCGCCTCATCTGCCTCACCACCAACTCCTATATTGACGACCCGGACCGCCTGCGCTATACCCAGCAGGAGTACATCAAGACGGAAGAGGAGATGCTCGCGCTGTTCCCGGACCATCCGGAGGCGCTGGCCAACACGCTGGAAGTAGCGGAGAAGGTGGAAAGCTATTCCATCGACCGGGATCCCGTGCTGCCGGTGTATGAGATTGACCCGGCGTTCATGGCCGATATAGACACGTACTTAGAAAAATACAAGGACATTATCGATGCGGGCCGATGCGACAAGCACGGCACCTACCGCGGCGACGGCTTCTGCCATTCGGTGGCCTACCTGTGCCACCTGACGTACCTGGGCGCGCATGAGCGCTACGGGGAAACGCTCACGGCGGAGCAGGACGAGCGCATAGACTTTGAGCTCAAGACCATCTGCCGCATGGGCTTCCCGGACTACTTCCTCATTGTGCAGGACTATATTGCCGCATCCCGTGCCGCCGGCTCCATGGTGGGTCCCGGCCGTGGTTCCGCCGCCGGTTCCGTGGTGGCTTACTGTCTCAAAATCACCAACTTAGACCCTATCAAGTACCAGCTCCTGTTCGAGCGCTTCTTGAACCCGGACCGTATTTCCATGCCGGATATCGACGTGGACTTCGAGGACCTCACCAAGGCGCACCAGTACGTGGAGCAGAAGTACGGCACCTCGCACGTGTCACGCGTGATTACCTTTGGTACGATGGCCGCCAAGAGCGCCCTCAAGGACATTGCGCGCATCAGCCACCTGAGCATTGACGAGAGCAACCGCCTCACCAAGATGATACCGGACCGCCTGAGCGAGAAAAAGGAGAAGAAATACCCCTTCAACCCCAAGTTGGATGAGCTGAAGTCCGGCTTCAAAGTAGTGGAAGAAGAAGTGGAGGAGGAGCAGGACGGGCAAAAGGTCAAGGTGAAGAAAACCTACCAGGTGGGCCTGGAGGACGCAGACGTAAAAATCACCCTAAAAAACTGCTACCGGCTTGTGCCTGAGTTCATTGAGGAGCTCAAGAACGGCCCGGAGCTCAACAAGGAGGTCCTGAAGTACGCACAGGCGCTGGAAGGCTGCGTGCGGCAGGTGGGCGTGCATGCGTGTGCCACCATCATCGGCCGCGGAGACCTCACGGATTACCTCCCCATCACCCTGTCCAAGGACAAGGAAACCGGCGAAGACGTTCGCACCTCGCAGTTCGACGGCCACTACATTGAGGACGTAGGCATGCTCAAGATGGACTTCCTGGGGCTCATCACCCTGTCCATCATCCACAACTGCCTGGATCTCATCAAGGAGCACCACGGAGAGGATATCGACATAGAAGCCATTCCCATTGACGATGCCCCTACGTACGAGCTCTACGGCCGTGGAGACACCACCGCCGTGTTCCAGTTTGAATCGGAGGGCATGAAAACCTGGCTGCAGAAGCTGCGCCCGTCCCGTTTCGAGGACCTCATCGCCATGAACGCCCTGTATCGGCCCGGTCCCATGGATTATATTCCGGACTTTGTGGCCCGCAAGCTGGGCGAGCAGGCCATCGAGTACGACCTCCCCGAAATGGAGGAATTCCTGCAGGATACCTACGGCGTCACGGTGTACCAGGAGCAGGTGATGCTGCTGTCCCAGAAGCTGGCCGGTTTCACCAAAGGCGAGGCCGACAAGCTCCGCAAGGCCATGGGCAAGAAGCAGATAGACATCCTGAATTCCTTGAAGGACAAGTTCATGACGGGCGGCCAGGCCAACGGACATCCGGAAAAAGTGCTGGACAAGATTTGGAAGGACTGGGAGAAGTTCGCCCAGTACGCCTTCAACAAGTCCCACGCCACCTGCTACGCCTGGGTGAGCTATCAGACCGGCTGGCTCAAGTGCCATTATCCGTCGGAGTTCTTTGCCAGCTGCCTCAACTGTGCCAAGAGCATGGAGGAAATCACCAAAATCATGGACGATTGCAAGGGCCATGGCATCAAGGTGCTGAATCCGGACATCAACGAAAGCGCTGGCCACTTCACCGTGAACAAGAACGGCGACGTGCGTTTTGCCCTGGGTTCCATCAAGGGCTTTGGCGCCAACGTGGTGGACGCAATTGTCAAGGAAAGGGACGAAAACGGCTTGTTCTCAGACATTTACGACTTTGTGGAGCGCATGGCCGGCAGCGTGAACCGCAAGAGTTTCGAGTCGCTGGTGAACTCCGGTGCCTTCGACAGCTTTGGGCACAAGCGCAGCATGTACTTCCAGTTTGGCAAGGGCGGAGAGATGTTCATCGACCTTATCACCCGTTACGGAGAGCTGTATAAGAACGACACCGTATCCAGTGCTGCGTCGCTGTTCGGGGACATGGAGGAGATGAAGCCGGAGCGTCCGCCGCTGCCGGAAAGCGAGGGCGACATGGACATCATGGAGCTGCTGCAGCGGGAAAAGGACCTGGTGGGCATGTACCTGAGCTCCCATCCGCTGGACCGCTACGAGTTCGAGATGCACAACTTCACCAACTGCCAGCTGGCGGACCTGGGGAATTTTGTGGCCGATTGCGAGAGCAAGAAAAAGACCGCCAAGGTGTATGTGGCGGGCATTGTGACGGACTTCAAGCAGCTTACCACCAAGACGGGCAAGCCGTACTCCCGCACCATGCTGGAGGACTACAGCGGCTCCTATGAGCTCACGCTCTTCGGGAAGGACCACGAGGCCTTCATGCAGTACATGCAGCCCAAGGCCACGCTGTTCCTGGAAGGCGTGGTGGAGGAGAAATTCTTTCTGAAGCCGGAGGAGCGCGCGCAGGGAAAAACAGCCCCGTACACCTTTAAAGTGCGGAAAGTCACCCTGTTAGGCAACATTTCGGACGATTTGCTCACCGGCTTCTGCATGGACATCACCACGCCCATGCTCACCCAGGAATTCCGCCAGAACCTGGTGAAGGTGGTGCACAAGCATAAAGGCAACATCCCCCTCACCCTGTACCTGTTCGACCCCGGCACCCGCTACCGTATCCAATTCTATTCCAAGAAGTTCCAGGTGGCCGTCACCTCGGAGTTCATCCGCGACCTTCGCGCCATCGGCGTGGACAAGTACGAGGTTCAGAGACGCTAATCCCCATTTTTATGAAAGACTATAGTAATATCCTCCGCGGTTTCTTTTGGACCGATCTGATCGTCACGCTTTATTCTTTCCTGTGTTCCGCATTCAGAATCGGTTTTATAAACACGGGACTTTCCCCTATGCTTTTTGGCACGTTGATGCTGCTGTTAGGGATGGTAGCTCTTCTTGTCACATATAAGCGTTTGTTTATGAGCTCTACGTTAAAAACGCTTGTATGGTCGTATGTGATTCTTATACTGCTTACAACCGTATATCCGCTTGTAGTAAAGACTTCCGCATCAACAGGAAAGCTGCAAGCCATTCCGTTTGATTCTCTTCTGTGCTTATTCCTTGGCGTGCTGTTCTTTTTTATGACACGTGCTTCTAATGAATACAAAGATTTTCTGCTTGGAGGATGGCTATATTTGCTTTTTGGCCTGGGCGTTCGAATCTGTCGGCAAGCATGCTATTCGTCCAGCTATCTTCTGGGGCTGTCCTTGGCTCAGAATGCGCAAATTGCCACCCTTGTCATTTTATGCATAATCCCTTTTTATCTGCTTGTCAGAAAAAAGATTATTACCATTTCTTCCGGACAGCTGATAGCCTTTATCTCCCTTTATATCATCAGTTTATGTGTTCAGGCCAGTTGGATTAGTAAGCTCTCGCTTCATTCGTCCGAAGCCACCAGTGACTATGTCTGGTTATCGGCTCCTACTTTTTCTTCCGATCTCGTCTGGTTCTTTCTTGTTCTGTTCCTGAATCGGCTTCGCAGGAAGCAAACCAGTTTTCGCGCCGCATGATGGGCCAAGCGTAGCGTGACAGCTAACCAATAGATTTACAATTACTTCCCGTATAATCCTCGTTCGGATTTTGAACGAGGATTATGTTATATATGAGTGTTCCTCAAGCGGTTAGCTGCCACGTTGGGGATGGAAAAACCGGCCCCCGCGATGGGAGCCGGCTTTTGAGTAGATGGTTGGAGGATGGGCCCAAGGGCGCATCCGCGCCAGCCGGAGCCGTAAAAGCTTACTTGCTCAGTTTGAAGCCGATGCGGAAGTTGTCGTAGCTGCTGGCGGGTTCGCATTTCGGACTTTTGTTTCCAACATTTCAAGAAATTGATGTGCATGTTCTGCTTGGGAATCCTTGATAACTTTTCTAAAGCGAGAACGCTCCATTTCTACTGCTTTTCTAGATGGTTTACCTGTAAGTATTTGAACAGAAATGGTAGGGATGCCGGCAAAGAACAGCATAATTGAGCGTAAATGATTCTCTTTTAAGGCAGGGACTTCCGTCCGCAACTTTTGCATAATTCCGTTACAGTATTTGTTCAGGTCTGCTTCAAGAGAGTCATACACCTGTGCATCATTCATTATGGAGGTGCATTTCCGCTTATATTCCTTGAAGATTCGATCCTTTTCATCCTGCGTTTCTGCACAGAGGTAATCTTGGGCCAAGCGGTCAATACGTCCCAACCGTTCACTGAAGAGAGAGCCTAAGAGGTGAGCATTATCCAATGCCAGATTGCGTGTCCTCTGCTTTTCCAAGGCAAGTTGTGCCAGCTGGTCTTTCTGGAAATCATCAATCTTTCTTTTTCGAATATTCAGGAGTAACAATCCTATCATCAATAAAGAGATAGAGAAAAAAATCGTCAGAGTTGTCGTTACTCTTGCACTACGGGCTCTAATTCTTTGATATTGTGATTCTGTTTCAAAGAACTCTTTTTGCGCTACGCTAACGGATTGACTGAGCAATGCCCTTGTTAACGAATCTTGAATCACTACGGCATGGTCAAGCAGTTGATAAGCAATCATATAATGTTTTCGTTCGCTCTCGATTCTTGCCTGAAAAACGGTAGCCACCGTTGAGTCGATATAATTCTTGGAAATAGATAGCGCTTTTTGAAGATAATAGTCTGAAGAATCTCTGAGGCCTATTTTATTAAGGGCATAGGCATAATGCCCATAATCAGCTATTGTAAATAAAGCTTCATCGACATCTCTATATATGCTAAGAGGAACCTTATAATCGATATTGCCCAGTTCAACAAAGGAATCAGCTTTAACTAACTCAAAATAGTCTTTCAATGCATGAGACTCTACAGATGAGATAAGAGAGTCGCAGACGGAAATAGCCTTTGTGTACTGTTTGTCATTATAATAATCTGTCGCAAGATCTAGCCATTCATATTGCTCATAGTCTTTTTTTGCACATCTTTTAAAGCACTCTATCGCCTTTTCACTATAAGCAAGAGCTTGTACATAATTGTTGGTTTCGTTCATGATTTGGGATAATGCCCTGTTGCTTAAACCCAAATAGAAATAGTCCTCAATCAGTGCCGCCTCTTTAATGGCGTTCTCAAAGGAGACGGCAGACGTTGAATAATTCTGACTATTTATCTGTACCAGACCTTCATAATAGAAGGTAAGCATTCTATTTTTATGATCTTTCGTATTCCCATAATAATCGAGGGCCAGCCTGATTAGCGAATCAGAACTTACGTCGATGTAATTCTTGTCCAAAGCCTGACTCATCAGCAGAGCATAACGAGCACGATCTTCCTTCCTCTTGAGTTCTGAGAGAGAGACCGATTTCAAAAGAGCCAGAGCCTCTTCGGGAGCCTTGTTCATCAATGCTTCTGCCCTTGAAAAAAGCCGAAAATAATCGCTGCCGCCGGAAAGAGCCAGGCAAAGGCTTATGATACTATATAATATGACTATTTTCACATGCTGCATTTTAACTTGCCAAATTTAACGAAATTAGGAAAACAATCAACAAACCAAGGCGAAATTGTTACCTCTTAAAAACACAACCACATGATAATCAAAACTTTATATCCCAGAATTCGTTACTGCTATTTCTTTCAGAAAACGAAGATAATTATCAATTTTGTCAATAAAAAATACTATTTTTCTTATGAAACGCACTTTCGTATTGGTTGGCATTATCACAACCCTTGCTTTCTGCGGAATCGTATCTGCAGAAACAGTTTCCGCGAGCGGAGTAGAAATTACCTTGAAAGGGAAACCCCATCCGCAGACAGGACGCCCCCGCATGCCCGCGTATAATCCCTTTTATGCAGAATTAACAGATTTGGGGGTGTTCTTATCGGCAGATAGCGATTGGAGCGAGGCAACGGTCACGCTATCTTCTATTGAAGGAGACTACTATCAAACAGTCTTTGACACGGCCAATGGAAGCATTCTTCTGCCGGTAAATGGAAATGCAGGAGATAGTTATTGGTTGACAATTTCCGTTGAAAACGGGAATGAGTTTGAAGGAGAGTTTAATCTATAGCCTATTCCCTAACAATCGAACATTCCAAACCACTATAAAAGGGCTCATCAAGCCCATAGTTAATAACATTAAAATCTATTGTTATGAAAAAATTTCTTATTTTACTTTCGACTTTTCTCTTTGTTGTATTTTCCTGCTCAATTAAGGACCCCGATTCCAAAATCGTGACGGAGAATTTAATGCCTAATGAATATATTGATTTGTTGAACGATATCAAGACCTACAATTCGAGTCAAGATATTCATGTTGATACCAAAGGGCTTTTTAACTGGTTTAAAAGACATCCCTCATTCACGGACGCTGACTTAACAGGATTTTGCATGGGTACCGGTGCTGGTTTATTATGTGGAGCCGGAGCATTTTCGCTTGTCTCTGGACTAATTCTTGGCGGACTGTTCTCGATCTTTGCTCTGCCCGCCGATTTAACTTCTTCCATGATTATACCCGATACTACCAATAACCTCAATATAGCAACATGCGTTTATGATAATACATCACAAATTGATGTCGGCGCCGCACACAATTATATCATTACCAAACTATTCTTGACCGATGAGAATTTTTTACACAACTGGTCGGAAGATGACATCATCCGTTTCGTCATAGAAGAAACCTCTAAAATCTTCCCTGATTCAGTCAATATAAACATTGAAAACATTCACCTGGAATTTGATGATGAAATAGCAGAAATCAGAGCCAATAAAGCAACGGAGCTATATGAGAATCTCCTGATAAATAATCCTAATGATTATGATATGCAAATCATTAATTATTACTATGCCAGTGCCTCTTCCCTACCCGTATCAGAAGTTTCAGAATACACTTCTTCTATCGAAGCTATAGTAGAAAATTCCAATATTACAGATGAGTCAAAAACAAAAGTGAATAGCGCTATTTCATTAACCGAATCCAGTATAGTTTTATGGCAAGGTCTATAATAATGTGCATTGCAGTCGTTCTCTGCCTGATTTACAGCACACCCGGCTATTCCCAGGATAATAGGAAGTGGGACCTGAGCGTCTCTGACCAGCTTACGCTAAGCAACCAATCGTTGCTGAATCAAGTTGCAGTTCAAGGCTCCTGCCGTTTTCATCCGCATTGGGCAGCCCGCCTAGGATACGGTTTTTCCTCCGGAGCAACTGGACAAACGGGGAAAATTCATGAGACTTGGGCCGGAATCTCCTCTATTGTCAAAACCCCCTCCCCGCAAATAGAACTGCTGGCCACCTTCGGAGCTGGTGTCCTTTGGGACGATTTCTCTCAAAACACAACAATACCTAAAGGAATGGCCGTCGTAGAAGCCGAATTCAGATGGTACTGTCTGCCTCACGGATTTGTGGGTTTTAATGTACGAGCCCAGTTGGCACAAGGTTTAAGAATGCTTCGACTGCCTGGTGTCATCATTGGGATTACATTCTAGTGTGAATTTTACAACAATTGTAAAACTCACAATTCTAGGAATGTTTTTATGCATTGGTCTGCTCTTTTTCGTTAGGGCCGATAGGACCGCTGCGGGCGCATTTCCCCGGCAAACCGTGGCATTGGCGGACCATTCGGCCCGCCCGCGACGCATTTTCGGCCCCGAACGTGACCGTGGCTGGACCGGGTGCGGTTAACTGGTAAAAGTTTGACCAGCTAACCGCAAAAAAGGTCGATTTTGCGGTTAACTGGCGGAAAATTAACCAGCTACCCGCATGGGGGATGGAAAAACCGGCCCCGAGGCGGGAGCCGGTGTTGAAGTAGATGGCTGGAGGATGGGCCCAAGGGCGCACCCGCGCCAGCCGGAGCCGTAAAAGCTTACTTGCTCAGTTTGAAGCCGATGCGGAAGTTATCGTAACCGTCGGCCAGTTTGGCGATGCCGGCCACCTGCGAGGAGGTCTGGCTCAGGGCACCGGCGAGCTTCTTGAAGAAAGCCATGGCCTTGTCCGAGGTGAAGGTCATGCGGGCGCCGCTCAGGGAACTTTCCAGGGTGCCGGGCATGTTCAGGAACTGGAAAGACTTGCCGAAGGTGAGAGTAACGGTCTTTTCTCCGTCGCCCACTTTGTACTTGCCGGGGATGGCGATGCCGGCCACGTTCAGGGTGAAGGTGTTGTCGCTGGCGTTGAAGGTCCAGGTCATGGCGCCGGGTTTCACACCAATCTTGGCCAGGTATTCGTCGGCCTTGGTTTCCAGACCGGAAGTGACGGCGGTGCCGGCCAGGCTGGAGACGATGCCGCCCTCGGAACTGGTAGCGGTGATGGCAATACCGTTGTAGGCATACGTGCCGTTCAGGGAAACAGGACCGGAATAGATGGCTCCGGCGGCGTTGGTAAGGACATTGCCCAGGGTGCTGCCACCCAGGTTACCCAGAATGCTGCCCAGACCGCTCTGGGCGTTGGCGGAGACTGTAACTACGGCAGCCAGGGCCAGAACAGAAAAGAATTTTTTCATACGTATATAAGGGTTTAATTGTTTTCTTCCTCCGGCCAGCCCTGGGCTTTCACCGGAAATTCGACGCCCTCGGGTGTTACCAAAACCGTGCCAACTTCCGGCTGCGCCAGGTGGCCGATAATGTCAAACGTCTGGAACTCCCGACGGAATTTTTCCGCATGCAGGATGGGCACCACAAAGAGCAGACGGTTGTCGTCCCCACCGTTCATGGCAGCGGAAATAGGGTCCACGTCCAGCTCCTTGCCCAGCTGGAAACTGTTGCCTTCGAACGGAATTTTATCGGCATACACCTTTACGCCCAGGCCGCTGTCCCGCGACAGGCGTTTAACGGCGTCTGAAAGGCCGCGTGTGACAAAATAACCATACGACGGGTAGATTTCCTCATCTTCCAGGTGCGAGACCACAGAAGCGCTTAATTCCGGCCGCAGATAATCCCCAACCAGCATCTTGTACTGCGTCATGTCCGGCTGCGTGCCGTCTTTTTGGAACGATGCCGCCCCGCGCTCCAGCACCTGCAGGCCCAGATACGCCGCACCCAGCGGGCCGGAAACGCACAGGAGGTCCTTGGACGATGCCGCCATCCGGCGCTTGTGGGTAAGGAGTGAACACTCCCCCGTTGCCGCCAGCGACACAAACAGGCCGTTGTTGGAGGGCTGCAAGTCCAGGTTCACGGCCTCGAAGCCATGTTCCTTGGCCGCAACCGTAATGCCCATCCAGAGGTCCTTCACCTGCGGAAAATCCAGTTTGGCCGATACCCCCAGCACCACGTTGAGGAGCTTTGGGTGCGCCAGGGCGGCATACAACTCCCCTACCACACCCACTACGCACTTGTAACCCAGGTGCTTAAGGGGGAAATAAACCAGGTTGAAGTCGATGCCCTCCAGGTACATGCGCGCCGCCGTGGTCACCTTGCCGCCCTTGGACGACGTAAAGCTGAGCCCGGAGACGGGATTGTATGCAGAGAGGCGATAGAGCTGTTCTATCGCCTCCACTTTGCCAATATCGGAGAATGATTCTGCCATATTTCAGAAGCGTTAATAGAATGCAAATATAGTAAAAACTATCAAGAGGCCGAAATGAAAACAGCATCCAAATCTGCCTGCAAGTTCCGAAAACCGTTTTCCAAGCGGACGACTTGCTCTTTGCGTGGTTTGGTTCCATGCAAATAGGCCCAGATTTGTTTTTGGTTGATTCCGGTAAGTCTTTCCACGCCGGCCAAGGAGAGAATGCCGCTTTCTACATAGTATCTTATCAGGCTGGGCATATCTACCTGATAACGGATAGAGAAGGGATGGTCCAAGAATGAAGGATACTTGAACCCCTCTTTCAAAGCAGTTTCCCGATAAAAAGACATTTGTCTGGCCATGTCCTCCTTGGCCTGCTGCAAGGTTTCCCCCGCCCCGGAAAAAATTTCATCTTTGCAATAGACAGAATAGGATCCATCCTGCGCCCTTTCAATAATTGCTTCTAATGTTATCATACCAAATGCATTTCTTTCTTGATTTTACGCTCCAACCCTTTTCCCATTTCCTTACCCTGGTGGTAGGGAATAGGATAGGTCCTTGTCCCCTTCCGGTATATCACATGGCTTCCAGATTGCCTTAACACTTCCCATCCATTTTGTCTGGCCAGTCGATGGATTTCATCGTACTTCATCTTTTGTGCAAAAATAGTTAATTTCCCATTAAATAACAAAAACAAAGAATAGAAGTTTTACTATTCAATCTTTTGCCTTTGTTACAAATTTGGCTATTCTGCCTCTGATGAAGAATTTTTGGCAAGGCTTGCCAAAATTTGGATATTTGTGATTATTTATTATAAAAACCGGCCCACAAATACCTTGTGGACCGGCTAAAGATTGCTCTCCTACGGTTATTTAAGGGAAGGCGTGCTGACCTTAAAGTCGTTGGTGGAATTATTGGAGTCAATAAGTTTGCCATCCACAACTTTGCGGGCGACTGATTTGCCATAGCTATCGACATCATCGGAGAAATCGCCAACACCTGTCCAGCCGGCATCGAACTTGGGCCCCCAGGGATTCTGGTAGTAAGAATCCTTGGTGGTGCAATTTACAGCGTCCAGTACCCAATCGGCAGGAATGACAAAGGCATCATCTTCAGCAATATCGTTCACAAAGTCATATTCATTAAAAATCATATGCTTCTCGCCGCTCCAGTGACGGTTTGTCATGATGTTCTCCGCTGTTTCTCCTTCTGGAACACGCACAATGGCGAAACTTTCAAGGCCGCGATGATGGAATAAGGTAATTGTAAATGAGCTTTTGAACCAGACATCAAGATTAGGGACATCGGGGTTGTCCGTGTCGGAAAAGAATTCGTTCTCGCCATCATAGAATTCGAAATCGGCCTTGGAAAGGTCTACGGCGTTCGGATTCTCCTCTGCATAGTTATTAGCATGAATGGCCAGCACAATGCTCCCGCCTGCCGGAATGGGATGCTCCTTGCCATTGCCGGGAATCATAAACATATCTGTAACCACCAGACCATCCGGCAGTTCAGGATATGTATAATAGGCCCCCGTAGAAGTAATGAATCCGTCAACATATTGACTTACGAACATCACGCGGTCTGCATAAATAGTTTCAGACGAGGTGTTTGTAAGTTTGATGTACTGATCATCATCACTACTGTCCTTCCCCTCTACAGGGCTGCTGGTATAATAGATTTCCTCAATGACCAGTCCCTTCGCATACTGGACTTTGGTACCATCCTCCAGAACAGAACCCTCAGGGGTTACAAATTGCGGTTTGGTGCAGGCCGCTACTGCCATGGCTGCCAAGGCAGCGAAAAGAAATACTTTCTTCATTTTTTTAGAAATTTAAACCTATCGTAACATTATAAATAATTGACTGAATGGAGTCTAAGTATATTCCAGCACGAAGGAATGCAGACATTGCTCTTGTTATCTGCCTTTCCGCCCGAATATCGGCTTTGCCTCCGACAAATATCCTCTGCAAACGATCCTGACGATTATTATAGAATGTCATAAGAGCTGGCATCGTGTATTGAGACGGGAGTATCATGGTAGTTCCAAACGGAGCATATGCCTGTATTCCGGCTGAAGCAGACAAAAGCCAAAGCCTGCTTCGGTGCGTCCTCCTGGCACCTGCAGACAAATGGATTCCACCTGTTTGCAACAGTCTTCCCGGATAGTTGTGCTGGGCGTGGAAACCCTTAAAGGCTACAGTTGCGTCAAAACGCCAGCGCCCTACAAGAAATGCCCCGTCTAAGCCAGCTTCGTAATCCACAGATGAAAACATCGCAAAACGCATGAGCGTTTGCAAAAGGCCGGCACTGCCATTGTCCAGCACATACTCAAGCCCTGTTTTGAATTCTCCATTAGCATGAGCACCCACCTTCCACTTATCCGCTACGCGCTCTCCTTTCAATAATACCGTTCTGGAAATGCTTTCCTGATAAGGCGTCTCATTCTGACTGGGAAGATAATGGACGATGTCCAACATTTCATACGCCAAAGAAGCATGCCAACCTTTATCCGCCACGGGCAGAAAACTTACAGCCAATCCGACCCCGTTACCGGAATAACGGGTATAAGTTGTCGAGCTGTTCGTCCCGGCAAAACGAGAATAATGGCCGCCAAGACCGGTAAGATGGAATACAGAGCTATTGGCACCACGGGGATTATAGAACTTAATATCGTTACTTTGGCTATAGCGCCTGTAAGATGCAGAAATATCAGCAATATATCTTTTTCCAATGCATCTTCCAACACTTGCCGACACCTTAAGATCGGATACGATGTTTCTGGGGCGGGGGTCGATATCCTGCCATTCCTGTAGCGCTCTGTAGCTACCATTTGCGCCAAAATGCCAATTCTTCCTCCGGAAGGCATATCCTCCGGAAAAATAATAGCGTTCCTTTCGACGGTCTCCGCCCACGGAATCAGCAACGACATACGGATATATAAGACGATAATCTGAGCCACTGTTCCACAGGACATTACGCCTTATTCCGTTGCTATACTCAACCCGGCCGGATACGGCTGAAAGGCTGTCTATCCTAACAAGTGTGGCAATATTCAACTGACCTTCTATATGCCCGCTTCCTTCTTCCTTCAGAAGTGGATTCCTGTCGGAATGTCCATCGGCAGCCGCCTCAACAGAGGTATATGTTACAAACGGGGACAAGAAGGCGCCTGAGGGCGTGTGTTCCTGAACCTGTACCAAGGTCTCCTGACGCATTTCACTGCGCCGCAACACACCCAGGCTGTCCGGCTTGGAAGCGAGAAGCAATATGGAAAGCAGCAGGGGCATGTCAGTCCAGATAAATCAAATTCAAAGTAAGCGTTTCCGTGGCGTTCAAAAGGTTCACGGCATTGACCGGATCTACGTGGGAATAGTGCCTGACGCGACGTTTTATGCCGCCGGTAAAAGTGGCTTCACCATCGAAACCAATAACATACACACCCTTCTGTACTTTCATTGTACAATAATTATCTTGAAACCGGGGATACGCATAATTAATTCCCGTATTCAGGTTCCTGAATTGATTGCCCTCCATAGAAGAACTTACGACCATGGACACCACGCGCGCTCCGTCTTCGGTCGAAAGATTTATCGTTACTACCGAGAATAGCTCCGGCTCCACCTTGGTCCCGCAGGAAACAGCCGCAAGGCAAAGCAATATTATCAGTAATTTTTTCATATCTTGAAGCTAATTTCCATCCCAAAATATGGTGTACTGGAGCGGCGTCGTATTACACCATTGATTTCATAATCAGGTGCCACCGTAAATAACCGGTTCACAAAGAGCGCGGCTACAGCCTTTCCCTTGAACAGCGTCTTTGAAATCTTTAAGTTCACATTCATATAAAACGGTTCCCGGCGATATTCGAGCAAAGTAGGAGAGAAAACCCTTACCATACGGTGCAAGACGCCATCGGCATCTGACTCTTCCGTAAAAGGATGCAGTTGCAGGTCTTTGTCCAGATAAGCAACGGGGCGGGAATCATCGGCCTCATTTTGCTGACCGGTGAACCAGGTGCATTGAAAAGAAGCGGAAAATATCAGTCCAAGTCTTGGGATTTGCGTATCCAGCATGAAATTCGTGTTGAAAGAATCGTACATTCGGCTGTCGTTCTTATCATAAAGGCCGATATATGGATAATTCTTACCATTTATGATAACCGATGGACGCTCCCATTCCGGCTGGCTATTCATATAGTGGGTCCTGAACCAGGCTCCATTTACTGTAATCCGGGTATTCACAACCGGAATTCTGGGAGAAGCAAGCGTGTACTCCACTCCCATCTTCAACGTGCGGCTTCCATTGGTCACAAGCCCATAGGCTACTAAATTGGTATCAAGCACATAGGGAAGATTTTCCACAGACGGTGGTCCGGTAAGGGAAGACTTGTCGATAACACGCTCATCGTAATCCTTGGCAACAACTCTCATATAATCGGAGCCGCCTCGGAAACCGGAGGTCATATCTTCCGTAAAAAAGTCCACGGAGGCCGACCATCCGTTCCAGGAAGCATCAGCACCAACTTCCCATTTTAGGTTTCTGGCGGCACCAATCTGATAAGGCGTCGTGTCAATGGTGTAAACGAGGTAATTGATACGGCGCAGTTCCTTCTCCACGGGCCAGTAATTAAGTTGAATCTTGTCCCGATATTGAAGAGCCGGATAGAGCATGTCCATGGTCGGGAACTTGGTATGAACGCCAATTCCTCCATATAAACCGGTCTCCAGTTTGTAGCCACCGACTATCGTTTCTGGGAAATTGATTCTCAGGTTGGCTCTGGGATCCACAGCACATTTTCCGCTCAATGCATAATTTCGTGATAATCCGGGCATAAATCCGGCACGAACACCCACAGACCATTCCAGACTGAGACGGCGCAGGCTCGCTTTTCCGTTTTCTTCAATAAAGAAAGCAAGATTATTGTCGGCCGGAATTTCCTTGTATGCCCTTGGGCGCGTGTCGGATCCTGTAGAAAACGGCCTCATGACATCGAAAACGGACCCGTTTCCAAAATTTTTACTAAACGTCCATTCAGCTCCGGCCATCAAGTTCTGTCCATACTGTCTCCAGCGGGAAACCGCCCGGAGATAGGCATAAAAGGGTTTTCCATCCACGATGAGTGATGCTTCATATCTGGTGGGAACCATAACGGCATCAAACTCTCCCGGAACACGGGAAACAGAAATAGGCTCCTCGGAGGTTAGGATGACATTTTTCCAACGGTCAATAACATCGTGGCCATAGTTGAGTGAGCCGGTAAGCACTACGGACCTAAAGACAGACTCTTCGTTTTTGGCAGAAAGCGTCCAATCGGCACCAAGATCCAGATGGTTATTGGTACTTTTATAGGTTTCTGCAGGAATGCCGTCAAACTCATCTATATCTCGGTCCGACTTCTGGTTATCAAAAGAACCTGTGTAGTCTAAACTCGCTGTCAAAAAACTGCGGAAGAACGGGTTTCTGTTCCAGATATAACTACCCCTGACGCTGGCTGTGACGCGCTTGTAATTCTGGCGGAGATTACGCGGATCTGAATGGGAATCCAGATAGTTGGCTCCAATATTCAGCGTACTTTTGTCTTTTTCGCCCCACTCCCAACCCTTTCCGGCATAAAAGAGTTTGGAGCTCATGTCCGATTTAAACCTTAAGCGGACATCGTTTCCGCCACGACGACGCTTAATTTGAATGAGACCACTGGTAAGGTCTCCATGCTCAACAGAAGCTATCCCCCGGACCACATCCATGGTTTCTATTTCCTCTGTGGCAATAGTACGCATGTCCGTTCCAAGATTTACATAATCAGATCCCAGACTGCTGTACGCCGGTGTATATTGAAGATTCGCCTCGTTAAGGACAGGCTTTCCGTCAACAGTAAAGCGTGTTCCTAGGGCCGATGTTGCGTAGTCCGAAGACAAAGAGCCAGCCGCACGCAGATTTACAACTTTGGGAGAACCGAAAGCCGGATCCCGGGATACACCGCCGGGCAGGAGTTCAAGAAGATCGGCTATGCTCGATGGCTGGATATGGCTGATGGCCTCCTGCCCAATTTTGGACGACGACGTGAGTCCGTGATTTTCCTGCGCCGTTACCACCACTTCCTGGAGAGCAAAAATGTCCGGCTGGAGGCGGTAGATGCCGCCCTTTACAGGGACAGCCTTGAGGGTTTTGTAGCCCAGGGAAGTGATGGTGAGCGGCGATTTTTCGCGGGTTTTCAACGAAAAAACGCCCAGAGAGTCTGTTATGGCCCAGTTTTTCCCTTGCGTGACTGCCGCACCGGGAACGGGCTCCCCCGTCTGGGCATCCCTGACGGTTCCGTTAAAAACCTCCTGGGCCTCTGCAACGCTGCAGAAAGCCAGGAGGCTGAAGAAAATCGTAAATGTATGAACTACCTTAACCGTCATGAATGTGACTGCAAAGGTAGTGGGTACACGCACGCGCGGCAATCCCTATTTTTGGGTATTTAGATGCGCGGTTTTACCCAACCATCGTTAGAAGAGGTGAAACGGAGGCCGGGGAATGACCATTCGTGCGGATAAGGGCGTTCAAGGGTGTCCACCAGCGAAAAGTCGCTGCTGCGGAGGGCCCAGAAGCGCTCCCCCTTCTCCGTGGAAGTTTTCACGGTATAGTAGAACAGGTCGCCCACCAGCAGGAGGTCCTCCTTGTGCGGGTCAAAGACCACTTCCGTTCTCACCACTTCCCCGTCTGGGCGCAGCATGTGCAGGTGGTTGTCGGCACTTACCAGATAGCCCAGCGTAGCGTGGTTGTCGAACTCGGTGATGAGCATGAAATGCACGCCCAGACCGTCTGCCTGCGGGAAATGGCGCACGTGAACGGTGTCGTTGATTTGCTTTACTTGGAACACCTTGTTCTCCGCATCCGTCACCAGGTAGCCCTCGTCATACGCCTTGCGGTGGGAGGGCTTGCCGGCAAAATAGCGAGCCGGATACACAAAGCCTTCCGCCTGCAATGCCGCATTGAACAGCCGTGTTTTCTCCTCCCGGAGGGTGTTGGAGGCCATTTCAACAATGTCGATACTCCCCTTCCGGCTCACCAGCGCATCTTCCGGATCCTTGAGCTCCAGACGCTCCGGCACGCTTTCCAGTAGCAGGTACACCGGCGGCAGCGTGCGGTTCAGGTCCTTGGGGTCGCTGGAGGCAATGACGGCGTTCTGCTCAATCTCCTCCAGAGTCACCTTCCGTCCCTCCAGCGTATCCGGCAAAGTGCCGCGGGAGGCCAGTACGGAGGCGTAGAACGTAGGTTGGGCCTCGTCGCCATAGACATTGCCTTTGGTGTCCACGAATTGGAATCCCCTGCCCTCGCTGCGGTCCAGCGACGTAAAGTCGTGCACGGTGCAACTGTACAGCGTGAAGGGCGTGGAATAAGGTTTCAGGGTAATGAGATTATACAGCCACGGCAGCACCCACAGCAGCAGCGCCGCCAGCGAAAGTCCCAGGAAAATTTGTCCGTATCGTTTCATAAGCCTTTAATCTTGAAGTCCTTCCTTGAAACGCGCTACACCGGCAAAGAGCAGGCCTGCCGATGCCGCCACGTACAGCAGCAGCCACGGGAAAAAGCCGTTGTAGGCCTCCGGAATGCCGCTCAGGTACAGCAGACGCAGAAGCCCCGCCGCCACCAGCAGAATGAGCACCCGGAAGCGCCAGGTGGGCTCCAAGCACAGGGCCGATGTAAACAAGTACCCCGCCCATCCGGTCAGGTACCACACAGCCATGGTTTTGAGTACGCGGGCCACCAGCTCGCCGGGCACCCAAGCACTTAATACCCAAGCGCTTGCGCATGCCTGTAAGGCATAGAGCAGCGTCAAGGCCGTGAGGCCGTACAGGGCCATGGCCAGCAGCATCCGCCCCTGCGGATACGGAAGGTGAAGGGTGAGTTTCAGGCGTTTTTGCTGGATTTCCGGGATGAACTGGCCCAAGGCCAGCAGTGCGCCGGCGATGGCCGGCACATAGCGGAGGATTTCCGTAAGCACGGTTTCCTTGGTCACCAGTGCCTCCCAGAGCAGCCCCGCGCCCCTGAATTCCACCACCTTGGCCAGATTCAGGAAGCAGTAAAACGTAAGGGCGGCCGTGGCCAGCAGGATGCCCAGCAGCAGCCAGCGGGTTTTAAGCCACTCCTTGTATAATATCATTTTGTTCATAGGCATGAGATTTCTCCACTCACTTCGTTCGGTCGAAATGACAAGTGTCATTCTGAGTTCGGTCGAAATGACAAGTGTCATTCTGAGCGAAGTCGAAGAATCTAATATTTACCGGTTAATTCTATAAAAATATCCTCCAGGGTGAGGCCGGGATAGCGGGCCATGAGGGTTTGGGCCTCCTCCTGCACCAGGATGCTGCCGTAATCCATCACAATCACCTCATCTACCAGCTTTTCCAGATCCTGGATAATGTGGGACGTGAGGAACACCGTCTTCCCTTCCGCCTTGGCGTAGTCCCGCAGGTACTCGCAGAACAGGCGGCGGTAGCCAGGGTCCAGGCCCAGGGAGAAATCGTCCAGGACCAAAAGGTCCGCATTCTGGGCCAGAATGAGCCCCAGGGCCACCTGGGAACGCTGCCCGTTGGACATGCGGGCAATCTTCTGCCCCGGCGCCACCTTCAGCTTTTCCATGAGGCCGTAATAGGCGTCCCGGTTCCACTTGGGATAGAAGGCGCTGTAAAACTTCTCTATTTGGCTAATGCTCATGTACGAATACTGCACGTGGCCTTCCAGCAGCAGCGCAATGCGGCGGCGAGTTTCCGGGCTTATATGCTGGACGTCCTCGCCAAAGAGGGTACACCGGCCGCTCTGGGGCTTCAGATAGCCCATCAGGATGTTGATGGTGGTGGTTTTTCCGGTGCCGTTCTTGCCCAAAAGGCCCACAATGCGGCCCGGCTCCACCGTAAAATTCAGGTCCTCGTAGATCTTCCGCTTACCATAATAATGCGTCAGATGCTCGCAGGAAATCACAGGTTCAACTTGCATAACTACGCGTTTAAGGAATGGCAAAGGTACACATTTTCCCCCAACTCCCCTATCCTCATTTATGGGGATTCGCAAAAAAAGATGGCCCGCAATTGCTTGCGAGCCATCTTTTAGCGTCCAAAGAACTAGCGGAGCTGGAAGATTACCGGGAAGGTGTAGGTTACCTTTACGGCGCGGTCACGCTGCTTGCCGGGCTTCCACTTGGGGGAGCTGGAAACAACACGCACGGCTTCCTTGTCCAGGGACTCATCCACGCCACGGAGCACGCGCACATTGGTTACGCGGCCGTCCGCTTCCACGGTGAACTGAAGGGTAACACGGCCCTGCACACCGTTTTCCTTGGCGATTTCCGGATACACCAGACGGGAGTTCACCCACTTGGAGAATTCGTTGGCATCGCCACCGTTGAAGGAAGGCTTCTGTTCTACCAGCTGGAAAGGAATGGCTTCTTCTTCCACTTCCTCTTCTTCCACAGCGGCCTCTTTGTAGTCCTGAATCTCCACAGCCTGGTTGTTGTCTTCCAGGTTGATGAACAGGTCGTCGTCCAGTTTGATATCATCGTCCACAATGTCAATCTGGTCGCTCAGAACCGGGATGGAGGGAGCCTCCGGCGGGGGCGGCGGAAGTTCGTTCTGGATGGCAATCATTTCTTCTTCCACAACCACCTGGGTGGTGTCCTCCAGTGCGGCTACCTTGGCCTCACGGGAGCTCCAGTTGAAAGCGAAGTACACAATCAGGAGGGCGATCACCAGACCGGCCTCGGTGAAGAGCAGTCGCTTGTTTTCAAGACTGGCTTTTTCGGATTTCTTAATTTCCATGGTATTGTGTTTTTTGGTTTATTTTCCAATTGCAAAGATAAAACCACTTTTCTACGCACGCAAACAATATAAGAAAAACAATCTCGCAGCATGTTTTTCCAATATGTTGATTTTCAATAGTTTACAGGGTCGTGTTTTTGAAAAAATCTCGCAAACATCGAAACCCATGCAGAAAACCACCAAATTTCCACGTTTTTCCACCGTGGCCAATTACCGTTCCAGGCAGCTTAAAAAGAGTTCACGATCCGGAGAACCGGAAACCTTGATGCGTTCCTTGAGCCGGTAAAGATGGTTGTAGATATAGGGTTTATCCTTCTCCAGAAGCGTGGAAAGCGTAGTGGAAGAGAAGCCGGATGCAGTGAAAAGATAGAGCAGGAAATCCTCCTCTTTCCAACGGGGGAAAAACGCACGCAGCTTCACCATCACCTGGTCGTTCTGCTCGTTGAGCGACTGCTCCAGCGAGCGCTGCATGTTCACGTCGGTCCGTAGGCCTTCCACCACGGACCGCACTTCCTTCACAATGCGGGGTTGCAGGTTGTCGGTGCCTTCGTACACATAATACTGCTCACAAAGGCGATCCAACACATCCACGCCCAGCGCGGGCGTATTCTTTTTTTGTTGTTTAAGGTGGCTGAGGCGCCTTTCCAGGTCCTCAGCCACCGACATCATCCGTTCGTTTTCCTCGCGCTCCTCCAGCAGCTGTTTTTCCACTTGTGCTTTCTTTGCCCAAAAGTACAAGACCAACGTGGCCAGAATGGCCGTTACAAGCAGCGCAAGGGCACCCATAGGCTACAGGTTGCGCAGCAGGTTGGTCAGGCTCACCTTCTTCTCAATGAGGGCGCGGAGGTCCTCAATCTTCACGCGTTCCTGGGTCATGGTGTCACGGTCGCGTACGGTCACGCAGCCGTCGTTCAGGGTGTCGTGGTCCACGGTTACGCAGAAAGGCGTGCCGATGGCGTCCTGACGGCGATAGCGCTTGCCAATGGAGTCTTTCTCGTCGTACTGGTAGGAGAAGTCGTATTTGAGCTCGTCCACCACCTTCTGGGCCATTTCCGGCAGGCCGTCCTTTTTCACCAGCGGCATCACGGCCACTTTGATAGGCGCCAGCGGGGCGGGAATCCGCATTACCACGCGCTCCTCGCCGTTTTCCAGCTTCTCCACGGTATAGGAGTGGGCCAGCACGGCCAGGCACATGCGGTCCACGCCGATAGAGGTCTCAATGACATACGGCGTGTAGGAAGTATTCTCCTCAGGGTCAAAGTATTCAATCTTTTTGCCGGAGAACTTCTGGTGGTTGCCCAGGTCAAAGTTGGTGCGGCTGTGGATGCCTTCCAGCTCCTTGAAGCCGAAGGGGAAGTTGAACTCGATATCCGTGGCGGCGTTGGCGTAGTGGGCCAGCTTCTCGTGGTCGTGGAAACGGTAATTCTCGGCCCCCATACCCAGGTTCACATGCCATTTCATGCGGGTTTCCTTCCATTTCTTGAACCAATCCAGCTCGGTACCGGGCTTGATGAAGAACTGCATTTCCATCTGCTCGAACTCGCGCATGCGGAAGATGAACTGACGGGCCACAATCTCGTTGCGGAAGGCCTTGCCAATCTGGGCGATACCAAAAGGAATCTTCATGCGGCCGGTCTTCTGCACGTTCAGATAGTTCACAAAGATGCCCTGGGCAGTCTCCGGACGCAGATAAATAGTGTTGGCGCCTTCTGCGGTGCTGCCCATGGAGGTCTGGAACATCAGGTTGAACTGACGCACCTCGGTCCAGTTGCAGGTGCCGCTGATGGGGCACACAATATTGTTGTCGATAATAATCTGACGATATTCGGCCAGGTCGTTGGCTTTTTCGGCCGCCACGTAGCGGTTGTGAACCTCGTCCCATTTGGCCTTCTCGCGCAGCACGTTGGGGTTGGTGGCGCGGAACTGCTCCTCGTTGAAGGCATCGCCAAACTTCTTGCGGCCCTTGGCCACTTCCTTCTCGATTTTTTCCTCAATCTTGCCCAGGAAATCCTCAATCAGGACATCGGCTCTGTAACGCTTCTTGGAATCCTTGTTGTCGATGAGCGGGTCGTTGAAGGCACTCACGTGGCCGGAAGCCTCCCAAATGCGGGGATGCATGAAAATGGCGGAGTCGATGCCCACGATATTCTCGTTCAGGCGGGTCATGGCTTCCCACCAGTAGTTCTTGATGTTGTTTTTGAGCTGTACGCCCATCTGGCCGTAGTCATACACGGCAGCCAGACCATCATAGATTTCGCTGGAGGGGAAAATGAATCCATACTCCTTGCAGTGGGCTACCAGCACCTTAAAAAGTTCATCCTGTGTCATTATATATAACGTTTGTTTTCAATTATGAGATTCTCTCGCTTCGCTCGGAATGACAGGGATGTCATACCGAGGCCCAAAGGGCCGAGTATATCTCATTATCTTGCAAATTTACACAAAAATTTCCGGAAACGCCGTGCGGATTTCCGGTTTGGAAATTTCCAGCAACGGCTTTTTTACGAAGTCCCGCTGCGCAATGAGCGGGTGGGGGACCGTAAGCTCCTCTGTGTGAATGGTTTCCGCACCATAACAAAGCAGATCGATGTCAATGAGGCGGTTGTGGTACACGCGCCGGCCATCGGCATCAAAAAGCGGCTCCTCTTCCCGGCCCATGGCTTTTTCAATGGCCTTCACCTGCCGCAGAATCTCCAGGCCGTGCTCCGTGGGCGTCCCGAGGCGGGGGAGACGGTACAGCACGCACAGGTTCAGGAAATCCGGTCCCTCAAAGCCCCAGGCGGGCGTTTCCACAATCCGGGAAATACGTTCCGGATGCATGCCAAACGCCTGGTCCAGCAGGTTCACCGCCCGCAGGAGGTTCACGTCCCGGTCGCCCAGGTTGGACCCCAGTCCCAAATATACGT
>Ga0256405_10003578_pt1 | contig 31723 bp, 25 predicted proteins | sample RumenRJG_02DNA_FD_189096 | JGI IMG/M metagenome (GOLD analysis project Ga0256405, IMG submission 189096) | Bovine rumen microbial communities from Lethbridge, Alberta, Canada - RJG_02 | ecosystem: Host-associated > Mammals > Digestive system > Stomach > Rumen | place: Canada: Alberta...
GATCTGGTCAAAGAAGTCCGGACTGACAGAGTCCAGGACTCTCTCAGCCAACACTTCCTCAGGAAAAGAGACCAAGGCAAGGGCTTTCGCTTCCTACACCAGTGACCTGACCTACGACAAAGTTGGAGAAAGGCTCCTTTGGTCCGAGGTCATCCCCGGCAGAAGGTGGGATCTTGGCGGCTCATCAAGAATCCGGTACGCAAGGACTGACTCGCCATCAAGAATCCACGACCTGACCAAGAAGGGGAAGTTCTTCAATCCGGCACCTTCGCCAGACGGGAAATTGATCAGCGCTGTTGAATATCCACAGACCGGAGGCTCCAGGCTGGTTCTACTGAACAGCTCTGACGGCTCTGTCGAATCTGCCGCAGAAGCTCCTGATTCCCTTCAACTTACGGAGGCCGCATGGGTCGGAAAACGCCTTTTCGCGGCTGGCCTCTCAGAGCACGGAATGGGAATATACGAGTTCTCCGACGGGCAATTCACAAAGGTTCTCGCCCCACAGCCGGTGGAGCTTTCATGCTTACGGTCTTTCCCTGGAAATAGCGAGGGGCTGACATTTGTCTGCGACCGGACCGGAGTTGGGGAAATGTATCTCCTGGATGTTGACTCACAGTCTCTCCGTCAAGTGACCTCCACCCGCTACGGAATCTCTTCGCCCGTGTTCAACGCGGCGGCTGACACGTTGTTTTATAGTTCCCTGGCACCCTCTGACCATCCTGAAGCATATCGCCAAGGCTGGATGATATATTCCACCCCGGCAAAGGATCTCCCGATGAGAGAGGTTTCTTTTGCCGACATCCACAAATATCCCGTGGCCGAGAAGTTATCCTCCCAAGAGAGAACCCTTGCCGGCAAGGATTGGGAAGAATACAGGAGCTATTCTGAGACTACTTTTTCAGAACCCAAACGGAGGTCAAAGCTCACCCCGACCATCCATTCCTGGGCTCCGGTGTATTTCAATTATGACAATGTGGAGAATATTTCCGGAGACCAATACTACCGCACCAGTTCCATCGGAGCGTCGATGTGGTTCCAGAACCTGGTTGGGGATGGTTATGGGTTCGCCGGCTACAACCTCCACGAGGATCCGGAAAAACAAAATGAATGGAGACATTCCGCGCATCTGAAATACCTTTACACGGGTTTCCTTCCTGTGCTGGAGCTTTCGGCGGACATCGGAGACCGGTCCGCTCATGAGATTTGCCGCGTCCAGCTCGAAAACGAGGAAAAGCGCTCCGTCTCCGTGTTTTCCTCTTCAGCTCTGACGGAAAAACCCTACATCGAAGGATCCCTGAAGGCTTATGTTCCTATCAACCTCAGTTCAGGAGGCATCTCCAGGGGAATTGTGCCGCAGGTGAGACTGAGGATGACAAATGATCTCCTCAACGACAAGATCAGCCTCAGGAGGGTAACCGGACAGGAAGGACAGGAGGAGCAAAAGGAGGAAGAGATCGGCTATCTTGGCGAGGATCACACTTCAATATTATCAACCCTGGACCTGTCTGTCAGGGGATATGTGATGTTGAATAAGGCCTCTTCTCAAATCTATCCCAGATTAGGAATCGGTGCGGAAGCCGGGTTCAGGACAAGGCCGGATCATCTTGGAGCTTTCGGAAACGCTTTATATTTCTACACTTATGGGTATCTTCCGGGGTTCCTTCAAAACCAGGGGATAAAGCTTACAGCCACTTTCGGGAAATCCATCGGAGGCGGTGAATATAGCTACACGGACAACCCGGTCTCTTTCGCTCCCAGAGGATTCGTGGAGAGTACCTTGAAAACGGTGTTAAACTCTTGCGCTCCCGAAAAGATGAAACTCACGATTGACTACTACGCTCCTATCATCAACCTGGACTGGTCCGGCTTGAGCCCAATAGTGTACGTGAAGAATATCGCCATAGCGCCATTTTTCGACATCGCTACCTTTAACCTCAACACTTTCAAGGACTTCCATATTAACATAAACAATATCACTTCGGAGACTGTCACCAGCGCCGGAGTCGATGTTGTGGCGAAGCTCGGGAATCTTCTCTGGCTTCCATTCGAGTCCAATGTAGGAATCCGCTTCGCGAGAAACTCCTGGACTTCTCTTGACAAGCTCAGTGTCAAGGGACTCGACAAAAACTACTTTGGATTCATCTTCGATGTCGCTTTGTGATTTTTTTCCTATATTCGCGAAATAGTAGAATCTTTTACTAATTTTTGTTTATGGATAAAACCAAAAAAGTCCCCGACTTCTGGGGAAAAGAGGACTGGCAGGCCGTTTGGCTCGGCTCTATTGTGATCCTACTCGCATGCGTGGCCGTCCTCACTAAAGCATTTGATTTCTCTGCTGTCAAATTCTCCACTTGGGCTGTCGGTGAAGCCGCTGCGACTAAGGCTGTCCCTCTCGCCGAACAACTCGGAGCATGGGCTTTCTGGCGCAAATTAATTGTCACTTTAGTAGTGCTTTGCACCCTTTTCACTCTCGGTGTCAAGCTTCAGGGAGAGAGCGTTAAGAAATATATTCCGGCATTCCTTTGCCTTTTCCTTATCGCTTTGGTAGTCCGCTTCGTCAGCGCTGAATTCACCCTCAACCGTTACCTTGAATGGGCTTTCTGGGCCTTGCTGATCGGCTTGCTGATCTCGAACACAGTAGGAGTTCCGGACTGGCTTAAGCCCGCGATCAAGACCGAGTTCTACATCAAGACCGGACTCGTCATCATGGGCTTCTCCGTCCTGTTCTCGAACATCGCCAAGTTCGGACTCTATGGTCTCGGTATCGCATGGATCGTCACCCCGATCGTCATCATCTTCATGTGGTGGCTTGGCACAAAGGTCCTGAAGATTGACAACAAGCCTCTTGTTATCACCTTGGCTTCAGCTACTTCCGTCTGCGGTACATCTGCCGCCATCGCCACGGGAGCCGCATCTGGAGCGAAGAAGGACGATCTTTCCATTGCAATCTCCATCTCGATCATATTCACTATCCTCATGATGGTGTTCGAGCCTATGATCATCAAGGCTGTCGGGATGAGCCAGCTCATGGGTGGAGCCCTCATCGGAGGAACAGTGGACTCGACCGGCGCTGTCGTGCTGGCAGGTAACGCCCTTGGACCCGAGGCTGAGCAGGCCGCTGTCCTTGTGAAGAGCATCCAGAACATCCTTATCGGCTTCATCGCCTTCTTCGTGGCTATATTCTTCGCCACAAGAGTCGAGAAGAGTGCGGAGAAGAAGGTCGGTGCCGGAGAGATCTGGACCCGCTTCCCGAAGTTCATCATCGGTTTCTTCGTGGCCTCGCTCGTGGCTTCTTTCCTGATCCAGCCTATCTTCGGTGGAGACCAGGTCAGCGCCATCAACAAGGTTCTGGACCAGTACAAGAACTGGTGCTTTGTCCTCGCTTTCACCAGCATCGGACTCGACACCAACTTCAAGGAGCTGGCAAAGCAGATGCATGGCGGAAAGGTCCTTTGGCTCTACATCATAGGCCAGACCTTCAATATCGCCTTGACGTTCTTCGCGGTGTGGTTCCTCCTCTCGGGAGTGGTCTTTGACGTGCCTGTCCTCGACCTCTTCAAATAGTGGGTAAAGGAAAAGAAAAAGCTTTCAAAGTGGTCACGATCCTCGTGGTTGTGACCATTTTGGTTTGCGCATTGTGGATAATGGGAAACCATCTCGGGCTTGTCCAGGGATATGATTTCGGAGCCGGAGCATATTACTATGCCGACATTCCCGGTATTGAGAATATAGAGAAAGAGGGCGTCTATACCACCAAAGTGCCCTATTGGGTCCATGTCGTCCTGTTTCTTTGCTGGGGTTGGCTTATGTACCGGCTTTGGGTTTGGATCGATAAACGGAAATAGATGAAAACCAACATCATAGCTAAATGTTCCTCTTGCGGGGAACCTCACGGGATCTCCTACTACAGCGGCATCAACGTCGCCGAGGAACCGGAGCTGAAAAATATGGTCAAAGATGGTTCCCTGTTCCTTTGGGAATGCCCTCATTGCGGAAAAACCAACCTTATCTCAGGGCAGACAATTTACCATGATCCCGAGGAGAGACTCATGATCTGGCTCCTGCCTCCAGGCTTTGTGGCCGAGGATAAGGTCAGGGTTATTGAGGAAAGTCTGACGGCCGCTTCAGAAACCCTCGAGGGTTACACTTTCAGAAGGGTGGATGACGCCGGGTCTTTGATCGAGAAGGTAAATCTTTTTGACGCCGGTCTGGAAGACACTGTCATTGAGATAGTTAAATATGTCACGAAAATGGAGCTCGCCCAGAAAGGTGGCGGAGCGGGAATCATGGACGTCCCGATGAAATTCTTCAGGATTGAAGGATCGGACCACGAGCTTGCTTTCACCTATCCTTCAGAAGGACAGATGCAAGGTCTGCAGGTCGGCTTCAATGTATATGAAGATTGCGCCGGAATTCTCCGACGCAATCCGTCAATTAAACCTGCTGGCGGTTTCCCGAAAATCGATCAGGAATGGGTCGCCCGATTCTTCAGATAGGGCTTATTCAACCTTCCTGGCACCGTCGCTGATGACGACATCGTAGATCTTGACATCATGGCCGAACTCGGCTGGGAATTTCTCCTTGACAGCCTCGATGAACTTGTCGTAAAGCTCTTCCTTGACAAGGTTGATGGTGCAACCTCCAAAGCCGCCGCCCATGACGCGTGATCCAGTCACGTCGCACTTCCTGGCGAGCTTGTTCAGGAAATCGAGCTCGGGGCAGCTGACCTCGTAGAGCTTGCTCATTCCAAAGTGGGTCTGATACATCATCTCTCCAACGGTCTCATAGTCACCTCTCTCAAGGGCGTCGCAGACATCCAGAACCCTCTGGACCTCACCGATGACATATTCAGCCCTCAGGAAATCCTCCTCGGGAATCTCCTCGCGGACTTCCTCCAGCCAAACTCTCTTAGCGTCTGACAGGAAGTCAACCTCAGGATGGTTCTTCTTGATCGCAGCGGCGGCATTCTCGCAAGACTCGCGGCGCTTGTTGTACGCTGACGAAGCGAGCTCATGCTTCACGCAAGAGTCGATGAGAACCAGCTTATAACCCTGGGGATCAAACGGGAAATACTTGTGCTCCAGAGTCTTGCAGTTCAGACGGATCAAGCAGCCCTTCTTTCCGAAAATAGAGGCGAACTGGTCCATGATTCCGCACTTCACACCGCAATAGTTGTGCTCTGTGCTCTGGCCGATCTTGGCAAGCTCGAACTTGTCGATAGAGCCTCCGTTGAACAACTCGTTAAGGGCAAAGGCGAAAGCGCTTTCCAAAGCGGCGGAAGAAGACAGTCCGGCACCAAGAGGAACATCCCCTGCGAACGCGCAGTCAAATCCCTCAACCTTGCCGCCACGCTTGATTATCTCACGGCATACGCCGAAAATGTAACGGGGCCAGTGCTGCTGAGGCTTATCTTCCTCGGTAAGACCAAACTCCACATACTCGTCGTAATCAATTGAAAAAGCCCGGACTTTGTCCGTCCCGTTAGGCTTGATCTCGACCATGATACCGCAGTCGATGGCTCCAGGGAACACGTAACCGCCATTATAGTCGGTATGTTCACCTATAAGGTTGATTCTTCCGGCGGAGGCGAACACCTCACCTTCTGTTTTGTACAGGGCTTTGAATTTCTCCCTGATTTTGGTTTTCATTTCCATAATTATGCGATTAGAGCGTTAATATTCCATTCTCACAAATATAATAAAATATTATTTGATTACGACCGTTATGGGGCAATGATCGCTGACCCCTCCAAGGTATCGCGGACCGGAGTAAGTCCTTAAGGGTTTTTCTCCAGAATGGGTGTTATCCTTGACCGTAAGGAACGGAATCCGTTCAATCGTCATGTCAATTCCAGGGTTCGCGGCCTTGATTTCAGGAGAGATGAAAAACATGTCGATCATCTCCCATTTACCTGAATATTTGATGGTTCCGTGGCCTTTTCTTGCCAATGGAGCCGCAAGGTTGACCATTGTTTTGGAATATTCAAGGGTGGATGACGGAGTGTCATTGAAGTCCCCCATCGCGACAATATTTCTCCACCCTACTCCTTTCAGGGAGTCCGTGATCTCTCCGAGCCGGCTCATCGCCGCCTCCCTTCTCCAGGAGGAGTTCGCCCCATATTTTGAAGGATGGTGATTCACGAGAAACACGACGCTATCCCCGTCTGACCTGAGGAATCCAGCCAGGAGGATATCCCTCGTCAAAAGAGGTGATCCGTCTTCGTTTTTTATTATAAACGGCTTGGAAACTAATGGTTTAAGCCGTCGCTTCCGATACAGGAGAGCCACATCTATCCCTCTTGGATCAGGAGATTCATAGTGGGCAATACCATAGTCCATCCTTCTCAAAGGAGTCTCGGCCAAGAGCTTGTCAAGGGCGAAGCGGTTCTCTATTTCGGCCATCCCTATCACATCGGGAAGCATTCCGTGTCTGTCCGCTATCCAAAAAATGGATTTTGCCACTGCACCGCATTTTACAAGAAAGCGTCTCTTAGTCCAGTGTCTTTTCCCGAAAGAGGAAAATTCCTCGTCAGAGGTGTTTGAAACCGTCGTGTCCGCCTTCCAGTCAAAGAAGTTCTCCAGGTTCCAGAACATCACTAACAAAGAGTCTTCCTTGGCGGGCACCTGTGGCTCCCGCCAGAGAACGACCGCCAAGAGAAGACATAAAAACACTTAACTTAAACTTATAACTATGGAAACACATCACCTGTGTCCGGCAACGAATATGCGCGAAGGAAACGGAAAAATTGGACAGAAACAGAAAAACATTTTCTTTTGATTAGTATCTTTGCCTTTAATAATTTTTAACAGAACCTATAAATCAGAGGAATATGTCCTTGAAATGTGGAATAGTAGGACTCCCTAACGTCGGGAAATCAACATTGTTTAATTGCGTGAGCTCGGGAAAGGCGCAAAGCGCCAACTTTCCTTTCTGTACGATTGAGCCAAATTTGGGCTCCACAAACGTGCCGGACAAAAGGCTCGAGGTTCTCGCGGACATGTGCAAGCCGAAAAGCGTCGTTCCAGCGACTGTTGACATAGTGGATATCGCTGGCCTTGTCAAAGGTGCCAGCAAGGGGGAAGGTCTTGGAAACCAATTCCTTGCCAACATCCGTGAGACTGACGCCATCCTTCACGTGCTCCGCTGTTTTGATGACGGTAATGTGGTCCACGTGGACGGCAGTGTTGACCCGGTTAGAGACAAGGAGGTTGTCGATCTGGAGCTTCAGATAAAAGACTTGGAGACCGTTGAGTCAAGACTCGCGAAGTCCGTCAAACAGGCCACCACTGGAGGGGACAAGAACGCGAGAAAACTTGTGGATCTCCTTCAGCGCTATAAAGAGGCTCTTGAGAACGGAAAATCATGCAGGACTGTTGAATTAGTCAACGAGGAAGAAGCCGCGATGGCCAAAGACCTCTACCTGCTCACCAACAAGCCTGTAATGTACGTCTGCAACGTGGATGACGCCTCTGCCGCCACTGGTAACGCCTATGTGGAGGCTGTGAGAGAGGCTGTCAAGGACGAGAACGCCGAGATACTTGTCATCTCCGCAAAGACTGAGTCTGAAATCGCCGAGATGGACAGCTACGAGGACCGGCAAATGTTCCTGGAAGAGATGGGGCTTAAAGAATCCGGTGTTGTCCGGCTGATCCAAGGCGCCTACCACCTTCTCGGACTGCAGACCTTCTTTACCGCCGGAGCCGATGAGTGCCGCGCCTGGACCATCCATAAGGGTGATAAGGCCCCGAAGGCCGCCGGAGTCATCCACACCGATTTCGAAAGAGGCTTCATCAGAGCCGAAGTTATCAAATACGAGGACTATGTATCACTTGGCAGCGAAAGTGCCGCCAGAGCGGCCGGAAAACTCGCTACGGAAGGCAAGGATTATGTGGTCCAGGATGGTGACATAATGCATTTCCTGTTTAACGTTTAGAATATTCAAGAAATATGAAAGCTAAAGTTTTCGCCGCCTTGGCCGCGGCCCTGGCCATAACCATCGGATGCGCCACGACAATGAGCCTTCCTGACCAGCTTGACAAGTTCGTCGAGAAGACTGAAAAGGAATATAAGAATTACACCGAGGACGATTGGAAGAAATCCAAAGAGGAGTTCGAGGCTCTTTCCGCACAGATTGAAGAGAATTATGATTCTTTCTCAACCTCCGACAAGGTGCGGAGCATGAAAGCGATGGGCAAATACGGCTCTCTCGTCCTGCAAAATGAGATTTCGGGTGCCTCTGAGGCTCTTGGAACTGTCTTGGAAAGCATTCCTGAGACTATCAACGGGATCATCAACGACATCGACACTACCGCCATCAAGAAAGGCGTTGAAGATGTCAAGAGCGGCCTTGAGGGAATCATCGAGAGTATCGACACCGCAAGACTTCGCAAATCTGTAGAGGGTCTGACAGAAAGCATTGACACAGCGAAACTCAGGGAAAAACTTGAGGCCCTTTCAAAAATCTTCGGATTAGAATAAACTCCTTAAATAATATAAAAACAGGCGGACCGATTGGTCTGCCTGTTTTTATATTATTTGATCTCTACTAGAAGAAGCGAGCCCTGTAGTCCTTCACGTCAGCGGCCTGCATCATCACAGGGAGAATCATCTGTGAAGCGTAAGAACTCATCTGAGTCGCTGAGTTTTTGGCATCCTCCTCGGTGTAGAAGGACTCCGTCTCGCGGGAATTCACCTTGAACACATAGGTTCCGATTGTTCCGGCGACGGGGCCGCAGATCTGGCCCTCGGGAGCCACGGAGGCGGCACCGATGAACTTGGGATCGAGACCCTGTCCGGCCAGAGAGGCGAACCTGACATCGACTCCTGAGCTGACAATGCTGTGGAGGGTGTCGGCGATGACCTGAAGGTCATTCAGACCCTTGATCTTCTCAGCCACGGTGGCGGCAGCCTTAGCGCTGGCGAGCTCTCCGTAGAGCTGCTGGTTGATCATAGGGCTAACCTCGGCGAGAGTAGCGATACCCTCTTTATGGATCTTCTTGACAGTCGTGATGAAGAAGTAGTTGTTATTCACCGTGATAATAGGAGAAACCTTGCCTTCCTTGTTGTCGAAAATCCACCTTGTGACTTCCTTGGCCTGATCGATAGCACCATAGTTTGAAGTGCTCTCGAGAACACCATTCATCGGGTGGGAATATGTTCCGCAAGAGTCAACGGCGGCGAGATAGTTCTGGTAACCACCGGCGGCCAAGTTGGCGAACTTGCTGGCCTTGGAATAATAGTCATTGAAGGTCTCGTTGCTGGCGAGAGCGGTCTTGGAAAGGATCGCGACCTGCTTCTTGGCTACAGGAGCTGTCCTGTTAGTAACCTCGATAATGTGTGTTCCGTATTGGGTCTTAAGGATGAAAGGCTTCTTGACCTGGGCGGTGAAAATCGGATTGAATCCGGCCACCATGTAGTTCTGGGTCATCCAGCCAAGGTTACCCTGCTCTCCGTCAGTCGCGGACTGGGTGTCATCGGAATATGACGCGGCGAGGTTGGAGAAATTCTCACCCTTGCCAAGGACGTTGAGAAGGCTGTCAGCAAGATGGGCCTGGTTCGTTCCGCGGAGAAGGATGTGCCTTACGTACACGGAGTCGGGAATCTGGGCGGCATCCATGATCCTGGCGGCATAGAACACGTTGTTGTTGTCCTGGAAGATCGGGGATGTGCCGGCGGCGTTGCTGAAAACGAAGGTGTTGACGTCAGTGTTGACGGTGTTCAGCTCGCCATCCTTGTACCAGCGCTCGTCGAGAGACCTCTCGGAATTCTTGGCGAGGAAAGACTTCATCGCATCAGTTCCGGCAAACTCCTCATAGAGGTTGTCCATAGCCTCACGGGTAGCCTGAATGTCGGCTTCTGAAGGCTTAACCTCGAAGACCACATATTCAACATCCCTTGAAGCGTTCTGCTTGAACATGTCCTTATGGTCCTCGTAATACTTCTTGATGTCAGCAGCCTGAACCTTGATGGTGGAGTCGGGGGTGAATCCAAGGGGAACCATAACGAAATCGACGTTGGTCGTGACGTTGTTCTCCTCGATGGCCTTCTTGAGCATCAACGGGTTCTGAATATTGCTCTGGTTGAAGAGCGAACCATACTTGGCATAATACTGCTGAGTGGTGACAGACTTCTGGAGATAGTCCCAGTAAGCGGCCAACCTTCCGGTGTTGTCCTGAGAGATATTGTTGATAAAATTCTGGAGGGCAGTCTTTGAGAAAACACCGTTCTCATCCATGAACGCGGGGTTCTGGGAGATAATAGGAGACACCATGTCACCGGAAAGAAGAGCTTTCTTCTCGTCATCACCGACCTTGATACCAGCCTCGTTGGCTTTCTTGGTGAAAAGATACCTGTCAACCAGGTTCTGCCAGGCGGCGTTGCGGATCTGCTCCTGCTGCTGCTCATTCTGGGCAGTGGAACCGGTCATAATCTCGTTGATAGCGGTGAAATTCTCAATATCCTGCTGGAAATCCATGTAAGTCACGGCCTTTCCGTTGATCTCACCGACATTGTTCTTAGAAGACATCATCTGAACCGCGGACTCAAGAGTACTCGGATCGATAATGAACGACAAAAGTGCCAGGGCGATGATAATGGATATCGCCAGTCCGGCCTTTTCGCGAGTTTTTTGAAGAATCGCCATTTTGTATTGTTTTATTCTATAATTTCAACAAATAGGTATTGGGGTGCGAAGATAGTGATTTTTATTCAATTAATCATCTTTTTTTAAGGAAAGGCCCTATAAAGTTCACAGAGTCAATAACAACCCTCGTTGAGTCTTGAAGCACATACACATAGCTGTTGAACGGCCTGTAAAGCACAGAGTTTCTGGCCATCTCGTCTGAACGCATACCATATCCCTGCATGAAGTCGTCCGGGGTGAACATACGCACGTAACAATCTGTGTATATCTCTTTATTCGCCTGATCCCAATACAAGGTGTCAGTCTGAAGAGTCTGTTGTTTCACGATGTTCTGTACCGTGACATTCCCGAAAGCGGACCAGAATTCCCTTGTCCCCTTTTTGGATTTGAAATGCTTGGCGTTGTTGGAATGAAGCACGGTCTCTAGCTGGTCGTCATCAGAGTACGCGAACACATGAAGCCCTTTCGGAAACAGCTCGTAGGAACTGGTGTCATTCTCGTACCTTTCCATTACATCGGCCTCAACCCTCATTTTCAGCCCTCCATCGCGAGTCTGGACCATGAACAAACTATCGACAGTCTGGAGCGGGGTGTCTTCCAAATTCAGATGAGCGGCCTCGGAAAGTTTATTCGTACATGAATATACGACGAAAGCAACCGCCCAGGCGGTTGCAATCATCGATAGCATATGTGACAGGCGTCTCAACCTTATAGGCTACTTCTGGGTCCTTACGGTTGTGGTGGCGCGCATTCCTCCGCAGTTGACGGTGTAGGACTGTCCGTCCACAATGTCATACATAAAGGCCTCGGCCTTCTGAGGATAGTAAACGCTGTAGGATCCGATAAGCTTGTTGCAGTCGGCGGTGAGAGACTCATCGGCGGCCTTAGCTTTCTGGAGATAATCAACAGCGACCCAGTAGTTGGCCCTTCTCTCAACCTCGTTTCCTCCGCAACGGACAGAACCCCAAATGGTTCCGATCAGGTAGTAAGCCTTACCCTGGTTGGCGGGATCAAGCTCGGCGGCCTTCCTGGCGGCTTCGAAAGCCTTTCCGTTCATTCCGTTCTTGGTGCAGAATGTGGCGAGCTCGAGCTGGTAGTTAGCCTTGGCCTGGGCATCCAGATCCGGGAAAGCGAGGGCTTCCTCAAGATACTTGACAGCGGTGTCGTTCTCATCCTTGGAAGCGTGAAGCTTGTAAAGATAGTAAGCGGAAGCGGCTGACGGCTCGTTTGAGTGCATCTTGGTGACCGCCTTCAGGAAGAGGTCGTTGTTCTGGCAACCCTCGGTGTTACCCATCATCTTGACGATGTTGGTAACAAGCTCGATATTGTCAGGATCAGCCTCGTAACGAGGAGTGAACAGAGCGATAAGGTTGTCGCAGCTGGCCACCTGGCTGGTGATGAAAAGACCCTCGATGTCAGACTTGGTCTTGGAGACCTCCTCGGTCTGCTCGGCCTTGCCGACAAGAGCGATGGCGTTCTGATAGGTATTGATAACCTCCTCGGCGCCGAGGTTTCCATCCTTATACATCTCAATAGCGGAATTGAGCTGGAGAAGGAGGAGGCTGGGCTTTGTCTTTTCCTGGTTGACAGCGACGATCTTGCTCAGACCCTCGTACAGGGCCTTAGGATCTTTGTAGAACTGGGTCATGTACTGTCCCTTGGTGTTCATAGCCGCGACAGCATAGTTGGGATAATATTCAGCCCTGAGGTCGTTCAGCATAAGGAGCGAATCAACCAGAGCGGCGCGGGCGGCGGGATCCTTGGTCTTGTTAATCTCCTTTCCGAGCAGGGTCATACCGTTAAGAAGCATGTTCTGGCTTGCGGTAGGAGGGCAAAGCTTCATGGCGGTCCTCCAGTTAGGAAGGGCGTCATCATAGTTCTTTGCCTTATAATACTCTTGGTAATAAGACAGATACTTTATGCATTCGTCCTTGTTGGGACCGTATTTGTCTTGCGCGGAAAGATTCATTCCGAGCGTCGTGGCGAAAGCCAGCAGTACAAGAGTGATCTTTTTCATGGTCTTGCTGTTTTATATTCGTTATTATCTTTATTCGTATCTCTGTTTTATGAACCAGATGTCATGCACGTTCAACCCTATGTTGAAATTGATGTATCGCTCCCTTATCATATTCCCGCTCAAAGCTCCTCTCTGCCCTATGTCAACTCCGACTGTCACTCCGTTGTTGAGCTGGAATACTGGAAGGGTCGCTCCAAAAGTCAGACCAAATGCGTTTATCTTCTGCCCGTCAATGGTGCAATACGCTTGGTCCCAATAAGTTCCGGCCCTATAAGTAATTTTCTTCCTATAGTACCTGATGTCGTTTCTATTAGGAACATAAGACATTCCGGCCCTGACGGACTGGGCTTGAGTCGCGGCGAAAACAGCATTTCCGACATTGGCGAACCCGGCGACCTTGTCCATTCCCGTGGAGGTCCAGTCGGAACGGATGTAATTAACCTCGGCTGTCCATTTGTCACCTCCCTTAAGAGCTATGCCGAAACCCATCTCGCTGGCGAGCCTGACCTGTCCCTTGGCCAGTTTCTCTGAAAAAGAACGCGGGGAAGGTGTTGAATCGTTGATTGAGGAGATGGTCTGAACCTCAAACCTGTCAACTGTTCCCTTCAAGTCAGCCCCAAGCTCATAGGTGGCACCAAGAACCACCGAAGCCTTGTTGGATATCGGGAAGGCGTACTGAATCCCGAACTTTCCCTTAAATGAATTAAGACCCAGGGTGTAACCGCTCTTGATGCTCCTGAAAGAGGAGTCTGACATCGTGAACGAGTTGTCTTTGTGCAGGTTTCCGAAAATATACTGCACCTCGCCGCCTAAAGAGAAGCCTTTGAAGGGGGTAAAACCTCCGCCAAGGTACAACTTGGACAAGCTGCCGTATCCTTGCACAGTGTTGAGAATAGGACCCGTAACGGCGATTACGGCCGGATCTTTCTCCCATGAGGAAATATTATATCCGATGCTGCTGTAAGGTGACAAGCCACCGTACATGGCGAAAGACTTCCACACCGGGAACGAAAGGGTGATGCTGTTTACATTGAAGGTGTTGTTTGAGCTCTTGATGTCACCCTGGCCATAATACCTGTTACCCTGAACCAGGCTGAAATCAAGCATAAAGGACTGAATGTCCCTCTCGGTCACGGCAGCGGGATTGAGAATGTTTATATTCCTTCTGTCCCTTGTCGCTATTCCGACTCCTCCCATGCTCCTGTTATAGGCCGATCCGAATCTTGAGACATCACCTACCCCATACATTGAGTAAGGGGAATAGGAGGTATATGCCTCTTCCTGTCCCCAGGAATCCAGGGAGCAAAAGATCAAGGCAAATCCAAGAAGTATGTTTCTAATCGTTCCTTTCCGCATAATTGTCAGCAATTATCGCTAACCCCATCAACACAAGATTGCAGACTACAAAGATGGAGTTTTTCATTCTTTTTGCAAAATATAAAGCGTCTCCACCTGTAAAAACAGGGGTTTTTTCAGGAAATTGAGACAAGTACCCTTGTATTTCAAACATTATGCCGCCAATCACTCCGGACTCAATTGAAGAAATTAGAGAATCTCCTGTCGGATTGACTGTTGTAGGTGTGTCCACAAGCGGAAGCGACCTCGAATAACGGTTAAGTGCCTTGAATCTTGTCCTGCATCCGAGGGATATGTTTCCTCCCTCATAAACCCCTTCCGGATCTATCAGGTCTATTGAAAGGGTGGTTCCGAAGTCAAACACTATGCTTCCTGTTCCCTTGAAAAGGTACCTGGCGGCTACCACGGAAGCTATCCTGTCCGGGGAAATATATTCAGGAATACTATTGGATATAGCTGTGGCTGTGTGATTTCTGTCTATTATAATAAGTTTTCCGCAGATTCCTTGAAGGTGTTTTTCCTCCGACGGGTTTATGTCGATAGTTGAAGATATCACCATCACGGAAGGTTTCTCCTTACTGACCAGAGAATCAATGAACCCGAACATCTTCTCTCCCTGATAACGGAAAGTCTTGCCAAGGGTCATTCCCTCGGACCATGCCGCCTTAAGAGCCGTATTTCCTATCTCAACCAATAAATTCGGCATAACTCATCATGTTAATCGACGCAACGTGGACAATGCCACCGGAAGCGAGTCTATTCCCCTTGACACTATCTTCAGTTTACCTTCTGTCTGCTTAAGATTGAACAACTTCTCGTTAGCGCTGACTTTAACAAGGATATCCGAGAATATCTTTGTCTTGAAGAACGGAGACATCGGATTTGATATAAAGAACATTATCATCATCCCGTTCTTTATTATAATCTTCTCGAATCCCAGTTGTCCGCCGAGATTCCTGATCTTAACCACGTCGAATAGGTTCTCGGCCTCGACAGGCAAAGCTCCGAAACGATCTATCAGGCTATCTCTGAACCTCTCTATCTCCTTATTGTGGGATATATTGTCAAGCTGCTTGTAAATTCTTATCTTCTCGGCCGTTATGTCTATATAAGAATCCGGGATCATGGCCAATTGGTCTGTCTCGATAGTGCAGTCTTTCGAGTAAGACTCCCCGCTTTCCCTGGACTTCATACCTGTCTCTACACCAAGTTCTTCCATAGCCTCGGCAAGAATCTTCTGGTATGTCTCATAACCCATATCCATTATGAAACCGCTCTGCTCTGCCCCAAGAAGATTACCGGCTCCACGGATATCAAGGTCCTGCATCGCGATGTTGAATCCGCTCCCGAGATCCGAGAATTCCTCTATTGCCTTAAGCCTTCTTCTGGCATCCTCTGTTATTGAAATAAGTGGAGGTACAATCAAATAACAGAAAGCTCTCCGGTTGGATCTTCCGACCCTGCCTCGAAGCTGGTGCAGATCACTCAATCCTATGTTCTGGGCCTGGTTTATTATTATGGTGTTAGCGTTGGGAATATCCAGACCGTTCTCGATAATAGTGGTGCAAAGGAGCATGTCGTAATCGCCCCTTATGAAATCAAGCATTCTGTTTTCGAGTTCTTTAGGTTCCATCTGGCCATGAGCCACACATATCTTCATGTCAGGAACCAGCCTGTGAAGTATCTCATAGATTGAGGGAAGTTCCTCTACCTTGTTGTGAAGGAAGAACAACTGTCCGCCACGGGCAAGCTCATAATTGATTATGCTCTTTATCTCATCCTCGTTGAAAAGGATTATCTCCGTCTGAGTGGGAATCCTATTTGGAGGTGGGGTGTTTATTATCGAAAGATCCCTCGCTCCGAGAAGTGAGAACTGCAGGGTTCTGGGGATAGGAGTAGCAGTCAAGGTCAGGGTGTCAACAGAAGACTTGAGTTGACGCAGCCTTTCTTTAGCTGAAACTCCGAATTTTTGTTCCTCATCTATTATAAGAAGACCTAAGTCCTTGAATTCGAATCCTTTCCCAAGCATTTTGTGGGTTCCTATAACTATGTCCAGGGAACCATCCTTCAGCCTGTTTTTTATATCAGTTACTTCTTTCGCTGTCCTTAACCTGCTGACATAATCAATTGAGCAGGGGAAATCTTTCAATCTTGAAGAGAATGTCGTGTAGTGCTGCAGGGCAAGGATCGTGGTCGGTACGAGAACAGCTACTTGTTTTCCGTCTGTCGCAGCCTTGAAAGCTGCCCTTATCGCTATCTCAGTCTTTCCGAAACCAACGTCACCGCAGATCAGGCGATCCATAGGACTGGGATCTTCCATGTCCCGTTTGACTGCTTTGGTAGCCGTTTCCTGATCCGGAGTGTCCTCATACATGAAAGAGGACTCCAACTCTTCCTGAAGATAACTGTCTGCGGAGAAAGCGAAACCTTTAGAGGACTTCCGTTTAGCGTATAGTTGGATAAGGTCTTTAGCTATATCCTTTATCTTGGACTTGGCGCTCGTCTTGAGAGTCTGCCAAGACTTTGATCCGAGTTTGTTTATCTTCGGAGGTTCTCCATCCTTCGAGCGGAATCTGGATATTTTGTTAAGGGAATGTACAGAGACAAATACCACATCCCCATCCTTATACATGAGTTTCACTACCTCATGCATCCTCCCCTTATCATCCCTCATCCTGACAAGTCCGCCGAAAACTCCCACTCCGTGATCAATATGGACTATATAATCTCCTATATTGAAAGCGGTCAAGTCATTGAGGGTCAACTGTTCGCTCTTTTCAACAGTCCTTCTGACACTCACCCTATGGAAACGGTCGAATATCTCATGATCGGAATAACAACAAACCTTATCCTGGTTATCTATGAAACCGGCATGGATATTCTTTCCCTGGACAAAATCAGGAACAAGTCCCTTGTTTTCCTTAAGAATGGAGGAGAGGCGTTCTATCTGGGATTTTTTCTCACTGAATATAAATACTTTATATCCCTTTTCTATATTCTTTGCTATGTCAGCCGACAGCAACTCGAAATTCTTGTTGAAAACAGGCTGGGGAGATATGTCGAACTTTATTACCTCATCGTTATCAACCTCAAGGGGAACATCCAGAAATACTTTCTTGAAAGGATCCGTTTCCTTGAAGAAATCCTCTCTTCTATACATGTCTGAAGAGTCTGCCCAAACAACCGTCCCTTTAGGGAATAGCTGGGAAATACTTATCAGATTTTCTTCCTCATCCGAAGAAAGGTCAGGGAATATGTCTATACTCTCACGTTCTTCTTTTGAGAGTTGGGTGTTGCAGTCAAACACATGGATACTTTCCACCTCATTCCCGAAAAATGATATCCTGAAAGGATAATTGAAAGAGAAGGAAAAAACGTCTATTATAGATCCCCTGATTGAGAACTGCCCGGGAGCGGAAACAAAATCAACTTTTTCAAATCCTTGTGTTACAAGTATTTCCTTTATTTTATCATGAGATATTTCCTGTCCGGTACTTATTGTCAGAAGAGATTTCTCTATCTTATTGGCGGAAGGAATCCTCTCTTTAAGGGCATCAGGATAAGTTACTATGAAAAGTCTCTGGGAATTATCGCCGTTAGATATAAGCTTACCTATAGCGGAAGTTCTCTGAACACCGACTGAAGACTTGAAATTGCTCTTTTCCACCACCTTACCACTGTCAGGCAGATAAAAAACTATATCTCCTTCAACCAGGTCATAAAGGTCGGAGGCGCAATACTCAGCGCTTTCTTTATCAGGGAGAATGACGACATGTGTCCCGGTCTTCGCTACCTGACTTAATACGAACCATCTCGCGGAAAGGAAAAGCCCTTTACAATAAACTTCTTTCCTTACCGCTAGTCCTGAGGCTAACTCCGATGTCGATTTTTTACTTATCAACATTAATGGCCAAATGCGTGTTGAAAACCTGTTTAAACCTATGTTGAAATTCCTGCCTTAATTGTCACTTTCGGGATACGGAGGTTTTATCAACATTTTTTAAAGAATATTCCAATAGTCAAACACTAATAAAATTGATACATTAAATAATTGATTATTAGAATATTCCTATAGTTATAAACATTTCAACAACTAAAACAAAACCATCAAATCTTATAAAAAATATCAATATATTTGTATCTGATAATTGACTCTCTGATGACAGACTTCAATCCTCGCGACACAAACGCTGACAAAGATAAGGATTTGGACGGAATTATCCGCCCGAGGGAACTGGAAGATTTCACTGGCCAGAAGGAGATAGTGTCGAATCTCAATGTTTATATTAAAGCGGCCAAAATGAGAGGGGAGGCCCTGGATCATGTCCTGTTCCACGGCCCTCCAGGTCTTGGTAAAACCACATTGGCGCATATCATAGCTAATGAGATGGGTGTCAATATGAAAGTGACCTCCGGACCTGTTTTGGACAAACCAGGTGACCTTGCCGGTCTTCTCACCTCGCTTGAGACAGGAGATGTGCTTTTCATAGACGAGATCCATAGGCTTTCTCCGGAAGTGGAGGAGTATCTTTACTCGGCCATGGAGGACTATGTTATAGACATAATGATTGACAAGGGACCAGGAGCGAGATCCGTGCGAATATCCCTCAATCCCTTCACCCTTGTAGGAGCCACCACCCGAAGCGGACTATTGACCGCGCCTCTTCGAGCCAGGTTTGGAATCACTTGTCCTTTAGAGTATTACGACACTACAGATCTTGTGAGAATAGTAAAAAGGAGTTCTCAGATCCTCAATGTAACAATTGACGATGCGGCTTCGAAAGAGGTAGCTCTCCGAAGCAGGGGGACTCCTCGAATAGCGAATGCCCTTCTGAGGAGGGTTCGTGATTTCGCTCAGGTGATGGGTGACGGTCACATCGATCTTGATATAGCGAGATACGCTTTGAACAAGCTCAAGATAGACACAAGAGGGCTCGATTCCATTGACAATAAGATACTTAGGACTATAATAAACACTTTCAAGGGAGGCCCTGTCGGAGCCAATACTATAGCTACCGCTATCAGTGAGGATCAAGGTACCTACGAGGAGGTTTATGAGCCTTTCCTTATCAAGGAAGGTTTCATAGTGCGGACACAAAGGGGAAGGATAGCCACCGAAATGGCTTACCGCCATCTTGGTTTGGACGCTGAACTTGAATCTAACAGGACAGAGAATGGCACGTTGTTTTAGATGGTTTTTGACCGCGGCCTTGACCGTTGTCTCTTTTCAGGCTTTTTGCTGCACTTCAGTGATAATTTCCGGCAACGCCAGGGTTGACGGAAGACCAGTGATGCTGAAGCATAGAGATACCGGTGAACTCAATAATATGATGCGGTGGTTCAAGGGACCGCAATATGATTTCATAGGTATTGTCAACTCTTCCTCAAAAGGAGGTGAAGTGTGGTCAGGAACCAATTCAGCTGGTTTCTGTATTATGAATACCGCCACTTATGACCTTAAAGATGATGAGGTTCCTTATTCTGAGATGGATAAGGAAGGTATAGTCATGTTCAAGGCTCTCGGACAATGTGCTGACCTCCGTGATTTTGAGCGCCTTCTGGAGTCTTTGCCTAAACCTTGGGGAGTGGAGGCTAATTTCGGGATAATCGACGCTAAAGGGGAAGCCGCTTATTATGAGGTAAATAACTATTCATATCGCCGTTTTGATGTGGCTAACGAGCCGGAAGGTTACATGGTTGTGACCAATTTCACCAGATCAGGCCGCCCGGCTGAGAGAAAAGGTGAGGACAGGTTCGCCAAAGCTGTTGAGATCCTTAAAGGAATGGATATTTCAACAGCTGGTCACAAGGAACTCCTTAACGGCATCTCACGTTCTGGAAAACCGATCATGAGAGACATATCCGCCTCATCTATAGTGTTTGAGGGAGTGCTTCCCGGAGAGGATCCCTCAAAAACTGTCGCCTGGACTGTTTTGGGATGTCCTACCACTTCCGTATATATTCCTCTAAAGGTTTTCGGAAGCGACCATATCCCCTCTTTCATGAAAGATTTTAGAGGTGGTGATGAGGCTCAGATATGCAGTCAATCATTGGTTATTAAAGGAATATACGGTTTTGAGCATGGCTGCTCGGATGAATGTGTCGAGGTAGAGAAATTCATAGACAACTGTTTTTCAAATAATATGTCATCTTCAAGATATGACCGTTTCGTCAGAAGGGCTTATCGGAAATATAAGATGATGTATCTCCGTAAATTGCCGAAAGTGGTGTCTTGAATTGTTTTATACGATAAAAATGATTAAAATTGCAGACTGATTTCGCTTTAGCTAATCATTAATTTCTAAAATATGGCCGATAAATTAATCTCAAAGATCCCCGACGGACCCTTGGCTGAAAAATGGACCAAGCGTAAGTCGGAGCTTCGTCTCGTTAACCCTAACAACAGGAGAAAACTTGAGATCATCGTAGTCGGTACCGGATTGGGAGGAGCTTCCGCAGCCGCTTCCCTCGGTGAGCTTGGCTACAATGTTAAAGTTTTCTGTATCAGTGATTCTCCCAGAAGGGCCCATTCAATCGCCGCTCAGGGAGGTATCAATGCCGCCAAGAACTATCAGAACGACAATGATGCCGTTTACAGGCTCTTCTATGACACCATAAAAGGTGGTGACTATCGTAGCAGGGAGGCTAATGTATATCGTCTGGCTGAGGTTAGCGCGGCTATTATCGACCAATGTGTGGCTCAGGGAGTTCCTTTCGCCCGTGAATATGGCGGATATCTCGCTAACCGTTCTTTCGGAGGAGTCCAGGTGAGCCGTACTTTCTATGCTCGTGGACAAACCGGACAGCAGCTTCTCCTTGGAGCTTACGCCGCTTTGAACCGTCAGGTTGCCGCTGGAACCGTGACAAGTTATCCTCGTCATGAGATGCTTGACCTTGTGATTGTAAATGGTCAGGCTAAGGGTATCATCGCCCGTAACCTTGTGACAGGCAAACTCGAGAGATTTGGAGCTCACGCCGTTGTAATCGCTACCGGAGGATACGGAAACACCTATTTCCTCTCCACTAACGCTATGAACAGCAACGGTTCCGCCGCTTGGCAGTGCTACAAGAAAGGAGCTTATTTCGCCAATCCTTGCTTCGCCCAGATTCACCCCACATGTATTCCAGTTCATGGAGAGCAGCAGTGCAAGCTGACCTTGATGTCCGAGTCTCTTCGTAACGATGGACGTATCTGGGTTCCCAAGAAGATGGAGGATGTAATGAAACTCCGCAAAAAGGAGATCAAGCCCTCCCAGATACCTGAGGAAGACCGTGATTACTACCTCGAGCGCCGTTATCCCGCTTTCGGAAACCTTGTTCCCCGTGACGTGGCCTCACGTGCCGCTAAGGAGAGGTGCGATGCCGGTTATGGTGTGAACGAGACAGGTTTGGCGGTGTTCCTTGACTTCTCTGACGCTATCAAGAGACTTGGTCATCAGAGGGTTCAGGAGCGCTACGGCAACCTCTTCGACATGTATTTCAAGATCAATAACGTCAGCCCTTGGGAAGAGCCTATGATGATCTATCCCGCCATCCACTACACCATGGGAGGTATCTGGGTTGATTATGATCTCCAGACCACTATTCCTGGTCTGTACGCTATCGGAGAAGCCAACTTCTCTGATCATGGTGGAAACCGTCTTGGCGCGTCCGCTCTTATGCAGGGTCTTGCCGACGGTTACTTCGTGCTTCCTGTCACCATCGCCGACTACCTTTCCAACAAGTTCGCCGAGCCTAAGACGGACATCAACGATCCAGCCTTTGATGAGGCTGAGAAGGCCGTCCAGGCCAGAATCGACAAACTCTTCTCCATCAAGGGAAAGAGGACAGTTGATTCCATCCACAAGAAACTCGGTAACATCATGTGGGAATATGTCGGAATGGCCCGTAGTGAGGAAGGTCTGAAGAAAGCCATAGAGGAAATAAAGGAACTTAAGAAAGAGTTCTATGAGGATGTGTGTGTGCCTGGCGATCAGTACCAGTTCAACCAGGAACTTGAGAAAGCCTTGAGGCTTGAGGACTTCTTCGAGATCGGAGAATTGATGGCGCGTGACGCCCTTAACAGGAATGAGTCCTGCGGAGGTCATTTCCGTATTGAGAGCCAGACCGAGGAAGGAGAGGCCAAGAGGGATGACGCCAACTACATGTATGTGGCCGCCTGGGAGTACAAGGGTGAGGATAAGGAGCCTGAACTCCACAAGGAGCCTCTCAAGTACGAGTTTATCGAAGTTAAAACCAGAAACTACAAAGAATAACCGGATATGGATTTCAATCTTAAGATATGGCGTCAGAAGAACGCCCATGAGAAGGGTCATTTCGAGACCTACCACATCTCTGGAATTGAGGAGGATGCCTCCTTCCTCGAGATGCTCGACATTCTTAATGAGCAACTTATCCGGGAAGGTAACGATCCTGTGGCCGTTGAAAGAGGCTGCCAGAGCAGCGGTCCCGTGTCTTTCGACCATGATTGCCGCGAGGGTATCTGCGGAGCATGCTCATTGTATATTGACGGCCGCGCCCACGGTCCGGATGATCATGTGACCACTTGCCAGCTTTTCATGCGTCATTTCAAGGACGGAGCCACCATCACAGTTGAGCCTTTCAGAAGCCCTGCTTTCCCTATAATCAAAGACTTGGTTGTGGATCGCAGCGCCTTTGACAAGATTCTTCAGGCTGGAGGATTCATCTCTGTCCGTACAGGTGCGGCGCAAGACGGAAACGCTATTCTCATTCCTCACGAGGACGCTGAGAAGAGTATGGATGCCGCCGCTTGCGTTGGTTGCGGAGCTTGCGTAGCCACTTGCAAGAACGGATCTGCTATGCTGTTCGTCGCCGCAAGGGTCAGTTCCCTCGCTCTGCTTCCTCAAGGACGTCCTGAGGCTGCCAGAAGGGCAAAGAACATGGTTGCCAAGATGGAAGAACTTGGTTTCGGAGGTTGCACCAACACCAGGGCCTGCGAGATGGAATGCCCTAAGGGAATATCCATTGACCATATTGCCCGCCTTAACCGCGAGTTCCTAAAGGCCAAGTTTAGAGACTAAAAGCCAAGTTAAATACTTTATAAAAGAAGGAATCGGGATTCTACTGGTTCCTTCTTTTCTTTTCTTCGCCAACACATCCCTTCTGGATAGGAAATTAATGAGCCTCTTGCGAAGATTTCTGTCAGATAGGTGATGTGTCATATCTTCAGTGAAAAGACCAGGCACGATAGATTCTATCGCTTTTGAGGCAAGGGATATTTGAAAATCATTATCGCTTAAAACAGCGTCTTCAGATACAATATTCCTGTCAAAATTGTCCTTTGAACTATAAAGATACTTGACAGCGAGAATAGTAGTCAGGCAGCCCTGAAGAGGTTGTCCTTCCATGAGGTTGTCATGAATATTGACTAGCGCGTAATAAGTTAAGTCCTCTGGAGCGAATCTGTTGATAATTGATTCAGAAACAGGAATTAAAGATATTCTTATAATTTCTTCGTTATCGATTTTATTCGCTGTCTCGATAGCGGAAGAAAGGTCTGATTCGGAAATGAGAATCTCTAAATTATCAACCCACCAAGGTTTTTCCGGAAATAGAGACCGCATCGCCATATCCCCAGTAACCTTGAAGTGTATCCCTTTATCCTTGAATGATTTAACAAACCTGTAGAGTATTACCTCGGAACGTAAATTCTTGAATCTGCTGTAAGACAAAACCCCATTAAGACGAGGAATTATATTACCTGGAAACTTTAAATCAGGACGGGTCTTCATCACATTGGCCAAGAGAATAATACACCTTATAGGCGCTTTCTCTATGTCCCACCCATTCAGAAAGGCGTCAAGATCCTCCTGTGTTCCATTATCTTCGAGAACAAGTCTTAATAATCCCTGGTCAATAGTACCTATCGACTTTAATACTTGTTCCCAAAGGTTATTTATTATGCGTTTTTCCAGCCTCATTCTGATTCAAGCCCGATAAAGCCGTCTCTCCTTAGGATCAGGGGGTGGCAATATGGATCATAGAAACCTTCAATGTGAAGACTCATACAAGAACCGGCTCGGAAAAAGTCCTGAGTCAAGGGCTGATTCAAACCTAAGTCTATCAGGTAATCTCCATTGGCTATGTACTTTGGCAAGCGGATGCGTTTGACTATTTCAAATGGACCTGGAGAAAGGTTTATAATCTTATCCGAATATCTTCCTTCAATAAAGCTTGCTACAGGAGTCCCGTCAACCTTTCTTATAATCAATTTGATCTCGCACTTGATTGGATTATCTGTTTCTCCTTTGATGGCCACTTCCATAAATTCTTGCCTTCTATTCATGGATTGCCGGTTCGACTCACTACCGTTAATTGATATGGAAGATATTGATATATAATCCTTTCTATAACTAATAGCGTCAACTATTTTTCCTTCCACTATCTTTCCGGCATCCTGCAGATAAAACTCAACAGCATCATCCACATTACCGTCGAAGATCATTTCTCCGTTGTTCAAGACAACCCCTCTTTCGCACAGATTCTTAATGGCTCCAAGATTATGGCTGACGAAAAGGACAGTACGCCCATCCCCTCGGGACACATCTTGCATCTTGCCGATAGCCTTCTTCTGGAACTCGGCGTCACCAACAGCCAGAACCTCATCAACCACAAGTATTTCCGGCTCCAGGAACGCAGAGACAGCAAAGCCGAGCCTCACGGTCATTCCGCTGGAATATCTCTTCACGGGGGTGTCTATATACCTTTCCACGCCAGCGAATTCCACGATGTCATTCAGCTTACGATTGATCTCAGCGCGGGTCATCCCCATTATAGATCCATTCATGTAGATATTCTCTCTTCCTGTCATCTCACCGTGAAAACCGGTTCCAACCTCAAGAAGAGAAGCTATCCTTCCCCTTGCCTTGATAGTTCCTGTGGAGGGTGATGTAACTCTGGAAAGAAGCTTCAGCAAGGTGGATTTTCCCGCCCCATTCTTTCCTATAATACCTACAACTTCTCCCTGCTTGACATCGAAAGTGATATCTTTCAGTGCCCAAACATAATCTGAATTACCTTTCCGGGTCCTGTCATTGACTTCCCCCACTTTCATAAAGGGGTCTTCTTTGCCAAGAATCTTTGTCTGCCACCAGCGATAAAGGTCATTACGAAGGGTTCCTGTACCGACAAGACCTAGGCGGTACAGCTTACCAACGTGATCAAATTGGATGGCGATATCATTCATATTTAGCAAAAATACAGAATAAATTCATAATTTCGCAGAATCCTTTAAGGACTAACGTCTGATTAAAAGATTATGAGAAGCCAAAGAGCGAATGAAATACTAGAAAGAATATCTCATGAAGTATTTAATAATCATGAGGTTGACATGTTGCATCTCGCTTTTTCACCGTCTGTTTCGCAGGAGCGTCTTAACTCGGTTTTAGAAGGCTGGGATCTGAATCAAGAAGACATTAAATGTCGCACCATCGCTTTTAATTTGGCTAAAACCCATCCGGAAATCTCATTTCCTGAAAAGTATCTGAAGACACTCCAGGAGATTAAGCTTTCCTGCAGAGAACGATATCTGATGATATTGTCTCATTTTCTTAAGATAATCAAGGTTCTCGATAGCAAGGGTATAGACTATTTGTTGTTGAAAGGTGGCGCCATGAGGGTTTATCGTCCAGATTTCTCCAGATGGACCGCTGACATTGACATTCTTGTGCCTGAGGAAAAGTATAAAGAAGCCCAGGAAACCATTGAGTCAATAGGTTATATTCCTTTCAAAAGCATTCACAGCACAGGCTTTAAGGATCCCGCTACCAGGCAGCCTTTTGTGGACATCCACCGTTTTGTCGGTATAGGTACGGTCAAGGCAAAGATACTTAATGAAGACCTTGTCCGTCGCTCAATCTCCCTTCCATTCTCTTCTTTGAGCGTCCGAGTACCTTCTCCAGAAGATATGGTTTTCATTTCCTTGGTCAATTTCTGGAAGAATGTCATGGAAAGGACAAGTGACAACAGTGTCGCGAACCTGTGTTTTGACCTTAAGTTTCTTAAGGAATATAATGGGGCTCTTAACTGGGAAATCATCCGCTCCGAAGCTATCGCCACAGACACCGTGGAGGCCGTTTATATAGCCAAAAAGATTCTTTCTGAGGTACTTCCTGACTTCTTTCCAACTAAGTTCATAGAAGGCGATATAGACCCTTACAAGCTTGCTAAATTAATCTCTCGTATGTGTTATACCAGAGACTCTGTCCGCGTGTTGAGACAGTTCAATTTATCAGAGGCTTTTAAGAATATAGGAAGTTTGTTCAAATATTTCCTTTATAGATGTAAATTCTTCGTTGTGAAGAGGTTCCATCTGATTTTACCATAGAAAATTATTGAACGGGTATCTTCCCGCATGTATTTCCGCCACCATCTTGTAAAGATCGTTGCGGAGTTTCTCTATATTCGTCTTGTTGATGGCGGACATGAATATGCAAGGAGTCTTCTCCTGGGCGATCCACGAGTTCTTCAGTTCCTCCAGAGTCAGATTCTCTTTTCCTTTCGGCGTCAGAGAGAACTCGTCATATTCCTCATATTGATAAGCGTCTATCTTATTGAATATAACGTAAATAGGCTTATTGGCGGCCCCAATGTCCCTAAGTGTTTTCTCAACAACTTCCATCTGCTCTTCGAATCCGGGATGTGAGATGTCCACAACATGAAGGAGGATGTCAGCCTCACGGACCTCGTCAAGAGTGCTCTTGAAGGCCTCCACAAGCTGTGTCGGAAGTTTCCTTATGAAGCCGACAGTGTCGCTCAGAAGGAAAGGAACGTTCTCAATCACAACCTTTCTTACGGTTGTGTCGAGGGTAGCGAAGAGCTTATTCTCAGCGAACACGTCTGATTTGGCCAGCAGGTTCATGATTGTGCTCTTACCCACATTCGTGTAGCCTACGAGCGATAGACGCACCATAGAACCCCTGTTTCCCCTTTGTGTGGCCATCTGGCGATCCACCTTTTTGAGTTGCTCTTTAAGCCTTGAAATCCTTTCCTTGACTATTCGGCGGTCTATTTCTATCTGGGTCTCACCCATACCGCCACGTGTTCCCATACCACCTCTCTGTCTCTCAAGGTGAGTCCACATGCCGGCGAGACGAGGCAGCATATAGTTATACCTCGCAAGTTCCACCTGCATTTTGGCGTATGAGGTCTTTGCCCTTTGAGCGAAAATCTCGAGGATAAGGCTTGTCCTGTCAATAACCGAAGCGGTCTTGATAACCTTCTCGATATTGCGTTGCTGCATCCCGGTCAGCTCATCGTCGAAAATAGCGTAGGTGATATTGTTATCTTCGCAATAATCAGCTATTTCCTGAAGTTTTCCACTTCTAATGTAGGTTGATTTCTCGGGCTTGTCCAGCCTCTGGACAAACTTTTTGTCACCGATTGCCCCAGCGGTTTCGGCCAAAAACTCAAGCTCGTCCAGGTATTCCACAACCTTCCTCTCATCATCGTTCTGGCGTATGATTCCTATGAACACCGCCTTTTCTGTCCTTTCTTCTATTATTTCTTTCTTTTCTGCCATTCTGATAATTCTATTCTGTCATTCTGAGCGATACCCTGTCATTCTGAGCGAAGCGAAGAATCTTATCAAAAAAGGCCATCCGGTTGGGGACGGCCTTTAAGTCATTTGCTCCTTGATTATCGGAGCTGGAAGATCACAGGGAAGGTGTAGGTAACCTTGACAGCGCGGTCACGCTGCTTTCCGGGCTTCCACTTGGGAGAGCTCTGGACAACACGGACAGCCTCTTTGTCAAGTGATGAGTCAACACCTCTGAGGACCTTGACATTGGTCACTGAACCGTCCTTCTCAACCGTGAACTGAAGGGTTACACGGCCCTGGACACCATTTTCCTTGGCGATCTCAGGATAGACGAGCTTGGAGTTGACCCACTTGGAGAACTCGTTGGCGTCTCCACCGTTGAAAGAAGGCTTCTCTTCCACAAGCTGGAAAGGAATGGCCTCTTCCTCAACGACTTCTTCCTTGACTTCCTCAACATAGTCCATGATCTCAACACCGAGGTTGGCGTCGTCCTCAAGGCTCATGAAGTTGTCTTCCACCTTGATGTCATCCTCGACGATATCGATCTGGTCTGACAAAACAGGCATCTGTGGTGCCTCAGGCGGCGGGGGAGGGGTCTCCTGGGTGATAGGAACCATCTCCTCGACTTCCACAACCTCTTGGTCAGTGTCGAACATGGCGACTGTTTTCTCCTTTGTTCCATAGGAGAAAGCTCCCCAGACAACGAGAAGCGCAGCCACGAGTCCGATCTCTGTAAAGAGCAGTCTCCTGTTCTCAAGATTGGCTTTTTCGGTTTTCTTAACTTCCATATTCAGTGAGTTTATACGTCTACATTAGGCTTCCAAAGTTATAAATAATAATTTTCATTTCAAATTTTTTGAATTAATAGTTGTAGATTTGTGCAAACTTTTGCAAACATCATGCTATGATAAGGTATTTTACAGAGGACGTGAAATTTGTATTGAAGGACAAATTAGCCAATAACCGTTGGTTGAAGATGGTCGCCGGAAGCGAGATCCGTACAATCGGTGATGTTAACATAATATTTTGCTCCGACAATTACATTCTGGATGTCAACATGAGATATTTGCAACATGATTATTTCACAGACATAATCACCTTTGATTATTGTGAAGGAAAAACTCTGTCAGGTGATCTGTTCATCAGTGTTGACTCTGTCCGGGAGAATGCTTTGGAGTATGGAGTCGAGTTTGATGAGGAACTTCACAGGGTGATGGTCCACGGTCTTCTTCATCTTATAGGTTATGACGATCACACGCCTGAGGATGAGAAGACGATTCACGAGAAGGAAGATTATTATCTGAAACTGCGTTCTGTTGTTTAGCCTGATGCAAGGGGTTTATGATATAATAGTAGTAGGGGGTGGACATGCCGGTTGTGAGGCAGCGGTCGCCGCGGCTAACCTTGGTTGTTCGGTTCTGCTGCTTAATGCCGATTTGAGAAGTTTCGCCAGGATGTCCTGTAATCCCGCAGTAGGTGGAATCGCGAAGGGACAGATCGTCCGGGAGATCGACGCGCTCGGTGGAATGATGGGTCTTGTCACTGATGCCACGACTCTTCAATTCAGGATGCTTAATCGCTCAAAGGGTCCGGCGATGTGGAGTCCAAGGGCACAGTGCGATAAACAAGCCTTTTCTCTACGCTGGCGCAAAATTCTCGAAACTCATTGTAAATTAGATATTTACGCAGATTTTGCGGAGTTTTTCCTCTTTGAGAATTCAAAAATCGTCGGCGTCCGTACAACCACCGGGGCAATTTTCAAGTCTCAAGCGGTTATTTTGACCGCCGGAACCTTCTTGAATGGAAAACTGTTCATCGGAAGAACTACTTTTGAAGGAGGCAGGATAGGGGAACTTTCCTCTCATGGATTGACGGAACAATTGTCAAGTCTCGGCTTGAAGACAGGAAGAATGAAGACAGGCACTCCTCCCAGGATCGACATTTCTTCAGTTGACACTACCAAACTTCTTCCTCAATTAGGGGATCAGGATCCTGAGCGGTTCTCATACCTTGATGTCCCATCATCCATTCAAGGTGGGGATCCCCAGATGAATTGCTTTATTCTTCATACCAACGGAAAGGTTCATGACATCCTTCGGGAGGGATTTAAAGACTCGCCGCTTCTTAATGGACTTATCACTGGAAAAGGACCTCGCTATTGTCCCAGCATCGAGGATAAGCTGCGTGTTTTCCCGGATAATGATTCTCATCAGCTATTCCTGGAGCCGGAAGGAAGAGACACTAACGAATATTATCTGCAGGGATACTCCTCATCTCTTCCTCTTCAAACGCAGCTGGATGCCTTACATGCGATAGAGGGCTTAGAGGACGCTAAAATATTCAAGCCTGCTTACGCTGTTGAATATGATTATTTCGATCCGACGCAGCTTAAGGCCACGCTTGAGTTGAAGGATATCGAGGGTCTTTATTTCGCTGGCCAGGTTAATGGTACCACTGGATATGAGGAAGCCGCTGCGCAAGGCCTTGTGGCTGGTATAAACGCGGCGTTGAAGATACAAGAGAAAGATCCGTTCATCCTGCGAAGAGACGAATCGTATATCGGGGTTTTGATTGATGACCTGATTACGAAGGGGGTTGATGAGCCATACCGGATGTTTACTTCCAGGGCTGAATATCGGATACTCTTAAGGCAGGATAATGCCGATTTCCGTTTGACGGAGAGGTCTTACAGAATAGGTCTCGCTTCAGAAAAGCGTTATAACAAAATGGCCTCCAAGCGTGATGAGGTGGCGATTCTCAGAGAAAGGTGTGAGAATATCAAGTTAAAAAAGGATGTGGCGAATCCTTATCTTGAATCACGAGGATCCACTCCTTTGACAGACTCGAAGCGGTTGGTTGAGCTGGCTTCAAGGCCAGAGGTTAATTTGTCGGAATTGCTAAAAATTGTTCCACGTGGAACAAATTATTCTAAAGAAGTTGTAGAATCAGTGGAGATCGAGATCAAGTATAAGGGATATATAGAGCGTGAGCGTGCGGTTGCGGAGAAAATTTCCAGGCTGGAAAACTTGCGTATTCCTGAAGGATTTGATTTTGATAATATCTCCGGGCTATCTATTGAATGCCGTCAGAAGTTTAACCGTTATCAACCCAGAACGATCGCCCAGGCCTCCAGAATCTCCGGCGTTTCTCCCTCCGACATCTCCATCCTTCTCGTTTATTTCGGAAGATAGATTCTTCGCTTTAGCCAGATTCTTCGCTTCGCTCAGAATGACATAACCTACATCATCTGGAGGGCGGACTTGATGATCTGCTCGACTTTGGCGTTGGGGTTAGCTTTAAGGATGGCCTGGATGGCTTTATTGACGGCCGGCTTGGCAAAACCGAGCATGACAAGAGCCCTGGAAGCCTCTTCCACGATCTCGCTTCTTCCAGCTCCGCCGAACAGTTCTGAAGAATCTGCCCCCTCGCCCTTGACAACTTTATCCTTGAGCTCAATAATAAGCCTTTGAGCGCTTTTTACGCCAATACCCTTCACGCTCTTTATTCTGGCCACATCCTCGGACAGAATCGCCTGACGAATCTCTTCCGCTGAAAGAGAAGAAAGCATCATTCTTGCCGAAGACACACCAATACCAGAGACGCTGATCAGCAACTCGAACAGTTCCCTTTCGTCCTTGGTCGCGAAGCCGTAGAAATCCTCCATATCCTCGCGCAGGTAATGGAAGATATAAACCTTCGCCTCTTTTTTCTCTTGGAGGGCCTGATAAGTTTGCAGGGAAATAAGGATGCTGTATCCGATGCCATTGTTCTCCAAAGTCAATTCAGCGGGGGAGAGTTCGGTGATGGTGCCTTTGATGTAGTCTATCATGAGTCTTTGTAATTATTCTCAAATATACAAAATCTTAAAGAATGATTTGTTAAATTTGTAGGATAGAGCATTGAATTGTCAGATGAGAATCCAAGATATAAGGGAAATGTTTCCGGCGCTGTCCGGCAAAGTCTATGGCAAGCCTCTGGTGTATTTTGATAATGCGGCCACGGCCCAAAGGCTAAAGACCGTTGTGGATAAGATGGAAAGCCTTGCTTTGGGAGTGAACGCCAACATCCACAGAGCGGTTCACAAGCTGGCGGCTGACGCTACAGAGGAATATGAGAGTACCCGCGACGTTGTCCGCGAATATATCAATGC
>Ga0256405_10003579_pt1 | contig 31720 bp, 34 predicted proteins | sample RumenRJG_02DNA_FD_189096 | JGI IMG/M metagenome (GOLD analysis project Ga0256405, IMG submission 189096) | Bovine rumen microbial communities from Lethbridge, Alberta, Canada - RJG_02 | ecosystem: Host-associated > Mammals > Digestive system > Stomach > Rumen | place: Canada: Alberta...
AAGAAAGTTGCGTATCTTGGAAGCTACACATTGAAGATCTGATGCCGACTTAGCTCATCCGGTAGAGCAACGCACTCGTAACGCGTAGGTGGTAGGTTCAAGTCCTATAGTCGGCACCATTTAAAAAACAAGATCCCTCAGCGGGATCTTTTCTTTTTCGTTTCTTTTTTCGGACTTTTCAGAGTAAGGACACAGATGATGAACAATACACCGAATACGATCATCACGATGCCCATGACGTTCATCAGATCGCTCTTGCCTTTGAAATACAGCGTCAGATACGCTGCCAGCAGTTCCAGGACGCCGGCAAAGCAGAGGATGCCTTTGGTATTGAACGTAATACCGAAGATCCCGGCGATGATATTGATGCCCGGGATGATGTAGATCGAAAGACGTAACAGCGTCGCTTCGAAATCCGTATACGGCAGTATCTTCATGATGACCGGGTCATTATCGAACTGGTAGGCCACCGCAAAATACATGATCACAGCTGCGATCAGTTCCAGTACAGATATGGTCTTTGCGATGTTCCTGTTCATATTTTTCATTTTAATAGAAAATCTTTACCAGATAAAGGCCGTTGGGATCGGCGTTGTAGCGTCTGGTGGTCTTGCTTGGATTCTCCAGCATGTTTTTTACATCATCGAGGCTCTTCTTGCCTCTGCCCAGATCGATCAGAGTGCCGACCATGATGCGGACCATATTACGCAGAAAACCGCTGCTGGTCACTTTGATCTTCAGGAGATCTTTTTTCCTCGTGATGGAGAACTCCGTGATGTTTCTGACCTGATTGGGATACTCTTTCAAAGAAGAGGTATTGAAAGAAGTGAAGTCATGTTCGCCTAAAAACAGTTTCGCCCCTTCTTTCATCAGATCGACATCGAGTTTATAGAAGCACTGGTAAGCTCTGCCTTTGAGAAAGACATCATACTCACCGATATTGATCAGATATTCGTAGGTCTTCTTCTTCACGCTGTAGCGGGCATGAAAATCTCTGGAGACCTGTTTAACTTCCATGACGTGGATGTCATCGGGAAGAAGGCTGTTCAAAGAAAACTTCAGTTTCCCTTCTTCTTTTTCCTTATCGGAATCGAAGTGAAACACCTGGCCCAGGGCATGGACACCGGCATCGGTCCTGGAAGACATGACGATGCGGATCTTTTCGCCAAACACCCTTTCGATCGCCTTTTCTACGATATCCTGTATGGCAACGGCGTTGGTCTGCGATTGAAAACCCGCATAATTCTTTCCGTCATATGCCAGAGTGACTTTGTATCTCATAAGTAGAATCTCGATGCGATGGAGCCTGCCAAGATCACCACGCAGATGAAGATGAAAAGATAATCCTTGAAACGGAACTTCAGGACGTGATAACGGGTCCTCTTGGCACCCGGGACATAGCCTCTGGCTTCCATGGCATCCGCAAGTTCATAGGCTCTTTCAAAAGCCACGGAAAATAACGGAACGATCAAAGACAGGATGGCCGAGATCTTCTCGGAAAGCCTGCCGTTTTCAAAATCGACACCGCGGGATTTCTGGGCATTCATGATGCGCATCGTCTCTTCGATGATCGTCGGAATGAAACGCAAAGCGATCGACACCATCATCGCGACTTCATGAGCCGGGAAGCGGATCGCTTCCAGCGGTTTCAGGAGCCATTCGATGCCAAGCGTCAGATCCAGAGGATTCGTCGTCGCGGTCAACAGCGTCGTGATCGAGATCATCAGCAGCAGTCTTACGATGACGAACAAGGTATTGAATATGGCATCTTTATAGATCGCAAAACTGCCGATCGTAAATAAGATGTCCCCTGTACGGATCGTCAGGGAGTTGATGACAAGTAAGAAGATCATCATCATGATCATCGGCTTGAACGACTGTACGATCATGCGGATGCCGATCTTCGCCATCAGCAGTGCGACCGCAAGACATAAGGCGATCGCTAAGAACACCCACCAGCTCTTCGGAACGAAGACTGCCCCGATCATTAAGAACAAGCCGATCAGTTTTGCACGCGGATCGAGCTTATGCATCTCGGAATCTATCGGGATATATTTACCGAATACAAGGTCGTTCATCGTTTCACCTGCTTTGCGATCTCTTCGGCGATCTTATCCAGAGTGCGTGCTTCTTTGGATAATCTGAAGCCTTTATCGATCAGTTCGTTGCGGAAGCTCACGATCTGCGGTTCCAGCATATTGAATTCTTTCAGTTTTTCCTTATCGGCAAACAGTTCATCGGTCGGACCGTGATAGACCAGCTTGCCTTTGGATAAGACGACGGTGTCGTCACAATAGTTATAGACCATCTCATTATCGTGAGAGACGATGATGAGTGTTTTTCCCTGCTTTTTATTGAGATCGATGAAAAGTTCGATGATCTCCTTGGCGCCTTGCGGATCAAGACCTGCCGTCGGCTCATCCAGAACGATGACCTTCGGGTCACAGGCGATGATGCCGGCGATCGCCACACGGCGCTTCTGCCCGCCGGAAAGTTCCAGAGGCGAGACTTCGAAATGATCCTCATCGACACCGACCAGTTTCAAGGCATCGGCAGCTCTTTTCAAAGCTTCCTGCGGCGGGAAACCGAAATTGATCGGACCGAACGCCACATCCTTGATGACGGTCTCTTCAAACAACTGGTATTCCGAAAACTGGAAGACCAGACCGACGTCTTTTCTTAACGGTTTGAGAAACCTCTGCTTCTCATTGGCTCTGATCTCATAGTCAAGGATCTCCAAAGAACCCTCGCTTGGAAGAAGGAGGGCATTGAGATGTCCGACCAGTGTCGATTTGCCCGAACCCGTCTCGCCGATCACGGCAGTGACCACGTTCTCACGGATGTTCAGGTCGATATGATCGAGGGCCTTATGGGCATAAGGCATGTCCTTATTGTAGATGTAGCTTAACGCTTTGAACTTGATCGGCATAATTCATCCACCATTCCTTTCAGATCCTGCGCCTTAAGCTTTATCTTGTGCTTTCCGAACGTCTCCCTCACCTTTTCGATGAACGGGACATCCAGATCGATCTCTCTGAGTTTCTCCGCATGCATGAAGATGTTTTCCGGCTTGTCATGCATGAACAGTTTTCCTTTGTTCAATACGATACAGTCATCCGACTGTAAGACTTCTTCGATATCGTGGGTGATCGAAATGATCGTGATATCATCTCCCGAAGCCAGATCATACATCAGCTGTTTGATCTCTTTCTTGCCTTTCGGGTCAAGCATGGAAGTTGCCTCATCGAAGATGATGATGTCCGGCTTCATCGCCAGTATGCCGGCGATCGCGACTCTTTGTTTCTGACCGCCCGAAAGATTCTGCGGTTCATAATTCAGAAAGGCTTCCAGTCCCACTTTTTTCGCAAATTCATTGATGATCGCATCCATGTTTTCCGAAGGGACCAGCTTGTTTTCCAGACCGAAAGCGATATCGTCCTTTACGGTCGAACCGATGAACTGGTTATCCGGATTCTGAAAGACGATTCCCAGCCTCGTGCGGATGGAAGCGATGTTTTCTTCATTGACTTCTTTCCCATCGATGAGGATCTGCCCGCTTTTGACCGGAAGCAGACCGGCGATCAGCTTGGCCAGTGTCGATTTGCCCGAACCGTTGTGTCCGATGATCGTGACATAGTCGCCCTGTTTCACGTCAAAACTGACGCCATTCACCGCCTTTTTCGTCTCGTTATACTGATAAAAAACGTTTTTTATTTCGATCAGACTCATACCTATTGATTATACAACATAATAATAAAAAAGCACTGTTTTACAGTGCCAGCTTCCTTTTCAAAGCTTCAAACGCTTCTTTGGGATCATCGATATCTTTCACCGTCATCTCCATCGGACACATGCCGTCCCCTTTGCGGTTGACGATGTATTCGGCAAGCGTATCATACTCGTAAGCCACTCCGTACCTGTCAAAGACCTCTCTTCCGGCTTTGGAAAGCACCGGCGTGTAAACGTTTTTTACACCCGATAAGACCAGAAGCATCGCCGAAGCCTTGCCGATGAGCTTGTCGGCAACACAGCAGTCTTTGAAGAAAGCGATGTTCTGACACATCGGCACGATGACCGGCTTGATGCCGCTGTCATATGAACTGTAGCCGTTGGAAGCGATGATCGAATAATCCTTTTCTACAAGTTCCTGTTTTAAATTCATAAGTAAATTATATATCACTTTTTGCGTTATAATGTTGTTAGAAAAAGGAGAATAGTTTTTATGCCATTAGTTACATCAAAAGAAATGTTTGAGAAAGCATATAAGGGCGGCTATGCGATCGGTGCTTTCAACGTTAACAACATGGAAATCATTCAGGGTATCACGGAAGCTGCAAAAGAATGCAACGCTCCGGTCATCCTTCAGGTCTCCAAAGGTGCAAGAGCTTATGCCAACAGAACTTACCTTGTCAAGCTGGTTGAAGCTGCCTGCATCGAAACAGGTCTTCCTATCGTCTTACACTTAGACCATGGTGATTCATTCGAGACCTGCAAATCCTGTATCGATGACGGTTTCACTTCCGTCATGATCGATGCTTCTTCAAAACCATTCGAAGAGAACATCGCCATCACGAAACAGGTCGTTGAATATGCGCATGCTCATGGCGTCGTCGTCGAAGCAGAGCTCGGTACACTGGCAGGTGTCGAGGATGAAGTCAACGTTTCCGCAGAAGATTCCTCTTACACAAGACCGGAAGATGTCGAAGAATTCGTCAGAAGAACAGGCTGTGACTCATTAGCCATCGCTATCGGTACTTCTCACGGTGCTTACAAGTTCAAACCTGAACAGTGCACCAGAAACGAAGAAGGCATCCTGGTACCACCTCCACTCAGATTCGACATCCTCGAAGAAGTTCAGAAGAGACTCCCTGGCTTCCCGATCGTTTTACACGGTTCATCTTCCGTTCCTCAGGAATATGTCAAGATGATCAACGAAAACGGCGGCAACATGCCGGATGCTGTAGGTGTTCCTGAACAGCAGCTCAGAGAAGCTTCCAAGCTCGCTGTCTGCAAGATCAACATCGACTCCGACCTGCGTCTTGCCATGACAGGTACGATCAGAAAGTTCTTCAATGATCATCCTGAAAAGTTCGACCCGAGAGAATACTTAAAACCTGCAAGAGAAAACATCAAGCAGTTAGTCAAGCACAAGATCGTCGACGTCTTAGGCTGCGACAACAAGATCTAATCGGTTCACACAAAAAGCAGTTTGTAACAACAGACTGCTTTTTTTCTTGCCTTGATTGTTTTTGATACGGTCAGAGGACTTCGTCGATCAGACAGACCGCGTAAGCGATCGCCCCTTCGCCTCTTCCCACGAAGCCCAGCCCTTCACCGCGCGTCGCTTTGACGTTGATCTGAGAGATATCGCAATGTAAGTGCTCTGCGATATTCTGACGCATCTGATCGATATGCGGTGCCATCTTCGGTTTTTCGATATTGATCAGAGAATCGATATTGACGACTTTATAGCCGTTTTCTTTCAGCATCTTATACGTCTCATCGAGCAGAAGCAGCGAAGAGATCCCCTTGTATCTGGGATCGGTATCCGGAAAATGCGTTCCGATGTCCTTGAGACCCATCGCACCGATCAGGGATTCGATGATCGCATGTAACAGGACATCCGCATCCGAATGGCCCAGCAGTCCTTTTTCATACGGGATCTTCACCCCGCCGATGATCAGATCTCTTCCTTCAACGAGTTTATGGATGTCTTTTGACTGTCCTATCCTCATGGCAGTTTTACCTCTCTTATATCATCAACAACTTTATCATGTTCACTTAACAGGATGTCTTTTGTCTGATGGCCCTTGCTGACAAGGACGCATTCCACACCCATCGCTTTCGCAGTTTCCAGGTCGTGCAGCGTATCGCCGATCATCAGACAGTCTTTCGGATCCTTGTCTTTGATCCAGTCCAAAGCGATATCCACTTTTGAACCGGCATAGATGTTATCGATGCCCAGCACCTCATCAAACAGGCCGGCGATCTCAAGCTCCTCGAGCTGTTTTTTCAATTCCACGAGGCTCGAAGCACTTAGCAGGATGTTGCGATAACCTTTTTCATGACATTCTTCAAGGACTTCCCGCACGCCGTCAAAGACTTTGTATTCATCCCGTAAAGCCCGATACCAGTCAAACCAGTACGCGCCGACTTCCGAATACGGGTTCCTGTTCCAGTCAAAGCCGACATTTTCGTAGTATTTCTTGACCGGAAAAGTGAAGATGCGCAGGTACTCTTCCTTGCTTAAAGGCCCTCTTTCCAGACCGAAATGTTCGATGGTGTGATTCTCCGCTTTGACGCAGACATCCACGTCATCCAGTATCGTTCCGTTAAAATCGAATATAATGTATTTCATCAAAGACATTATACAAAAAAAGGCTCGATAGGAGCCTATCAAGCCATTAATATTCGTCTGAATTGTCGACCGGCATATCCTGGTCTTCTTCCATCTCCTCAGATTCGTCATCACCCAGTTCGATCTCAGACAGGTCGACATGGGATTCCGCAAATTTTCTGCGCTCCACAAGATCCCACTTGTTGTCCTTGAATGATGCAAATCTCGAATCAAAGGTCAGATCAGAATAGAATTGCGCTACTTTGTCATTTGACGCACCATAAAGTTTGGATACTTCCTCCCAGAGCTTCACAAACTGAACAGCACGCTTTTTCTTTGAAATGACATCGTAAGCGATGTCCGTCATAGACTTAGCACTTGCCATTTTACTACTTTACTCCCTAGCAATACTTTATTCTAATAATCCTCTCCTCATCAGATATGAGGTAATGCACTATCAATATATCATTATTCATCTGAAATTCAACCACTTTTACATTTAATTTACAAATTCCCTCCGGTGTCGTAATTTTTGCATAGTGATTGGTCTTCAAGTGCAGTTCCAGCAGGTGGTCTTCGCTCTGACGGAAAAAACAAAGTCCGTCGTCATAGACGCACATCTCACATAAAGAATTGGCGTTATCGCAATAAGAAAAACAATTTTTGCCTGCGATATCCTCGACCAATACTTCATCGTAATATCCGCTCGCTGGATTACTGAGTGATACGATAGCATTCATCAGTATCCATTTAAGCGCAATCATTTTAATAAGTCAACAATAATGATAGAATTAGGGATATGGAATATCACAACAAAAAAGTTTTGGTCATCGGCCTGGCCAGGTCCGGCATGGCCGCTATAAAAGTCCTGCACAGATTGGGTGCGCAGATCTTTCTTTCCGAAAGAAAAGCACCGAATGAAAAGGACATCGAAACACTGAAACAGATGAACGTAACGATCTATGACCAGGATATGTCCGTCTTTGAAAAAGACTATGATCTGGTCATCAAGAATCCGGGCGTTCCCCCGGTATCGCCTATCGTAAAACGTCTGAACGAAAGAAAGATCCCCATCATCACGGAGATCGAGCTGGCATTTGATGTCTCAAAGCCGCAGCATTATATCGCGATCACCGGCACCAACGGAAAGACCACGACGACCACACTGATGTATGAACTGTTAAATACCGCCTTCAAAGACAAGGCTCTGGTCGGCGGCAATATCGGCACGCCTTTGTGTGAGCTTGTCCTGGAACACGACCTGATGGAAAAGGAAGGCTATTACATCTCGTTAGAGATCTCCAATCACCAGCTGGTCGATATCGATACCTTCCGTCCGCAGATCGCTACGATCATCAACCTGACCCCGGACCACATCGAAACGATGGGTTCTCTGGATGCCTACTACAAATCCAAGACCGAGGTCTACCGCAACATGAAGGATGATGATGCCTTCATCGTCAATGAGGATGATGAGGTCCTTGCCGGATATCTGAAAAAATATCCGCCCGTATGCAAGAGATACGGTATCTCACTAAACAGGACGGATACCTATTCTTTCATCAAAGACGGATCCATGTATGTGAACAATGAAGAAGTACTGCCCTTATCCAACGTACATATCGTCGGACGTCACAACCTGCAGAACATCATCATTGCCATCACGGCCGCAAAGCTCTTGGGCATATCCAACGAAGATATCTGCAAGACCATCGATGCTTTCAAGGGTGTCGAACACCGCATCGAATATGTCAGGACACTTGACGGCGTCTCCTATTACAACGATTCCAAAGCGACCAACACGGACGCTACCAATACGGCTCTCGATGCATTCGAAAAAGGCGTCATCCTATTGGTCGGCGGCTATGAAAAAGGTCTGGATATGACCGACACCAGAAAACACCTCAGCTGTGTCAAAAAGATCATCGGCTTCGGTGTTGCCGGCGAAAGGATCGCAAAAGATCTCGACCCGGATGCGATCATCGTCAACGATCTGGTTCAAGCAGTGAATGAGGCAAGGAAATATGCAGCAAAAGGAGATGTGATCCTGCTGTCGCCTTCCACCTCCAGTTTTGACCAGTATTCCGGCTATGAAGAAAGAGGAAGACATTTCAAACAGATCGTAAATTCCTTATGAAGAAGCAATACATAGGCGTTTTCGACTCCGGTCTGGGCGGTCTGACCACCGTCAAACAGATCATCGAAAAACTGCCGCAGGAAAACATCATATTTCTCGCAGATACCAAACATATCCCATACGGTTCCAAGACCAGGGAACAGATCATTTCCTATACCCTGGAGAACATCGATATACTGAAACGATATGATCTTAAGGCACTTGTCATCGCCTGCAACACATCCGATTCCAATGCCTCCGACACTGCCCGTAAAGCCCACGATCTGAAGATCTTCGGTGTGATCGCTCCGGCTGCCCGAAAAGCCGTAAAGACATCGGAAAACAAAAAGATCGGCTTATTGGCAACGACATCCACCATCGCCTCCGGCCGATATGAAAAACAGATCCATGATCTCGATGAAAAAGCAGAGGTCTTCCCGATGGCGTGTCCGGATCTTGTGCCGATGATCGAAGAAGGAGCCTTCATCAGTGATAAGAAGGCGATGAAGGAAAAGCTTCACGAATACATCGATCCGCTCATCGATAAACAGATCGATACACTGATCCTTGGCTGTACGCACTATGATATCCTGGCCGAGCTGATCAGCGAGATCTTCCCTGATCTCAGACTCGTGTCTTCTTCCCGCTGTGTCATCGATGATCTGAAAGCTTTTCTTGAAGATGACGATGACCAAAGTGAAGAGAAGACAGGTGAAAGGATCTATCTTGCCAGCAAGGATGCGGAAAGCTACGATAAGGTCGCTTCCCTGCTGATCCCGGATATCCGCTTTCAAAGCATTTAAAAAAGAGTTCTGAAACTCTTTTTTTAGTTATAGAAGTTCGAACATGCCAGCAAATCTTCGTAGAATTCATACGGTACGAAAAGATCGCCTCTTCCCGTTCCCAGCTGTATGCCCGGTTTCGTAGTCCCGTGGAAGTCGGAACCGCCGCTTTGTTTCAATCCGAAGCTCTGTGCCAGTGATACCGCGGTCTGACGCATCTCTTCATCAAATTCCGTATATTGCGTTTCGATGGCATCCAGTCCTGCCTCTTTGGCCTGCGGCAAGAATTCCAGCATCTCCTTATAGGTCAGGTTCAGTAACGGATGGGCCATGATGGCTGTTGCGCCATAGACTTTGATGAAACGGATGGCGGCCATCGAAGTGATCTTCTTTGCCGGGAAGTAGAATCCCTTCCCCTCTTTCAGCAGGTCATCGAAGGCCTGGGCTACGGAAGACACATAGCCTTTCTGCAAGAGGACTCTGGCGATATGGGTGCGGTTGAAATCCTCCCCGTCTGTCAGAGCAGCCGCTTCTTCAAAAGTCAGATGGTAGCCTGCCTTGTTCAGATTGTCGATCAGCATGATGTTGCTGTTGCGCTTTGCGATATGCATGAGCTCGACGAAGTCATCGATCTCGTTCCAGTACTTTTCATGAAAAAACAATCCGACGATATGGATCTCTTTTCCCTTCCATTCGGTCGAAAACTCGCAGCCCGGTATCGTGATCAGATCGCTGTTTTTTCCTGCTTCCATAAATTCCCTGAGACCGTCAGAAGTGTTGTGATCGGTCAGAGCCAGTGCCGAAAGGCCTTGTCTTTCACCAAGTCTTACGAGCTGTGCAGGTGTCAGGGTGCCATCCGAGAAATTGGAGTGGCAGTGAAGGTCGACCCGTTTTTTCATACGAATCTATTATACTCTTCCTCTTGCAAAATAAAAAAGGCAGGAGATCTCCTCCTGCCTTGTTCGCATATCCTTTAATAGTTTTCAGCGTTGACTTCGAAGTAAGACTGCGGGTGATTGCAAGTCGGGCAGACATCCGGAGCCTTGGTACCTACGACGATGTGACCGCAGTTGCGGCATTCCCAGACCTTGACTTCGGATTTTTCGAAGACGGCCTTGGTCTCGACGTTGTGTAACAATGCTCTGTATCTTTCCTCATGGTGCTTTTCGATGGCGGCGACCAGTCTGAATTTTGCGGCAAGCTCCGGGAAGCCTTCTTCTTCCGCTGTCTTGGCAAAATCTTCATACATGTCAGTCCATTCGTAGTTTTCGCCATCTGCGGCAGCCTTCAGATTTTCCGCAGTGGAACCGATGCCGTTAAGTTCCTTGAACCACATCTTGGCATGTTCCTTCTCGTTTTCGGCTGTCTTCAGGAATAAAGCAGAGATCTGCTCATAGCCTTCCTTTTTTGCCTTGGATGCAAAATAAGTGTACTTGTTTCTGGCCTGGGATTCTCCTGCAAAAGCAGCTTCCAGGTTCTTTTCAGTTTTTGTTCCTGCGTATTTATTGCTCATGATTGTATTCCTCCACCTACAAGTATAATCTGTTTTTCATCAAAGTGAAAATCACTTGGTATCCGTTGAGAACCTTGCTTTGATCTCATAGAGCAGCTGTTTCCTGTTTGCCAGCAGCATCACGATAAACAATGCCATCGAGGCGATCTGGAAAGAGAAAGCGATCCAGTTATCGATCGGCCAGGAACGGATCGAATACGGGATGGAAATCAGGTTGAACAGCCCCAGCAAAACGATCGAGATCAGATGACGGTCCTTGCGGTCATACATGGCAAAGAAGATCACGAACATCACCAGCAGATCGGCAAACAATACGATCGGGATGACGGTCTGTGCCCAGCCCGGAGACAGGAAATGATCGATCAGTATCAGCAGGATGACGATATAGAAGGTCACCTTGTTGGCGTGGGAATAGATCGAGAATTCGACCAGCTTCAGTGAAAAGATGAGACGCCACAAGGAAAACAATGTCCAGCCGACGATCAAAGACCACGCCTTTCCCTTGACCAGGAAGTTCACCAGGAAACAGATCAAAGCTGCCGCGATGAATAAGATACGGGCGATGTTACGAAGCGTCTTATAGAAGGATCCCAGTCTTTCCGGGATCGGATAGATGATCTTAGGATTCATATTCGATGCTCCCTTCCACAAACACTTCCAAGCCGTCTTCCTCCAGCAGTTTCAGCAGGATGTTCTCCATCGAAGGATCATTGCTGTTGCGCATGAAAGAAAAGATACAGATATCATTCACGGTCGCCAGTGTCGAAGTTGCCCGGTTCGGTTTGCCCGGAGGCATGACGAAATACAGTTTTGAGATCTCATCCTTCATCGTTTCAGGAAGTTTCACTCTTCCCAGGTTGGATAAGGTCAGGCCGATGATGCTGTTGCCCAGATAGCCGTAAACATTCTGCATGAGCGGAACTTTCAGAAACAGCGGAACATAGGAAAGCGAGCTGATCAGCTTGCCGGTCGTCTTCATCATCTGGTTCATCATCTCTTCCGAGCCCTTTCTTTTTATCTGGGCATCGATGTCTTGAACCAGCTGTCTTTTATCGCCGATGTCCGCGATGTCTTCGGACGCATTGAAATACATCGAGTAGTTCCTCAGGGTATTGGAACCGTTGAATTTGCGCATATTGACCGGGATCTGAATATTGAAGATCCCTTCTTTTTTACTGATGCAGCGCTTTGCCGCAAGAAACAGCAGCGCCGTGATATAGGCGGTGACCGTACCTCCGTAAGACTTCGCCGTCTCATTGAGTTTTGATGCATCCATTTCATAATGAACGATCCTGCTGATGTGGGACTTCATGATCCTGCCGTCGATCTGTAAAGATTTCTTATCCACGAACGTCGACAGAGACGCATCGCCTTTGGCGTTCTTGAACTCATTGGCCAGTTCTCCATCCTTCACATCTTCATTGATGTCAAGGACGCCTTCTTCATATGGGATCTGTTTCCCATTTAAGCGCAGATATTCGCCGATCAGCGTCTTTAAAAAAGTCATACCGCCGCTTCCGTCCGTCAGTACATGGAAGAATTCGACAGAGACACGCTTCTTGTAATACAGGACACGGAAAGAACGGTAGGAACGAAGGATGATCGAGATCGGTTTGCAGGGGATATCCTTTTCTTCCTCAACAAGATAAACGCTGTTGACCGACTCCAGATAGTGCCAGAAGAAACCGTTTTTTATGACTGCCGAGAAACAAGGGAAACGTTTGATCGTGAAATCGAGCGCCAGCTGCAAAAGCACCGGCTCCACCTCTTCCTTGAGTTCCGCGGAAAGGCGGAACATCGGCATCTGCCCGTATTTCATCCCCAGAGGATAGATGATCGCCGCATTATCCAGAGAATAATTCTTCCGATTGTTTCCCATATAGAAAGAACCCAGATTCTTCACATCCAGGATCTCACAGACCTCTTCAACAGACCTGCCCTTTTCCAGATAGAATTCAAAACCTTTGATGAAATGATCGATCAGAAGGCTCTTTGACAGGATCGGAAGCTCGATATTCTCAGTGACCTCATCAAAAAACGCATCGATCTTTTCGCAATCCGAGCGATCAAGACCGCCTTTCAGCTTTTCCAGATGGAGATCTTTTCTGTTCCTTCGCATATTCACATTATAAGGCCAATATCATCCACATTCAAAACAACAAAAAAAGGACTTCTGTCCTCAATTCAAAGTGGCGGCCCCAACAGGAATCGAACCTGTAACTATCCCTTAGGAGGGGATTGTTTGATCCATTAGACTATGGGGCCACAACTAATATTATACACAAAACAAAAGAAAATAGGACTCCGTCCTATAATCTTTCAAGGATTAAAAATGAAAAACTTTCTACACTGATACTATACGATAGTTTTGTGAAATCTTTGTGAAATATTTACATTATCTGAAAATAATTATCAGAATATGTAAATTATTTTCATTCTTTCCCCGTTTCCATCGAGATGACTTTGCGGAACTGCGTCTCATACAGCTGCTTGTAGACACCGTTCATGGCGATCAGTTTCTCATGTTTGCCCTCTTCCACGATCTTTCCGCCGGAAATGACCAGGATCTTGTCTGCCTGCAGGATCGTTGAAAGCCTGTGAGCGATGACGATCGAGGTCCTTCCCTTCATGAGCACATCCAATGCGTTCTGTATCGAAGATTCGGAGATCGAATCCAGCGCAGACGTCGCTTCATCGAGTATCAGGATCTTAGGATCCTTCAATATGACTCTGGCGATGGAAAGACGCTGTTTCTCACCGCCAGAAAGTTTCAGGCCGCGGTTGCCGACCTGCGTATCATAGCCATCGGGCTGTGAGACGATGAAATCGTGGATATTGGCGATCTTGCATGCCTTTTCGATCTCTTCCATCGTTGCATCCGCCTTGGCGAACAGCAGGTTTTCTCTGATCGTGCCGTTGAACATATAGGCTTCCTGGGTGACCATGCCGATATTGGACCTGAGATATTTGAGATCGAAGTCACGGACATCGAAGTTGTTGATCCTGACGGCTCCCGCCTTGACATCATAAAGCCTCGGCAGAAGGTTGACGACCGTGGATTTTCCGGATCCGGAAGGTCCGACGATCGCATACATCTTACCGGACGGGACTTTGAACGAGAGATCTTTGATCAAAGGAACATCTTCCGAATACGAGAATTCCACATCATCATATTCGATATCCGTCTTTTCGGAAAGATTCGGTTTGACGGTGATCTTGTTGTTTTTCACTGCCGGTTCCATATCCAGATAAGAGAAGATCCTGGTAAACAGAGCCATCGATCTGGTCAGATCGACCGATACGTTCAACAGGGATTCGACCGGCCGGTACAGACGGTTGATCATATTGACGGTCGCCGTGATCGTACCGACCGTGATCGCCGTATCGTTCATGGCGATGATCAGATAACCGCCGGCCAGATAGATCAATAACGGACCAAGATTCGTGAAGATGCCCATCGCCACCCTGAACCAGCTGCCGGCTCTGGATTCCTTTACCGAAAGAGCGATGACTTCCTTGTTGATGTCGTCGAACTTCTTGTCGATCGCTTCTTCCTGCGTAAACAGCTTAATCAGCAGGGAACCGGAAACGGAAAGCGATTCATTGATGACATCGTTGAGTTCATCCGTTTTTGCCCTGGACCGGGACAGAAGCTGCCAGCGGTTCTTGCCTGCCGATTTGGTCGGAAGTACCAGCAGCGGGATGACCAGGATGCCGATCAAAGAGAGCTTGGCATCGATATTGAACAATGCGACGATCGTCGTAACGACCGTACAGACGTTGGAAATGATATTGGTCAAAATCGATGAGATGACCGTCGCAACACCGGAGATGTCGGAATTCATCCTCGTGATGATGTCGCCCTGCTTCTCGGAAGTGAAGAAGGAATGCGGCATCCTTTGAAGATGCGAAAACATCTCGTTCTTCATATCGTATACGATCCTCTGCGAGACCCAGGAATTGATATAGGATTCCAAGACCCCTACCGCATTGGACACCGCAAGGGTGACGATCGCCAGAACGACAAGTCTGACAAGAAGGACCAGATCTTTTCCCAATATGGCCTCATCGATGATCTTGGCAGTGATCAAAGACGGCAGAAGACCCAATACCGAAGACAGGATGATGATCGCAAACACGATCAGAAGCTGCAGCCAGTATGGCAGCAGATATTTCAGTATACGGATGATCAGTTCTTTGGAAAGCTTTGGAACGTTCTTCTTTTCTTCTTCGGTAAGAAAACCACGCGGGCCGAGTCCAGGTGGCATATGGATACCTCCTATAATTTTTTACAAGTATAACATAAAAAACTCCCGAAGAAGCTTTTACAGCTTTTCCGGGAGCCTTGTATCAGTTTGGGTTTAGTACATTCCGCCCATTCCGCCGGCCGGCATTGCAGGTTCCGGTTCCTTGATGGTACCGACTGCAGCTTCGGTCGTGATCAGAAGTCCGGCAATGCTTGCGGCATTGAGGAGCGCAGACCTTGTGACCTTACAAGGATCGACGATTCCGGATTTGAACATATCGACCCACTCACCGGTCTTGGCGTTGAAGCCGATGTTGTTCTTCTGTGTGAGCTGTTTGTCGACAATGTCTTTTCCGGAATGTCCGGCGTTTTCAGCGATCTGGTACAGAGGCTGAGACAGCGCCTTGAAGACGATGTTGATACCCTTCTGGATATCGGCATCATCGGATTTCACCTTATCCCTGAGGTCTTTGTAGATGCTCATGAGTGCGCAGCCGCCGCCGGTAACGATACCTTCTTCGATCGCGGCTCTCGTTGCGTTGAGCGCATCTTCGATCCTGAGCTTTCTTTCTTTGAGCTCGGATTCCGTCGTTGCACCGACCTTGATGACGGCAACGCCATTGGTCAGCTTGGCAAGACGTTCTTTCAGGTTCTTCTTATCGTAATCGGAAGTGCTTCTTTCGATCAGGTTCTGGATCTCGGCAACTCTTTCCTTGAATGCTTTCTTGGAACCCGTACCGTCGATGATCGTCGTATGATCTTTTTCAACTACGACCTTCTTGGCGGAACCGAGGTCTTTCATGTTCAGATCCTTGAGCTGCATGTTCAGGTCCTTGGAAACGAATGTCGCACCGGTCAGGATCGCGATATCCTGCAGGTTGGCCTTCTGGTTGTCACCGAAGCCCGGAGCCTTGGTCGCAACGACATTGAAGGTACCTCTGAGTTTGTTGACGATCAATGTGGAAACGACTTCGTTTTCAAGATCGTCTGCAATGATCAGCAAAGGCTTGTTGGCCTGAACGATCTGTTCGAGGACCGGCAGGACTTCCTGGATCGTCGTGATCTTCTGATCCGTGACCAAGATCGCCGGATTTTCCATGACGACCTGCATCTTTTCTCTGTCGGAGACCATATACGGTGAAACATAGCCCTTATCATAGCGTAAGCCTTCGGTCACTTCCAGGGAAGTATCGAAACCTTTGGACTCATCGACATTGATGACGCCGTTCTTTCCGACTTTTTCCATCGCTTCCGAAACGATCTTGCCGATCTCTTCGGAACCTGAGGAGATCGCAGCAACATTGGCGATCTCAGCTGCGGAATCGATCTTTCTCGCGTTGTTCAGCAGTTTTTCGGAAACTTTTCTGGCTGCCTGATCGATACCTTCTCTCAGCAGTACCGGATTAGCACCCTTTTCAACGGCATCGAGGCCGTAGTGGATCATGGACTGTGCCAGCAAAGTAGCGGTGGTCGTACCATCACCTGCTGAATCATTGGTGTGGTTGGCGACCTCATAGATCATCTTGGCACCCATGTTTTCAAACGTATCTTCCAATTCGATCTCTTTAGCGATCGTGACACCGTCGTTGACGATGAGCGGTGAACCGTAGCCCTTATCCAGGATGACGTTTCTGCCCTTTGGTCCCAATGTGATCTTGACGGCATCCGCCAGTGTATCGACGCCCTTCAATACGGATTCTCTGGCGTCTTTCGAGTATTTAACGATCTTTGCCATAATTTGCCTCCTAATCTACAATGGCCAGAATATCTTCTGCCTTGATCAGAATGTATTCGGTATCACCGTCTTTGACTTCGGTACCGGAATACTTCTTGTACATGACTTTATCGCCTTTCTTTAAAGGCATCTCGTAGACTTTGTCATCTATTTTGATCTCCTTGCATCCGCTGACAGCTGCAACGAGTGCATATTCTTCATTTTTTTCTTTCTGGGAAATGATGATCCCGCTTTGTGTTTCATTGGAAGCTTCCACTTTCTTCAATAAAACGTTGTTATACAAAGGTTTTATCATAGTAATTTTCCTCCTACCATACCTAATTATACCCATTTATAGCACTCAGTCAATAAGAGTGCTAATGATTGGCACCATATTATCACTCCACTAAAAAAGGCGGTCATTGCCGCCTAGTTGCTTCCTAAGATCTTTATCAGCATGATCGTCGTATACGTGTAAGCCTCCACCGGATAGTCTTTCATGTCGATACTGTTGGAATTGACCAGGACATGGCCATCCACGACTTTTGAGACGATGACGGTATGAGACAGACCGTTGTTTCCGACGATGATGATGTCTCCGGGCTGTGCATAATACAGATTGACGTTGGCATCCGCGACCATTCCCTTGCCTTCGTTCCACTTGGCATAATTATAGAAATAGCCGACATTGACCCAGGATCTCGTACGGCCATATGCCGTTTCTTCCTCGTTGATCTCGGGCTCGTAGTTTGGATCTTCGACGTAGCATTTCCACTGTTCCTCGCCAAAATAGTCCAGTGCGATCCCGCCTTCCAGCATGCATTGGGAGGCATAATTCTGGCAATTGCCGCCTTCGTCGGTAAAGTTGTACCAGACAGGATTGCGGTCGTGATGATACTTGTCGGCATAAGCGACGGCCTTGTTTCTGTCATAGGCTTTGGCAAACGACTTCGTACTTACATAAGGCTTTTCCTGGGCTTTCGGTATGAGGACTTCCCTGTTGTATGTGAACATATCGGAAAGCTGCTTCGTATAATACGCGTAGATCTCATCGACTTCCGCTTCATTCTGCGCATCATCATGGAAGGTCATATAGTAGCCCTGCACCTTATCGAGATCGGCGATCTTATAACCGTCCTGTGTCTTTCTGATCGTGAAATAATTTTCGATGTCGTAGGTCTTGGATTCGATGCCGTTAAGGAAAGAGAAACACATCGTATCATTTTCCAGAAGATCGACGTAGTAAGTATCACCCTCATTTCGATAATCGGTGACGGTCAGATCGTAGTGCGCCTTTTTCATCGTGAAATCGAAATCATGGTCCTTATGTGCCTCTACGACCAAAGCGATCGCCCGATCGGAGATCTTCGTCATGAGAGGGCTGTCGAAAAGATCCGACACATCGGAAAGTTCCAGTGTATATAAGCTGCGGTAATACGCATCCATGTAGCGGACGATCAGATCCATGACTTCCGCGGGGACCTGATATTCGTCTGTGATCGTTCCTTTGAATGTCTCGGGAACAGTATCGCTTTCAGGCTCAACGATCACTTCGGGGATCGGCTCTTCTTCGCTTTCCTCACTTCTGTTCAGGTTCAAAGCACCGATCAGCGTCAGGACCAGCATCGATACCAGGATCAGCAGCATCAGGATACGGCTTTTCATTTTCATAGAAATATTATACCCCTATCTGTACGACTTATTTTTCTTTGATAACGGTCTTCTCCATATTCGCAAAGATCAGTTTGCGTATCCTTGCGTAGTCGGCGATGTCTTGGTTGGACAGTCCGTCATAGACAAGGGAACGGTAATCTTCTTCCGCCTTATCGAACTGTGTGTCCAGTTCACCGGAGACATATTCATATACGGCTTTATCGTTTTCAAAGATATTCAGATCGCTGATATGCACACGCGAGGAAGCTACGAGTTTTGCCAGAGAAACGGCTGCCGAAGCGCTTGAGATGCCGCACGCCATCGTGAGTTCCTCCAAGGAACATCTGCCGTTCTTTTTATAAAGATAATAAAGGATGTTCACATCATTCAGTTCCAGGGAGTTGCTTGAAGCGACCGCATCCAGGAAACGTTCAAAGGTCATCGTGCTCAGCCGTTCAAACTGCAGTTCATATGCGATATTGCTGGCTTTATAGAAGCTGTTGTTTTCATGATCGGAAAGCTTTTTGACGTCATTGATGATCGGGATCGTCAGGGCATCCGTACTCACCGAGACCAGGAATCCGTAGATGATCGGCCGTCTGATCTCATATTCTTCTTCGCTGAAGATCTTCTTGTAAAAATCATTGTAGTACCTGATCACAGCCGTCTTCATTTTGACGGCATTGGAAAGGTTGAGGTTCTGTGCCACCAGAGAACCTTCCGTCATGACATAGTAATAGACCGGCGATTTCAATACCGAGACCTTTTTCACGAAAGGAAGATACTGCAGGTTGAAGATGGCATCTTCCGAAAAGGAGATCTCCTCATCCATGTGCAGATGATTCTGTTCGATGATCGATCTTTTATACAGTTTGTTCCAAAGGACACCGTAGTAAAAATCAGCCGGTGACAGCAGCATCTTATCGGCATATTCCTCGATCGATATGACACCGCCTTTGCGGATCGAGCCCTTTTTTGAGGCCATGTCATCCACGACCCGGTAAAAATCAGCGATGACCATGTCACAGTCTTCTTCCTCTTCTTCCATTGCCCTTACCATCAGCTTGGTCGAATCGAAAGGCAGAAAATCATCGACGTCCACAAATTGTATGTATTCACCTGTCGCTTGCTTCAAAGCGAGGTTGCGGGTCGAAGACACACCGCCGTTTTCCTTGTGTATGGCTTTGATGCGCTCATCTTTTTGCGCATACCCGCACATCACCTTATAAGAATCGTCACGGCTCCCGTCGTCGACCAGGATCACTTCGATATCCTTATGATCCTGTGCGATGATCGATTCGACGCATCGGGGAAGACTTTTTTCTCCGTTGTATACAGGCACGATGATAGATACTTTTGACATGTCATTTCTCCTTGAACAATACGAATTTTTCTAACGGGAACAGTACAGCCAGCTGGATCAGACCGCAGACCGATACGGCGATCGTTCTTGCCAGCCAGGCAAGTGATGTTTTGGATAACATTGCATAGATCCTTCCCTGCAGCCAGGTCGAAAACAAGATCAGACCGAACAGGACAGTCAGATAGATGGCCATGCTTCGGGAAGAACCCTTGCCTTTGAAGGTCGCCTTCATATTGACGAAATAGCTGTAGATGTTTGCCAGAAAGTTCGACAGAAAAAACGGAAGCACATAGCCCCAGGTCACGACACCGTCGATGACATAAGGGCTCGGACCATCAAAAAGGACCTTCGGATCGAATAAAGGCCTGAGGATAAAAGGCAGTTTCGCTTTCAAAGGATCGAACAGCAGCGGAAGCAGATTTGCCAGAAGCAGCTGGACCAGAGAGGTCGTGAAAGAAACGATGTTGAATTTCACGAATTGCCACAAAGAAGAATCAGCGTATTTTTCATCCAATCGTCTGAGATATTCCATAATGTACCTTTCCATTATAAGCCATAAAAAGCAGGTCATCCTGCTTCAGTTTTCGATGTAGTCTTTCAGCGCCTTGCTGTCACCGTCGAACAGATACGTATCGAATCCCAAGGCGGCTGCCGCTTCGACATTGTTCTTGCGGTCATCGATGAACAGACACTCTTCCGCCTTCAGATGATATCTGTTCAAAAGGACCTGATAGAAACGTTCATCCGGTTTCATCAGATGTTCAAAAGCAGACACCACCACACCGTCAAAATACCTTGCACAGCCTGCGTTTGGCCAGTATGTCTTCTGCATGATACTGGCATTGGACAGCAGATAGATCTGATATCCCTTTTCTTTCAGACCGCGGATCAGTTCATTCATGCCTTCTGTCTCGATCAAAGGATCGCACCAGCCGGCAATGAGTTTTCTGACGTGCGGCTTCAGATGATCCGGAAGCAAAGGCGTGACGTTTTCGATCATCCTTTCTTCATCCAGGTCGCCCATATCCATCTGTATCCACATGGGGGAATCGTAGATCGTTTTTCTGATGAGTTTTCGATCATCTTCATCAAAGATCCTACAGCGGTCCATAAAGATATCGGGATCAAACCCGATGATGACCTTGCCCATATCGAACACGATGTTGCAGATACCTTTTCTCATCTTTGTCATAGTAACACAAAAGCGGGGATCTCCCAAATCCCCGCCTTGTCATTCAGATGATCTTTATCGTCTTATTCCTTGCATAACTCGATGAACTCATCGATCTCATCTGCCAGGATCTGCAAAGAAGAACGCCAGAATTCCTTATCCGTCAGATCGATGCCGGCAACTTTCGCAGCGCCTTCCACGGTCGTGGTACCGGTCGCTTTGAGCAGCTTCTTATACAGAGGGACGAAAGATTCCCCTTCCTTCAGATACTTCGCATACAGACCTCTGGCAAACAATCCGCCGAAGGCATACGGGAAATTGTAATAGCTTAAGTGACCGCTGTAATAGTGGCCCTTGCAGCACCACATATACGGATGTAAGTATGCAGGATCCAAGCCATCACCATAGGCTTTCTTCTGCGCATCGAGCATCAGTTCGCACAGACGGTCGGCAAACATGAATTCCTTATCGCGGTTTTCAAAGACGGATCTTTCAAACAGATATCGGGAATAGATATCGCAGATGATCTGGTTGGCATCCTGCAGCTGGTTTTCGATCAGCGCTCTTCTGGCGATCGGATCTTTTTCCATCGAGATCGCCGCATTCATGGCAACGACTTCATTGAAAGTCGAAGCCGTCTCAGCGACCGGCATCGAAACATCTCTGTTCAATAAAGAGTTGTCTTTCAGACAGTAGTTGTGGAATGCATGGCCCAACTCATGAGCCAGCGTGATGACATCGCCCAGCTGACCGCCGAAGTTAGTCAGGATACGGCTTTGTTTCTGATTGTTGAGTTCGGCACAGAATGCGCCGCCGACTTTGCCGTCATGCGGATAGAAATCGATCCAGGCCTCATCAAAGGCTCTTGCGATCATTTCGGTCTCTTCCGCATCGAAGGTGGAGAACAGATCTACCAGATAGTCTCTGGCATCCTGCGTCGTGTATTCTTTTTCATTGCCTTTCAAAGGCGCAAACAGTTCATAGAACGGAAGCCCGTTTTCATGACCGAGCATCTTTGCCTTTGCCTTCATGTACTCCCAGAACTTCGGAAGATATTCTTCCATCGCTCCCAGCAGAGCATCGAGCGTCTCTTTCTTCATGTGGGCATTTTTGAGCGTCTCATCGAGCGGTGATTCATAGCCGCGAAGCTCACAATGGCGGATGACTTCCGCCTTGATGGAATTCAAAGAGAATGCGATGGCATCTTTGATGCGATCATAGGACTTCAGTTCCGCCTCATAAGCACTCTTCCTGACTTCCGGATCGGGATCATAAGCCATATTCCGGATATCAGAGAGGCTCGTCGTCTTTCCCTTGTATTCTACAGGCACTGTCGAAGTCAGGAAACTCTGCAGATCCGACCAGGCCGAAGAACCGGAGATCTCATAAAGGGAGATCACCTTCTCGACTTCCGGAGACAATGTGTAACCGGCACTTTCTTTGATATTCTTCAGATAGAATTCATGTTCCTTCAATAAGGGATCGGAAGCGATGACCGCATCGAGATCTTCCAGCCCGGCAACATATTTCGTAAGCGCCGTATTCGGTACTGCCAGTGACGACATCTTGGAAGAAAGTCTTCCCAAGATCGCCGCTGCCTTGGTGTCCGACGTATTGGTCGCCTGGCTCAATGAAGCAAACGAAAACAGATCGGAAGCCTTCCCGTTCAGCTTTTCGACAAGATCCAGCGATCTGACCAAAACGTCTTTCGGATCGCCGTTCAGGTCTTCGGCAAATGCGACAAACTCTTTGATCAGTTCATCGAGCTGCTTTTCATCCTCTTGAAACTTGGGATCGTCATACCCTTTGTACAAAACATCTAATGACCATTCTTTATTCATATGTGTTCAAACCTTTCCGATAGAATTATACCATCGTAATCCCCTTTCCTATGAAAGACAGCTTTTTTCATAAGATCAGGCACAAAAAAAGACGGGCCTTAAGACCCGTCAGTTTTTCAGATTAAGACTCTTTGTGAATTACTGATTAACCTAATTCAGCGAAGTACTTGATCGTTCTTACCATCTGAGATGTGTAAGAGTTTTCGTTATCGTACCAAGCAACGACCTGTACTAAGTAGCAGCCATCAGCAACCTTGGAAACCATTGTCTGGTTAGCATCGAACAGGGAACCGAACTTCATACCGATGATGTCGGAAGAAACCAGTTTCTCAGTCGTGTAACCGAATGATTCGTTGGCATGAGCCTTCATAGCTTCGTTGATGCCTTCAACAGTGATGTCTTCACCGGAAACGACAGCGTGGAGGATCGTAGTAGAACCTGTGACAGTCGGAACTCTCTGTGCAGCACCGATGAGCTTGCCGTTCAGTTCAGGGATAACCAGACCGATAGCCTTTGCAGCACCGGTTGAGTTAGGAACGATGTTGGCAGCGCCAGCTCTCGCTCTCTGCAGGTCACCTTTTCTATGAGGTCCGTCAAGGATCATCTGGTCACCAGTGTAAGCGTGAACAGTCGTCATGATACCGGACTGGATCGGAGCATAGTCGTTCAGAGCCTGAGTCATAGGTGCCAGGCAGTTTGTTGTACAAGAAGCAGCAGAGATGATCTTGTCATCTGCAGTTAAAGACTTGTGGTTTACATTGTAAACGATAGTCGGAAGATCGTTTCCAGCCGGAGCAGAGATAACGACTTTCTTAGCACCTGCATCGATGTGAGCCTGTGCTTTTGCCTTGGAAGTATAGAAGCCAGTGCATTCTAATACGACGTCGACATCTAATTCAGCCCAAGGAAGGTCAGCTGCCTTTGGCATAGCATAGATCGTGATTTCCTTGCCGTCAACAGTGATGGAACCAGGAACCTTTACAGTCTTGCCATCTTCTTCGAATTCAGGTTCTTTAGAAGAAACTGTGTGAAGATTTTCGCCAAATTTACCGCAGTATCCACCCTGAGCAGAGTCATACTTTAATAAATTTGCTAACATTTTAGGGCTTGTTAAATCGTTGATTGCTACAACTTCATAACCCTCGGCACCGAACATCTGACGGAAAGCTAATCTACCGATACGTCCGAAGCCATTAATCGCAACTTTTACTGCCATAATAATTTTTCCTCCTATTTTATGACTACATATATATTATAAGGTTTTTCCATTCATTTTAAACATGATTTACATTAAAAAAGGAAGATTTCTCTTCCTTTAAAAACCATGTTTTTCTACTACTTGACAGTGATGGAAGTGATATGAGGCTGAGGTCCTTCATACCAGTATAAGAAACCTTCCATGTCGATCGTCTGGCCGACTTCAAGAGCTCTTGCAGCTTCATAAACATCGGAACCGATGTGGCACAGTGCGGATTCAACAAGGAACGTATATGTCATACCGTCTTTTTCAACATTGAAGTAGACATCATCGCCTTCTACGCCTGAGCCATCCCAGTTGTAGATGAAAGCATCGCCCGCATCATTGGCAGCAACGACAGTCATATCTTTGAAAGCGACCTTCTGGTTCATGCTGGCAGCCGGATCTGTCGGTAAAGAAGCAGTGATATCCGCAGCTTCCGCAATATACTTGTCACCGTCATCGATGACAGTTACAGTTGCATCCATCAGTTCGACTTCACCGGACCATTCGGATTTCGTACCGGTGACCTGGACCTTCATACCGTTTCCTGTACCCTTCCAGCCTTCTTTCATATCAGTGGATTCAACGATCTTGGCGTAATCTTCTTCGGAAAGCTGAGCGCCGTAAACGAAGTAAGCACCATCTTTATCCTGTAAGTAAAGAGAAGCTGTAGCGCCATCATAATTCTGAGCCGCCTGAACGTAAGCCTCGATCGTTACGACTGCAGAACCGTCTGTCGGAAGAGCTGCGAATTCTTCATAAGTGGATACCTTGACTTCTTCAGCAGGAGTTTCTGCCGGAGTCTCTTCTGCCGGAGTTTCAGCTTCCGGTGCAGGAGCAGGTTCTTCCTTCTTTGCGCAGCCGGCGATCGTCAGGACTACCAGCAGGCTGAGTAAAACTGTAAGTAATTTTTTCATTTTTTCTCCCTTCCTCAGGTTTTCCCCCGAGAACAATACTATGATAGCACTTTTTACAAACGATTTAAAAAGAGCTGATCGTATCAGCTCTTTGACTGTTTCAGATAGATCCTCAGATAATATGCGCCGATAAAGATCCACGTCAATGCAAGGACTCCGAGAAGCACCTTGGAAGTCACCGGCAGAGGACCGAGATCCCTCTTGCCTTTTGAAGCACTTGCCTGATCGAGGTGATACAGAGAAGAGGTATCGGAATACAGATCATCGATGAAGGAATCATCGATCACTTCGTTCCTTCTTACCGCCTTGCAGGTGGACTCGATGAGGCTGCCCGCCGCATCCCGCAAAGAAGCCGAACCGTTGAAGACCGGCGTTACGAAGCTGTCTGCCGTATGTTCGATAAGAAGCTTCGAAGCATCGATCTTGATGCTGTAATGTTCGTTATCATCGCTTCCCGCTTTGGCAAGATACTCCTGATATTCTTCAGACTCCATCGCCTTTTTCGAGACCGGCACATAGCCTTCCGTCTTGGCATAGGAGATCTGCACATCATTCGTCACCAGATACTGGGTGAAAAGCCAGGATGCCAGAACTTCCTGCGGATCTTCCTTGTTGAAGATACATAATGAAGGACCTTGCGAGATCATCCGGATATTCGATGGATCGTACTGCGGGATCGGACGGACGACCGTTTCAAAATGAACGATCTTTTCTTCCGGAATATCGACAAGAGGCGCCTGCGAACCCATCCAGGTCGCACCGGCTGTCGAGTCGATCGCGAAGATGCACTGGCCGGCATTTAAGAAGTTGGCCGGATAGGATGAGATCTTGAACGTTGAAAACGATCTGTTTTTGGCATGTTCACTGATCTGCTTCAGTATGTCTCTGGTCTGATCGTTGAAGATAAGGATATCGCCGTTTTCATCGGAATACGGGGCATCGAGCTGCTTCAGCATCGAGATCATCATGTTGTCTGTCGACTTGTAGATAAACGGGATCATGACCTTCTGCCCGTTGACAAGGAAGTTCCCCTGGCTGTCTTTTGCCATGGCGGCTTCCGAGACCTCAAAGATGAAATCCCAGGTCAGCACGTCCGGTACTTCGTAGCCCAGCTTTTCCACGAAATCTTTGTTTATATATGTCGCTTCCGTGGAACGCATATATGGCAAGGCGTAATGTGTGCCGCCGATGATCCCTTCCTTCATGAATTCCGGGACCATTTCCTCATTGGAAGGTCCTTCAAAACGCACTTCGCTTCCGCTTAATCCGTATCTTGCATCCTTCAGCAAATCATCCAGCGGGACCACGACATTGTCTCCCGTGATGTAGGTCGCGATATGGTCGGGATAGGTGATGCAGACATTCGGTGTCGTATCCGTAGAGATGTTGGTGATGACATCGTTATAGATCTTTCCGTAATCGGTATACAGTTTCAGATTGACTTTGATATTCGGATAGACCGCTTCAAAATCGGCGATCGCCTTCTTGTAGACGTTGACCTGATTGATGTTGGTATCGTTCTTCGCCCAGAAAGATATCTCATAGGTCTTTGACTCATCGAAGCTTTCCGGGACAACGAAGGAGATGTTTTCCTTTGAACCGTGGCAGCCGCAAAGAAGCATACATGCCAGGATCGCCGGCAGGATAAAACGCATCTTTCTCATCCTTTGGTACCTCCTCGGGAAACGCCTTCCATGATCTTCTTGTGGAAGATGAGGAAGATGATGATCAGCGGGATCGAGATGACGACGACTGCCGCCATCATCGCCGGGATGTTCTCTCTGCCGAATCCTGATTCACGGATCGTCTGGATGCCGTTGGACACCAGGAAATAATTCTCATCATCGGTGATCAGCCTTGGCCAGACGTAGGCGTTCCAGCATTCGATCACTTTTAAGATCAGCACAGTGACGATCGTCGGCCGGCAGATCGGGATCATGACCTTCCAAAGATACTTGAAATCGGAAGTTCCGTCCACCTTGGCTGCCTTGTAAAGCTCTTCCGGGATCTGTTCGAAGTTTTCCTTGAGCAGATAGATGTAAAAGATACTGGTAACGCTTGGAAGGATCAGGCCCGGGAAGGTATTGCGAAGTCCCGCATTGGTGATCGTGACGAAGTTGGTGATAATGACCAGTTCATTCGGGATCATCATCAGTGACAGGAACAGAGTAAAGATGAAGTCTTTGCCTTTGAATTCCAGTCTGGAAAAGGCAAAGGCCGAAAGTACGACGACGATCATCATCAGTAAGGTCGTAACGACGGTAAAGATGATCGTGTTGGTGAAGTATTTAGCCAGAGGAACGGCCGTAAAAGCCTGGATATAGTTTTCCAGAGTCGGTGACAGCGTGAAGAACTGCGGTATGTATTCGGCGTTATAAGCCGCATAGGATTTCACGGAAGTCAGAAGCATCCAATAGAACGGGAACAGAACGATGATCGCCCAGAAAATGAGCAGTGCAAAGATCAGCGCCGTCCACAGCGCATTGTTTGCCTTGCTTTTTCTTTCCAGATCCTTGATCTGTTTCATCATGTTATCTGTAGTGGACATTTTTCTTGGATACCATCAGGTTGATCATCGTGATCGTCAGAACGATCAGAAACAGGATAAGTGCTGCCGCCGAAGCAAAGGAAGGATAGCCTCCCGAATTGCCATACAGCATATCATAGACATAGCCGACGATCGTATTCATGCCGGCGGCATTGAGGTCGATGCCGAACAGTGCAACGACATCCGAATACGCTTTGAAAGCACCGATAAAACCGGTGATGATCAGATAGAACAGAGACGGTGAGATCATCGGCAGCGTGATCTTATAGAAGATGCGCCACTTCGAAGTGCCATCGACTCTTGCGACATTGTAGTAGTCCTTGTTCACCGAAGCCAAGGCGGAGGTCAGGATCAGGATCTTGAAAGGCAGTACCACCCAGATCGTATAGAAACAAAGGACGAACATCTTTGCCCAGTACGGCCCTTCGATGAAATCGATCGACGCGATACCGAACGTATTGAGCAGCAGATTGATCAGGCCTTCCGAATAAGCCGTCTTCTTGAACAGGATCATGAAGACCAGTCCGACCGCCAGTGTGTTGGTCACATACGGCAGAAAGAAGATCGTCTGAAACAGATCTTTCAGCTTACCGATCGAATTCAAGGCCAGCGATATCAGCAAGGCGATACCTGTGGAAAGCGGGACCGTGATGATGACCAGTATGAAGGTGTTCTTCAAAGCCTGCAGGAAATAAGGATCGTGCAGGACATAGGAGTAGTTGTATAAACCGATGCCGAAGTATTCCTGGGAAGCGAAATTGTAGCCTTCCTCTACGGAGTAGATCAGAACATCGATCAGAGGATAGATCATGAACACGCCGACAAATAACAGTGCCGGCAGCAGATACAGCCATCCTTTCAGATCGTTCTTCTTATTCATCGGATCACACTTTCATCTTTTTTCGAGAAGACATGGACCTTGTTCTGTTTTAAGGAGAAGGTGATGATGCCGTCTTCGTTGTTGAGCACTTCATCGGCAGAAACGATGGCTCTTACGTCTTCATCCGAGATGCAGCGTTCATGATGGGCGACGATGCTGGTATCTCTTCCGGTCGTCTCGACACGGTCAAACTGACAGTGGAAGTATCCGTTCTCATCCGGATCAAAGGCCTCCGGTCGAATGCCGATATAGACCTCCTGATCTTCCGCGTTCCTTTCGCCGATACAGTCATCGCCGATATAGAGCTTGTGATCTTTGATATGGCCGTCGAAGACATTGATGGCCGGCGTGCCTAAAAATTTCGCAACGAAGAGGTTGATCGGCTCATTATAGACTTCCTGCGGCTTTCCCATCTGCTGTAAGACACCGGCAGACATGACAACGATCAGATCGGAGATCGACATCGCCTCTTCCTGGTCATGTGTGACGAAGATCGTCGTGATGTTGGTCTCTTTCTGAATGCGGCGGATCTGTTCCCTGGTCTGTAAACGCAGTCTGGCATCGAGGTTGGACAGCGGTTCGTCCAGCAAAAGCACGCCCGGTGTTTTCACCAGAGCTCTTGCGATCGCAACACGCTGCTGCTGACCGCCGGAAAGTTCGCTCGGCTTTCTTTCCATCAGCGTATCGATCTGCACGAGTTTTGCCGCTTCCAGGGCTTTTTCTTCCATGACTTCCTTGCTGAGCTTTTTGTCTCCCTTGAGATTCTCCAAAGGGAACATGATGTTCTGCTTCACGCTCAGATGAGGATATAAGGCATAGTTCTGAAACACCATGCCTACGCCTCTGTTTTCCGGCGGAAGTTCGCTGACATCGAGGTCGCCGAACCAGATCTTTCCGGAAGTCGGTTTCTCCAATCCGCAGATCAGATTCAAAGTCGTCGATTTGCCGCATCCCGAAGGTCCCAAAAGACCTACCAGCTTGCCATCCGGTATCTCGAAGTTGAAGTCATTGACCGCAGTCACGATCTCGTTTTTATTATGTTTGGAAATAAATTTCTTTGTCAGGTGATCAAGTACGATTTTCATTGTCCGGCCCCCCACATCTAAAAATAATTATAAAATTAAAAACCTGCAGAATTCTACAGGTTTACTGTTTTGCGATATCGAAATAGAACTTGGAGTACTCCCCTTTCAAAGACTCCACCCCGCACTCCATGCCGTGCGCTTCGATGAGTTCTTTGGCCAGCGATAAGCCGATTCCCGAACCGATATGGTGACGTTTATGTTCCTTATCCACTTTATAATAGCGGTCCCAGATATTGTTCAGATCCTTTTTCTCGATGCCCTCACCATTGTCATAGACATAGATACGCAGATGATCTTCATTTTCCTCCGATCCCAGTACGATCTTCTGTTTTTCTTTGTTGTTGTAGTTGAGAGAATTGTTGATGAAGTTATATAAGACCTGTTTGATGCGCTTGACATCGACACTGATGATGCCATCCGCTTCACACTTCAGACTCAGGTCGATGCCCTGCGTCTCACAATACTTCTCATATTGGCGATAGACACTGTTCAGCAGATCGGAGATCAGGATGTCTTCCTTGTGCAGCTCGAGTTTGATCGCATCGATCTTTGAGATATCGATCAGATCATCGACCAGAGTGGAAAGACGTTTTGCCTCATCAATGATGACGTTGATGTTTTCTTCCGTATTCTCTTCCGGCAGATCGCGGATCATTTCGCCATAGCCTACGATCATCGTCAAAGGTGTGCGAAGATCATGGGAAACGTTGCCTAAAAGCTCTTTCTTGGCCTTTTCCGCCTTCAGTATGTCTTCGTTGGCCTTTTCCAGCGTCTTATTGAGCTCTTCGAATTCCATAGACCCCGTCTTGACGGAATGCGGATCATATTCTCCTTTGGAAAGATTCTTCGATTCCGAATTGATCTGTTTGATCGGTGAGATGATATACCGCGAGATGAAAAAAGCCAGGATCAGCGTCATCAGCAAGATGATCGCAATGATCAGAAGGTATTGCGACTTGATCGTCGATATGGTGGTATTTAACGGCGTGATGCCCGAAGAGACCATGATCATGACCGTTTCATCATCATAAGTGATCAGCTTGGCAAAGATATAGACATCTTCCGGTTTGTCCATGAAGTGACGCTGGTAGCGGAAATTATCGAACATCTTCTCTTTGCCGTCCGCCGCATCGACTTCGGCAGCGATCGCATTGATCGTGGAATTATCGATCCCTCTGAGCGTACAGGCTCCGGTATAATTCAGATCATCATCATTGGAGACCACACGTACACAGACTTCGTTGGACATCGACATGTGTTCGATCAGCTCATCGAACTCATCTTCCCCTATCAGCAAAGCCACGTCTTCGCCGGCACTCTTCAATGATTTCATCTTGTTTGCCTTATAAAAATCATCCAGAAATGTCGTCTGGACAAAATATACAAGACCCATGACACCAACCACAAAGACCAGTAAGATCACAGTCAGCTGCAATGCAAGACTATATTTCTTTTTCAAAGCGATAACCCACACCCCTTATGGTCGTAATATAATTGCCGTATTCTTTCAGATCCTTGCGCAGCAGTTTCATATGCGTATCCAAGGTCCTGTCATCAGAATCATATTCATATCCCCAGACCTTCGAAATGATCGACTGTCTTGTCAAAGCGTTCCCCATATTCTTCAGAAGATATAAGAGAAGCTCATATTCCTTGTTTGCCATATCGACTCTTTCTCCGTCGATCGATACCATATGCGCATCCTCGTCCACGACAAGACCCTTTACTGTGATCTTGTTTGTCGCCTTCATCTCTCTTTTCAGGATGACTTTGATCCGCATCATCAGTTCCTTCAAAGAGAACGGCTTGGTCACATAGTCCTCCGCTCCGATGTCAAAACCATAGATACGGTCATATTCCTGTCCCAGAGCCGTCAGAAAGATACAGGGAACATCCCTGATCTCCTTCATCTTCTTCAAAGTCTCATAACCGTCCATCTCCGGCATCATGACATCCAGCACGACAAGATCGAAATCCTCTTTGGCAAACATCTCCAAAGCTTTTCTGCCATCGCTTGCCAGAACGCATTCATGTCCCTCGTGGATCGCATATTTCCCGATCATTTCACGGATCTTTTCTTCATCGTCTACGATCAATAGTTTTGCCATAATTCAATGTTAACCTCAAAATGTGAATTTCAACTGAATTTTTCTCTTCCAATTCATTTTTTTTATTATATAATAGTTATTGTCCTTGCGGATTAGCCAAGCGGTAAGGCAGTGGACTCTGAATCCACCATTTCGAAGGTTCGAATCCTTCATCCGCAGCCATTGACTTTAAAAAGCCTTTAAATAAAGGCTTTTTTGTTTGTCCT
>Ga0256405_10003580_pt1 | contig 31708 bp, 18 predicted proteins | sample RumenRJG_02DNA_FD_189096 | JGI IMG/M metagenome (GOLD analysis project Ga0256405, IMG submission 189096) | Bovine rumen microbial communities from Lethbridge, Alberta, Canada - RJG_02 | ecosystem: Host-associated > Mammals > Digestive system > Stomach > Rumen | place: Canada: Alberta...
CGGGATGGAATGTCTTTATCAACGGCAAGCAGGTCACTACTGCCGACGAGGTGAGGGCTGCCGGCATCAGTGCCTGGCATGGCATCAACAACGACTCTGAAGGTGAGGCCAAGGATGGCGAGATGTCGTTCGGTCTTTGGAACGGCGGTGTTCCTGAGTATGAACTGTCGCAGACCATCAGCAACCTGGAGAACGGATTCTATCAGATCAATGCCGCTCTGATGGTGGGTGCCAACGGTGGTGGTTCGCGCCGCACCACCCAGCGCATCTTCGGTAACCTGAACTCTACCTATTTCGCTAACGAATACGACTATAATGTGGAACGCCTGGATCAAAGCGAGGTCTATACCTTTGCCGGTTTGGATGAACCTGTTACCGACCGTGAGATGAAGGAAATGAGTGTCCTGGCATTTGTCTATGACGGCACACTGACCTTCGGCGTACGCACCAATGGTGACTATCAGGCAGCCAATCGCGAGTCTTCTAACGGTGCTGGTGGCGACGGATGGTTCAAGGTGGACAACTTCCGTCTCTATAAGGTTGACTACTCGGCCGACGATGCCATTATCATCTATCAGCATTTTGCAGACCTGCTCGAGGCACAGACCAACAGGAAAATGGAGAGTACGATTGCCGACGAGGCAAACAATGCCTGGAATGCCAATAAGATTACAGACAAGAGCACACAGGACGAACTGATAGCCGCCATACTGACCCTAAAGGATATGTACGCCAAGGCCAAGGCTTCTGCTGACATCTACGAGGATTTTGCAGCGGCCATCTCGAAGGCCGAAGAGAACCTGATGGAGTATTCTAACAGTGCCAGTGCCGATGACTTCAGCGACCAGCTGATGGGAATCAGGGATGCCTACGAAGAAGGCACTGCCAATACCGAACAGGTGAAGGCCTATATTCAGCAGATAGAGGAAGGCATCGACTTGCTCAAGAACACAGCCATTGCCGTTGGCGACATCACTTTCGCACTGAAGAACCCCAGCTTCGAGGATTTGGGCAACCAGAACAACCTTCCCAGCGACGGTGCCGTGAAAGCACCTAAGGGATGGACACTCTATGTTGACGGTGCAGAGGCCGAGACAGTCAGTGGCGGCTGGTGTGCCATCAACAAAGGTGACAATATTAGCGTCACTCTGGAAGATGGGAGCGTTATTAATCATCAATATACCGATGGTGAGCATCTCTGGGGTATCTGGAACTCTAACATACCTGAGGTAGAACTCAGCCAGACACTGAAGAATATGCCTCCGGGAACCTACACTGTCATGGCCGATGTGATGGTACAGTACAACTGGGCTGGCGACTGCACTACCACACAGCGCATCTTCGGTAACAACTGCGTACAGATGTGGGGCAAGCCTGATGCTTACAGCGAACTGAACCTGCCTGCTGATGCCGTTAACGCAGCCGAACTGACCTACGCCAACCACGTATGTGCACCAGATTTGGAAGGTGCAGAGAATTCAGACCTGCTGCATCCCATGCAGGTTACCTTCGGTGTGGGTCCTGACAGCACCCTGACGATAGGCTTCCGTACCAACGGCATCAATATCAATGGACAGAAATTCGCTGATGGAGGTCTTAACGGACAGGGCTGGTTCAAGGTTGACAACTTCCGTCTGACCTACGATAGAGAGGAGATTCCTACTGACATCCAGGCTATCAGCGAGGTCAACACTATCCAGTCAGAGATCTATGGTCTCGACGGCACACGTCGTAATGCCCTGCGTCGCGGTATTAACATCATCCGTATGCCTCAGTCTGATGGAAGCATGAAATCGAAGAAGATTATCTTCAAGTAGAAAAAGATGGCCTCATAAGAGGTTTCCAATGTAAAAAAATCTGAATATCCCGTAAAATCATGGGGTATTCAGATTTTTTTTGTACCTTTGCAAACAGACTGAAAACCATAGTATACAATGGAAGACGAAAAGAAAGACGAAGAATTGATAGAGATGAACGATGAAGAGCAGGGGTCGGAAGGACATTCTGACTACAAGCCGGTGAACCGTTTCGACGCTTCTGTGGTACACCACCTAAGCGGTATGTATCAGAACTGGTTCCTGGACTATGCGTCGTATGTCATTCTGGAACGTGCCGTGCCGCATATCGAGGACGGTCTGAAACCCGTGCAGCGACGCATCCTACATTCGATGAAGCGCATGGACGATGGACGCTATAATAAGGTGGCCAATATCGTGGGACATACCATGCAGTTCCATCCTCATGGCGATGCCTCTATCGGTGATGCCCTGGTACAGTTGGGACAAAAGGATCTGCTCATCGATACGCAGGGTAACTGGGGTAACATCCTCACAGGCGACCGTGCTGCTGCTCCCCGTTATATTGAGGCTCGTCTGTCGAAATTTGCTCTGGACACCGTCTTCAACCCCAAGACCACCGAGTGGCAGCTCAGCTACGACGGCCGTAACAAGGAGCCCATCACGCTTCCTGTGAAGTTTCCATTACTGCTTTCACAGGGTGCCGAAGGTATTGCTGTAGGTCTGTCTTCCAAGATTCTGCCACATAACTTCTGTGAGATCTGCGATGCATCCATCTCATATCTGCACGGTGAGGAGTTCCACCTCTATCCCGACTTCCAGACGGGTGGCTCTATCGATGTATCGAAATATAACGACGGCCAGCGTGGTGGCGTGCTGAAGGTGCGTGCCAAGATAGAGAAGCTGGACCAGAAGACACTCGTCATCCGCGACCTGCCCTATTCCAAGACCGTTGACAGTCTGATTGACAGCATCAAGAAAGCCATTGAGAAGGGCAAGATTAAGGCTCGCCATGTGGATGACCTGACATCGGCCTCGGTGGAGATTCAGATACACCTCATGCCAGGCATCAGCAGCGATAAGACCATCGATGCTCTCTATGCCTTTACCGACTGCGAGATCAGCATCTCGCCCAACTGCTGCGTCATCAAGGACGAAAAACCACAGTTCCTCACCGTGAGCGATGTGCTCATCCACAGTGCCGAGCGCACCAAAGACCTGATTCGTCAAGAACTGGAAATCAGGAAAAACGAATTGCTGGAGCAGTATCATTTCTGCTCATTAGAGAAAATCTTCATCGAGGAACGCATCTATAAGGACAAGAAATTCGAGGAAGCACCCAATGTGGATAAGGTGTGCGAGCATATCGACACCCGACTGACACCTTATTATCCGCAGTTGGTGCGTGAAGTCACCAAGGACGACATCCTGCGTCTGCTGGAAATCAAGATGCAGCGCATCCTGAAGTTCAACAAGGAGAAGGCTGACGAGCTGATGGCTCGCATCAAGGCCGAGATTGAAGAGATTGACCGCGACCTGAACAACCTCACGGAGGTGACTGCAGCCTGGTTCCAGTTCCTCAAGGACAAGTACGGCAAAGACCATCCGCGACTGACCGAGATACGCAACTTCGACACCATCGAGGCCACAACAGTGGCCGAAGCCAACCAGAAGCTCTACATCAACCGTCAGGAGGGATTCATCGGCACGGGCCTGAAGAAAGACGAGTTTGTGTGCAACTGCTCCGACATCGACGACATCATCATCTTCTACCGCGACGGAAAGTTCAAGGTGGTTCGTGTGGCTGAAAAACTCTTTGTCGGCAAGAGCGTACTGTGGCTCAGCGTGTTCAAGAAGAACGACAAGCGCACCATCTATAACATGATATACCGCGACGGCAAGTCTGGTCCCTGCTATATCAAGCGTTTCAACGTGACGGGTATCACACGCGATCGTGAGGTAGACCTGACACAAGGGACACCAGGTTCCAAGGTGATGTACTTCACCGCCAACCCCAACGGTGAGGCCGAGGTCATCAAGGTGACGCTCGAAGCATCCGTTCAGGCCGCCCATCCACGTATGAGTCTGTTCCTGGAGCGTTCGTTCGCCTCCATCGACATCAAGGGACGCACGTCGAAGGGCAACCTGCTGACGAAATTCCCCGTTCACCGCATCACGCTGAAGAGTCAGGGACACTCCACACTGGGCGGTCGTAAGGTGTGGTTCGACCCTGATGTCAACCGTCTGAACTACGATGAGCACGGCACGCTGCTGGGTGAGTTCTTTGATGATGACCAAATCCTGGTGATTCTGAAGAACGGCGATTTCTACCTGAGCAACTTCGATGCCAACAACCACTATGAGGAAAACATCAGTCGCATAGAGAAATATCAGGCCGACAAGGTGTGGACCTGCGTGCTTTTCGATGCCGACAACCAAGGTTATCCCTATATGAAACGCTTCCAGATGGAGGCTACGAAGCGCAAACAGAACTACCTCGGTGAAAACCCGCAGTCCATGCAGGTATTGCTCACGGATGTGGCCTATCCACGCATCAAGGTAACCTACGGCGGTCCCGATGCTTTCCGCAATGCCGAGGAGATTGATGCCGAGCAGTTTATCGGCGTGAAGGGTTTCAAGGCCAAGGGCAAGCGCATCAGCACCTATCAGATAGAGAGTATTGAGGAACTGGAACCGATAAGGGAAGCCCCCCTTTCATCCCCCGAGGGGGACACGATAGACCCTTCTACCAGCAATTCTACAGAAGCCCCCTCGGGGGCCGTATTGGGGGCTTCGGAGAACCTTGACCCCGATGCAGGTAAGAGTCAACAGCAGATTATTGACGAGATGACTGGTCAGCTAAGACTATTTGATGATGAAGTGTAAACAGTGGTTGACGGTTATTGGTTGGCTGTTGGCTATTGGAAGCACCTATGCCCAGAGCAGCTATCAGTTCGGCATCGGGCGCACCCAAGTGCTCGATACCTATCTGACACAAGAGAAGTTCAAGGGTACGGGTATCACCTTCCTCAATGTCAACGAGCGAGCCAAGCAGGGGAAGCAATGGTCAACCGTCTGGCAGCACCAGGTGAACCTCTCCGTGGTGAAAGACCGCAGTAAAGACGGTTCTGAGATGGAGGGTGCCTATAACCTGTATATCGGACGCTATCGGGCCTGGCATCTGTTTGACAATCAGTTGAAATTGCAGGCAGGAGCCTTGGGCGACCTCGGTTTGGGCTTTATCTACAACACCCGCAACACCAACAACCCGGCACAGGCACGGGCCGCCCTTCAAATACGTCCTTCTGGCATCGCCACCTACACCCTAAAGCAGTTCACGTTCCGCTACGAGCTCGATCTGCCTCTTATAGGCTTAGCTTTCAGTCCTAACTACGGACAGTCGTACTACGAGATCTTTTCTTTAGGCAACTACGACCATAACATCGTGCCCACCACCTTTGTCTCGCAACCCTCGTTCCGACAACAACTAACAGCTGCATGGCAGTTCAGCAAATCGACAGCCCTCAGTGTGGGCTATCTGGGCGACTACCAGCAGCTGCAAGTCAACAACCTGAAGCAGCACGTTCTGACGCACCGCTTCATGGTTGGCATTGTTCGGGGATTATGAGAAATCCACCAAGATACGGAACACCTTACCGGGGTTCTCGCTCCACCAGCGCATGGTGTCGAGAGCCTCTTCCGGTTTGATGACCTTTGTTATCAAATCGTCAACAGGACACGTACCACGCTCCAGATAACGGATCACAGCACGGAAGTCGCTGGGCTGGGCATTGCGTGATCCACGGATATCCAACTCTTTCTGTACGAAGTACTTTGTCTGGAACGACACCTCAGACTTGGCATAACCGATACAGGTGACGCGACCCGTAAAGGCAACCTCATTGACTGCCATCTGATAGGTAGGCACACTGCCCACAGCCTCGATGACCACATCAGGACCGAAGCCTCCCGTCATCTCCGACAGACGCTGATGTACGTCCTCCTTGATGGTGTTGACGGTATAGGTGGCACCCATCTTCTTGGCAAGTGCCAGCTTCTCATCGTCGATATCAGCTGCAATGACAGTAGCACCACGCATCACTGAGCGTACGATGGCACCCATGCCCACCATACCGCAGCCTATTACCATCACCACGTCGATATCCGTTACCTGAGCACGGCTCACGGCATGGAAGCCTACGCTCATAGGCTCTACCAATGCCGTCACTTTCGGAGTCAGTGTGCCTGCGGGAATGATCTTCTCCCAAGGCAGCACGATATACTCCTTCATGGCACCGTTGCGCTGTACGCCCAGCGTCTCGTTATGCTGACAGGCATTGACTCGCTGGTTTCGGCATGAGGCACACTTGCCGCAGTTGGTATAGGGATTACAGGTCACCACCATACCAGGCTTCAAGTTCTCAGGCACGTTGGCACCTACGGCCTCTATCACTGCACCAACCTCATGACCGGGGATCACGGGGTTCAGTGCCATCGTGTTACGTCCCATGAAGGTATTGATGTCCGAACCGCAGAAGCCCACATAACAGAGTTTCAGCATCACCTCACCAGCACCTGGTTGCTCAGGCTTTGGAAGGTCCACAATGTTTAATTCTTGTGAATGTGTAATTTGAATTGCTTTCATTATCTTTACATTTAATTTATCTTTTGTGTTTAAAAATCAAAAAATGGTAATTCGTTTCCTTTTTCTACTCTGACATATTTTTTATATACGGTAATTCGGGAAGATTAGAGAACCCATAGAACGTCTTGGCGTTCTCACCCAGGAAGAGTGTCTTTTCTTCTTCACTCAGTTCCTTGCTCTTGCTCACGAAGTCATAAGACATTCTATAGGTGATGGCCGTGATAGTACGGGGATAGTCGGAACCCCACATCAGTCGGTCCCACCCTACCCATTCGGCTGCCTCACGGATACGACGCACAGCCGTGGGGAAGGGGTAGTACTCCGGATTGTAGAGCCACGTGATACCACCCGACTCCACCATCACTTTCTCGCCCTCACGTGCCAGCATCACCTGACTGCGGAACGAGTCAGTGGTGGGCATTCCGAAATGACCGATAGCAACACGCAGCTGCGGACATTCCTGAATGACCTCGCGCATCTGGGCAATCTGCTTTTCGTCATCGCCCAGACACATTGAGCACACCATATTATTGTCTTCCATCAGTTTGAAGACTGGCATCAGGTCGGTCAGAGGCTGCGTAATACGATGACCGGGGAAGGCAATTCCCTTCAGTCCCATCTCAAGTACGGTCTTTGCCTCATCAACATTCCAAGCCATTCCCATACAGAAGAAACGGTCGGGATAGCGACGCTGCACGTCGGCCAGATAGTCGTTCTGACAGCCATCGATGAGTTCCTGTACCACGACGGCTCCACCCACCTGTGCATAGTCCATGTTCGATAAAAAGACCTCGGCCGTGTTCTTGCCGTCAATCATGAAGGGCGGCAACATCTGCACCTCCTCGTCAAAGAAGATGCTGCGTCCGTTCTTCAGCGACAGGATGCGTTTCCCGTCAATCACCGTGTCCTGTTTCAGCCACAAATGACTGTGAGCATCGATTATGAGTTTGCCCATGTCACGCGCTGTTGATTGCCGATAATCTCCTTCACCTCACGAACCAAGTCCCAGTCAGGTTCCTCGTTAGCCCATTCTATGTTACGACGTACGTTGGCAGGATTAGCTGACGAGAAGAGTGTTGAAGCAATACGGGGGTTGCTCACGCTGAACTGTACAGCCAGTTTTTCTATGGGATAGCCTTTCTCGTTGCAATAGGCAGCTGCTTTCTGACAAGCCTCCACCAATGCCTTGGGAGCAGGATGCCAGTCGGGCACACCACGTTGTGAGAGCAGTCCCATCGACAGGGGCGATGCATTCACGATGCCGATGCCCTGCTGCTCGAAAAAGTCCAGATAATCCACGATGGCATCATCATTCAGCGTATAGTGACAGAAGTTCAGGATACTTTCCACGATGCCCTTCTCACTATGTTCGATGACCCATTTCAGGTTCTCCAACTGCAGGTCGGTGATGCCTACATGTCCCACCACGCCCTTTTCACGCAGTTCCACCAGTGCAGGCAGTGTCTCATCGACTACCAACTGCAGACCACCGGGACGAGCAGCCTGGAACTCGATGTCGTGTACATTGATCAGGTCGATATAGTCGATACCCAGACGCTCCATACTCTCATACACGCTGTCGGTGACGCGCTTGGCTGAGTAGTCCCATGTGTTCACACCGTCCTTGCCGTAACGACCTACCTTCGTGCTCAGGTAATACTTCTCCCGGGGGATGTTCCTCAGGGCTTTTCCCAATACGGTCTCTGCCTTGTAGTGACCGTAGTACGGACTCACATCGATAAAGTTGATACCACCCTCGATGGCTGCTTCCACAGCCTCGAAACTCTCTTTCTCATTGGTCTCACGAAAGACACTGCCCAGTGACGAAGCACCGAAGCTCAAGTGGGAAATCTTCATTCCCGTCTTACCTAATTCTGTATATCTCATTACTTTAATAATTTAATTTTTCAATTTTTCAATTTTTAAATTCTTTAATTTTTAAATTTTTAAATTTCACTTTCTCATCCTTTCCCTGTACTCCTGCGGCGTGCTGCCCGTCTGTTTGCGGAACATCCTGATGAAGTAGCTATGATCGCTGAAGCCCATCGTATAGGCCACCTCCTTCACTGGCATATCGGTCGTATAGAGCAGCAGCTGGGCCCGCTCCACTTTTTTGCTGTTGATATACTGTACGGGCGATGTACCGAACTCACGTTTGAAGAGTCGGATGAGATACGGCTTCGTGACACACGCCACCCCTGCCAGTTCCTCCACGTCAATACTCTCTGTGATACGAGAGTGGATATGTGTCTGCACCCGTTTCATGCGTTCATCCTGTGTCCACACATGAGGCACTGCCTGTCGCAGGAACCTTGAGAAGAGCATCAGGATGCCACCTCGCAGTTCCATTTTCTGCCACAGCGGCATCTCGCAGTAGCGTTGCACGTAGCTGGTCATGTGCGTCACGTTGTCGTAGGTTTGCGGGTTACTGGCTGGCAACATCGCCTGCGGGTGCTGCTCGCACATCCGCTGCAACAGCAGTTCGTCATCCCTGCAACCAGCTACCTCGGTGGGGAAATCATAGCTCTCCACCAGACTCATCTCGTTTCCCACGCCCTCGTACACGTGTAAATAATAATGTACGAACTTCCCGTCACACTCATACGAGTGGAGCGTATAGGCAGGAATGATATAGAGATGTCCCGGTCGCAGATCTACCTTCTGCTGTGGCAGGTGCAGCACCGCCCTTCCCTCTTTCACGTAGTAGATACGCGAGAAAGGCGATATCACCTCCTTCCAGTTCCAGTCGCCATCGTGGTGCGCCAGCCCCACGTTGAGCATCTGCAAGTTAAACGACTCTATAGGTATCTGCATCACCTCTCACCTCTAATACAGCCTGAAAATTCTCTCCGCCTGCTGCCATTTCTCATCGCTGCGAGCCTCACTGCTGCAGCCCTGGAAACGGGCCACGAAGGCTTCCCACTCTGCCTGTCTCGGTAAAGTAGCCAGTTTGTCCATTGCCTCCTGCCAGTTGAAGTCGGCAGGTGCGTCGACAATCATCACCAGTCTGTTGCCCAGCATATAGAGTTCCATCTTCAGGATACCCACGGCCCTGATGCCATCGCGTATCTCCTTCCAGTGATGCGCCTCCGAATGCCAGTAGCGATACTGCTCCATCAGTTCCGGATCATCGGTAATCTCCAGGAACTGCACATAGCGTTTGGTCTTTCCTCCAGTTATTGTCTGACTATAGCCTTCCATCAGCATTTTGCTCTTAGTTTGTTATACATCAACCCATAGCCGGCACACACAACAAAGCACACCAGCGGTGCGATGTAGGCCACCTGGTAGAACGTCGCATTCCTGTGCATGATGTATGCCGTAAACTGCGGCACACAGGCGTTACCTACGATAGCCATCACCAGGAAGGCAGAACCCGATTTCGTCTGTTCGCCCAGTCCGTCGAGGGCCAACGAGAACTGTGTGGGATAGATGATCGACATGAAGAACGACACTGCCAGCATGGCGTAGAGTCCCACGTAGCCGCCGAACGCCATGATGATACCGCACAGCAATACGTTCATCAGCGCATAGACTGTCAGCATATGCTCGGGCTTGAAGCGTCCCATCAGCAGTGTACCCACCCATCGGCCTACGAGGAAGGCCAGCATATAGAGTCCGAAGAAGGTCGTTGCCGTTTCCTCGTCGATGCCTGCATACGTACAGCAATAGACCAAGAAGAGGCTGTTCACCGCCGTCTGACCGCCATTATAGAAGAACTGTGCTATCACGCCCCAGCACAGATGGGCTTTCTTCATGGTAGAGAAGTCAATCAGTTTTTCTCTTACATCATCCTTCTTACCTCTTACATCACTTTCCTCTTCTCCCACTTTCGGCAGTTTCACCCATACCAGCACCAATGCCACGATGATGAGTGCCAATGCCAACAGCAGGTAGGGCAGTTTCATGGAATCGGTCTCTGTCTGGATATAGGCTTCCCAACCGCCCACATAGTCGGCAGGCAGCGTCTCGCGGTTGAAGTCATTGCCACTGAGCACCAGTTTACTGAGGAACATGGCAGAGATAAACGCGCCCAGTCCGTTGAACGACTGCGCCAAGTTCAGCCTTCGTGGAGCCGTCTGCGGGTCACCTAATACTGTGACGTATGGATTTGCAGCCGTCTCCAGGAAACACATTCCCGTAGCAATCACGAAGAAGATACAGAGATATACGCTATAGCTCTTCACCATCGCTGCGGGGAAAAACAGCAAACCGCCCAGGGCAGCTATCAGCAAACCCGTGATGATGCCCACGCGATAGCTGTAGCGGCGCATGAACATCGCAATAGGAATGGGACAGACAAAATACGCCAGCCAGTAGGCACTCTCGGTAAACGAGGCCTCGAAGGTGTTCAGTTCGCAGGTCTTCATCAGCTGACGAATCATCGTCGGCAGCAGGTTACTACTGATTGCCCAAAGGAAAAACAGGCAGAAGATAAGGCCCAGGGCCAGTTTCTTGTGATTCATTGCTATTTGGAGTTTTTGGTTATTGACTTATGAGTTTTTGAGTTTCCGGGTTATTGTCGGTGCAAAGGTAGTAAAAATCCCATTACCGGCATATCACAATACGACAATTTTATAGGACAAAATTATCTTTTCTTCATTTTATCCTATCAAATCGGTTCTATGTTCACTTTTTTTCGTACCTTTGCTTTCTCAAAGGACGAAAAAATGAAGCATCTCAGAAAAGTAATATATATCGTGTGCCTGCTGACGCTGTGCACCGCCTGCGTTGACGAGGAGCAGTACGACGACACCCCTCAGGGCAACATGGAGGCCCTGTGGCACATCATCGACGAGCATTACTGCTTCCTGGACTACAAGCAACAGGCCTACGGACTGGACTGGAACCTGGTACACAATAAATATAAGGAACGCGTGAAGGGGAGCCTCACACGCAAGCAACTCTTCGAAGTGCTCTGCGATATGCTTGCCGAACTACGCGACGGCCATGTGAACCTGACTGCCGCCCACGACTTCGGCCGCTACTGGACGTGGTACGAGGCCTACCCCACCAACTTCAGCGACACGCTGCTGCGCCGCTATATGGGTACCGACTATCAGATTGCTGCGGGCATACGATACAAGATCCTCGATGACAACATCGGTTACCTGCGCTACGAGACTTTCAACAATGCCATTGGCGAGGGCAACCTCACCGAGGCTCTCTCCCACATGATTCTCTGCCGGGGACTTATCATCGACATCCGCAGCAACGGCGGCGGTCAGCTCACTTACGCCGAACGTCTGGCTGCCCGCTTCTGTCAGGAGAAGACCCTCGTGGGCTATTACCAGCATAAGACGGGTCCCGGCCATAGCGACTTCTCCGACCGTGAAGCCCGCTACCTGGAACCCTCGGCCAGCATCCGCTGGAACAAGCCGGCAGTGGTGCTCACCAACCGTCGTGTCTATAGTGCCGCCAATGAGTTCTGCGTCTATATGAAGGCTCTACCTAACGTCAAGTTAGTGGGCGACCATACCGGCGGCGGTGCCGGAATGCCGTTCAGCAGCAGCCTGCCCTGCGGCTGGAGCGTGCGCTTCTCGGCCGTTCCCATGTACGATGCCCAGGGACAATCAACAGAGTTCGGCATCGACCCCGACTACAACGTGCAGCAGACCGATGCCGATTTCCTGCGTGGTGAAGACACCCTTATCGAGTTCGCCCGCAAGCTATTGAGCAAATAGAAGGAAGTGGCATGGAATTAAATTCTGGCCAGAATTATTAGAATTTTGGCCAGAATTTAAAAAATATTGGCCAAAATTTTTTGGGTATGACGCTTGACGTTCTCGGCCAACAGCCATTCTTTGAAACGCTTCATTTCCAGATGCGTCATCAAATACCAGTGTGTAGTACTTTCGGGAGTTGTCATTTAGGATAGTTTGCAATACTTTTCTTAGCTTGCACCCCACTTAGGATACAGGCTAACGCTTTGTTATTCAGATGGTTATTCATCGATATAGGTCTTCGTAAACCTTCCGAAATTCCGTGTCTGCCTCGGGGCAGCACTTTCGGTCGAATCCTAACCTGTAGTTCAAAAATACCTATTTAAGGCGTTTTATTAATTGCAAAGTTAATGAAAATATCCAAAAACGCCACTAAAAAAGTCGCTAAAATGGCGACAAAAGCAAATAATTAACTTTTTTACAATTGACTTTCTTCACCACACCCAGCCTTCCTGCTCACCATCGTAGATGATAGGGCCCTGCCACCCGTGATGACGGCAAGTGACGAGGATGGTCTGCTGTTGGTCGGGCGTGACGAGACGGTCACCTTTGCGCATCTGAAAATACTGCTTGCGACCAAAAGCGGCGATGAGGTCACGACGGATGCGATGCTCCACGTAACCGGGCATCTCGTGGTACATATTCGTAAAACCACGCTTCATCACCACGCGCTGCGAAGGGCGGAACATCTCACACTGCTCACCGCCGTTGTGTGGGTTGAGGGGGTTCACGGCGTTAAAGGCTGGCAGTCGCCTGTCGGCATAGCGACCCACCAACCAGCGCAGACACTGGTCGTGAAGGGGACAGCCTTCAGTGAAACACACGAGATAGCTCTTGGCTTTCTCCTTGAACGCTTCTTCCTGCAGCTCGGCGGCTGACTTGATCTGATCTGTTGCTTTCATGGTGACAAAGGTACGGAATTTATGTGATACTACCAAATTATTTTTGGAAAAAAGTTTTAAAAAATAGTGAATAACGTCACTTTCATAGCTATCTTATTGAATACAAGCAGGATAGACTATGACGATGTGCTTAAAATAACATCACTATAACGTCACTTTTCATCATTTTAGGGTCAGAAACATGGCATTTTACGCCCCAAAACAGCTTGAAACACCTGTAAATAAAGGCTGTTTCCGAATAACATCTGCCGTGGAAACTGTCAGTTCCCGCTATGGAAACTGTCAGTTTCCGGCCAGAAACTGACAGTTCCCGACGTGGGAACTCGTGGTAACTAAGTTAAAACGGAGAGTGAACAAAGGCAGATGATGAGGTCAAACAGGCCGAAAGTGATGTTAGAGTGACGTTATAGTGATGTTATTTTAAGCACATCGTCATAGTCTATCCATCTGAAAACAAGCATGATAAGACTAAGAGTGACGTTATTCAGTAAAATTCACAAAATTTTTCAGAAGAAATTTTGCTATCACAAAACTATTGATTATCTTTGCACCGTCTTATTACTATTAATATGAAAATCACGATTATCAAGACTTACAGGAAAAAGGAAACCTTGCGCCCCACAGAGCTGCAGGAAGTGGCCGATGCCATCAGCAAAGGCGAATATACCAAAGAGGTCAGCGACTTCAGGCACTTCTTCCCCATGCTGACCTTCAACGGTCGCGATGCCGACGGCAAGATAGACAACGAAACCGACTGGCTGAAGGCACTGCCGCGCATCTGCTTTGCACAGGAACAGGAGAACCGCAACGGGGAGCGCGTAACGAAAGCATACAACGGACTGGTACTGCTGGAGGTGAACAACCTGACGGGACCCGACGAGGCTGATGCCGTACGACGCGGGGCCGGCGAGATGCCGCAGACGCTGATGGCCTTCGTGGGAGCCGACGGACAGTCGGTGAAGATCGTGTGTCGCGGGGAACTCTTTCCAGAGTCAAAGGGACTAGTCCATGATTCAAGCCTGAATAACGCGACCTGTCCCGTTGACCCCGACCAGATTGCGCTGTTCCATGAGAACCTCTACGAGCGGGCGCGCATGATATACAACGGTCAGTTGGGCGTGACGATAGAAAAGCTGGAGCCTCGACTGCGGCGTATCTGCTACATGAGTGCCGATGACAAAATGGTGTACAACCCGTTAGCAACGCCTATCTATGCAAAGGCCGAGAAAATCGAGGGGACAAGGGGAAAGTCGGAACATATTAGCAACAGGGATGGACTGGAACGCTACAGGAGAATCTACAATGTCTTCGAGTTCAACCTGTCGAAGGCCTACGACGACACGGAGAACATCACAGACGGTGAAGAGCGGCGACACGCCCTGCTCTCACGACTGGCACAGTATTGTTTAGAGACGGCCCTGCCTATGGCACCCGCCGTGCGTCTGGCTAAGATGAAGGGCGTGTTCTGGGATGCACCGGAGCTGGTGGAAAAGGTATTCGAAAACACCTACCGCGACGACTTGGTAAAGAAATACATGGAGCGGAAGGGCATACAGCGCACCAAGACCATACCCCCCGAGACGCTGATGACGATGAAAATAAATATCTTCCTCAGCGAGAACTACGAACTGCGTCGCAACGTGATGCGAGGCGTAGCGGAATACCGCACGCGGACAGGACTGGGCTTTTCATTCCAGGACCTCACCGAAGAGGCTCGCAACTCCATCACCATGCGCGCCCTGGAACAGGGCATACGCTGCTGGGACAAGGACATACGCCGCTATGTCAACTCCGATGACATAGAGCACTACGACCCCGTGAACGACTACTTGGAACAGCTGCCGCAGTGGGACGGCAAAGACCGTGTGACGGCATTAGCCGAACGCGTGCCTACGGAGTGGAAGGAATGGACCGACTACTTCCGCATCTGGATGCGCTCGATGGTGGCTATGTGGCTGGGGAAAGGTCAACTCACTGGAAACGCACTCGTCCCGCTGCTGATAGGCCGTCAGGGCTGTGGCAAGTCATCGTTCTGCCGCATCCTCATGCCTCGCGACCTGATGGACTATTACAACGACCGCATCAACTTCAAGAACGAACAGGACCTGAACATGGGGCTCACCTCGTTCGGACTCATCAACCTCGATGAGTTCGACCGCGTCACCCAGCGCCAGCAGATCGTGCTGAAGTACCTCGTCTCGACGGCCGACCTGAAATACCGCCCGCCCTACGGCAAGGCCTATACCACCAACCGCCGCTATGCCTCGTTCATCGGCACCACCAACGAGTCCACACCGCTCACCGACCCCAGCGGCTCGCGCCGGTTCCTCTGCGTCACCATCAACGGCGACATCGACTTCCAGACACCCGTACAGCACGACCAGCTCTACGCCCAGCTGAAGCATGAGATACAACAGGGCGAACGCTACTGGCTGACGAAGGACGAGGAGCGTGCACTGATGGAGCACAACCTGCAGTTCCAGCAGATGAACGGCTTAGGCGAGATGCTACTCGCCGTCGTCCAGAAGCCGCGTGACGATGAGGAGGCCAGGTGGTTGAGCATCCCGGAAATCTCAGCTCTGATGAAGTCCCACTTCAAAGGCTACAAGGAAGACTCGGGTGCCTACCGCAAGATAGGCCACTTCCTCTCCCGTCCACAGTATAAGTTCCAGAGCAAGCACGGTGCACAGGGCGTAAAATACTGGGTGAAGGTGAGGGAGTAGAGCCGGCATCCGCAAAACGGGAAAAAGTCCTGGAAGGATTTATTCATTGAGCTTCAGGAAGAACTTTGATTGTTGCTCTGGGTCTGTAATACCATAATGGGCAAGAATCATCAAGTCCAATTCGTGCTCTTTCTCATCAGCAGGCAAGCCTTCACGTTTCATTTGCTGGATTTCCATCACTAAGCGCTCGTATTCGGCATCCTCTTCGTCTGTGACATCCTTGACAGGTATACGCTTAAAGATACTCTCGTTCATTTCTCGTCCTGCGCCTTGGATGATTGGGAAGTTGTCGGTGAAACAATATCTAAACAGGGCCGAATTAAAGAATGCCGTAAGATAGCCAAGATGCTTACCAACTATCATATAAGCCTTTTGGTTTATATAGTAACCCTCAGTATCCAGATAGAAACTCAGATGGGTTGTTTGGTTGGGGTAGATAATCTTCTTTTGGGCAAAGTCTGCATAGAAACTTATTGAGTCTTGAACCTCAAACCATTTGTTTGTTGTTTTTTTTCTGGATTTCTCGCATTGTGCTGCCGAGAAGTAAATTTTATTACCATTAATACTAATCTCATTGCCTGTTTGTTCAAGTTTCTTAAGACAGAACTCCTCCAAATAATCATCAGCCACCCATCTGTATCCCTTTTCTATGAGTTTCCCTTTAGCATAAGAAAGCAGGTGATTCTTTATGGCTGGATAATCATCAATGTTGTATTTTCTTGCAGGGAAGGTACATATTAAATAGAGGCCATTCCATTGATACCGATAAGAATCTATATGCCTGCCTCTTAGCATGGGCTTAATGATTTCAGCACTCTTGGGGTCTTGTTCTGAGATAAGTTGATATTCAGCATCGCTAATCCAAAATGCATCATTCAGGCCTGTTGGAACACCACGATTGATTTTCAAAGACCAAGAATCATCGCCAAGCACATTTCCCTGACTGCTTACAAATGCTTTGATATGTTCTTTCTCTTCATCAACGAATACCCAAGGAGATTTTCCTTTGAACGAACGCTCTTTTTGGTTCTCCTCACAAAACCTGCCCAAATTCTTCAGCTTGAACGCCTTGTTGTCCTCTACAGTGCAACACATTAGTCTGTTTTGATTCTCTGCTTTTTGGAGCATCAGAATGTTGGTACGTACGGTGACGTCGCGGAACACTTGGAATGTAAAGAAGTCAATCAGCATCATTGGATTAACATCGTTGCCTTCAAAGAACTTCTGAAGCTTTCTGCCATAGTCTGCGCGCATCCATGAGTTCGTAGTTATGAATGTTAGGTATCCGCCTTTTCTGAGCAAACTCATGCACCACTCGTAAAAGAGAACACTGATGTCACCAGTACGAGCAAACGAAGTATAGCCTTTTTTGTCGTACTCGTCGACTACACCTCCCATCTTTTGTAACTGTATGTATGGCGGATTACCAATAATACAATCGAAGCCAACAAAACTGCCATCGTCTGCCAGTACATCGGGGAACATATAGCGCCATTCAAAGGCATCCTCATATATCTGCTTGCGTTCCTCAATCTTAGCATTCACTTTCTCTAGTTCGGCAGCAATCTTGTTTACTTCTTCCAGTGTGTGCTCATCAGCTATTTCCTCATGATGGAAGAGTGGATTAACATATCCAATAGAACCCAATTTACCCAGTCTCTCGGCAAGTTTTGCTCTTCTCTTATACAACCTGTCGCTCTTGTCGTGACCAATATAGAGAATATTTTTCTGTATGTTTCTTAGAATCTCGTTGTATTCCCTGCGTCTTGACTTGTTGGCATTCTTATAATTGGTATTCACCTCCTTGTAGGTTTTGATAGAGATGCAATTCTTTTCTAATCTTGGCATAATATCAGCATCAAGTGGCAGATTATGAAGCAAACTGTCACCTTGTTTGATGTTAATGTCGATATTAGGCAGCGTCACAAGTATGTCACCATCATAATAAGCATTCTTGAGCAGTTCTATCCATAGACGTAACTGACAAATATCTACCGACTTTGGATTAAGGTCCACGCCAAAGAGACAATGACTGATGATTGCAACTTTCTCGTGGAAGAGTGCCTTTTGAATACGGGTTAAATCATCCACGCCTTTCTTATAAGAGAAGTGCTGGTTGCCACGTTTTACTTCCAGCTCATCGTCTTCGCTAACACCAATGTTATAGGCATGAGTCAGAGGTTGGTCATCTTCGTCTAAGAGCACGCCAAGCTCAGCCTTGATAGCAATCAGTCGATTGAGGGCTGATACTAAGAAATGACCACTGCCGACTGCTGGGTCACACACATGAAGTTCGTTGATGGCATCACTTGCCTTTCGCAAACCATACGACGGAATGTATGCTTTCAGCTCCTGAAGTGTCTGACACCTACACCCCATACGCTCATTGAGTTTGTCAACTACACCTCGTTCCAGTGTTTCCTTGCAAATAAAATTGGTGATTGAGGCTGGCGTAAATACTGCACCATCCTTATAGCCATTTATCTTCTCGAATATCTTACCAAGGACTGATGCGTTAATCAATTCACGCGTATCATCCTTACGTGCTTCACCAAAGTTATACTTTGCCAGAAAAGCAATCAGATAGCTAATGTTGCTAATTTCATCTTTTATCTTTTCCCCTCCAGGATTAGTAATAACTGTGTCCTTGTAGGGTTTCAACTTCGTCACATTTAGGGAAGATATATTTGTATTCAGATGACGCTCCAAATAAGTGCACTCAAACAATTTACTGTTCAGATAGGGCACATCACCGAAGTTCTTTTTCACCTCTTTATCACGTTGGTTCTTGGGCAGAGCCAACACCTTGAAGAACAAATCATCTATGTGGCGGAAAGTCTTGATTTTTTCATCGTTGAAAAAACTGTGTTTGTCCGGCTCGTCCCATGAATTGAAACTGATGACCTGCGACTCCACCAGTTTGATAAACAACAGTCGGTTCACCCATGTCAGCACCAGTTCAAGAGCTGCATTATATTTCTCGTCCTCCGACAGACCGTCGTGTACTGCTAACCACGACATAGTACTCTCTATAAGAGACCCTGCCTCACGGTGTTCTTCTGACAGACGCTGAATCGTGGCGTTTCCGTTCTTGCTCTTTTCTTCAAGCCCGATAATATATAGTAATTCTTTGTAGAACTCGTCGTTCATGTCGTTAGCATCATGACGACGTTTGCCAAGGAGAAAATAAGGTGAAAGCAGATTGCAAATAGCTGACAACTTCTGGTCGTTCATCTTGTCCCAGCCTTTAAGGGAGAAGTAGATAAACGACATATCTTCTGTCAGGTCTTCATTCCCTATCTCCTTTGCTACGTATGCATAAAATTCCTTTGTCTTCTCCTTGTAGAAAGTCGGGCCATCGGGATTCACCTTCTTGTACTCTTGTTTAAACTTTTTGGTGTAGAACAATCTACGGAACATTGTTTCCTCGAAAATGAACCAATCGTAGCCATTCGAAGCTACAAGGTAGCGGATGGCATTGTTATGACCTGGACCTTCAAGTTCCGACAGATAATAGAGAATAAGTTCGTGAAGGGCTTTCCTGTTAAGATTATCCTTCGATAGCATATCGTTATTCTCTGAAGGCCTCTTCATTTCTATGAGCACCACAGGAGAAGACGATGTTGTATTGTCCTCAAAGATATTGAAGTCTGTTTTTACTCCCTTTCTTTGTGCTATTTTATTCTTGCCTTTATAAAACGTATCATTGAGTAAAGCCTTGACACTATCTGAATAGTTCGACTCCGGGTCATCATCAGGCTGAGGTGGCAGATGATTGCGAAGAGCCTCCTTGAACTTTGCAAATACCTCTGGCTCCACGCGTATTTCGCGGAGCTTCTTCTCCTTCAGGAACTCTGATGGTGAATATATCATTGCCATGCTTTCTCAACTATACGTAAAACTGCTACAAAGGTATAAATATTTTATGAGAGTTATAACGATTTTGCGCAAAATTACACATATTTTAATAGAATAGTTTGGAAGGTATAGAATCAGTGTCAGTCCCTGATGTCTTTTTTTTATAATATATTTGTTTGTTTCGTTTATTTATAGTATCTTTGCCTTGTCATAGATGATTACATATGTCTTGAAAAAGGTTGATGCCAATTATTTTGAAGAGTAGACTACAGATGGATAAGAGAACTATTCATAGTGAATTCCGAAGTATTTTTGAGGCAGGCTCAAGAATGCTTGAAAAATGGGGGCAGGATGCGTATGAATCTTGTGCCAATGTGGATGTTCTAGATTTCTTCTGTTGTGCCGGTGGCATGTCTCTCGGTTTTGCCGTTTTGAAGAACTATTTCAAGGTGATTGGCGGCATTGATATCAACCCCATATCATTGGCTGCATATCAGGATAATTATCATGTCCCTACTTTACAAGCAGATATAGCGAAACTTGGTGAAGACATCAAAAAGATACAAAACACCTTTAACGTATCAGCTGATCATAAGAATCCATTAGTAATTATTGGATGTGCCCCTTGTCAGGGTTTCTCCGCACACAGAAAGAGACATTACGATAAGCCTGAAGACAGCAGAAACACCCTCATCGGCGAGTTTGCGGCAATAGCAGTTAAGTTTAATCCTGACTATGTGGTGATGGAGAATGTACCAGAAATCCTAACAGGGAAATACAAGCATCATTATGAAGAAGCCAAAGCCGTATTCGAATCCTATAGCTATCGCATAGTCCAAAAAATCTATAATGCAGCTGGCTTTGGGGTTCCTCAGGCCAGAACACGTGCTATTATCGTTGCTACCAAAAGCGATAGTTTCGAGTTGCCAGTCGAATTGTTGTCTGAGAAAGAATATAAAACGGTTCGTGATGCAATAGGAGAGTTGCCACCTGTTATGCCAGGGATGGCTGACCCTAAAGATGCACTTCATCGTTGCTCTGCCCACAAGCAAAGCACTATAGAAGTTATTGCTTCGGTTCCTCATGATGGCGGGAGCCGACCTGAAGGTGTTGGTCCACAATGTCTCGACAAGGTAAAAGGTTTTTATGATGTGTATGGGCGCTTATCTTGGGACAAGCCTTCTATCACAATCACCCAATATGCACGCAACCCAGCCAGCGGACGATTCTCTCATCCCGAACAGAACCGTGGGTTGACGATTCGAGAAGCAGCTCGTCTGCAAAGTTTCCCAGATGGTTATAAGTGGCATGGTTCACTTGGGGAAAATTTTAAACAGATTGGAGAAGCTGTACCACCACTTCTTTCGCTGGCAATAGCCTCTCAAATAGCTGCAACAATTAAACAAGAGAAGTATGGAAAATCAATATAAGTGCATTGACTGTTTCTCAGGAGCAGGAGGATTATGTCTTGGTCTTATCAAGGCAGGCCTCGATGTGCTTTACAGTTTCGATATTGACTCTCATTCAATAGCATCCATCAATGCTAATCCTTTATACTTCAAAGGACATAAGGCTGAGGTTCGGGACATCAACAATATAAACCCACAGGAATTGCTGCAATCCTTTGATTTAAAGCCAGGAGAGTTGGATCTTTTGGCTGGTGGACCTCCCTGTCAGGGTTTTTCCGTTCAACGTATTGGTAGCGATTATGATGAGCGGAATCATCTTGTAGAGGAGTATATCAGCAAGGTGATTGCCATTCGTCCCAAATTGTTTTTATTAGAAAATGTACCTGGCATAGAAGGAAAGCGAGGACACGACATTCTACATCGTGCTTTGAAGCAAGTGGAAGATAACGACTACTACATTCACGAACAGATTTTGGATGCACAGGACTATGGTGTGCCACAAAGAAGAAGACGTGTTGTGATCGTTGGTGAGAGACGCGACCACGCCCAACCGCTTTTTCAATATCCCACGCCTCATACACGCAAGATTACTGTAAGGGAAACCATTGAATACCTCCCAAAACCACCTGCTGATGGCTCTGAGCATCCAGAGGTTAGCCTTCACCGCCGAGACCGCCTGTCAGCAAAGAATATAGCCCGCTTGCAACATCTGAAGCCAGGGCAAGGTCGGGATTTTCTTCCCCCTGAGTTGTTGGCTGACTGCCACAAAATAAGCTCTCAGAAGATAGGCCATCGTAATGTCTATGGACGTATGCCGTGGGACGATGTAGCCCCCACTATCACAGCACGTTTTGACAGTTTTACCCGAGGTATGTTTGGCCATCCCCAGCAAGACCGCAGCATTTCTCTACGTGAAGGAGCTTTGTTGCAGACATTCCCCAAGGACTTTGTCTTCTGTGGGAACAAGGTGGAGATAGCGCGTCAGATAGGCAATGCCGTACCTGTTAACATGGCAAAGGAAATAGGCCTGCAAATCATTAAATGTCTGGAACAATGGAACAATTGAACAACATCATATCTGAATACATAGCCAATTTGTCAAAGGACTATCAGACGGCGGTAACCACAGGCAATGCTACTCCTGAGTTGTCGTTCAGACCTGCTCTTGATAGTTTCTTTGTAAATGCAATGAAGATCTTTGGCAAGGATATCCAGCGTATTTTTGAACCACGAACACAAGGCAAGTACGGAAGACCTGACTGGATGTTCAGTAATGGCAAGACAATGGGAATCTATGGCTATGTGGAAGCAAAAGGCTTTAATCCCAATGCAACTCTTAATCCTGAGGATTACGAGAGCCAGGTAAAGCGCTATCTTTATCTTGGCAATCCTGTCATACTGACCGATGGTGTTGACTTTATCCTCTATAGGCCATCAGGTACGGCAAAAATGGTGTCTGTTTGCAGTAAACCCATAAAATGGGATGATGTTCAGCCCAACACAGATGCTTTGACAATGTTCAGAGATTTTTTTAAAGAGGAAGGCTATAGGACAATCAGCGAAAAACAATTGGTTGCAGAACTGTCTGCTCGTGCCAAACATTTGTGTGCTGATCTGGAAAGTATCTTGTCGTTGGAAGAAGATGAAGCAGAAAACAAGACTGAACGCGATACGATTGTTTCGCTCAAGAATCTGTGGGACATTGCTAAGAAAAATCATGACAAGTCGTTGGAAGACAACCATACTTTTGCCGGCTTCGTGGCTCAGATTCTGTCTTTCGCACTTTTGTATGCTCACAGATTCGTCAACGAGGAAGACATAGCCCCATCAGAGAAATACGATAGACTGCATTCGTTCTGGACTTCTGCTGCTTTTAAGAGGGATGCACTTCGGCTTTCACCATTTAAGACGCTTCTTGACGCGCTCTCAGACGAATTGGAGTCAAAACTAAGTAAACTTGGAATATGGTATGACAACACACGTCGCTTGCTTTCGTGTGTCCGACTGAGTGACCAGCAGGTAGCTACTCCCAATTATCATGAACTCTATGAAGCATTCCTCAAGGAATACGACGGAAAGACTCGCAATGACTTTGGAGCATGGTACACACCTATGTGTTTGGCTGAATACGCTGTCAATTTCGTCAATCACGTTCTGCCCTCTGTTCTTCCTGGAGAGAGTATAGAAGGTAAGGCTGTCAAGATAATCGACCCTTGCTGTGGAACTGGTACATTTATTGAAGCAGTTGTTAACAAACTGCCCCTCCATGAAGGTTCCCAGATTATCGGTTTTGAAATACTTCCCGTTCCATACGCTTTGTCAAACTATAGAATATCCATGCTTGAAGCAGCTGAGAAATGTGACATTGAAATTGTTTTGACAAACACTCTCAGCGATAGTACTTTCAAGTCCGTCAGAATAGAAGGTGGTACAACGGATGCCGTTTCTATGTTCTTCCGTAACGAGCAAAAGAAAGCATTGAAGTTATCAAGACCACCACTCACTGTGATAATTGGCAATCCACCCTGTTCGGACTCTGCCGACATATCCAACGAAGGCAAACTGATTGCAAAATTGATGGATGATTTCAGACCTCCTGTACGTAAAGGTCGCAGGAATGACCAAAAACAACTGGTCAATGAAATGACAAAGTTCCTGCGCTGGTGTCTGTTTAAGGCAGATAAGAGCAGACCTTCCGTCTTTGCACTTGTATTGCCTTCTACATTTGCAAACAACATATCGTTTGTCACAGTCCGCAAATTCTTGACGGAGAAAGTCAGTGAGATGTGGGTGCTGGAATTCGATGTAGACAATCGTGCGGGGCATCAGGCAGAGAATTTGTTCAACACCTTGCAAGGCAGGCTACTCTTAGTAGGAACGCTGAAAGAGATAGAATCCTCTTTGTCTGCGATACATTTTAAGAGCATTGCGGCTCTGTCGTATAAGGACAAGGTTAACTTCTTTAGTGCAGCAGTAGATGACAGTGGTTGGCAAGACGTAAAACTTGACAAGAACTATATTTTCAAACCAACTGGCAATGTTGACGAAAACCTGTATTCTCAGTTCTGGCATATAGCGTCGAATAATGACCCTGCCATTTTTGAACGCCATTGTTCTGGCTTGAAGTTGGCTCCAACTCATCTGTTAGTCCATTTCAACAAAGGGCAACTAAAAAGGAGAAACAGGTTCATTGCTGACGAGACAAATAGTTATGAACAGATAAAGGACAGATGGTATAAAGGACAGACGAAGCCACCTGCACGGAGAAAGCTGTCACATGAAGTCAAAACTTGTCTGGCAAATAGTGACTTGAAGATTGTCGACTATTCTTATCGTCCCTTCTTGACTGCAAGTTTACTGCTTGACAATACCTTGATGGATGCTCTTCGGAAAACGGAGGGTGGTGGTATGCGTGAACGCCCCGAGGTTCAAGCAGCATACGAAGATGATTCTGTCTTCGGATTTGTTGCAGCTCCCGCTCCAGCAGGCATTGCCACTAAGATAAAGAAATTCACATCGTTTAGTTGGTACTTGCCCGACAACGATTTAGCAACTCGAGGCAACTCACACATTTTCTGCAACAAGTTTCCTGAATACAAGAAGTCGCAGAAAAATTGGGAAAAAGAAGTCAAGAACAATGTCAATTCAAGGCTTCTTAATGCAATGTCTTCGGCATATGGAGTTTCTTCCAATGAGTTATCCGATGAAACAGTATTCTATACGTACGCCGTTTTAAACTCAGACTTGTACCTCCACGCCTTTGAAGGAAAGTTATACGCAACAGCTGGAGAATGGCCTGCTATTCCTATCCCTCAGGATAAATCACTTTTTAAACAGATGGTAAAGATTGGAAAAGATATGGCTGCCATCGAGAAAAAAGATTATCAATCTGAACAAGCCTTGTCTATTTTCAGTGAGGACATCATCAACAATGAAGTAGAAATCTATACGCCTTCCATGTCGGATGATATTGTTTCTTTCACTGATGCGACAGGAAATGTTATTCGTTCTACGGTTGTGCCTAAGGAAATCCTTCACTTCGAGTCATCCGGCTATGAGGTCGTTCGCGAATGGATGAAATATCATTCATACGCCTATTATCGAAAAGCATGCGGCAAGGATGATTTTGAAGATTTGTTCAACCTGCTGGGAAGAATACAAGACTTCAAGAGACAAGTCGTGTTAGCTGATACTCAAATGAAGCAAATCCTTGGTGGGCAGTTTATCACTCCTGTTAGATAATCTTGCGATATAAATAGGCGACGACAGCACCCGAGATGTTATGCCACACGCTGAAAATGGCACCGGGGATGGTGGCAAGGGGATAGGATGCGAAATGGAGCGTAGCCAGACTGCTGGCCAGGCCTGAGTTCTGCATACCCACCTCGATGGAGATAGCCCGTTTCTTGGGTTCTGAGAGGCTCAGCAGGCGACCTATCAGATAGCCCACGCCAAGTCCGCAGATGTTATGGAGCATCACCACGAGGACGATGATCAGTCCGCCTGCCAACAGCTTATCGGCATTGGCTGCGATGATGATGGCTACGATAAAGGCAATGGCTACTGATGAGAAAGCAGGGAGATAATCGACGGCCTTCTCCGTAAAACGAGGCCAGAGGGCCTTGATGATGAGTCCTACAAAGATAGGCAGGATAACCACCCAAAGGATGCTCAGAAACATACTCGCCACATCCACGTTGACACTCTTGCCCGCCAATGCCCACGTGAGCAAGGGAGTCAGGAACGGGGCCAACAAGGTGGAGACACCCGTCATACCTACCGAGAGTGCGAGATCACCTTTTGCCAGATAGGTAATCACGTTGGAAGCCGTACCACCAGGACAACAGCCTACCAACACGACACCAAGTGCCAGAGCCTCGTCGAGCGAGAAAACACGTGCGAGCCCCCATGCCAACAATGGCATGACGGTGAACTGTGCCAAGCAGCCGATGACGACATCCTTTGGGCGGCTGAACACTATCTTGAAGTCCTGCAGGTTCAGCGTGAGTCCCATGCCGAACATCACCACGCCCAACAGGTAATTGATCACCTTTGTCGGCACCTGTTGCAGCACCCCGGGGAACAGCAACGCCAGCAGCGCTGCCCCCAGTACAAGCGCCCCCATGTATTCCGATATGTAATGACAGAGTTTCTTCATCTCACAGGTAAGGGAGTAGAACACCTTTTAGTCTTTCACGAAGTTGGCCACGAAGAACTGTCCCTGCTCAGACTTCAAGTTCGTATAATAAGGAATCAGGAAACGGGTGAAGCCCCGCTCCACCTCTTGATTGGGGAATCCCAGACGGTACATTTCGAACTCCTGTTCCAACCCTTCAATTGCCAATCCCTTGAACAATTCCTTCTTACCCTTGAAATAGGCCTCTAAAGTAGAAGCCAATAGACTCTTACCAAATCGACGCGGACGGCTAAGGAAGTAATAAGATCCGCTATGAGCAAGGTCATAGACCAACGCGGTCTTGTCAAGATACAAATAACCGTCGCTTCTTAGCTTCTCAAAGCTCTGTATGCCCAATGGATATTTCATGCGACACTATTTTTGATTGGCAAAGATAATACAAATTCACCAACAAACCAAATTTTTGTATTCTTTTCATCTGCTCATTTGAAATCATAGGCATCAGGCTATGCGCTGAACTTGATTTAAATCACGTTAATATAGAAAAAAAGGAACAAAAAGAAGCCATTTCTTGGTGAGAAACAGAAAAAGTCGTACCTTTGCAGTCAGAAATTCAGGATAACACAACATATTAACGATGCCCCATCGGCAAATGGCCGGTAGGATTAAAGAAAAGAAAGGACAATGAAAATGAAAAAGATTGCAAAGAAGATGGTGAAGACCATCGCGAAAACATGGAACGAAGCCAACGAACTGATGGCAAAGGGTTCCGTCTACAGTCTGTAAAAGGACTGATTCCCGAAAAACAAACATTTAATCCATAAAAAACGAATCGGACTGAGAGCACACTGCTTTCAGTCCGATTTTCTAAAAGGCCGACACCTCGAGGATGTCGGCTTTTTAGTATGCCACTTCTTACTGGAAGGGTAAGTACCAGTTACGCTCGTCTTTCAGATTGACAGCGGGGTTCTTGAAAGCCAGCTTGTCGGCCAGCCACTGTGAACCGTAGTTGGCGGTGTACCAGCCTGCATTGTTCTTATGACGGGCAATTCGGGTGAGGTCGCCGAAACGGGAACCCTCGAAGGCCAGTTCAAGTGCCATCTCGTCGCAGATCAAGTCTTCCACAGCATTGATGGTGTCGTTGAGGTTGTTCATACGTACCAGGGAGCCTGCTGCCTCCAGTTCGGCAATCTTCTTCCCTGCAATGGCATCGAGCATATACGGTGAGCGTTGTACGTTTGACTGATAGACACCGCGAGCATGAATGCCAGCGTTACCGTAGCGCGAAGTGTACGAGGTGTCGACAGTAGTAGTACGCTTCGTGATAATCTCGGTAATGAAGGGGAGCTTGTCGATAAGCATCCTGAACGACTCCGGACGGATATACTGGCGGAGCGAAACAGCTTTCTCAGGTGTGGTGATGACACGGCTTACCAGTCCGATATTGATGCCTTCCTTCAGGATGGCAAAGGCCACATCGGGATAGCCCCAGCGATTCACGGCCTCTGCCAGTCGCAGATAGACGGTGGCTCCGCGATAGATGGGGATATTGGCATTGTTGAACTTGACCATGACATTGAAGGTGGAATCATTCTTCGTTGCCGACTGGAAGGTGACATAGCGGCGCAGGTCGCCAATGGAAGCTGTGAGCACGGTGTCACGGCCTGTCATGGTGCGCTGGCTGTAGTAGAAGTCCTGTGCGTTAGACAGTTGGCGATAAGCATCGGAAGCTTCTATCTGACGCTCTAAGAAGTAGCGTTCGGAAGCAGAGGTGCTGTAGAAGTCGTAACCGAAGTAGCGGGGCAGGTCGGTGGTGACACCGCGCAAGCGGTTGGATGCCATCGGAATGTAGGTGACACTGTCCTTAGGACTGCTGAAAGCGAAGATCGATGACCATTCGTTGCCTGTCTTGTTGTAGGTCATGTTGCTGGGCATCTTCTCCTTGACATCCCTGATCTCACGCGGGTTGATGTAGTAGTTGCCCACAGAGAGGTTGGTCAACTTGATATAGTTGAAATAGCTCTTTGCTGCCTTCTCGTATTCATTGCTCTCCAGATAGAGGTCACCCAGGACGAGGTCAACGGGCAGCATGATGTTGCTGGAGTGGATCTTCTTCTCTACCGTGCTGCCGGTGCCGCCGTTCATGAATCCCGCACTCACCTCACCATAGCTGGGTACAACGGTACCGCTATAGTGTTGCAGGTCGGCCTCGAACTTCGACAGGATGTTGCTCAGGTCAACGCTGTCGCGTATCTCGCTGGCGCCACCGATGGTGACGAGCGGGTCGGTATAGAACGGCACACGTCCGTAGGTCTTCACCAACTGCAGGTAAGTCCATGCCCTGACAGCATGAGCCTCGGCAATCTCGGGGATGTTCACATAGCGACTGCCAGTCATCAGAGCCGAGTCCTTACGGTGGGCAATGAAGTAGTTGCAGTTGTTGATGATGCGGTAGTAGAGATAGGCCGAATCGTACTTGTTGGTCTTCATCTCGCTCAACTTAAACTGCGCCAGGTTCTTCAGCGAGGTCTCTGTATAGGCATTGGTAGCCACGAGGTCGCCGCGCATCTCGTTGGTGAGCACATACTGGTCGGCCACCTGCTGCACGCCCTTCATGATGCCCAGCATATAGAACATGGAGTCGGTCTTCTCGTCGAGCTGCGGGTCAAACACCTGTCGGTTGGATTCTGTCTCAAAGAAATCGGTGCAACTTGACATCAGCAAAACTGATGCAAGAATGTAAAACTTGAATAATTTAAAAATTAAAAAAATATTTCGTTTCATAGTTTCCTCGTTTTTACATTATTACATTTTTTAATTTTTACATTTTACAAGTTGATCTTCAAACCCAGTGTGAAGGTTCGTCCCAGGGCAATGTTGCCAGCATCGATGCCTTGATAGAGCACGCCATTGGAAGTGGAAAACTCAGGATCGTTACCCAGATAGCGGGTCAGCGTCAGGAGGTTGTTGGCCTCGGCCCATACAGTGAGTCCCTGCAGCCATGAGTATTCCACGGGAACCTTGTACGTGAGGTTGACGGTCTTCAGCCTCAGGTATGAACCGTTCTCTACCCATCGGTCGCTGAAGCGGGCGTTGCCCATGGGGTCGCCATAGCTGATGCGTGGCATATCGGTCTGCTGTCCTTCTGCACGCCAGCGATTGGTCATTGCCGTGGTCTGGTTGTAGAAGTTACTGCCGCTTTCAAGCAACATCCGCTGATAGTTGAACACATCATTGCCCAGCGAGTAGTTGAGGCCTATGCGCAGGGTGAGGTTCTTCCAGGTCGCATTGGCAAAGATGTTTCCGTAGATGTCGGGATTGGGATTGCCAATGATGGTCTTGTCCTTCTCGTTAATCTCGCCATTGCCGTCGAGGTCGGCGAAGTGCACGTCACCGGCCTTGAAATACTGAGGTGTGTCGGTATCGTCGCGCATGAAGAGATAGCCGTCTGGGCTGTCGGCCGTCGGTGTATTGACGCGGGCTGCCTGGTCGGAGGCGAAGACACCATTGGTGCGATAGCCGTAGAACACGCCAAGTGGCTGTCCGATGATAGTGGCAATGTTGTCGGTACCATAGATAGAGCTGACATAGCCGGTAACCTGCTGTCCACCCACGTAGATTTGGTCATCGTTAGGCAGACTCTTGATCTTATTGACATAATGACCTATCGAGGCACCCACCTCTACCGTGAGGTCGCGCATAACAAGAGGCTTGACGGTGACGGTAGTCTCAAAGCCCTGATTCTCCAGTGAGCCGCCATTGCTCCAGTAGTTGTTGATACCGGCAATGGGGTTGTCGAAATGTTTCAGGGTGAGCAGGTTGCTGGTGTGATGGAGATAGTAGTCGAAGTCAATACCTATGCGGTGGTTCAGCAGACTGGTCTTGAAGCCCAGATTCCATTTGCTGGTCTGCTCCCATGAGATGCTCTCGTTGCCGATGTTGTCGAGCTGGGCAGCAGTGGTGCGCCACAGGTATTTGCTCACGCCAAAGGAGGTGCGGGCGGCATAGTTGTTGATATCATCGTTGCCGCTAAGATCCCAACCACCACGCAACAGCAGGTAATTGACGGCCAGGTTCTGCGGGAACCATGCCTCGTTGCTGACAACCCATCCCAACTGCACGCTTGGGAAGATGCCCCAACGCACGCCGCCCAGTTTCAGTCCGTCGGCCTCTTTGCCGAAACGGCTGCTGCCTTCCATAGCCAGTGTGAGCTGTGCGAAGTAACGGTTGCGGTAGTTATAGTCGGCATTGGCATACCAGGTGAGGTTGCGCCATTCGTCATCAGCGCCGGTGGCCTCGACATAGTCCATACTTGCCGAGATGTTTGGTGTCTTATCATTGCCAGCCGAGGCATACTGTCCCTGCGGCTCATTGTCATCGTAGGCAAACGAGGTGATGCGTACACCGCCGTAGGCATCCAGGTAATGCGGTCCGAACTGCTTGGTAAACTGCAGGCGGGTATCGCTCACTACGCTGATCTCTTTCGAGAACATTGACATCGACATATTCTGCACGCGGCCGATGCCTTCGATGAGGAACGACGGCATACCGCCCGTTGGACGATAGTAACGCTGCGACACGCGGTCGAGCGTATAGCTGAAGGTCTCGGTAAGTGTGAGGTTCTTGTTGAACTCAAATCGCGGAGCGATGACAGTGTTGAAATGGGTCGTCTCCACACGGTTCTTGTTGATGGCACTTCCGTTCTCAAGCAATGCCGTGGGGTTACCCAGCGACAGGTCGCTATTGAGCATGGCCAGGAAGTCATCGGCTTCGGAGAGAGTGGATGACAGCTGCTTCGTAATATTATTATAGGTATACGGATGCAGGAACGGAGCCTTGATAAGAGCCAGGAACGTGGGCGACGAGACTGTGCCGGAAGTGAGATCCTGAGGTGCACCGTTGTCGAACACGTCACGGTTGACCTTGGTGTACGACATATCGAAACGGGTGGTCAGTCGCTTAATGATGTTGATGTCGGTATTAAAGCGTACGTTGAGACGGTTGAACCCGTTCTCGCGAGCCGTGCTCTGTCCGTCGGTATAGCCCAGCGAGAGGTTGTACATACCCACGTTGTCACCACCCTGTACGTTGATGTTGTAGTTCTGGTTCAGGGCCTGGTGATACACCTCGTCTTTCCAGTCGGTGTTGTTCAGGTACTTACGATAGGGGTACACATTCTCGTCGGTAGAGAGGAAGCGGAACGTCTGCTCATTGACGGTGTAGTTGTGGATGTTGGGATAGGTACCCAGCATCTCGGTAGCATAGAGCCGGTACTGGCTGGCATTCATCACGTCGGGTGTGCGAGGCACCAGCGTGACTCCCACACCGATATTGGCATCGATACGGGTAGCCATGGAGTGGCCGCGCTTGGTCTCGATAAGAATCACGCCATTGCCACCCTTGGCACCATAGAGTGCTGTGGCATTTTTCATCACCGTGACCTTCTCAATGTCCTCCGGGTTGATGTTGAGCAACAGGTTGGTAAAGTCGCCGTCGTGTAGCGACGAGCGTGTCT
>Ga0256405_10003581_pt1 | contig 31697 bp, 36 predicted proteins | sample RumenRJG_02DNA_FD_189096 | JGI IMG/M metagenome (GOLD analysis project Ga0256405, IMG submission 189096) | Bovine rumen microbial communities from Lethbridge, Alberta, Canada - RJG_02 | ecosystem: Host-associated > Mammals > Digestive system > Stomach > Rumen | place: Canada: Alberta...
GGGTTCTTCCGGGCCCACTCCTTGACCTTCTCTTCGTCCCACTCCGGGATGGTGCCGCCGTTCTTCTTCCACTCCGAGGGCGTGACGTGATATCCGCACGAACTCTCGTGGTCGCAACGGCCCACCTTCATGTCGATGATCTGCCCGTCGGGCGTGAGGTAGGGCTTGAAGCACTTGGGCTTTCCGCACCCGGGACAGGGGGCGTTGAGGATGCCCAGCCGGACACGCTCTCCCCACTTCGCCAGGTGCGGCGCGCGCGCGGGATCGTAGTTATCGTTCATGGCTGCACCTCCTTCTGCCACATGGGCGCGCTTGCGCGCTTTTTGTACACACATAGAGGGGTGAGGGTGTAGCCACGCCGGAATTTATATATATATATAAATCCGGCTGTGGCGCACCCTCCACCCTGATAGGTGTGGAGAAAAAGAAAAGAAAAAAGAAAAGAAAATCAAAATGGCGTTTCATCTTCGTTCTCTTTGAATAATTCCTTGCTGTCAGCGGACTCTTTCTCTATCGGGGCGGGTTCCCAGCCGCTGATCAGGCGAAGGCGTCCCTTGTTCATTGTCATTACTTCAATCATACCGAGGGTTATTGCTTTTTGGATCATGGTGGCGCCGGTGGTCTTACCTTTGCCCACTACTTCGCCTACCGCCTTTCGCAGATCCGTCTTACTCATGGCGGGTTCGCCGTTGAAGGCCTTCTTCAGGTTCTCATACAGCTGCGTCTGTTCGTCGCGGTCGGCCTCAGTCTTGGGCGCGTTGGTCTCCAGTCCGTCCCAGAGTTCCGGGATGCCGTATCTGAGCGGCCGTCCGTCCTTGTCTGTGTGGTTTGGATCTTCTATGCGGTCGTTGATGCGGAAACGGAAGCCGTCGGAGCCCTTGTGGCGCTCTTTGTTCTGATCCACCTCATAGTAGATCTCTCCGTTCTGCTGCTTCACGCGGACAACCTTAAAGGCGTTCGATACTTTATTCACGGATTCTGTGCCCAGGTTCCCTCTTTGCTTCTCTGTGCCGGGGTTGAAGTGCAGTACATTCCATATCACACAGTCGCCGTCAATGGCTCGGGTGGTGAGGAAGTTGATGAGTTTCACGCTCTCCCGGATATCGTTGAAGTCGAGAAGCAGGTCACGGATGCCGTCGATGAAGATGGCCGTCGGGCGCCACACCTTGATGGCGGCGATGAGCGTCTTCCGGCGCTGCTCCATGTCGAGGCCGCGCACGTTGAGGATGCGCAGACGGTCATAGCGGTTCTTCCGGGTGTCCCAGCCGTTGAGCATGTGGATGCGTCGCTGCACCAGGGCCGTGTCACTCTCTTCCATCTCTGTGTCGATGTAGAGGGCCCGGGGCTCGATTTTTGTCACGCCGTCCTTGCCGTAGAGCTGCTTCGTGCGCTTAATGCCGCAAACGCCGTCTTCGTTGTCGGTGATGCTGGCGGCGCAGAGGATTGTCGTGAGCCACGTCTTGCCGTTGCCCGCTTCCGCGCTGATGGAGCAGAGGTTGCCCAGAGGGGCGATGCCTTGCCCGTGCAGCGTGAGCGTGTATCGGGGAGCGGGGTAGTCATGTTCCGCGTCGATGAGCAGCTGCGACAGGCCGAGCTCTTCCGTCAGCTCCTTCTTCGCCTGAAGTTCCTCTCCCGTCGGTATGTGAATTCCGTATTGGTCGGATGGTTTCACTTGTGCGTGTGTTGTGGGTGACGGGATTAGTGGTTACGGAGCCAGTCGCGGGTGTAGCGAGAGGCGCGCTGGATGTCGCAGTGATTGATGCAGTCCCAGAGGTTGTAGAGACGGCGTGCGCTGTTCTTGCTGGCCGCACGACTGCGGATCACACAGCGTTCGCCTACCAGCTTCTCGAAGTAGGTGGGAGATCCGCCCGTCCAGAACACGGCCTGTGCCCTGGGGATCCACTTATTGAAGCAGAGCACTTGGAGTGCCCGGCTGTTCACGGGCACTTCGTCGGGCCAGTTCTCGCGGCGCTTGGGTGTGGTGGGGTGTTTGATAGCGATGTCTTCAGCCATAGTCTTATTCGGGTTGATTGGTGTTGATTACGGTGCCATTCTCTGTGATGGCATTTATGAAGCCCAGCGTGAGGGCGTCCACTTCCTTCTCCAGGGCCTTCGCCTTCTGCAGGTGCTCGTAGGCACGGGTTCGGAAATACTCTTTCTGCTCGTAACGCATGAAGGCAACCTTCTTAACGTAAGCGTCGATGGGATGTGTGGTAGCTGCCATAGTTGTGTGTATTGGTGTGTGTTTATAAGTGTCCTAACGGGCCTTTGGGGCCTTTCAGTTCCTCTGAGGTGTCGTACATATCTTCGCCGACAAGGAAAACTCTGTCTTCGAATCCTATATCCACGATGCGCGGCGTCAGGCCGTCAGGTGTGCGATGTTTATATTCTTTCAGTTCTTGTATGAATTCGGCGCCCGAAACGACAATCGGCTTGGCGGTTAAGATATTCGTGCGCGCTATCTCGGCGATTTGGTCTTGTTGTGCTTGGCTTAAGACACCCTCTCCTTTGCCGTTGACGGCGGCGTCAAAAGGCCCTGCATAGCCGCCAACGGGGAAGCGGCGATGGCTATAAACAAGGTTTTCGAGAAATGAGACGCGAGGTGCGGCAAGGGCGCAGGCACGGCAGAAAGAGATAAGTTTCTTGCGCACAGCCCACCTGTCAGCCAGAGACCGCACGCGGAGCGGAACGTTTGCCCGGCGATGCTTCAAATGAAAGGAAGTCTTCATGTAGTGCGTGCGTTTAGAGGTTAGCGGCAAATTCTTTCATGACGCGGATAAACTCTTCTTTCTCTACTTCTTCCTGAGAAAGGAGGTCGTTATGAGCGTCTTCGTCGAACACGTCCAGGATGGCGTCTAAACATAGACGCTGAAGCTTCCCGGGTTCTACGGCGTCCAGTTCTACCTGTCCGAGACCGTCCCACGAGGCGGAGCGAGAGTCAGAGGCCTTCACGGGTGCAGGAGGCAAGTGCCACGCCGTCACCTGGTCTTTCATGAGTGCGATGCGTCGCACCTCTACGTCATCCACGCCGAGTTTCTGAAGGTTCTCTTCTATGGCACGGGGAATATCTTCTCCGCTTGGATCATAGTCGCCAAAGTACAGGATGACGGGCTGCTTCCCGTCGCGTAGCGCAGCCTTAAGCCTGATTGAGGCCTCGTAAAGAAACGTCAGCGATGGATATCCCTTGCAGGCGCCCAGGGCTACGTCCCAATTACGGCAGACGGAAGAGAAAACACCCTGGAGGGCTTTCTTCTCAATAAAGACTTCAGGATAGATATCCTGATTCTCCCAGCGGTTCTTGTTGTAGGTCTTCATCCACAGCTTCACTTGCACCTGTGCTCTTTCGAGCTCATCTTCAAGGACGGTTTCTTCGTACTTTGTGATGCCGATCATGGAGCGATCGAGGTCGGAGAATGTGTTGAAGCTGACAAGTCCGGCCCAGCGTGCCTCTATCATAGCGTTCACAACACGCTTATAGTGGTTGATGGAGTTTGTCATACCGATGGAAACGAGCTGGTAATGCAGGGCGCGGAGTGTCAAAACACCCGGCTCGTAACGGCTGATAATCTGAAGGGCGTTGTCGGTTATCCACTGTTTGGTAAATAGATCTTTCATAGTGCCTGCGTTATTTAGAGGGTTGGCCGTTATTGGTACGGGGAAGACGAAGAAACATCTCTCTAATTTCACAGCGCACCTTTGCGTACATATCCCACAGCTCATCGTATCCCGGACGGTCTTCCCTGCTAAGATCTGCGCTGCTGGCAGCGAGGCGGTCGTCGAGGTAGCGAGTTAGTCGCTCTTGGAGGTCGTTGCGTTTTGCCTTCAGACTTTCCAGGATTTCGTCTTCGGTGTCGGGGCGCGGATCGGCGTTCTGCTCCTTAACAAACTTCTCCCTGGGGTTGAGCTGTATCATGGCGTGCTTCAGCTCGTGGAAGACGGCGCAGATCTGACGGCGTTCATCTTCTACGGTTGCGCGTTCCTGCTTCAGCATGTCGAGCTGGATATTGAGCGCAGACTTCTGCGCAACGATATTGGAGCGCCGCTTCGTGATGTCGCGGAGGCGTGTGTCATAAGGCTCCACAAGGCCGAACTGTGTGGCGTTAATCTCTGCCATCCAGGCCTCAAACTCTACTTGGTTCTCTACGGTGTGAGCTGCAAAGTGCTCACGGATTTCTTTTTCGTTCATAGTGCGTGTGTATTTTAGGGGTTAGTCATTAAAGCGAACGTCATCCGGCGTGATGGGGACGATGAGCCGGAATCCACGGCGGGGTGAAGAAATGAACTCGGAAACGGATGCAGCCAGAGCTACAATGAGGCAGAAGAAAGCGATAAGGAAGCGCTCCCCCTGTTTGTCGTTTGAATTTTCCATACTTTTTGTCATTTTAATGTTTGTTTAGGGTTGTTTTGATAGGTTTTTATTCGTTTTTGGTCATTTAGGGCGAGAAAAACCGCCCGAAAGATTTTTTGTTTTCGCTTGTTTTGCCGATATTTGCCCTTCCAACAATTATTAAATAATGTATATTAGCGCTCTTTTTGAGCATCAGGCAGGCAAGAAACAAGAAATAACTACCGAAAGACGCCTCTTTTCGTGAAATCTGCGACAAAGGTAAGAAGAAATAATGTAATATAATGTATTTCGAAGAAGAAATTTTAAGCAAATATGTTGCATAACATAAAAAGTAAGGTAAAAGTAATGTAAAATGAATAAACAGGAGAGGTTTCAGGGCGCTTTTACTTGGCTTATGAATAGGGGCGCGATAAAGAACCAGACGGAAGCCGCCCGGAAGATTGGTACCACACAGCAAAACGTGTCTTCTGCTCTGCGTGGTAATCCGAAAGTTCTTACGGATAGGTTTCTTCGGCGCTTTAATGCCGCCTTCGGTGGTGTGTTTGATATTGAGTGGCTGATATCCGGAGAAGGCGAAATGCTGGCCCGCCCGGAGCAAACTGCCGGTCAGCCCGAAGCAAACTGCGAGTCCGCCCGAAGCGGACTGGATGCCGGCCTGCCTCTGGTGCCCTTCGATGCGTTGGCCGGTCTGCCTGGTGGTGATCTTCCCGGCATCCGTCTGGAAGACTGTGATCGCTATGTGGTGCCTGAGTTCTCGCGCATGGGTGCAGACTGCCTCGTGCGTGTGGCGGGTGCAAGCATGCAGCCGCGTTATCTAAGCGGAGACCTGTTGGCCGTCCGGCGTCTGAGCTCTGCCACTTTCCTGCAGTGGGGCAAGGTCTATGTGCTCGACACAGAGCAGGGCCTTCTGGTGAAGAAGCTGATGCCCTGCGACGGCGACGAAGGCTGCGTGCTCTGCGTGAGTGAGAACGAGAAAGAGTTCCCGCCCTTCCGGCTCCCCAAGGCAGAGATACGAAGCCTCTCCATCGTCGTCGGCCATGTCAGCGTAGAGTGATTACGAAATGAACAGTCTGAGGACAGTCTGGCAACAGTCTGAGAAGCCCGTGTCAGTTTCGTGCGATACGGGTACAAACGGGGATTTTTGGGTACAAATGGGAACAAAAAGGGTGCAAACGGGGATTTTCGGGTACAAACGGGTACAAATGGGGACAAAAGAAAGGCCGCAGAGACGTGGAAACTTGCCAAAATACTTTCCACTGCTCTGCAGCCTATATCTATTCGGCGCATTTTCAGCACCTTTTATTTTCCAAAAGCCGCGCGGATGAGACGAAGTTATTTAGAGGTTGTAATTTTATAAAGTATTGATAATATGAATAAAGAGTGTTTGTGTAGGGAGAAAAACGGCGTCTTCAGGTGCCTTATAACTTTCCAAAATGGCCTGTTTGGGGCTCTAACTTTCCAAAAACTTTCCAACAATGGCTAAGTTGTCTTTCATAGTCCGCCTGCGTCGGGAACCGGCGCTCGGACAGCAATACATCGTACACATGCAGCTCAGTCACAAAAGCAAGACGCGATATATAGACACCGGTATGCGTGTAGGCGTGTCGCGTGCGGCTGCAGGGCGCCTGCGCGTGAACTTCAGCAATGAGACGGGGATGGTGACGCCATCGGAATATGGCTACATCGATAAGAACCGGCGTCTGGCCGAGATGCTGGATAGATCGTACCTGGCAATATCCGGAGGGAACAGGATGATGGACGATATAGACCAGCTTGCAGCCGTCATCAAAGGTGAAGGCCTCGAAGGATCCGCACGAGTGAAGACCGTGCTCTCGGAGTGTCGCCGATACGCTGAGGGCCTGGAACGTCAGCACAAGGACGCGGAATTGTATGTGGGCCCTCGTGGTGGAGTGCGCCGGATGGGCGCCGAATACGTCACGAACTTCCTGGGCATGATGGACGATTGGGAGCGCATGATGGGCGACATGAGGATAGAGGCCGTGACACCTGCCGTGATTGGCCGTTGGGTGGAGAAACTTTCTGAAAAAGAATACAACGGGAAGCGCCTGTCGCCGGTGACGGTGGGAAAGAAGGTCGGGCAGCTGCGAAGTGTCTTCCGGGAGCTTCAGAGAAACGGCCACGTCTTCCCTGTGGATCCGTTCGCCGGATATAAGCAGCCAAGACATAACCGCGTAGAAAAGGCGATAGACCTTCAAATGGTGCGTCAGTGGGCCGAACATACTCCGTGCCGTAAGAGTGGCCAGGAGGCCATAGATATGTGGTGGATGAGCTTCTATTCCGGTGGGATGGATTTTGCCGATCTGATAAAGATAGACTGGCGTGGAGATCTGGTGAAGTACGTCCGCCAAAAGGTCGAAGGTAGAGGTGATGAAGTAGTGGTGCCGGTGGGTGATGAGATGCGGGCTCTGCTCAGTAAGTATATTTCGCCCGATACGGGCCGTCTGCCGTGGACTTACATGCACTGCCGTAGTATGAGCCAGGTAATCATCCGTGAGGGCCGAAAATGCGGGCTCCCGGCGTGGTTCTCATACAAGAGTGCCCGTAAGACGTTTGCACAGCTGGCCATGTCGCTGCGCTTCACGGATGCGGAGATAGACTATCTTCTCGGGCACTCGGAGAGGCGACGCGGAGTGATCTACCATTACAACAGCGTCTCCATAGACGACGCCAGGACGCTGCTCAATGCTGTGGCCATGATGGTGAAGGATGAGCAAGAGGCCCGGCGGTGGGTAGCACAAAAGCGAGGCTGGATCTGATGCAAAGAAAAAGCCCCTGTCGCGTCTCACGACGAAACAGGGGGATCATTAACCTAAACAAGTTACCAATGACAAAAAGTGCGTTGCGTCATTTATTTCTTTATCCCAACATATAATATTTGATTGTTGGGCCGGTAAACGAAAGGGAGTGAGACGTGCACCCAGGCGGGGTTCTTCTGCGTGCCCTTCTCCCAGATGAGCTGTCCCACCTGAAGCTTGCCTTCCTGGATGAGACGGGCCGCGAGACGGAACAGCTTCGCGTTGTCAGCGCCCACGTTGATGTCGGCCGCTTCGCCGGTGATATGCTGAGACGTAGAAACGCCTCCTATGGCCTTATTGAGGGCCTTACAACGGAAGCCGGACGTGATGCGCATAGGGGCGCCGTAGGCTTCACGCAGAGGTTCCAGAACGTCCCGGCAGAGGCGCACAAGATTGGCGCGCTCATTCTCGCTGGGGGTATTGTCGATGCCCTTCTGTTGGGCAGTGGAAGAACGTGTGAGCTCTTCGAGGGTGAAGTGTGGTGATAAAGCGGTCATGACTCTTTGCTTTTAGATTTGGTTGCAGTCTTCTGGATGGCCTCAATGAGGGCTACGGCGTCTTTTTCCCGCGTGCATTCGATGATCTCCTTCGCCAACGTAGGTAAGAGGGCGGCGTGGGAATGTTTCCGGCGCTTGTTCTCGATGACGCTCCAGCCTTCAATGAGCATGGATCCTATCATGATGAGCAATGTGGCAAACGGGAGAAAGTAGAACTCAAACAGGCTCCCGATGATGTCAATGAACAGGAACGGGAACATGACGCCGGTGTAGTCCTTGATCTTCTTCACCGTTTCCCGGAGGCCGTGAGAGTGAAGCTTCTCTCCGATGGCTCGGGCTGCGTCGATGCCGGACACAAGATCAGTGAGACAGCTGACAACCATGCCGAGATAGGCTACGAGGATGATGGTGGCATAGACCAGGACGCGAAATTGGATGCCGTCCCAATCCTGCTTCATAATGAGGTCGAGCATGGCTTACAGGGATTCGCAGAATTCGTTATAGGCCTTAAACTCGGCGAACTCCGGAGCGTCGTACAGGGCAGAGGCGCGTAATACCTTGGCCAGTGTTTTGCGCAAGATCTTCTCTTCGTCGCCGAACGGATGCTCCTGGGTGATGACAGAGTTCTTTACTTTGGCGGTAGAGCGCGCGTCGAGCACTTCGTACACGTCGTACACATAGACCGTCTTCTCGCCGGTCTCCGGATCTTCGCGCTCTTCTGTGCGCTCGTTGGTGTAAACGCGGCCTTCGTTGTTGTCGAGGCGGTGAAGGCCAAGCTGGATGGGTGTGGATGATTCTTCCTGATACATGGTTTGGGATTTTATTGGGTTGTTATTCTTTGTCCTCTACTAATCCGTACTTTTCGCGGCTAAAGGCTTCCTCTTCTTCGTCCGTGTACACTGTGCCCTCGTAGAAGTAGCCGCTCCAGTCCTTCTGAATGACCATATCCTTCAGCGGGAGGTCTGCTGCAGATTTCGTGTTGAGGTAGTCCACGATCTTCTCCGAGCCCGTGCTATACACGAACAGCTTCAGCGTCTTGCTCACGGCTTGGATGTGGTAGTAGAAGGAGCCGTTGCCTTTGGTCTTCGAGGCAACCTTCTTGAAATCTACGATGGTGTGATTTCGGCCCATGAGGACGTCTATCTTCACGGGCTGTCCGGCAAATGGCCGGTGGATTTTCTTTTCGTTTGACATGTGCGTGTTGTTTTGGTGTATGATGAGTTTCTGTAGGTGTTTCGTGTCGGCGATGTCGAGCATGCCCTTGTAGCTGCCCATGCTGCGTTTGCTGTGGCGGCGGGTAACCACATTGCGCTTCATGCGCTTGGTGATTCTCACCACTCCGCGAGCGTAGCGGTAGCCGCAAAAAGTGATAAAAACAGCTGGTTTTTTGATGTCGTTTTGTACGCACCTGTCTTCGAAGGGCAGAATAGAAGCCCAGCGCGTCTTCTTTTTGTCGTGGAGCTCCTTGTGGCGATAAGGGCCCACATGGTAGGTGCCGTTGGCGAGCTCCGCCTCTTTCCTCTCACAGAACTCCGGCAAATGATCCCAGACGGCCACCACCTCTCTGCGTGAGCGCTGAGTGGCGGTCTTTCGGCTGTAGCTCTTGCATGTAGCAGGCCATAGGCCGTGTTGGATGTTGTGCCAGGTGGACTTTGCCATGGTTTTGTGTTTGTTTGTTCTTGTGACCTGTGTGCGCCGATTGCAGCGTTTGACTATACTGCAGCCTACCCTTACTTCACTTGTTACTGTGCGGTCGGCTAAGGCTCTCAACCTCTTTTCAGATGTGTTCGACTCTTTCTTCAGTCAGGCTCTGCACTCGCCTCTTCTGCCCAGGTCAGAGCATGGAGGACTTATAAGGTGATGGCGATATATGTGCCGAAACCGATGTTCGTGTTCGCGTTCGAGGGCGCGTTGTTGGCGTTAACGTACAACGGAGACAGGTTGCTGTTGTTGGCGTTGTTGCCACGGCGAAAGCCGCGAACGGACAAGGTTCTGGAAGTGCAGCCGCCTTATTGATATCAAAGATCTCAACCTCACCACGTCCGGCTACTCCGATTCGCTTGCACCGTAGGAACGTGACATGGATTTCTTTTGCGAGACGGTGCCTCTCTACTTATCGGACGTTTTGGCGTTTTGTGGTTCCCCAGGAAAGAAAAAGCCCGGCCCCCAAGATGGGAGCCGGGAGTCTGCGTCGTCGCTTCGCTCCTCTGTTTTCGTTAATCGGAGACGATTTCCACACAGGTGCCGAAACCGAAGCTCGAGGCCGCGAACGAGGGCGCGATGCTGGCGATAACGAACAACGGAGACAGGTAGCCGTTGCTGGCGGCGGTGCCACGACGAAAGCCGCGAACGGTTTTTTTGCCTGCCGGTGCATTACTGCCGGTCAATTCGTTATACTTGCCTATGTGGGTGTGCAGGTTGCCGCCGGAAGCATTGGCAGGGGTGTCAGGCATCATGAGGGCTTCGTTGTGGTAGTTCTTTCCGTATGCACTAACCTTGGGGAAGACTCCGAGCTTCAGATACTGCGTTTCGAAGGGCCAGTTCTCGTCCACGTTCTTGTCTTCGGTGGGAGAGATGAGCAGGGAAGCCTGGTCGCGCTCTATGTAGGCAGTATATGCGCCGGTCTCATCCTGCGTGAAGATCAGGCCGGACGTCCACCATGACGGCGACACCTGGGTAGTGATGCCGTGGAAGAGGCAGGTTGAAACCAAGATCTCGACGCGGTTGCCGGCAATGCTGGTGGTGCCGTCGGTGGGATCCACAGCGTTAGCGCCTGCCTGAGTGGCCATGAGCTTCCAGACGGCGCATGTCATCTCGCCGTGAGAGGGCCCGGCGAATCCGGTTACGCTGCGGTACTTGTACTTGTTACCTTCGAACGTGAACCACTCCAGCTCGTGCACGTCGTTCTTAATGGCGTAGGCCACGGCGCGATGGGCTTCCATGATGTGCCAGGGGTTGCGCCATGAGTTGATGCAGTTGGCTGCATAGCGCGTGCCGGACGCTTCTCCGAACAGGAAGCGCACGTTGCTGCTCATGGCGTAGTATTTCCATGCGCCGTTTTTATCCATAGCGCGAAGGCCGTTCTTGGCGCCGGATCCACTCTGTTCCCAATCAGAGGCTGCTGTGGCTGCGTCGTTGGAATTGAAGCCGCTGCCCATCTTGTTTGCGTTGTGGGCGTCAAACGTACCACCTTCTGCGAGAAGCAGGGCCTGAAGGCGGTTGCACACTTCGGCGGTGTGATTCATCCAGGGCACGGTCTTTGTGGTGTCGGCGTTATTGTTCATAGCGCGCTGCTCTCCGGTGTAGAGCGCGAGGTCGGTGGTGTGCAGGCCTCCGGCGCCTCCGAGCAGAGTGGCAGAGGCGTCAAACGTCTCCACGATATCACCGGTCTCCGGATCTGTCGTATAGACGTACTTGCCCGTCACGCCTGCAGGTGCAGAATAGCTGCCGTTCCAGTCCGGATTGAAGACGGAGTGCATGCGGGTGACGTTATCGGAGTCGGTGTGGCTTACAACGTAGTCGGGCGAAGATCCGAACTTCTTTACCTCTACGGCCTCAATGCCCTGCCAGGTGAAGGGCGTGCGGGAAACAAGGAACACGTCGTATTCCGTGCCTTCGATGGTGTGCTTGCCTGTGATCTGCCAGTAGGGCTCAATGTTGCTGATCTGTACGTCGCCTTCCGAGCCATCGATCTTACGGGGATTGCCGTAGATATCGTGCTCGAAGTCCAGTTTCTGCAGGACGTGGAGCACCTTGCCTACGGTGGCGGCGCCGGTAAGCATGGTGCCAACGAGACAGGGGTAGAAGAGAGAGAAGACAGACTCTCTGCCAAAGCCGCCCTGCTCGTGGTATTTGTAGCTCTTGTAGGACAGGGCAGGAGAAGAAGAACCGGCCACGCGAACGTAGCCTTCAGCGATGGTCTCAATATCGGCCACAACAGCTTCGAGCGCTGCCACTTTGTCCTGCAGGTTGGTGATGTCGCCCACCTTGGCGTCCACCTTGGCGTCACGGCGAGACTCGTTGGCGTTGAACGTGGACTCGCGGCCCTGTTCGGCAAGAGTGTAGGCTTCGGCCTGCGCTGCCATTTGGACCGAGAAGTTCTGGGCGCGCTGCGACTGTGCTTCAGAGAAAGCCTGGTTGCGCTGTGTCTCGCCCTGCTGGCGCTGCAGCTCGTTGTTCTGGCGTTCCGTCTCGTTGGTGACGCGGACGGTCTCTGCGACACTGCGGTTGTTCTCGTTCACCTGGCGCTCTGCCTCTGCGGTCTGACGGGCCTGCTCAGACTGAGCACGGGTGCCTTCTGCAGCTGATCTCTGCGTCTCTGCGTTCTCGCGGACGGTCTCGTTGGTCTCGCGGGTACCTTCGTGAGCCTGGCGGGTTGTCTCGGAGGCCTCGCGGTCAGCTTCATTCTGGCTGCGCTGCGTCTCTGCGCTGTTGCGGCTGATCTCGCTGGCTTGGCGATGCGTCTCTGCTTCTGCGCGCTCTCTCTCTGCAGCCACACGGGCCAGTTCATCGGCGGCGATAGCATTATTCAGCGCCTGGATCCTGTCACTCTCTGTTTTGATGCTCGACAGGTCGATAATCAGGAACCACCAGCTGCGATCGCTCAGGGGGTGCCCCACGTTGCCGGACTTCAGGCTGCGATAGACGCTCAGGCCTATCTCATCCTGCACTACGTTAGCGTTGCCATAGGTAACGGCGGGATCATAGGCGCCCTTCCAGGCCTCGCCTACAAGGTAGCGGATTTCTTTTACTTCGTTCTCGTTCATGACGTATGCGTTTTAGAGTTTAATGATCAGTTCTGCGGTCTCTTCATTGTAGCTGATGCGCTCCACTTCCTGCTTCAGGCCTCGGATGGTAAGGATGCCGGTCTCTGCGTCGAAGTTCATTGTGGGGAACAGCATGCCGCCGCTTGTGCCGGGCTCTCCCTGCGGGCCCTGTTCGCCCGTTTCTCCTTGTGACCCCTGGGGGCCTGCGGGGCCTTCCGGGCCGGGCTCTCCCTGTGGGCCGGGTAAGCCCTGTGTGCCTACGGCCAGACTACCGCTGCCTAGGAACAGTTCTGCAGCTGCGATGTCCTCCGACGTGCCGGGATCTTCCGTCGCGGTGGAGTCAGTCAGCTCGACGGCTGCGATGTGATCCACGATGGCCTGATTGTCGGTGCCGTAGCCCTCAATGAGCGTAAGGCAGTAAACACCGGTGCGGCCCTGATGTGCGGGAAGGATGTGCGTAAAGAGCACGTTACCCTCCGTGCGCTCGATGTCGAGCTGCTGTTCCTGCTCATCCGGATTGACGATGAGCAGCGTGAGATCGCGTCCGTCCAGATCCGCTTCCTGTCCGTTGGTGAGTATGGGCCAGGCGACAGCAATGGTCTTTTTGATTCGTAATGTTCTCATAAGCTTATAAAAACAAAGATAGGTAAAGATGTTTCTCTCTACCTATCTTAGGTTTTCGTGTTTTATGGTTCCCTGTTACGAGTCCGAGCGCATGAATTCTGTGTCTGTTGTGGATTTGATGGAGACGTACTGTGAGAGACAGGTGGCGCTGATGGCGGAGCCATTTGCAGTCTCGGCGAATTCTACTACACCGTTGCTTTCGGTGCTGGGTACCGTGGTATTGCCGGTGTAGATGCCTACGCTGCCGCCTGCTTTGGTGGCAGCGTCACCAGGGCGAAGACCTCCGGCTGTCTGGCTTGTATTGTAGAGGTTCACGGCGTTATAGACAGGACTTCCGGCATAGGTGCTGCGATATAAGCGCACACGCATCCATGTCAGCACGTCACCTATGGCGGAAAGACGAGAAGATGTGTTCGGGTGCTCGTTGATGACCTTGATATTGGCTTCGCCGCCGTCATGGTACATAAGCAAGAGCGTGGGATCCGGTGCAAGAATAGGCTCGACGCTTTGCGACAGTGGGCCGGAAATGACAGACACTATAGGGGTGACCATGCTCCCGCTGTAGGTGGTCATGTGGTTGGCAATCGAGAATTGTGCTGGGATTTCTGCCACTTCCCTGCTATCCGTTACGGCCGGGAAGGTCGAAGGCCTGAAGCGGATGGTGCCGTGACTGGTCTGGTAGTAGCCGATATCGGCGTAGTTCTTGCCGCTGAGAGTGCAAACGGGGTAATAGTAGTAGTGTGTCGGCGTGACGTCCACAAGCTCGTAGCAGGTGAATCTCAGCTGGTCGCTCATGGCCCAGGAGTTTGAAGCGTGAGCCTCCGGCGTCATCCAGAGCACGTCTTTCGTCATGACTTTTGTGGCGCCGGAACTCTCTGCCGGGATCTCTATCTGCAGAGGAAGCGTGTTGCCGAACTCAACATAGACGGCCGCTGGGAGTGTCGCTGTCTCTCCGAGGACGTTGGTAAGGGCCACGCGGACATTCACTGTGTCGTCTCCGTTGTCGGTGGCGAAGCAGGATATCTGGTAGCTGCTGCTGCCGATGATGCCTCTGAAGGTGAACTTCTGCACGGCGTCCGAATCCATCTCCGCACCGTCGGCTACGGTGGTCATGGCCACTTCGTCTTCCGGCGTTGTGAGGATGGGTACCGTCTGGCCGGTGCGTGTGCCCTGGAGTGTGAGGTAAGCGGGGAAGAGCAGCGTCTTCGTGAAGACGAAATTACTGCCGATGCGCCAACAGTCCACGTTCGTCTGGTTGCTGAAGGTGTAGTCACCTCGCTCTGTGGAGAGGTTGCTTCCGGCGTTGCAGGTGAAGGTCTGAGGCGTGCGGCACATGCCTTCGAAGAGCAGTGTGTTTCCGCTGTAGATCTTCACCGGCCACTTCTGATCCGGACAGCAGACGGTCATTTTGTGCTTCGTGCTGTTGTAGGCGTAGAGCAGCGTGTGGCTGTCGAGGTCTTCTTCCAGGGCCAGCGTGAAGGCGTAAGGTGTGGCCTCCATCTGTTCCCGATCCTGGAACTGGAAGCGGATCTGACTCGCGCTCTGGATGCGCTCCTGGTAGGTGAGCGTGACGGCCGTAGAGCCCGCCGTGAGCGTGCCGGTGGCCTGCACGGCTCCGGAAGAGTCGCGGAGAGAAAACGTGAGGTCACAGGCAAGAGGCTGCGAGATTTCCACGTCGCCTCCGTAAGCGCCTGCCATGACAGTCTGCTTTAGCGTGAGTGTGCGGGCCGTCGAGTCGGTGATATCCACACAGTCGAGGCCCTGCGGGCCGACAAGTGTCACGCTTTGGATCTGCGCAGGATCCTGAAGGAGTCTTACTTCGGCTCCGGAGTCCTGAAGATATTGCGTCGGGAGTGTCTGTGCTGTGCCCCCTGTGTAGAGGATTGCAATGTCGCAGAGGTTCCAGTCGCTCCACCAGAACGGCCGGACGTACCACAGTGTCTCTCCGGACGTCTTCACCTCAGAGCGGTACTGAAGCACCAGGTGGAGCAGAGAAGCGTCTTCGAAGGTGATGCCGTCCAGAGCTTCGCCGTCTCCGGTCTCTGCAGTGAGCAGCGTGGCGTCGAACGCTCCGGTGAAAGGGAATTCTGCCGTAGCGCTGCCCACCGTCCACTCTCCGAGCTCCGTGCCGTCATATTTGATGGTGACGTTTGATATCGGGGCTTCGGCGGCGAAGAGAGTAAGCGTGCCGCTTTGGTAGGCGCAGACAAAGTGGCCGTGCTGATTGCTGATGTCCGTGTATTCGAGTTCGCCGGATCCTTTCAGCTTCACGGTCATCTTCACATAGCTTCCCACCTGGGAGTTGATGGTGACCTGAGATATCAGGGCTTGTCCGTCCACGAGCAGCCAGCCGTCTTCTTCGATGTAGCGAATATGCACGGGGACGCCGTTGTGCTGCAGAAGAAGAAGCAGCTGGTCGGCGGTGTAGAGGTGGCCTTCGTACTGGAAAACCTTCTCCGCACTGCCCCAGAATCCGTCGTGTGAGAGCTCCCAGCTTGTGAGGCCTGCAGTATAGGTCTTGGCCCGTCCGGTCTTGGGCGAGCTCTTTTCTATAGCTTCGAGCTTTGTTTCTAAGGTGTCCTTCTGCGAGAACGCGATGACATGATATGCTCCGGCGTCGTCCACGATGCCCAGCTTGAAGTATTGTCCGAGTTTCTTCATGTTATAGTGTGCGAATGAGTTTTAACGATGCTCTGTTGTTACGGCAATCCATCCCGACGGCCAGGGGGAAGTATTCCGCGCCGTCGAATCTGAAGGACGCGGGATAGGCTAAGCCTGCCAGGTTGAAGTTCTTCATGCTGACGGCGCCCAGGTCGAGCAACTGACGCGGGGTGTCAATATAGGCCTTCCGGCTGTCGCAAAATCCGCGGCGGGGTGCAAGATAGGTCTCTGCGGTATTCGGATCTCCGGCGAGCGTCTTGAAGTCCAGTTGCAGCTCTTCTGTACCTCCGGCCAGTTTTGTCTCCACGGTGGAAGATATTTCGTCGTTCCACTCCAGGAGCCTGTGTGTCGCGTCGCTCACCACCTCCGAATAGGTGATGTCCAGCTCCGAGAGTATGGTGTGGGTGGCAATAAGCGGATAGTGCCCGCCGTTAAAGAGAATATCCTTCTCCATGCTTTGGTCAATCCACTGGCCGCCATAGACGCGGATAGAAATATAACCGCGACCATTTAGCAGGCCGAACTTCATACCGCCTTCGAATTTCTTCACTGGAATAAGGCTCGAGTCCCGGCATTCTCCTTCGATATAGACTCCCGGAGTGTAAGTGGGTTGGAAAAAGCCGTTACAGCTGCTCCAGTGCAAGTTCCCTGGAGTGAATCTCAGTACATGAGTCGGTGTGCCGGTGTGTGTCGGGCTGTAGTATATCTGCAAGTAGGGACGCACACACAGACTGCTGCCAGGAGAGTATTCGTCGCTCGTGTTCAGATCTGCGTAGGTAGATTTTGCTTTCACCATTAGACAGAACTGCGAAGAGGAAAGCAGTTCACGCATCAGGCGCAGAGTATCTACAGAAACCTCCCACTTGAAGTCTCCGTAGATATCGTAGTCGGATCCCGGCTGGTAGTAGTAACTTGGAGGGTAAAGGTAACGACGCCCTCCGAGCACCAGGCCTTTTTTTACAGCCCATGTGCCGCTCTCGAACTCGAGCACCTGAGACCAGCGCGTGCAGTCCACGACGCTACGATGCTCCAGACGCTGTGCACCGGTAGGAAAGCAGGGAAAAGTGTTCACCGCACTACCTCTGGGGTGGCGTATCTCATAATCCATCACCCAGGCGTGACGGTCGAAAGTAAACGGCCACTTCAAGTTCTCAGGTGGGACATCCATGTAGCGGAGTCCTGCCATGTCACGGGGGCCGTTGGAGTAGGGGCCGGTGATATCGTCCGACTCCATCTTCACAATATCGTCCCCGCTGTAGTCCACGGCGCCGTCTTCCGGCTTGTACTTCAGCGTGACCTTCGAAGGCGAGGGAAGAATGCTCTCCGTGTTTTTCGTTCCGGCCACTTCGTCATCAATATCCATGATGACCTGAGCCTGCGGCGCGCCGTCCATGTGGCCACTACCGTCCGGATTGGGGGTGTAGAGGTTGGCTGTGCTGGCGTTCGAGGTGCCCACATACCAGCGGTTCCCGATCTGGCGCAGGCGTCCATAAGGAGAGAGAAGAACTTCGACGATATCCTGATAGGCCGTCTGCTTTTCTCCGGACGGATCTATGAAGTAGCTGGGATAGAATTCGCCGGAGCCCCAATAATGGTTTGTCTGCTTCCCGTCGCGGCCGGTATAAAGCTTCGTGTCGCTCACAAGGAATTCGCCGATGGGGAGCTCTCCGCCTACACGCTGGTAAGCCGTGTGCAGGAGCTGTATAATGTTCCGGGATGTGTCGGCCGTGTCGATATAGACGTACTGAAGGGCAGACACCATATCGCACACCGTCAGCTCTATTTCGAAGGTCGGAGCCACCCAATCCTGGTCGAAGGTCTCCGGGAGCAGAAAGCCCTGCCAGGCGATGACGCCTTCACGGGTAACCACCACTCGCCGGTCTCCGAACTTTTTGGGCAAGAGGCGCCCCACCTGAAGCTCTCTGGCGTCTTCGTCGTTTTCAATGAGCAGGCGCAGGGTGCCGGTGGTGGGCAACAGACACTCATCCTGTGCGCCGTCGGACTTGCCCTTCCACTCCAGGGGAGAAGCAGAGGGTTGCAGTTCCACAAGGCCCGTCGGGGGCTCGTTGCTCTGGATCATGATTACCCAGAGGCCTTCGTCAATATCCTTGAATTGTATCTTGTAAGCGTCGTACCACATAACAGAAAAGTGCACGTTTCTACTTAACGTACACTTTAGCTGTTTATGGTTTCCTTTTACGGTTGAAAAAGGCATTGGCCTCTGACGTCTGCCGTTGGATGGCCGCTTCTATCTCTTTCGGTGGCCGGTGGGCCGGGCTCTGTTCGTCATCCTTGAAGAGAGGATCGTCCGTGAGCCATTTCGGTGTGGCGTCTCCTTTGGCTTTGAACATGGCTGCGATGCAGTTGGCCAGATAGGCGGCGGCGAAAGTGGGCGCCCGTTTGCGCCGGTCGAGGCCTTGGATGTAGAGGGATGCTTCCGCGAAGGTCAGCTCCCGGCGAAAATACGCCGGATCCATGCCGCCTTGGCCGACAGCCAGGATATAAATCTTCCGGGCATTGAGGCTTTTTTTTTACCTTCTTCTTCCCGGGCCTTCTCTTGCTCCGTCGGAGCGTACACGGCTTCCAGCTCGTTCCAGCGCTTCCAGAACCACAGCTGCAGTTCATTGACCTGGTTGTGTGTCAGCTTCAGCATGAAGTTGTAGAGGTCGATGCTTTGCTCTATGCCGCGGTTGGAAGTCATAAAGACGGCGTAGAGCAGCGCATACTGGTAGCGCTTGGTGGGGATCTTGCCCGTCTTCTGGATCTTCTCTCCGTTCGGACCTTCCTCTTCGGTGACGACATCGGCCATGGTCGGCTCTCCGTTCATGAGGGAGTCGGCGATCATGGCGATGCCGACAGTTCCGTTCATCTCCATGGGGTACTCTTTGTTGTCGATGGTGATTGTCATAGCGTGTGCGTGTTTGTGGTTAAAGAAAAAGAAGCGGGTGCCCCCGGGCGTTCGTCTCCGAGGGCACTTCGCGTGATGTTACTCTCCGGCGTTTGGAGAGACTACGGTGGGCATTCCAACTGAAGAGAACTCGGCGGACATCTTGGAGTCTTCCTGATTCTCGCCGCTGGCAGGCGTGAGAGACGTGCAGCGGAAGTCGCCTTCGATCAGAACGGTGTCGGGCGTGCCCCAGCTGTGCTTTGTGGCACTGCCTTCCTCTACGGTGTGGCCGATGCTGTCCGGATAGTAGCCGAGGGCCAGGTGACAGATTTCTCCGGTTCTTACGGCGAACATCATGAAGTCCACGCCGGTATCGGCCAGTGCTGCGCTGTCTTCTGCGGGAACGAAGCTCTCGGAAGAGATGCTGACAGAGCGAGACTTCACAGCCTTGTGCACGGCCTTGTCGTTCATGTCCTTGTCGCGGACATCTTCCGTCTCCACGGACACGGAGAGGGTGTGGCTGGTGGAGCACAGGATGGTCTCCCAGGCGTTGTTTCTCTTCACGGCGACCATGAGGGCCTTGCCGCTGATCTTCTCCTGAATCTCGGCTGCAGGCTGGATGGTGACAAAGCTGCCCTGCTCCAGGGGAGAGGCGCCGTCAAGGGAGATTTTCACGGTGGCCTTCTCGTCCACGGCGCCGGTAATCTCAAAGCTGGTGATGATGGCCGTGCCCTTGTAGCAGCACTGGTTGGCGTACCGGCCGGGCGTCTGGAACTGAACGGGAACCGTTGCGTCGCCGTTCACCACCTTGTCGAGCAGCTGGGCCAGCAGGGCTACGTTCACAACATAGCTCTCGTTGCCGGCCGTCCAGTCGTAGTAAGTGAACGAGGGGGCGGCCCACTCGCCGTTTCCGGGATCGTCTTTTGCCTGAGTGTCCTCAGACTGGCCCTGTACTTGGAATTCACAGGACGTGCTGGCGGCTACAGGCGTGAGCACGCCGTTGCCAAGGAGGTCGAGAAGCAGATTGACGTTCTGACCTTTCAAATGGTTTACATGTGCCATAGTCTTTTTGGGTTTTATGGGTTAAGAAATATCGAAGGTGTAGGTGAGCGACACGCAATGACAGTGGTCGCCGTCGATGTACTGGTCTTCGCCCACCTGAAGCTTGTAGTCGCGGATGGGTGATGCTCCGGAGGCGATGTAGGCCGTCACGGCCAGGTGCACCAGGTCGCAGAGCTCTGGGATCTCGCCGTAGGTGCGGGCGTTCACGTCGATGGTGACGCCGACGCCTACAGGGGAGTGAGAGCCGTCTTTCTCCTTCTCCACGTTGAAGGCGTTGCGGCCGTAGGTAATGTACGGATATTCCGGATCTCCGTCCGAGTCGTAGAGGATGGGCCAGATGCGCGTCCCGACGGCGGCACTTAGTTCCTCAGAGGCCGTGAGGGCCGCTTTGATGTCCTTGCCCACGCGAAGGGCGTTGGTGATGATGGTTCTTTGTGTGCTCATAGATTATCCTATTGTGAGTGTGGATCCTTTCAGGCCGGAGCTTCGGAGTTCGTTCCGGATGACGCCGATCAGACTTGTGCCGCGTGCCTCCAGGCTTATGTTGAGCCCGTTGGACATAGGAGAGGCGGTGATGGCAGCAGCCACATTGTCCTGCTGCGCTACCGACATGATGAGTTCGCCGCTGTTCACGTTGGCCGTCAGGGCGTCGCCGTGGTACGAGTTGCCGGGCACGATGCCGCCCGAGGCATAGCTTCCGGCTGTAGCGCTTTTTATGCCGGAGATGGTGGCGATCATGGTTGCAAGTCCGGTCACGGCGAAAGCGATCCAGCCCCAAGGTCCCATTTCTGATGCAGCCCTGGTTTGTGCTATACCGAAGGCCGAGGCCGTGTTACCGATGGCCGACATGATGAGTCCGGCCACCTTGGCTCCGGGATCGTCGATTTGCTGCAGGGCGCCGCCTATGCCGGTGAAGGCGTTGGCCACGCCGTTCAGGTGTTTTTTCGTTTCGTCGGACGTCTTCGAGAGGTTGGTCAGCGAGTGTCCGTCCACTTCGTAGGTGATGGGGATGGGCTCGAATTCCAAGCCGGACAGCTGTTCGTCGATGGTGGACTTCAGTTGAAGCGCAGCCTCTGTAGAGACGCCGAGGCGTATGGCCAGCGGCTGCACGTCTATCTGCTCCTGGATCTTGGCGATCATGTTTTGCGCTTCCTCATAGGCGGCGGTGGTCGTAGCCTCGTGGAGGCGCTGCTTCCACATAGCCAGCTGCTCTTCCAGCTGTGCCATGCTCTCCGTCGGTGGTTGCACCAACGGAACTGCTTCGATTTTTCTCGTCTCAATCTTCGGGGCTGAGAACTCCTTTGCCGAACCGCCGCGACCGCCACCTCCCGTGCCTGTGTCTGCACTGGCACGCTGAAGACGGGCGTCGGAGGCAATCTTATCAAAGTAGGTCTGCCGTGCCTGGTTGGCAGAGGCATATTTATCCTGGATTTCCTTCAGGGCTTCGTCGCTCATCTGGGAAAATCTTCTCAGGGCTTCGTAGCGATTCTCATTCTCTTGGCTGTCCCATTTGTAGGAGTTGGTCCAAACATCGTAATGCGTGTGCTGCTTTTTGAGGGCTGCCGCGTCGCGTGCCGCTGCATCCTGCCCGCCTTCGCCCATCTCCGCATACTTGGCTACCCACTGGCCGTTTGTTGCACCTGTGCGGCTCTTCAGTATTCTGTATGCTTCGTTTTTGCGCAAAGAGGCCATCCGCTTGTAGTAGGCCATTTCCTCCTGCTCCAGCTCCTTCAGGGCCTTCTTGGAGGCCTCTACGTCCACGCCGCTTCGGATATTGGCTCTAAGCTCCGAGCGCCGGAGGTTGAATTCCGACTGCTTGCGCATGTCGCTGGCATTGAAGGTGGAGAGTTGATCCATGGCGTCGTAGGCCTCCCTGGCCAGACGGGCCACGTCGCCCAAGTTCCGGATAAAGTTGTCGAGGTTGCCCTGGGAGATGCTTTCCCAGAAGCCGTCGGTGACGCGCGTCAGAGCCTCCATGCTGCGCCCGTAGGCGTCTGTGGCCGTTTGGCTTCCGGCCACTATCTTCTTGAAGCCCTCCAGGGCCAGGGAGACGGCTCCGGCCGCTGATGCCATTTTGAGCAGGGAGACTCCCCCGAGAGCGTCCACGGCGCCGCGCAGAGATCCGAGCGAAGAGGTGGTCTGAGGCATGGCAGAGCTCAGATCCTTCATGCGGGCCTCTACCTGAGTGATGGAGCCCTGCAGGGCCTTGCCGAACTGGCTTTGCTTCTCTGCGGCCGAAAGCTGGTTGAAGCGCGTCTTCATATTGACAAGCGCGCTGTTGAGCTCGCTCATCTGTCCGCGCACGTCCTTGGCCTTCGTCTGGATCTGGCCAAGGCTCCGGGCGAATTCTATATCTTCCTTGCTTGCGGCTGCGAAGCTCTTGCCCTGCTTCTGCACTTCAGCCGTGACTCTGTTCAGCTCGAAGACAGCGTTCTTCAGGCTTTTGTCCCACGCGGCGGTGTCAGCGATAAATCTCTCTACTAATGCCATGGTGCGATGTGTTTCTATATATCGGACGTTTTTGTGGTTTGTGGTTCCCTGAGAACGCAGTAAGGGCCCGGATTGCTCCGAGCCCCCACCACACGCACGCGGTCGAAAGGAGAAAAGGTAAGGCCTTCCGGCCGCTTTGGTTTAGCCGTTGGTCTTGCCGTACACTACGAATGCGTCAGCACCGTCCTTCAGCACGGTCATGCTGAAGTAAGCATTGACGGTGACGATGGTCTCGTCTGTAGCGCTGGCAGTAGCAGAGCTGTTGTCGCGGCTCAGACGGATGTCGCCATGCTGCATGACGGGCATGTACTTGAAGGAGCCCAGGCCGATGTTGTGACCGGCGATGGCGCCCTTCTGAGTGGCACGGTTGATGCTGTTGTTCTCCACGACGGGGATGCCCAGCATGCGGTTGTCTGCGCCGATGAGCATGATGCCGGAGCCCTGGTCGATGGGCGTCACCTTCAGGCGCCAGAACTCTTCCGAGCCCATTACGAATGCAGCCGTGTCGAGAGACAGGTTGCGGCTGGCGAGCTTGGAGATCATCTCAGCGGCGGTCTCCTTGGAGAAGGTGGTGTAAGTGCCGACCTGCTTACCGGGAACGTAGCCGGAAGCGCCATAGGTGCCGCTTTCTGCGTTCTGGGCGAAACCGCCGTAGAAGCTCTCAGTGGCCTTCGTGGTGCTGGCACCGGCCCAGTTGATCTTCTGACGGATGGCGTCACGCACACAGGTGATGATGTAGGCAGCCAGGTCATACTCGGTGTTGTCGAGGGCCTCGTTGCTGATCTTCACGCGGAGCGTCAAACGCTGCAGGATGGGCGTCTGCTTGTCGAGCGAGATGGTGCGCTCGGTGGTGCCTGCGAGCTCGTTGGCGAAAGCGGCCTCTACACCACCGGCGAAAGCCCACTGGATCTTGTTGCCGCGAACGCCCAGAGTCATAGGCACGCCGACCTGAGCCATGAAGTCACCGTCCTTACGGTCGGTAGAGATCAGATCTACCACGGTGATGCCCTGAACGTAGTCACCGGTGCCGGGGTAGGTCACCTGACCGCCGCTGCTCTGGGGGTTGTACGAAATGCTCTCGCGGCTCATGGGCAGGTTGAACTGCTTGCCGAGGGGAGCGGAAGCCAGGAACTCACGGAGCTGCTGGTTAGCGCTCTTTGCGGGGGCCTTAGCGGTGTGCTCGCGCTCGAAGATCACGGTCTTCTCCAGCTCGGCCTCAAGCTTCAGGTTCTCGAACTTCGCGTTGAGCTCACGGAGCTTGGCTTCGTCTTTCTCTTCGCGCATCTGGGCAGCGATGGTCTGCATGTTGCCCATGATTTCTCTCAACTTTTTCATCTTTTTTCTGTTGATTTTAGGGTTAATATATTAACTGAAAAACACTATGCTTGTGCCATTCGGACAGGAGACCGTCCAGGTAGGCTTCACGCTCCCGGGCCTCGCGGTCGCGGCGCTCCTGCAGCTCGCGCTGCTCCTTCAGCTCCTTCTCGCGCTTCTCCTGTTCGGTGGGCTCGGACGCCTTCTTCCCTTCACGCTCCTGCAGCTCGCGCAGAGAGACAGAGGTCGTTTCGTACACGGGATCCATGGCGATGGTCAAGGCGTCCAGGGATGCAAACTTCTCGTGAACGATGGTAGTCTGCTCTCGGCCGTCGGCCAACGTCTCCACCTTCTCCGTGTACTGGTCGGGATAGAACTCGTAGCTACAGCCCGTGTAGGTGCCGTTCTTCACCAGCTCGTAGCAACGGTGGCCCAGGTCGCAGTCAGGCAGCGTCACCACAAAATAGAGGCCGTCGGGCTTCAGGTCGAGCGTGAGCGTGCCCTTGCCCTGCTTGCAGCGGGCCAAAGTGTCGCGGCGCTCGTGCAGAAGGTTGAGCTTCACGTCCTGCTTCAGAAGGAAGTCGGAGGTGATGGCCGTCGGGGAGACGCTTTCAATCTCCTTGTAATACTTTCCGTCCCATAATACGGCGGGCTTGTTGAAAACGATGGCCTTGCCTTCAATCACCATCTCGTTCGACTCTTCGCCCTCGCGCTTCTCGCGGACTGCGAGTGAGCCGGGAGTGAAGAGGATAGTCTTTTTTGTGTTCATAGTCCTTGTTATGAATGAGTGTTCTACTTATCGGATGTTTTTGTGTCTTGTGGTTCCCTGTTAGGGCTCCGTCTTCTCCCAGACTTCGTTGATGAGCGTCATGATGTCTTCACGGATGGAAGCCATTTCGTTTACGATGGCTGTCTGTGCTGCGCGCTCGAAGAAGGGCCGTGCGGTAATCTTGCCACGGTTGCCCGTGTTTGGGCTCTTGTTCCACCGGTCAGCTTTGCGCCGTTCGTTTTTGGTGAAGGGGATGCGTCGGTCTGATGTGCCGGTCTCAATCCAGCGAAGAATGAAGTCACGGTCGCTGCCCTGGTAGCTATCTACGGCGTTGGTTCTGGGAGAACGGCGTCTGCGGTTGCCGCCACGTCCCGTGTGATCTCCGGCCATTTGCACCATGACACTCCCGCCTGACTTGCCTCCGCGTCTCTTGCCGAACAGGTTCACGTTGAAGCCGATCATGCTTTTGTAGATCATAGACCTCACGGCCTGCTTGGCCTTTCGCGTGTCCGTCTTCATGGCTGCGCCCGCCTGCTCGGAGATATGTCGCCGGATGGTGCGAACGTGCTCCGAGATGATCTTCCTCAGCTGCTTTTCGCCCATGAGGCGATAGCTTCTCAGGCGATCCAGGGCGGCCGTGACCTGCTCGGCGCCTTCCATGACTACTGTGGAGGGGATGGTGCCCATTGCGCTTTCTATTCGTTGGTCAGTTTCTCACACTTCATGGAGACGTAATCTTCGTGCTTCACTTCCACGAACTCCACGATCTTGAATCTCTCGCCCTGCCATTCCAGCTGACAGCGGTCGGACAGGAAGCTGTGGCGGGCCGAACGAACCAGGATGAGCTTCTGCAAGAGCACGGCGCCGCTCTGGAAGGCTCTGGCGCCACGCTGGAAGGTGACCATAGCCCACATCTTCCGGGCGCGGTTCTCCGGATAGGTGACACGGCCCTGTCCGCCGTACTCGCTTTCGACCATGACCGGAGGGAAGACCTTGATGCGCTCTGTAAGTAATCCTTTGTCAAGCATTGGGGAGAGATTTTTTGAACTTGTTGATGATGGCCACGGTGGCGGCGGGACACATGCTCAGAGTGGCGTTGGTGGCTGCTTCTGGATGGCGGTACCAGTGGCCGGCAATTTGCATTACGGCGATCTTCAGGGAAGCGGGCACTTTGCCGTACTGCTTCACAAGACGCGGAAAGCTGCAGTTGATGGTCTTCTCTACCAGCTCCACGGCGCCGTCGATATAGCTCTCCAGCATTTCGTCCTGTTCGGTTTCGTCCTGCTCCAGGCGAAGGTGCTCCTTCAGTAGTGAAAGGCTTACGATTTCCATGTGTCTGTTCCTCCTTACTTTTGGGTGTTATTGGCTACGGGTGCCGCCGGTGCAGGGCGCTGGGGAGCGCCTTTCGGCAAATTGAGCTCTTCGCGCACTTCGTCGGCAGACATGATGCCTGCGTCCACATAGATTTTGCGCGTCTCGGCCTTGGCTTTGTCGCCTTCGAGGCACATGGCGTGACGCTCGAAGTGGAAGCGGAACGTGTCGTATTCGGCTTCCGTCAGGATCTTGCTGTCGAACTCATCTTCCAGCTCCATAAGACGGGGCTCCACGGTGACGTTCTGGAAGAGCTTCCAGGCGTCATCCGTGCTCTTATAGACGCTGTTGGTCTGGGCAAACATCAGAGGGCCGGGCACGCCGAAGCAACGGCCGATCTCTTCTATCTCCTGCGCCCGCACAAGCAGAGTGGGAGAGACGACATCCTGGAAGCTCTGGGAGATCTCCGTGAGCTGCGTCGCAAATTCGTCAAAGATGAAGTCGGCGTCCGTGCGATACTGCTCGTTCATGTTCTCCACGCCCTTCTTCACTTCGCTGTCATCATAGCCGTTCATGCCGCTGTAGCCGCCGTTGCCGGTGTCCTGCTTCACGATGAAGCGCTTCTGATTACCTTTGCCGGCCATGGAGAGCACAAGCCCCGAGGCAGTGGCAAAACGTGTCAGGGCTGCACGGGCCACATCTACCAGCGCCGCCGAATGAATAGAGCTCCGCACGCTTACGGGCTGATTGAACAGGATGACGTTCTCAGGATCCGTCTCGAAGCTGCTCCCGGAGAACACGGGCTGCACGATGTAGCGCACTTCCGTCCCCGTTTGATACACGCTCATAAAGGTGCACGGCTCTATCTCTAAGATTTCGCCGCCGTCAAATCCCTTACGCAGATAAAGACCTGCATTGCCAAGGCCGTCGGAGAGCCACGAGAGCAGCTGCCACATCTGAGTGGCGTTCTGCCAGCGGTTAGGCTTCACCTGCATAAGCCAGTTGAGCCTTCTCCACTGTCCGCTGTAGGGCCCTTCTGCCCACTTCGTCCACACTCTCCCGGCCGCGTTGTAACGCTCAAAGGAGAGCTTGCTTACTGCCAGAGCATCCGCACGCAGGCGCATGGCGTGATATGCGGCACCGACTCGTTCCGCTTCTGCCAGGCCGCGCACGGTAACAATCCGAGAGCCGGTATTGACGCTCTTCTCTCCTGAAGGCGCCTCTGTCGGCTTCTCGCGCTTGCTCTGTTTTCCGAAATTGAAAAATCCCATATCGATATAGTTTTTATGTGTTGCTCTCTACCTGTCGGACGTTTTAACGGTTTGTGGTTCCCTGAGCGAAGACGTCCCAGGTGTTTTGCTGAATAATGCCCATCAATAGCCCGATTACAATATCAATCTTGCTGCTGTTGGGCGAAAGCTTCACGGGCTTGCAGTTGCCCATCTCGTCCTCTTTGAGGAGAGCAGAAGCAAAATTGAAGGGGATCATCTCGTTGTCGGCGATTTCCAAAACCTGTTCCGGCCAATACACAAGGTCATACATGGTCTGCGTGCTCGCGTTGAACGATGCCCACGTTTGGCTCACGGGTACGATGGCTTTCCTCAGAGCTTCGTCGAGCGCTTTGCCGTGAAGCCGTCCGGAGAGTCTGTCCACGATCCACGCCCGGAAGAGGTTGATGAAACGCATAGAGTCGTAGGCGTCGTAGCCGATGCTGTAGATATTGACATGAGAGCTCACGCGGTCGAGCTCTGCCAGCACATCTGCTTCGTTGATGATGCTTCCGGGGCAGACATGGAGCAGTCCGGCCGCTACCCAACGCTCGTACAGCGCGCACAACGTGTGCTGCTTCATCTTGTCTTCCGCGATCCAGGCGCAGGCGTCCCAGAAGAAGCGCTTCTCCCGGGGGTTGTAACAGTTGTAGGTCATGACACAGAGGTCGTCGCCTTTGGAGAAGTCGCATCCGATCCAGCACAGCCACTCGCGGGGGTTCAAGTCATACACCCGTCGCGTCCCCATCAGCCGCCGGATGCCGCGCTCCTTGATCCAGTCCTTCGCCTTTTCCGTGGTGAAGACGTTGAGGTACTTCGTTTTGAACTCCTTCATCTTCTCCGGATCGGATTTGGCCTCAGAGTATTCCAGGGCATAGAAGTCCGGCTGCACGGTGACGCCTATGTGCGGGTTGCATTTGCGCCACACCTTCTCGTCGTTCACATAGTCATCTGTCTCCAAGTCCCACGGATCCGGACAGCACAGGTGGGCAAAGCGCCAGTCGATATCCTCTTCTTCGCCGGTGAGCGCTGCCTTCACGCCTCGGAGCATGTTTTCGAAGGGGCCGTCGATGACCTTTGAGGCCGTGGTGATGATGATGGTCAGGGGCTCCGGCCTTGTGCCCATGGAAGACGTAAGTACGTTGAGCAGATCTGCACCCTCAGAGCGCCCGCGCACATAGCGTGCTGCCGCGTATTCGTCGAAGACGACGATGTTTGCGTTCAGACCGTCCTTCGTGCGTCCTCCGGCCGTCAGGTGCTCGATGTAGGCCTCACGGCCCCTGCTGTTGTCGTCCTTCCAGTAGATGCCCTTCGAGTTGCTCCGGATCTCGACGCCGTTCGGATCCAGCTGCCGCACGAATTTCTTTACCTCATTGAAGACCAGGGCGCTCTGATCGGCGCTGTTGGCGGCGATGTAGGCCTGAGAGTTGGCCGGGCCGTTGAGGAAGTCATTGAGAACGGGGACGGCGATGCCGGTTGTCTTTGAGAACTTACGCGGCATGAACAGGATGACCTGTCGCACCAGCCTCCGGCCGTCGGGCTTGTGGAAGCCGTAGATGTGGGCAAACTGGAACGTCTGTATCGGCGTCAGCTTGTACGATTGCCGGCCGTTGAGTCCGGAGAGCTTCAGCGTCTCAAAGAGCTTGATGAATTTTTGCACCGGCTCCGGCTTCCATTCGTACCGGTGGGTCAGTTCCAAAAAGCGGCGCCCGGCCAGCACTTCGTAGAGGTTGTGCAGGTCGGGGCCTTCATCGATGATGCCCTGAAGGTATTGTCTTATTCTTTCGTCCGTCTGGTCTATGACCTCCGGCATGTGGGGGAGTCCTATTCGGATCTCTTCCAGCGCGTAGTCTTTGAGCTCGCGGAGTTCGTCAAGCGTTTTCATGTGTCCGTTTTGCGTATGGTTCTACTTATCGGACACTTTGCGGGTTTTTGGTTCCCCGTCAGCTCATCAGTTCGTCGAGCAGGGCGAGCGCCTTCTTATTCTCTTTCTCTGAGGGCATTTCGGTTTTGTTGCCCAGCCCCAGATAGGCGAGCGTGCGGGAGAGATTGTTGAGCGCTTCCTTGTAGAAGTCCGCGGCCGGATTGCGTTTCGGCACCATGAAGCCCGCCGTGTTTTTGTGCGTCAGGTTGATGTTCTGATGCTCGAATTCGGAGAGCGCCTGTTCTACAAGGCACTCCTGCATGACGGCCACCTTGATCAGAGGCTCGTTGCGTTCGTTGTAGAGCCCGGCCTTCCTCAGCCTCTCACGAAGATCTTCCAGTTTGGTCGGTGGCAGTCTCATCGCTCTTGCTCTCTTTGTAGAACTTGTATCCGGCCAGACGTCCGCGTGACAGGGTGGTGCCTCGCTTGATGTAGTCATAGACGAAGGGCGCCGGAACGCCTACCAGTTCTCCAAGGCCCTTCGCCGTCCTTGCTGCGTACCGGTGGCCAAGTGGTGATTCTGCGACATACAGTGTCTCCACGAATGGCTTCCCGTCTGCCCTGGGGCGCTGCTCTTTCGGGCCGTGCGTGCCCTTACGGATCACCATGCCGTCTTCCGTGAGATTGGGGTAGTATTGGCCGACGATGCCAAACTTGCTCTTTCTCGGGCCGTTGTAGCCCGTGTGCAATTCTCCGTATGCCATAGCGTTCAGTTTTTGCGTGTGAAATACCAGGGGAACAGGATGCAGACGGTGAGACCGCCGATGAGTGCCAGTCCGGATATCCATGCGGGCCAGCTGCTCTTCTTCTCCTTTCGGGCCTCCGTGTGTGTGGCGCTCGAAGTGGTGTCCGCGCGATGCACAGAGCCACGGCGCTCCTGATTGGAGGCCGTGACTGTGGCTGTGTCCTGCTTGTCTTCTGTTTGCGTCTGCGCCGTGCGTTTGCCCTTCTCTGTGGTGCGGGTGCGGGAGTGGTGGCGCTCAACGTCGCGCGTGCCGTCTGCGTGCTCGTAGATGATGGTCGAGTCGCGTTCCACGATGCGCTCCGTGTCGCTGGTCTCAGTGCCCGTCTCCGTGTGGGTGTTGGAGACGTGGATGCCGGATGAGTCGCGTGTGGCCACTGTGGATCCTGAGTCCACCTGGGAGACGTGCGCCTGATGGGCGCTGGTGTCTGTCGCGGTGAGTCGCTTGGAGCTGCTGCAGCTGCAGAGCATGAAGATTATCCCGGCAAACAGGATAAGTTCAATAATGAGAACGACGGTATGCGTCCAAGTCCTGTGTCTCATGGCTCAGTCCTACAGTTTACGTTCAACGAGGTTCACGATGTCGGCCACGGTATTGAGGCCCCGGCTTTCGTCGTCGTCGATGCGGATGCCGAACGCCTGCTCTACTTCCATGGTAATCTCCACTTGATCCAGGCTGTCGATTTCCAGATCATTCGTCAGGTGGAGCTCTTCGTTGTCGGGCTGGATGTCGTTCTCGCCGGTCACTTTGACGATGCAGCCAATTACTTTCTCTACGATTTCTTTACGATTCATTTTCTTCATAGTTGTTGGTTTTTATAGGGTTATGAATTTTACCATAACGGAGCCTCTGTGAACACAAGCTTTCCTTTGTAGAAGAGATCACGCCACTCCTCGGTGCTGAGTACGAGAACGGCGCCTTCGTTCTCCGACAGAAAGAGAAGTCTTTTATCCTCTCCGACGTTGCTAAACGTCTTCTCCTGTTTTGTAAGTCCCTGGTTGGGGTTCGTATTGAACACGACCTCTATGGAGTGTCCGTTTGTTTCTATTGTTACTTCCTCGAAGTAATCCTTGTAGGCCAGATCGTGGAGCTCCGGTAGCCAATCCGGCGTCAGTGGAACGCAGAGAAACGCACGGATAGGGCTCGCGTGTGTGGCGTTGGAGATAAGCTTCTTTCGTAGGTCTCCGAGAACAAGTGTGACGGTGCCCCCAGAAAGGCTTGGGACGTCCGCAGTCCGAAGCTCGTTCGTCTCAGGCTGTTCTTTTTCGAAGTGATATCCGCGCTTCTCTAATATGTTGGCCAACTCTACTGCTTCGGACACGATATCGTTGGTTTTTCCGATGGCGGCGCCGATGTACTGGCCTGTGGAAAGCCTGTGAATACAAGCCTGAAAAATAAAATCTTTCCTTGTCATAGTGCGTGTAGTTTTAAGTGTTTAACAAAAAGCGCCGCCAGTTCCCGTGTACGGTGCCGCTGGCGTACCCCCGGTTGGGCTTGGCGGCAATGGAAAAGGTACATTCCCGATTATGAAAGCATATCCTCACGGACTTTATGTGTCAAAACTGAATTCGAGCTGCTGCGGCTCGTGCTGGAACTTGAAGCCATTCGGCCGCCGCCCGCGAAGACCGGGCCTGATGCCGTTCTCTTCGCAGTAAGCGCGCTCTTCAGCGATGGCGTCCAGGATGAGCCGGTTCATGAAGCGGTAGATGGTCTGCCCTTTGTGAGTGGCCACGCGCTTCAGCAGGAAGTAGTCCTTCGGCAGGATCTTTGTGCCGACGATGACGTAGCGCCCGGCCTGCGATGGCTGCTTATCCTTGGGCTTCGTTTTGTAGCCGCGCTTTGGCTTGGCCTCTGCAGCGGTGGTGGTGTCCTTACTCTTTCTCATTGTGCGTGTGTGTTTAGCGGTTCATTTTGCGGGCTGCTCCCGGTCGAAAAACTCAATGACGAAATCCAGCGTGTCGCGCTTCTGGATGGAGATGTCGAGCACATGGAAGATGTAGAATCGGCCTTCGGGCACGTTGGCGACTGTCAGGCTCCATGTCAGGCCCCAGCGGTCGAGCATGAAGGTGAAGAATTCCTTAGCCCTCTGTGTGCGCACGCTGAAGCGTGTCTGCTTGGGCTCGCGCTTGGCGAGCTTCGAGATGGTGTGCAGGATCTTACTCATGGTTTGTGTCGGGTTTGAAGTTGATGACGAATTTGGAGATTTGTCCCCCGCAA
>Ga0256405_10003582_pt1 | contig 31693 bp, 19 predicted proteins | sample RumenRJG_02DNA_FD_189096 | JGI IMG/M metagenome (GOLD analysis project Ga0256405, IMG submission 189096) | Bovine rumen microbial communities from Lethbridge, Alberta, Canada - RJG_02 | ecosystem: Host-associated > Mammals > Digestive system > Stomach > Rumen | place: Canada: Alberta...
GATTTCTTTTGTCTTAGCGCCTGAACTGACTGAAGATGGAAACCTTCTCATTGTTCATGAGTATCATCTGAATACCCAAGGAATGACTTGACTTTATTGTCTGTTATGCTTATCTTATCTCCATAAACCAACAGTATATAATAAATATATTACTGACGGATATGAAGACGCCTTGTTCCAGTCTGTCAATGATCAATTTCACTTCCCGAAATACAGAGAAAAAAATCACCGCAACTCAGGCCGCGGCAACTCTTATTTCCGAAAGCGAGTGCAAAGGTACGCACTTTATTTTTCATGACAAAATCTTTCAACAACTTTTTTGAATAAATTGCGAATATTTTTAAAAATTAACCGGAAAACGCATTCAACAACGGAGGAAAAACGCAATAAAAACCCTTAAACTACAGAGAAACTAAATTCCCGGTGAACAGAAACGAAAGTTTCAGCGATAGAGAGACGAAAGTTCCAGCCACAGTGAAAAAAAAGTTTCAGCCACAGTGAAAATTTTGTTTCACTGCGGCTGGAACTTTTTTCCCACAACGCCGTGGGACTTTTTTTACTTATATATATAATATATGTACGCGCGTAAAGTGTAGTCGTGAAGTGTAGTTTAACGATTTTGGTTGACTACTTTCAGCCTTAATTGTAATATGGGTTGACTTAGGTTTATACTTATTTTTAATCTCGGTTGCCAGCTTTCGTTACTTATTTATGATATCAGTTGACAGTATAGAAAAAAAACAACCCAAATCGGATGTTAGTCCGAATTGGGTTGGATTATATCATATCAACATTGACATCATCATAAACGGACTTTCCGACCGCCAACGATGTAGATTCCTTTGGGAAGGGAATGAATATCTGCAGACACTGGTCGTCCGGAAATGTCGTAGATGGTAGAACAGCCAACCTGCTTTTGATTTAACAATGTTGTAATGGTAGTCTCGTCTCCTTCACGTACTGCTACTCCGTCAAGGAAGAATATACTTCCTGTCGTAGGTGTAAAGGTGATTTTCACACTGCCTTCTCCTGTAAGAGTAGTTGCATAGCGTGTCCATTGCTCATTTCCGAGAGTGAAGGTCTGCTGAGCAAGAACAGGATCAACAGAAGTCCCTGACTCATTGCTAACACTGACAGACAGTTCCGTAGCTTCAGTATCCCAGCCAGCTGCGGTAAAATACAAGGTTGTTGTTCCGCTGATGTTGAAAGCTGGTGTAGTTGCGCTGCCCGTCACGGAAGAGTTACCGAATTTCGCGCATGCCTTTGCTGCGCTGCCTGCTGTTGCTTTCCATCCCGACACATCAGTGTTGCGGAACATACCTACGCCTATGCTTCCGCTCCAGAGTCCGTCGTTTCCGCCAGTTCCATTCATTTTGTTGAATGTTTCCGCAAATATTGCGCCTTCGTAATCTATACCAGAAGCGTCATCTTCATTATTGCTCGTAGAATTGCGGAAAGAGAAGGAAATAGACTTATCGCTTGCACGAGTAATCTTGCTTATTACCTTCAGGAACTTCCGACTGCCTTTGCTGTTGTAGTTATACCACTGAGCCACTGGCGTGGAGTAATCACTGAAGTAATTGTAATTATTGTAAGGGAAGACGTCTGTTGCAGATGACGTGCCGCTCGCTCCATTATCTGCCTGAACGGGTGTACAGCGCTGGTGGTCGTTGGCAGATGATATACTATTGACAATGTTGCTGCGCCACACATTGGCATCAAAGTCAACATGGGTTATAAGCAGTCCTTCGCCCGGTACATATCTGTCCCAGTTGGTTTTAGTGCGGTTTTCGAGCAGGAAATACTCATTGTTGTTGCCATCATTATACACAATGTATGCCTCACCGCCTTCCTGCAGGCCTTTCATTCCAGAAACGTCAAGATCTTTGTTCAACTCCACAGGTGTCATCCATCCTGCATAGATACGTTCGTAACTGGTGTAGCCTGCAGGTGTAAAGCTGTTGTTATTGTAGCTTCCACTGTCCATGAGATCCCAGGTAGACATCCCATATTGTCCACCATACTGGGTATCATACATGTCAGGAAGACCAAGGCAATGACTGAACTCATGGCAGAGTGTTCCTATTCCTGCGAGTTGGTTGCTTCCACGCAAGGGAGCGAGCTCAGAGCCGCATGCATAGGTGTTTATCCTAACGCTTCCCGCAGTCAAAACATGGCCGAAATCAGAATGGGCAAGTTGGAACTCGTGCGGCCACACTGTGTCGGCGCCACCACCGTTAGCTTGCCCGAGACCCGCATAAAGCACATAGACTTGGTCTACGTAGCCATCTCCATCCCAATCGTAGGGTGAAAAATCCACTCCATCCGCCAAAGCCATCAGGCATCCGCTCGCAACCATACTACCGGCATGAGCATCATCCAGACGGTTGCCCTGGCTGTCTGTTATGTCGGTACCATAGTATGCCATACCGCCCGACAGGGTATAAGGACCATACACATCGAAGTCGAGTTCAAACAATCCATTGCTCTGAGCCAGGAAATAGTCTCGTACAGATCCGTTGAAATTGCCTTTATAGCTGAACCCCTCTTCGTTCATCATTCGGGTGAAGAGAGTATTGTCATGAGCAGATTGGAACTTGGTGTCAGAGAACTGAACAAGGATCACCACACCTCTTTTCTTGCCAACATAAGGGTCGTGGTTTTCGCCTATAGCAGCTCTGCGGCGTTCCCTGCGGAGCGCATTAGCCAGTTCTCTTCTCTCTTTGGCAACTGCGAGAAGGCTACTGATTTCTGCTTCAACGTATTTGTTGTCTTCACCCTGGACATATATTACTCCATTTGCGTCCTGATAATAATGCATATACTCGTCGCCACGCAACTCTGCATTCACAGTCATACCGTTTTGAAGATGCAAGGTGCGCCACTGTCCAGGTTTGGCAGGAACGGCAAACATAATCGTGCATGCCACAAATGACAATGCGAATGTAAGTAATGTCTTTCTCATAAATCGTCAATGTGATAAAGTGAAGAAAGGCGTGTGGGACTAACCCACACGTCCTTCTTTATTATATCGTATTTCAAATAGAAGCAATAACTATCGGGTCATTGAAACAATATGGTAACCGAACCATACATAACCTGTAAAGTCTGCTCCAGACCAGATTGTTCCACAAACTGATGGCCATTCGTTGAATGTGATAGTCTTGAAGTCTTCAGAAACCTCTCCAACCAGCGGATCTGTTACGAAGTTATCAGATTCATCAGCTCCGTAGAGAATTACGTCGTTTTCACCTCCTAAGCCAAAGTCTACTCCTTCAGCAAAGAGGTATGGGAACACGAATGCTACAGATACCTTCTTAGTGTCTACATCCAAGTTGTATGCCAACTCTGCAACAGTCCAACTATACTTCATCATTCCAGTTACGTAGAGAGTCTGGTTGTAACCATCTTCACCTTCGTCGAAGCCGATTACATTAACATCCCATGTTGTAGAACCCTTTGCATTCTCAACTGTCATTGTCCATTTGCCTGTAAGTTTGTCGTAGAACTCAGCGTCGTTGTCACGAAGAACGACTTTTGTCTGGGTTCCTTCTACAGCTGTTGCGCCCTTTACGCTGGCAATTGTAACGATGAATTCACGGTTTGCATTGATTTCCTCGTCATCAACAGTGATAAACTCGATGTTTCCGATAGTATCTTCTGCGGCAATAGCGATGGTCTTGGAGGTAATCATATAGTTAACATCCTCCTCAGCACCATTTTCGTCGGCAGCAGTAACAGCGACTGTTACTTGAACACGGCCTTTGTTCTCACCTGTTACCTTGACAGGGATATATACTATTCCCTTGTTCTCCTTAACAACGATTTCTGCCTGTTCAAACTCCACTGTGGCTTTTGAAGCATTGCCCCAACCTTCCTCGTCATCGGAGCAAGCGGTGAACAATGCTGCCACGCAGAGCATCATAATTATTTTAATGTATTTCATAACGATTTTCTGAATTTAATAATTAATAGCCTGGATTCTGCTGTCCCTTCAAATTCGGATTGGAGTCCAATTCGGTCTTAGGAATAGGCCAGATGAAACGATAGTCATCAGCAGCATACTTAAGGCTTGCGCCAATTGTCACGATTACCGCATTGAGGTCAGGATTTTCCGCATGGTTAGCCACGCGTGTAAAACCTTGATGCCAACGACGGAGGTCGCTGAAGCGGAATCCCTCACCAAGAAGCTCTCTCTTACGTTCATCCTTTACAGCTTTCAGCAATGCGGCAGCCTCTGTATAATTACCTTGGTGTTCGTCCAAATAATCCTCTTCTATACGATTTGATATCAGAGTCTGGAGATAATTAGTTCCCTTGGCAAGATCCGGAGTTGCTTTAGAAGCACAGGCTTCAGCTGCAATCAGGTATTGCTCGGCAAGACGGAATGGTTTAGACATATTAGCAAAGTTGTTTACCTGACCAGTACGCAAAGCTACATTGCCTGGGTACTTCTGGAAAGTATACGCCGGGTATGTCACGCCTTCTACGACAAGGTTCCACACCTTGAAATATGCGTCAAAACGTACATCTCCCGCATCATAAAGTGCAAGGATGTCAAATGTTGGTATGTAGTCGGCATTTGTCTCTGAACCTATTGTGTTGAGATATTCCTGACCTATACCGATAACAACTTCATCCACACTCTGTACAGGGCGGAAAATAATTTCAGTGCTGTTGTCGTTGAGCCACATTTCCGAGAAGTTCTCAGCTGTTGCCAGTGTATAGACCTTAGAGTTGATGACTTCCTCAGCCTTGGCCAGCGCAGTCTCGTAATCACCCTTAACGAGCGCCACACGTGCCTGCATTGCAGCAACAGCATAAGAAGTAAGATATTCCGACATTGGTCTTACATCACTGTTGTCAGAAGCTTCATACTCCTTCAGTCCTTTGTATGCTTTCTCCAAGTCTTCCTCAATAAGTGTGAATGTTTCATTGAGAGTGCTACGTGCCGGATATGACGAAAGATCACCAGACGGATTGTACTTGGTTACTATCTGCACACCAAGGTGTGGTTTGTCGGCATCCTCTTCATTGTATGGCTGGCAGTAATGATCTGCAAGGTAGAAGTAAAGGAATGCGCGTGTGAAATAGCCGTCAGCGGCATAGCGGTCAAGCTCAACCTTGTCTTCATCTGAAAACTCGTCGCTTTCCTTCATGGTGTTTGCCTTTTCAATGAGATAGTTCGCATTGGCAATGCCGCTATAGCAAGATGCGAAGAAACCCTCAAGATCGGCATCGGATGCAGTGAACAACCCGTTTGAGATAGTTCCGTTGCGGTTACCGTTGGAAATAAGTCCGTGGAACTCATCCATCTGCAAGTCGGTTGTTGTAATCCAAGTGCCAGAAGTGCGTGAACGGAGGATGTTGTACATCTGGTTGCGCAGGCGCTGGATATCGTTCATTGACTCAATGGCATTATTCTCAATAAGAGTGCCATAAGGTTCTTTGTCCATGTCGCAAGAGGTAACAACCATTCCAAGCAACATGAGCAGGGAGAGTGTAATTTTATGTAATTTGTTCATAATGCTGTTTCCTCCTTAATTAAAATGTTACTTCTATACCAGCCACAAACTGACGTGTGTTAGGATAATTGAACCTCAAAAGGTTTATGTCTGGTTCTGGGTCGTAGCCTGTGTATTTTGTGATAGTAAACAGGTTTCGTGCAATACCGAATACCTTAACCTGCTGGAAAAATTTTGTACGAGCGATAATAGAACGTGGCAATGTATATTGCACTGTTAAGTTCTTCAGGCGAAGGAATGAAGCATTCTCAATGAGGTGAGAGTCGAATTGTATTGCTTCACCGTATGCAGGGATATCAGTCTTGTCTCCAGGTTTGGTCCAGATATTGAGCATATCGGTTGACTGGTTGAACTCAAGCGACTGGTTGGCATTGAGCAAGAAGTATTTGTCGTTGCTGATAAGATACTTCTTTGCCTGCCATTGTACATCGAAACTAACAGTAAGATCCTTCCATCTGAAAGCAGAGCCAAAACCTCCTGATATTGGAGCATGCATATTCTTTCCAGTAAAGACGGAGTTGTCTGCCTCATTGAACACTTTAGTCAAGTTGCCGTCTTTGTCATACCACATTGGCTTACCGTCGCGAGAATCCACGCCTGCGTATTTCACGCAATAGAGTTCTCCGTATGCATGACCTTTCTTGAGTTTCAGATATGTTCCACCATATTCGTATTCATCACGACCTGCGAAGAGTTCGGTGATTTCATTGTGGTTATAGTTAAAGTTAGCCCTGAAAGTCCAGTTGATATCCTTTGAACGAATAATGTCTACATCTACGTCGATATCAACACCGCGGTTTACCATTGTACCGATATTACCCATACCACCGTTGAAGCCAGTAGTGTATGAATAAGGGATTGTCATAAGCATGTCGCTTGTGGTCTTGTTGTAGAAGTCGACATTGAATGTGGCGCGGTTGAATACGCGGAAAGTAACACCTGCGTCGAAAGCAGCAACTTTCTCCCATGTGAGGTCGTTGTTGCTTGGGCTTGATATGCCAAGAGAATTAGCACCATTGTAGATGCTTCCTGTACCAATCAGACCGAAGTGGTCATAGCTGCCGACGCCAGAAGAGTTACCAGCTGTACCATAGTTCATACGGAGCTGGAGTTCGTTGAGCCATTTCACGTTCTTGAGGAAGTCCTCCTTCTTGATATTCCACATACCACCGATTGACCAGAACTGTCCCCAGCGGTGATCGGGAGCGAAGCAAGAACTGCCGTCAGTACGGAACGAAGCATCAAGGTAGTAACGATCATTCCAGTTGTAATTGAACTGGAGGAAGAACGAGTTGAAGGTTTCTTCTGAGCGTAAATCAGTCAAATCATCGATTGAGACTTGAGTACCGTCTGTCAGACGAAGCTGACGAGCATCAGTCTGTCCCTCTGAATACGCTCCGAAAGAACGTGATTTCAGGAACATTGACTCATGACCGGCAAGTGCGCTGAAGTTATGACGGTCTATGTTCCACTTATATTCAGCCGTGTTGGTTGATGTCATGCGATAGTAGCGGGTAAAAGATGTACTTGCGTAAGCATCAAGTGCATCAACTTCCTGACCCATCGGTGTTGTCCATGCATCTACTGGTCCACGAGTCACAGAGCCTGTATAGTCATAAGCGTCAAGAGCCTGGCGGGCAGTGATTGTAAGTCCCTTTATTGGAGTCAACTGCTCGTATGCGTTAAGTGTTCCCTCAACGCGCTTACGCTCAACATCAAGTGCATTGGTATAGTATTCTGGAAGCATAACATCCGAATAGAGCAGACCCATTGCCTTGTCGCCCCAGATAATCTTTCCTGTAGTAGGATCTTCCGTATAATAGCGTGGAGAGTCGTAAGGCATGGCATAGCGTTGGAATACCATAGGATTGTTCAGATAAATTTTATCTGCATCTGCGGCACTATTCACTTCGTATGTTATCACACCGATATTAGATTGTAATCCAACCTTCAGCCAGTCGTTTACACGCGCGTCAATATTTGCGCGAATGGAATTACGCTTCATACCCGACTGATTGACAACACCGTCTTGATCGTGATGATTGACAGAGAGATAGTATGATGTTGTCTCACTACCACCCGAAATAGTTGCGTCAAGTGTATAGACAGGAGCGTTCTGGAATATCTCATCACGCCATTTAGTACTTATTCCAAGGTCGTCGACGATGTGACGAACCTGGTCGTTTACAGGCTGGCCAATCATATCGCGGAACTTCACATACTGCTTGGAATTCATCATCTCCACTCCGTCACTGATAGCAGACGACACACCGTACTGAGCACGAAGAGTGACATTTGCCTTTTCTCCGAATGTTCCTTTCTTTGAGGTGATTACGATAACACCGTTTGCGGCACGTGAACCATAGAGAGCTGTACCTGAAGCATCCTTGATGACAGTAATGCTTGCAATGTCCGCAGGGTTAAGAGTATTGAACAGCGTAGCAGAAATTGGAGCACCGTCAAGAATAAATAACGGAGTGTTAGAAGACTCGATAGAGTTCACACCACGAAGGCGGATTGTAGCCATTGCAGTTGGCTCACCGCTTGACGAAAGCACAGACAGACCTGAAACCTGGCCGGCAAGAGCATCAGTGAAGTTAGGAGTGACAGGCATTTCGAGTTTCTGGCTGCCCACCGTAGCTACAGCACCAGAGAAAGTGCCAAGTTTACGGGCAGAACCGTAACCAAGAACAATCTGCTCACCAAGTTCACTGGTAGCATCTTTCAATGTGACTGTCATTCGTGGACGAGCAGTTAATTCCTGAGTCTCGTAACCCACAAACGAGAAACGCAGTTTGTGATAACCCTCTGGTACTGAAACAGAGAACTTACCATTTGCATCAGTGAGAACGCCCGTGTTGGCACCAACTACAAGAACGCTTGCGCCCATAGCTGGCTCGTTGTTGTCAAAAACAACGGTTCCCGTAACTTGCATCTGAGCGTGTGACATTCCGCATACGAAAAGCAGCATGCCCAGAATCATAGTTAGTCTTTTCTTCATTCTCTTTCTGTTTTAAGTTTTTAATGATTAATTATTTATTTCTGTTATTTATGAAATCTTGCAAATAAGTACTCCTTTTACAACATCAAAAACGGGCGTTTTCCATGCACTGAATACACATATAATATTATATATAGGGTGGATGTAGCCGGTTTTATGTTTTTTAGTTTTTCGGATTAATATTTCAGATTTTTTACGCTTAATGCGTGATTACTCATAATAATCTGCAAAGATATGTAAATTTTTCTAAACAACTATCAAAAAAAATCATCAAACTATCACTTTTAACATTTCTCTTACCAAAAAGTAACGGGTTAAAACATTGTTTGATACCAAATCGACTATTTTGTTAACATTTTGACGCAGATATGTGCTTTTCTTCTATGTCATTTATCAAATGAATCTTTTAATAATTTAGAAAGGAGATAGAATTATGACCTACGGCTATATCAGAGTAAGCAGTGACAAACAGACTGTGGAGAACCAGCGTTTTGAAATTGAACGGTTCTGCGGGAATAATAAAATCCATATTGATGGATGGATTGAGGAAACAATCAGCGGTACAAAACCCTATGACAAAAGGGAATTGGGGAGGCTGTTGCGGAGAATACGCAAAGGAGACTTGATTGTATGTGCTGAGTTGTCAAGATTAGGACGCAGCCTGTTCATGATTATGGAAATACTCAGTTTGTGTATGCGTAAAGAGTGTGTGATATGGACTATCAAGGACGGCTACAGGCTTGGTGATGACCTGCAAAGCAAAGTTCTTGCCTTTGCTTTTGCGCTCTCTGCGGAAATAGAGCGCAATCTTATTTCACAACGTACCAAAGAGGCTTTGATGCGTAAAAAGGCAGAGGGAGTGACATTGGGGCGTCCCAAGGGAAGCAGGACTTCGCTAAAATGTCATAAACTCAACAACAAAAACCTCTTGATTCAGCAATATATGGCTGAAGGGCACTCTCTCAGTTGGATTGCCAGTCGTCTGCATGTAGACCGTCGTACGTTAAAACGATTCATGGATTTAACAAAAGGAATGCAGACGTAAATTATGCACTATGACATAGTCTTCTTCTCATATATATAATATTATATGTGTATTCAGTGCATGGAAAACGCCCGTTTTTGATGTTGTAAAAGGAGTACTTATTTGCGAGATTTCATAAACAACAAAAACAAATAATTAATCATTAAAAACTTAAAACAGAGAAAGAATGGGAAAAAGACTTTGGATGATGCTTGCTGTTTGCTTGTCAGCAATCAGCATGACTTTCGCCCAGAAGACCGTGACAGGTAGAGTTTTTGACCAGTCGACGGGCGAAGCCATTGTTGGTGCTTCTGTAATTGTTACAGGTGCCAATATCGGTGCAGCAACAAACATGGACGGTGATTTCACTATCCACAATGTACCGGCAAATGCAAAGACACTGAAGATTTCATACATGGGTATGAAGACAACAGAAGTCGCAATTAAATCAAAAATAAGAGTTTACCTCGAGCCACAGCAGACAGAAATGGACGAAGTCCTTGTCGTTGCTTACGGTACTCAGAAGCGTTCAGCTTATACTGGTGCAGCCAGTGAGATCAAGGCTGAGCAGATTGACAACCGTCAGTTCGGTAACGTTACTCAGGCTCTCGTCGGAACCATGGCTGGTGTACAGACTATCCAGTCTTCAGGTGCTCCTGGTTCCGGCGTGGCAGTACGTGTGCGTGGTATCAGTTCTATGAATGGTGACCTCGCTCCACTTTACGTGCTCGACGGTGTACCATACGACGGTGACATCACAGCGCTCAACCCTTCTGATATTGAATCAATTACAGTTCTTAAGGACGCCGTTTCTACAGCACTTTACGGTTCTCGCGGTGCTAACGGTGTGGTAATGATCACAACCAAGAAAGGTAAGCTCGGCGAAGCTAAGATTACATTCGATGCTAAATGGGGTGCTACAAGCCGTGAAATCAAGAACTACGATGTTATCAAGGATCCTGCACAGTATCTCGAATTGATTTACTCTGGTTTCTACAACGAGTATGCTGGAACATATTCCGCAGCAGAAGCTAACAGACTTGCTAACGATCGTATTTACAGCAACATCTTAGGTGGTGGCTATAGCAATATCTACACATTGCCTACAGGTCAGAACCTTATCGGTTTGGACGGCAAGCTCAATCCTAACGCAACTCTCGGCGGCACAGATGGTACTTACTACTATCGTCCGGACGACTGGGAAAAGGAAACATTCAAGACAGGTTTCCGTCAGGAATACAATGTAAGTCTGTCAGCAGCTGATGAGCGTCTAAACTATTATGCTTCATTCGGTTACCTTGATGATAAAGGTATTATTGAAGGTTCTGAGTTCAAGCGTTTCTCAGGCCGTGTAAACATCGACTATCAGGCAAAGGACTGGTTGAAGATCGGCACACAGACTTCATTCGGCCACATGATTATCAACAGTGCCAACGATAACGGAGCGGAAGGAGGTTCTTTAAATGCTTTCTATGTAGCAAATAGACTAGCCCCTGTTTTTCCAATGTATGTTCGCGATGCTCAAGGCAACCGTGTATTCAACGAACTGTATGGTCACTATGTATATGACTACGGTGACGGACAGAGCAGCAATGGTAAGCGCGCATTCATGGCACTTAGTAACCCTGCGAGCGACCTGCTCTACAACTATGACGAGAATGTAGCAGACGTGCTCAACACCAACTGGTATGCACTCTTCGATTTCGGCCACGGATTCACTGCTTCTGCCAAGGTTGGTCTTAACGTTGACAACACTCACTGGGCAGGCACTACAAACCCTATTTATGGTCAGGGAGCATCACATGGAGGTGAAGTATCACAGACATATTCCAACTCAACAGCTCTTACACACCAATACCTGGTTAACTACATCAACACATTTGGTCTCCACTCAGTAAATGCCACAGCCGGTTTTGAAGGCTATCGCTATAAGAGTGAAGGTTTTAATGCTGTAGGTCAGAACATGTACAATCCATTCAACCCTACTCTGTCGAATGTTATTGACCAATTCAGAGCTGCTGGAAGCAAAAGCTCCTTCAATACTGCCGGATTCTTCTTCACTGGCAACTATGTTTATGACCAGCGTTACTATGTTAACTTAGGTTTCCGCCGCGACGGTACATCAGTATTCGCAAAGAAGAACCGTTGGGGTAACTTCGGTAGCATCGGTCTTGGATGGAACATGAAGAACGAAAGCTGGTTGAAAGACTTCGAACCACTCGACCTCTTGAAATTCCGTGCTTCATTCGGTCAGGTTGGTAATGACAACCACGGCACAATGCTCTATGCATACACAGACATCTACCGTGTAACAGGTTCTAACGGTGTGTTCTCCGACGGTACAATAGCCCAGAAAGGTAACCCAGACCTGAAGTGGGAGAAGACCAACTCATGGAACGTAGGTTTCGACTATAGTTTCTTCAAGGGTCGTCTTACCGGTAGCATCGAATACTTTATCCGTCAGACAAGTAATATGCTTGACTACCGCAGAATCGCATCTTCAAACGGATACTCCAGCATTCCTGTAAACTTCGGTTCAGTCCGTAACAATGGTATTGACTTCGAGGTTAGCTACGATATCTTCCGCAACAAGGACTTCGAGTGGAATGTATCTCTCAACTTCACAAGCTACAAAAACAAGATTGTTGAGTTGTCTCCTGAATACAACGGAGAGTATATCGCCGGTTCACGTATCTACCGTGAGGGCGGTTCAATCTACAACCTCTACCTCGTACAGTGGGCTGGTGTAGATCCTGAAACAGGTCTTGCACAGTACTGGACAAACAACAACTACTACTATGACATGGAAGGCAACGCAATTACAGCAGCCGACATTGAAGAGGGCGGTTTAGTAGAAGGCACAGACTACACTAAGGAGACTAAATACGAGCGTACTACCAACTGGAACTCAGCATACGCCAATGCCCGCAAGGAAAGCGGCAGCACATTGCCAGATGTATATGGAGGCTTCGGTACTACTCTCAAGTGGAAAGGCTTCGACCTCTATGTTCAGACCAGCTGGCAATGGGGTGGCAAGATGGTTGATTCCGACTATCAGGAGTTTATGAATACATACAACAACTTTGACGGTCGTACATTCCACAAGAACATTCTGAACGCATGGACTCCAGAGAACCGTGATACAAATGTACCACGCGTAAATCCTAACGACCTATATCCTGCTGCGACATCAACAAACTTCCTTATCAAGTCTGACTATTTCTCAATCGACAACATCACTCTGGGTTACACATTCCCTAAATCAGTGACACTTCCATTGGGAATCGAAGCTCTCCGTGTATTCGGATCAGCAGAAAACGTATGCATCTTCTCAGCTCGCAAGGGACTTGACCCACGTATGAGTTTGATTTCTTCAGCAGCTTCGAACTATTCTGCACGCCGCATCATTTCAGGCGGTATCAAACTGACATTCTAATCTAAACAGGTTTTATTACTATTTCTAAAGAAAGAAAGGAAACATAGAATGAAAAATATAAAATATTTGATGCTTGCCTCTTGCACAGTTCTTCTGTCCAGCTGTCTCGATACAGAGCCACTTGGAGGAACTGTTACGACAGAACAGAAAGAAGAGGTAGTAGCTCAGAATCCAGAACGACTGGAAGCAAGCGTTGCAGCCATTCCTGCAGCATTCAACACTTTCGCCAATGCGTTTAACGATAATGACCAGCAAAATGACATAGGTTACGCTTCACACATTCTGATTTTCGATTCCAAAGGAACCGATATGGTAAGCAATACCGATGGTTACAACTGGTTTGGTTTTGCTCTTGACTATACAGATATCAATTATGCTTCTACCAACACTCTGATGGTCTGGAACAACTACTACAAGCAGATTTTCACATGCAACAATGTATTGACAAACATCTCGCTTGAAACCACTAACCCTCAGTTGCAGTACTACGCAGCAAATGCTTTGGCATCTCGTGCATTCAGCTATTTTGGCTTAGTACAGGCATATCAGAAAACTTATACACAGGTTGATCCTACAACAGCACTTGCAGTTCCAATTATCACAGAGGCTAATCAGGACGATGCAGCAGCAAACGGTTGCCCACGTGCTACAGTAGAAGAAACTTACACTCAGATTCTCAACGACCTCAACAAGGCAATTGAATTCTTCGATGCTTCCGGTATCCAACGCAGCAACAAACGCTATATCGACGGTGCTGTTGCACGTGGTATCCGCGCACGTGTTTACCTCGTAATGAACGAATGGGAGAAAGCAGCTGCCGATGCAGAATTTGTAATCAACAATAGCGGTGCAACTCCATACACTCGTGACGAAGTGTCAGTTCCTACATTCATCGAAATTGCAGACCATGCATGGGTTTGGGGTATCGATGTTAACGAAACCGACCGTGTCGTAACAACTGCTATCTGTAACTTCCCATCATTCATGGGATCGTTCAGCGACGGATATGCATCAGCTGTTCAGTGCTGGCGTAAGATCAGTAAGAAACTCTTTGCTCAGATTCCTACAACCGACGTACGTCGCGGCTGGTTCCTTGACGCAAGCGGTAAGTCCGTAAACATCAGTGCAGAACAAGCTGCATATCTTAAGCAGCAGAAAGCTGAACCGTACGTTCAAGTTAAATATGCTCCATATCAAGGTGTTGTAGGCACATCAACCAACGCTTCCGATATTCCATTGATGCGTATTGAGGAAATGTACTTGATTCTTGCCGAAGCTCAGGCTATGGGTGGCAATCCAGCAGCAGGAAAGAGCACTTTGGAAAACTTTGTCAAGACATATCGTGACCCTGCTTACTCATGCAATGCCTCATCAGCAGAAGAGGTACAGGATGCAGTATGGCAGCAGCGCCGTATAGAGCTTTGGGGTGAAGGATTCTCATTCTTTGACATTCTTCGTCTGAACAAGGGCGTTGACCGTCGCGGACATGGCTTCGAGGCAAGTGTTGTTTTCAACATTGCTGCAGGCGACGATGCTTTGATTTACCGCATTCCAAAACGTGAAATCGAGTACAACAACAAGATTTCCGAGGAACAAAACAATCCTGAATCCGTTGTTCCCGAAATGGTGGAAGATATTAAGTAAAAATTATTTCAAGCAGATTCATCCACAATAGTTTATCTGTTTTTACAACAAAAACTAAGAATGATATGAAATCAATAAAAAATATTTTAGGAATGCTGATGGTAGTGGGCTTAGGCACATTCACAGCCTGCACCGTTGACGATGAAGCCAAGGGTTACACTCCAGCCACAGCATCTGGTATGCAGGTGTATCTGTCAAAGGACTTGACAATAGTTGAAGTATCGAAGACTGAGTCAACCTACGACATCCCTGTATATCGTATTGACGCCAGCGAAGCAGCTACAATTCCTGTAGAAATCAAGTGCGATAACGAAGAATATATCTTCCCTGAAGTTATCGAATTCGAAGCTGGTGAAAAGGAAAGCAAAATCACCGTAACTTACGACAACGAGTCTATCGAATATGAAGAATACGACTCATTGTACATCACAATCGACCCTGAATACACTACAGACTATGCTCCAGGTTCATTCGCCGGTCTTATCGGTGCACCAGAACCATGGACAGAGTGGGAAACTGTTAACAGTGCAGGTACCTGCCAGTGGGTTCTCTCAGCTCTCGTAGGTGATGATTGCGTAATGGAAGACCTTGGTCTTGTTACAAGAACAAACGAAATAACCGGAAAGATTCAGTTCAAGGTAATAGGCGCATTCGGTAACGAGGAAATCACAGAAGCTGCAGACCTGAACGGTGGCGAAAAAACAGTAGATATCATCTTCGAGGTTGACCCAAACACTTATGACGTAACCATTCCGCAACAAGAAACCGGTATGACCTACCGTCAATATGGCGATGTTTATGTCAGTGACTTCGACAGCTGGTGCATAATGAAAGGATATTCTGACAGAATGGGTGGTTCATACGATCCTGAGACCGGTACTATTACAGTAGGAGTTGTTTATTACCTTAAAGCTGGTTATTTGGCTTTTGGTAAAGAAACCATTCTCTTCGACGGTTTCGAGCGCAAGGACTACTCTATCAGCGCCACATATCTCGGAACATTAACAGATGAGAAGGGCGATGTATACGCAGCTGCAGAAGTTAAGCTCGGAGCTGATGCGGCATTCGGTAATGCAGCAGTAGTACCAGGCGAACTTACAGAAGAAATTTTTAGCTCAATTATCTCTGGTGAATACAAGCCAAACTCTCTCTTCACCAAGGATGGAACTGTAAAGGTTTCCATGGAAGACATGGAGTCTGGTGACTACAACTTTGTATTTATTAGCTACGATGCAGACAACCAGGCACAAGACTTTGGTATAATCAAATTCAAGTACACAGCTGGTGGAGCCACAAAGGAAACCTGGACTAAACTTTACACAGGTTCATATACTTACAGCCTTGTATTTACTGCAGACGCAGAGGGCACGCCTTATGTTGACGAAGGTCTTGAACTGTACCAAAGCGAAGCTGATGCAACTAAGTTCAAAATCACTCCTTGGGGATATGGAGTAGACTTCATTTTCCACATGGATGGAGAAGGAAATGTTCTTGTTGATGATCAGGAGACAGGTTATTCAAAAGACGGTTACACTATCTATGTTGAAGACCTTGTCACAGCAGCCGGTGGTAAAAAAGATTACGGTTATAGCACATACAATCAAGAAACTGGTACATTCAAGTTCGCTTTGTGCTACTACGACAACAACAACGAAATAGTAGAAGGCGGAACAGGCTATGAGACTTATGTTCTTGACGAAGAGGTCAAAGCTCGTGTAAACCGTCAGCTTCGCGCAATGAAGAATAAGAAAGTCCTTGCAGCCGCAGCAAAGAAGACTCACAAACTTCACAAAGACGGTTCAAAACTCAATGTTCTCACCCTGCCAAAAATCAAGTTCACTAAGTAATCCTTACATATTTTAATTCTGCCAAATGTCAAATACGGTTGTCAGAACAGCTGTATTTGACATTTGGCGTCTACAACGAAAAACGTATGAACGAACTTTTCACAATGAAAACAAAGCTCTTTTTCCTATTTATTGCTATTGCGATGACTGCATCCGCTCAGAAACGTAGCGATGCAGACATGAAGGCTATTGCCATCCAAAAGCTCAATGGCATACAGGTAAAGGGAAGAGTTTCTCAGACTATAGATATCAAGAGCCTTTACGAAGCGGAACAATTGAGCATCTATGGCAATGACAACGGATTTGTTGTCGTAAGTAGAGAAGCTACAGCTCCTCCAGTATTAGGCTACTCAGACAAAGCATACGATGCCGACAACATGCCTGACGGATTCAAATGGTGGTTGAGAAACACTAACCAAGGACTGTCTTCACGCAGAGCAATGCCCGAAGGCTGGACTCGTCAATTTACCCCTGTAAGTCCTTTAATGACTACAGAATGGGGACAGAGTTACCCATACAATATGCTTTGTCCGAAAATCAAAGTTGACGGAACGGATGTATTACCTAGTTCAGGTTGTGTAGCTACTGCATTAGCACAAATCCTCAAGTATTACAAATATCCGCAGCAAGGACGAGGCAAAGGAGACTATACCGCTTCTCAAACTCTTGATGAAGTCGTCAATCCTGTTACTGTAACTATTTCCGGTAAATATAATTACGGAAGCATGCTCGACAACTATAGCAAGGATGAAGGCAATATGGCCAACCAGCGTTCAGTTGCCACTCTTGTACGTGACTGCGGATATGCGTCAAGAATGTCTTATTCTCTTGAAGGCTCAGGAAGTTCTACTATATTAGCTGCAAGAGGCTCCGTCTATAATTTCGCCTACGATTCTCTCGCCTTACATAATTATCAAAGAGAATTCTTTACTGAAAACGAATGGCGACACATGATATATGACGAGTTGGAAGCACGCAATCCAATATTATACGGTGCTAATGACTATATCAACGGTGGACACGCTTTCGTTTTCGACGGACTTGATGAAGAAGGTCTTGTTCATGTGAACTGGGGCTGGAATGGATGGGCGGATGGTTTCTACGACATGTTCAACCTCAAACCAAGTATACATGACGGTCCTGACGACGATTATGAGCTCAGCCATATGATGGTTCTGGGATTCCGTCCTCATGAGACTCCAACTGATGATGAGGGGTATGAAACATTCTTCACATCAACTGAGAAATACACATACGAGGTTGATGGAGAGAACCTCATTCTGAACCTCAAGGACGCAAACAACTATGGTTTCCTCGATGTAAAAATGTTCCTGGCTCTTTGTTTCTTTAATGTAGACGACGATGGATCATTCGATGGTATTCGACTGAGTAATAGCACTGTCATGCCAAGTGGATATGGATACTATAATATTCCGCCTCTAAAAATAAACCTCAACGATTCAGAAGAAGATCTTAATTTGCAGCCAGGTACTTACGATGTGATAATTGCTGCGATACAAGATTCCGATCGCGGCCTTATCTGTCCTATTCGCTCTGCAGGCACAGGTGCACTCATTTATCAGATAACAAAGAGCGCAGACGGCACCCTGACACTTAGCGATGATGTTACAAATTTCGAGACAGGTATCAATCAAGTATTTTTCAAGGACGCCAAGAACGGTTTCGTTCCTAATATTGAAAAAGGCAAACCTGTAGGCTCTGACCTGTACGATATGACAGGACGCAAGATTTCCGAGCCTGTTTCCGGACAGATTTACATTGAGCGCTACCGCTATTCCGACGGTTCAACATACAGCATGAAGCGTATAGCGAAATAAGAATCTTTTCATCATAAGCAGAAGGTTGGCTATTAGGATTCGTTCCGATAGCCAACCTTTTATGTTATAAATGCAGTATTAACAGTTAAATTACGAAGAAAAGGGGGGGACCGTAACGTTGAGCTGAAGCTCGAAGTTACTTGCACTCGGCATAAAAAATGAACGAGTTCATTTTGTTCTGCTCTCGTTTTTACGTAACGTTGAGCTGAAGCTCGAAGTTACTTACACTCGGCATAAAAAATGAACGAGTTCATTTTGTTCTGCTCTCGTTTTTACGTAACTTTGCAGCAAATAAAAAACGATCTTATGAAAACTATTCTAAGAATTATGGCAATAACGGCAATGCTGTCAGCAACAGTAACTTCAGCTGACGCACAAAAGAATTCATTCAAATACACAGACGAGCGTTTTGCCGACTTGCAAATGCTGCGTTATGAAGTAAAAGGCTTTGAAAAGCTTTCACTCAACCAGAAGATTTTCATCTACCATCTGCAGGAGGCTGCACTGCTCGGTCGTGACATCCTCTTCGACCAGAACGGATGCTATAACCTGCGCCTTCGCGCTATCTTCGAAGCTATTTACACTGACTTCAAAGGCGACCGTGAAAGCAACGACTTCAAGGAATTTACAGTCTATCTCAAACGTATGTGGTTCTCCAACGGAATCCACCACCACTACGGTTGCGAGAAATTCGTCCCAGGTTTCTCACGTGAGTGGTTCACAGATGCTGCAACCGGCGTAATGAAAGACAACAAGACACTTGCAGCATATATTCCTCAGCTTAAGGAACTGGAAGAAGTGATTTTCAATCCAAACATCCTTCAGAAGCGTGTAAATCTTGCCGAAGGACAGGACCTCGTTGCCACATCTGCCAGCAACTACTATCAGGGAGTGACTCAGACTGAGGCTGAGGATTTCTACACTGCGCTCAAGGACAATGACGACCCACATCCTGTGATGTTCGGAATGAACAGCCGTCTGGTAAAGAAAGACGGGAAGGTTCAGGAAATCCGCTGGACAACCGAAGGTCTCTATGGTGAGGCGCTCCGACGCATAGTCGCGAAACTTGAGGATGCGCGTCCATACGCTGAAGATGCAGCTCAGCAGAACGTAATTGATTTGCTGATAAAATACTACAGGACTGGTGATCTTCACACTTTTGACGAATACAGCATTGCATGGGCTGGCAATACAGAACCGCTTATCGATTTCGTAAACGGATTCATTGAGTGCTACGGCGACCCTCTTGGACTGAAATGCTCATGGGAGAGTATCGTCAACTTCAAGGATCTGGAAGCAACACGCCGCACCGAGACACTCAGCAAGAACGCACAATGGTTTGAAGACCATAGCCCTGTTGACCCACGCTTCCGCAAGGCAAAAGTTAAAGGAATCAGTGCAAAGGTCATCACTGCCGCAATTTTGGGCGGTGACCTCTACCCTTCTTCTGCCATCGGTATCAACCTGCCAAACAGTGACTGGGTTCGTCGTGAACACGGCAGCAAGTCGGTCACAATCGGTAACTTGACAGAAGCATATAATATGGCAGCCAAAGGAAGCGGATTCAGCAAAGAATTCACTATCAATGACGAGATGCGTGAGCTGATGGACAAATACGGCGACATTACTGATGACTTGCACACAGACCTGCACGAATGTCTCGGACACGGAAGCGGACAGCTGCTCGAAGGAGTTGACCCTGATTCCCTGAAAGCCTACGGTTCAACAATAGAGGAAGCACGTGCCGACCTCTTCGGCCTCTACTATCTCGCTGATCCGAAGATGCAGGAACTCGGACTTGTGCCCGATGCAGAAGCTTATAAGGCTCAGTACTACTCATACATGCAAAACGGACTTCTCACTCAGCTTGTACGTATTCAGCCGGGCAATAACATTGAGGAAGCCCACATGCGCAACCGTTCACTCATTGCACACTGGTGCTACGAACAGGGCAAGGCTGAAAACGTAGTGGCATTCGTTCATCGTGACGGCAAGACATACGTTCAGGTAAATGATTTCGCAAAACTGCGCACACTATTCGGCCGCCTGCTTGCAGAAATCCAGCGCATCAAGAGCGAAGGCGACTATGAAGCCGCTAAAAACCTCGTTGAAACATACGGAGTAAAGGTTGATCCTGAACTACATCGTGAGATTCTCGAACGCTACAATCGTCTGAACCTCGCCCCATACAAAGGTTTCATCAATCCTGTCTATACCGCAGTCCGCGACAGAGAAGGCAAAATCACAGATGTCACTGTAAGCTACGGAGAAGGCTATGCAGAGCAAATGCTAAGATATTCAACGAACTACAAGACTCTGCCACTGGTAAATTAGAATAAAAGACCCTCCCCCGACCCCTCCCAAGGGCGGGGAAAGCCTCACCCCCTGCCCCTCTCCAAAAGAGAGGGGAGTAGTTACCTACTTTGGATATATTTAAATACTATTATCTAATTAATATAAAATTTATATATACTTTGGAATCCCTTAGCTCTGATAATCTATCTACTCCCCTCTCTCTGGGAGAGGGGCAGGGGGTGAGGCTTATCAAATCTGAGTTGCGCGCAATGATGAACGGAGTGGCTTCGGCTACTATGCGCAACTCAGGGATGACAGCAGACTACAGGGTTAATTTCGGTGTAGAACTGCCACGACTCACCACACTTGCCGACGAAATCCGCAAGGGGACCGCAGACGCCACTGAAGCAGCCTCTTTGGCACAGGCTTTATGGAAGGAATCCGTTCGTGAATGTCGTATTCTTGCCACAATGCTCTACCCTACCGACAAGTTCGATGCAGAACTCGCAGACATCTGGGCTAGCGACATTCATTCGGCTGAACTATCACAGATTGCCGCCCTCAACCTTTTCTCCCGCTTCCATGGAGCCAGCACAGTGGCATTCCAATGGATTGCCAGCAACAATGAGCAGCTACAGATAACTGGATACTACACCATTGCTCACCTGCTTCGTCAGAATCAGCTGACGCCACGTTCAGAACAGGAGTTAAACGACCAGGCATCAACAGCCGTTCTTTCCGACAATCAAGCTCTGCGAACAGCGGCACAAAGAGCATTAGCCCGATTAACCAGAGAATAATTTTTGCAATAATATTCATATTAACTGAAACTGCTACTAAATCGGTTAATTATTATTGCAGGTTGACAAAAAAAACGTACCTTTGTAGAGCAGAACGAGTTACTGCAAAAACTCTATGGCACCAAGCACGACAAAGAATGCAAATAGCGACATCCAGAAAGAGGTTAAGGACATACTTGACCTCTATATTGCGGAGCACCATATGCGCCGTACACCCGAGCGTTATGCCATACTGAGAGCCATATACAACTTTAAAGGTGTATTCACCGCAGATGAACTGTTCGAAGTAATGAACAAGGATTTCCCTGTAAGTATTGCCACCATATACAACACACTTGAAATTCTTGAAAAAATCGATCTTGTACAGCGTATAACATATTCACAGCAACTGTACTTCCAGAAATGCTACGGATTGCGCAACCGTTTCTATACCATCTGTACCAATTGCGGTGCAGTCGAGAGTGTTGAAAACATACACATGAGCAACTTGCTCGCTGCAGCGAATTTCCGGAGGTTCAATTCAAAATACCTGACAGTTTGCGTTTATGGTGTCTGCTCTAAGTGCAGAGGTATCTTAAAAAGAGCTGACAAACAAAGGCAAAAAGAATATCAGGCCAAACTGCAGGCTAAGGATAAAGCCAAACAGCAAGCTGCAGAAGAAGCGGTGAAGAAAGCTGAGGAAGAACTGAAAAATGCTGAAAAGCCAAAGAAGAAGAAGCAAACAAAACGAACAAAATAATAATAAACTCATCATTATGACAAAAGTAGACGTTCTTTTAGGTCTTCAATGGGGAGACGAAGGCAAAGGCAAAGTAGTCGATGTCCTCACCCCTCACTACGATGTAGTAGCACGATTCCAGGGCGGTCCTAATGCAGGACATACACTCGAATTTGAAGGACAAAAATATGTACTCCGTTCCATCCCTTCCGGTATTTTCCAAGGCGACAAGGTAAACATCATCGGTAATGGAGTAGTTCTTGCTCCAGACCTCTTCATGGATGAAGCCCGTGACCTTGAACGCAGCGGACACAACCTGCGTCAGCGTCTGCACATTTCCAAGAAGGCTCACCTCATCATGCCGACTCACCGTCTGCTTGATGCTGCTTACGAAGCTGCTAAAGGCAAGAACAAGGTGGGCACCACAGGAAAAGGTATTGGTCCTACCTACACCGACAAGATTTCACGCAATGGTCTTCGTGTAGGTGACATCCTCGACAATTTTGAAGAGAAATACGCAGCTCATAAAGCTCGCCACGAAGAGATGCTTCGTGCGCTCAACTATACTGAATACGACATCACAGAAGTTGAAAAGCACTGGATGGAAGGTATAGAATACCTGCGCCAGTTCCCTCTCGTCGACAGCGAGCACGAAATCAACCGCTATCTGCGTGAAGGCAAGAGCGTGCTCTGCGAAGGAGCGCAAGGCACTATGCTCGACGTTGACTTCGGTTCATACCCATTCGTTACAAGCAGCAACACCATCTGCGCTGGAGCTTGCACGGGACTTGGTGTTGGTCCAAACAAAATCGGAGAAGTCTTCGGAATCATAAAGGCATACTGCACACGTGTGGGTGCCGGTCCGTTCCCCACTGAACTTTTCGACGAGACAGGCAAGAAAATTCGCGACATAGGCCACGAATACGGTGCAGTCACTGGTCGTGAACGCCGTTGCGGATGGATTGACCTTGTAGCTCTGCGCTATGCTATCATGGTGAGCGGTGTGACTCAGTTGATTATGATGAAGAGCGACGTGCTCGACGGTTTCGCAACCATCCGTGCCTGCACAGCATACAAGCTTGCAGACGGCAGCGTGACTCGCGACTTCCCATACGACATCAGCGAAGGCATCACACCTGTTTACACCGACATCAAGGGATGGCAGCAGGACCTCACCTCCATCACAAGCGAGGATCAGTTCCCACAAGCGTTCAGCGACTACATCGCATTCCTTGAGAAGGAACTGGAAACTCCTATCACAATCGTCTCGGTAGGTCCAGACCGCGAACAGACAATACTCAGAGGATAACTAGACAATTCTAGGCCACTCTATGCAGTCCCAGGAAATCCCAGGAATATAAATCAATCATAAAAGCCCTGTAAGACTTCACCGTCTTACAGGGCTTTTTCTGTGCTCAATTGCAAAAAAAAGAAATGGGCAGACCCATTTCTCAACGGATCTGCCCTGTTTGATTCTAAAGAGAATCGGGGAGAAATATGCAATTTATCTTTAGAGCTTTGGACCTGCTGCTACAAGTGCCTTACCAGCTTCGTTTCCTTCATACTTCTTGAAGTTCTTGATGAAACGAGCTGCGAGATCCTTAGCTTTCTCTTCCCAGATTGAAGCCTCAGCGTAAGTGTCGCGAGGATCAAGGATTGCTGGGTTAACGTTTGGCAGAGCTGTAGGAACTTCGAAATCGAAGAAAGGAATCTTCTTAGTCTCAGCCTTCAGGATGCTGCCATCGAGGATAGCGTCGATGATACCACGAGTATCAGGAATTGAGATACGCTTGCCTGTTCCGTTCCAACCAGTGTTTACAAGGTATGCCTTAGCACCGCTCTTCTCCATCTTCTTAACGAGTTCTTCAGCGTACTTAGTTGGGTGAAGCTCGAGGAATGCCTGACCGAAGCAAGCAGAGAATGTTGGAGTAGGTTCTGTGATACCGCGCTCTGTACCTGCGAGTTTTGCAGTAAAGCCAGAGAGGAAGTAGTATTTAGTCTGCTCTGGAGTAAGGATAGATACTGGAGGAAGTACACCGAATGCGTCAGCAGAGAGGAAGATAACGTTCTTAGCGTCTGGACCAGCACTCTTGCCGTTTACCTTCTGTGCAATCTTGTCGATATGGTTGATTGGGTAGCTAACACGAGTGTTTTCAGTTACGCTCTTGTCAGCGAAGTCAATCTTACCGTCTTCAGCTACAGTTACGTTCTCGAGGAGAGCGTCGCGCTTGATAGCACCGTAGATGTCAGGTTCGTTCTCCTTAGAGAGGTTGATAACCTTAGCGTAGCAACCGCCTTCGAGGTTGAACACACCTTCGTCGTCCCATCCGTGCTCGTCGTCACCGATGAGGAGACGCTTAGGATCGGTAGAAAGAGTAGTCTTACCTGTTCCAGAGAGGCCGAAGAAGATAGCAGTGTTCTTACCTTCCATGTCGGTGTTAGCAGAGCAGTGCATAGAAGCGATGCCCTGGAGTGGGAGGTAGTAGTTCTGCATAGAGAACATACCCTTCTTCATTTCACCACCGTACCATGTGTTGATGATAACCTGTTCGCGTTCCTTTGTATTGAAAGCAACACAAGTCTCTGAGTTCAGACCGAGTTCCTTGTAGTTGTCAACTTTTGCCTTAGAAGCATTGAAGATGACGAAGTTTGGTTCGAACTTAGCAAGTTCCTCAGCTGTAGGCTGGATGAACATGTTCTTAACGAAGTGTGCCTGCCATGCTACTTCAACGATGAAACGTACAGAAAGACGAGTAGCTTCGTTAGCACCGCAGAATGCATCAACAACATAAAGGTTCTTGTTGCAAAGTTCCTTAACTGCGATATCCTTAACCTTTGCCCAAACAGCTTCGCTCATTGGGTGGTTGTCGTTCTTGTACTCTTCGCTTGTCCACCAAACGTTGTTGTGGCTTTCGTCGTTATCAACGATGTACTTGTCCTTAGGTGAACGACCTGTGAAGATACCTGTCATCACGTTCACAGCGCCGAGTTCAGTTTCTTTACCTACTTCAAAGCCTTCGAGTCCGGCTTTAGTTTCCTCCTTGAAGAGTTCTTCGTAAGAAGGGTTGTGAGCTATCACAGTTGAACCTGTGATTCCATACTTGGTCAAATCTAATGCTGCCATAGTTTATTTATAATATTAATGTTGAAAAAATCCTTCTTAGACGCTATGCGCCGTAATCCGATACAAAGTTACATGTTTTTTTTGGATTGGCAACGGCCATAATACATTTTTCACATTTTTTGGTAAAAAAAGTGTCACCATTTATTGTTTTCATCTTACAATTGTGACAGTTGTAAATTCCATTTTGCAAAATCTGTTACCAAAAACAAGGCATATTTTGTTCGCTCTGCAGTTTTTTTGTAAATTTGCACAGATTTTCAATATAATACACAAACATGACCCTAAACTTTCGAAAATTTTTCATCGTTTTCATACTACTTCTGGCTTTTGGGTTCACCAACAGCCACAGTGCACCGGTTGAACCAGGACAATGGTTCACACTTACCCTGACCGACGGTTCCAAAGTACGTGCAGAGCTATATGGAGACGAATGGTTTACTTTCTATCTCGACTTGAACAAGACTCCCTATATCCAGGTAGGACGCGACACCTATCAGCAAATAACAAACGAGCAGTTAACCAACTACTTAGCCGAAGTTCATGCTGAAGCAAGCAAACATAGAAGCAGAAGATTTGCTTCGCCTCTCCGGCAGGTAGGTATTCAAAAGGACACTAATCTGTTTCGTGGCACAAAAAAGGGACTGGTACTTCTTGTTCAGTTTCAGGATGTAAAATTCGATAAGACAATTTATCCCAACTATAATGTAGACAATGTTAATGCTTTATTTCAACGTATAATCAACGAGAGAGGTTTTCACGCAGATTTATTCCCAGGTAGCGTAAAGGATTACTTCCTTGATCAAAGCCGAGGCGTATTCACCCTTGACTTCGACGTGGTCGGACCGTTGACGTTGAGTCAGAACCGTGCTTTCTACGGTGGAAATCGTTACATAAAAAACGGAGATGATTACACCCTTAACAACAAAGATGCCCGTCGCGCTACTTTTGCCTACGAATCAATTTTGGCAGCAGAGGCAGCAGGGGTAGATTTCTCCCAATACGACTGGGACGACGACGGAGAAGTTGAACAAGTATTCATTCTCTATGCCGGACAGGGACAAGCCGATGGAGGCAGCGATGAATGTATCTGGCCACACATGGAGGACGACCTTTATAATCGGCTGGTATCAGAGAACAATCTTGCCGCTAGCGGCAACTACTATTATTACGATGGCATCGAATACAAGCTATTCGAAGCAGTTGACTACAGCGCATATACAGATAAAAATGGTATTTCTCTTGACGGTAAATACGTCAAGGTCTATGCATGTTCACAAGAATTAGCCTCCAGAAGACAATACAATGCACAACTTAATCAGGACGAGGTAATCGGCACCCAAATATGTGGCATTGGTACTTTCTGCCATGAATTCAGTCACTGTTTAGGTCTTCCCGACACTTACGACACATCCAGTAAAGGACACTATGGAATGAAGCATTGGGATCTCATGGATTCCGGAAACTACAACGGGAGTAATAATGGCGCAAAAGGATATCGTCCGGCTGGCTACACAGCTTATGAACGCTGGTTCGCCGGATGGCTGACACCTACTGTGCTGGACTCACCTCAGCACATCGTAAATATGAAGCCCCTTGGCGGCACCCCTGACGAAATAAACAATTGTGGTGATGCATATATCATATATGCACGTGGAAATGACATCAAAGGGGAATACTACATTTTGGAGAATCGTCAGAAAGCAAACTGGGACAAATCCCTGCCTTGGCATGGTTTACTTATCTACCATGTCGATTACAACGCAACTGCCTGGGAAAAAAACAACATAAACAACTCCGACCATGAACGTATTCGTGTGTTCCAGGCAGAAGGCAACACTGCTGGTTATCTTGAGATGGATGCTTACCCATACAATCCCGACAACTTAGTCGGTTACGTTCGAGATGAATTCGGCACAACAGCCTCGGAAATTGTGACCACTATTAACACTCAATACAGCGACAAAGGAGTTGCACTTAACGCCACCTACAACGACGCTCTGACCGCCTCCAGCACTCCTGCTGCTATATATTACAACGGAGACAATACCGCTGAGGCATTTAATGGCAATGAAATTACAGAGATAAGACCTTTCTCCGACGAAGACCACTCCGTCAGTTTCATGTTCCGCAAACCGGCAGCAACCACAGCAGCTCACTCTCTCGCACTTGACGAGAACGTTACTGAGTCACAGTCTTACGGCAAGGAAACAGACTCTAATCTCTACACGAGCGTTACTCTCAACCGCACTTTCACGAAATTCGACACATGGAGCACCATGTGGCTGCCCTTCTCGCTGAGTTACGAGGAGTTAAAGAATGCTTTTGGCGAAAATGTTGAGATTGCATTCTTCAATGGAGTGAATATAGATGGTGAAGGCCATCATATTGTGGATTTCACCTCACGCACCAACGGCACTCAGGCTTTCGTGCCTTTCCTTATAAAGATAAGCAGCGCAGACCATACTTCTAATCCAAGCTGTGCTGGTCCTTATACATTTAATTATGTGTCGGTCGGCAGCAGCGACAACACTCCGCAAAGCGTAAAGACTGGCGGCACGTTTGTAGGTACAACCATTAAAGGCGACATTCCTACAGGAGCATGGTTTATCAGCGACAACACCTTCTATAAGTCTGTAGGCAAATCCACCTCACGTGCATACCGAGCTTATTTCACGTTTACAGATGAAATAGACACAAGCGTAAATGTAAATGTGAAGCAGGTCAACACCCTCTATGACGACGTCTTTGAACAGGGATCATCGAAATTGGACGGAGAATATAGGGAACTTCATAATGCCACCACACGCATCGACGGCATAGAGGTGTCGCTCGATGGCCAGACTGTTCCTGCAAGCGCAACCATCTACACGCTTTCCGGCCAGCGCATAGCTTCGGGAGACAATGCCCTCCACAGCCTGCCATGCGGCATATACATCGTTAACGGACACAAATACATCAAGAAATAACTTACCGACATGACAAAGAACTATTATATTAAGCCCTCAATGCAGGCAGTTACGATTCTCGCAGAGAAACCCATTGCAGGATCACACGACGTTCTGCAAAGCGATGGTTCTGCAGGAGTTACCTTAAACTACGGCGGAAATGACGACTACGGTAGAGAATGTGACACCAAGAGCCGCAATGATGACTATGACTGGTAAATAACTCACTAAAACAATATAAACAACATGAATCAATTAGAAAAGATTTTTGCCGAGAAACTACTGAAAATCAAGGCTATCAAGTTGCAACCCAACGACCCATTCACTTGGGCAAGCGGATGGAAGTCGCCATTCTACTGCGACAACCGCAAGACACTCTCCTTCCCTGACCTGCGTACATTCGTCAAGATTGAGCTTAGCCGACTGGTTGCCGAGGAGTTCAGCGATGCCGACGCAGTAGCAGGTGTAGCAACAGGAGCCATCGCACAGGGAGCACTCGTTGCCGACACACTTGGCAAACCATTCGTGTATGTACGTTCAAAACCAAAGGATCACGGACTCGCCAACCTCATTGAGGGTGATTTGCAGCCAGGCATGAAGGTGGTGGTCGTAGAAGACCTTATCTCTACAGGCGGAAGCAGCCTCAAGGCCGTTGAAGCCATTCGCAACGCAGGTTGCGAGGTAGTAGGAATGGTAGCTTCATACACCTACGGATTCAGTGTTGCAGAAGAAGCTTTCCGTCAGGCAAATGTCCGCCTCGTCACTCTCACCAACTACGAGGCTGTACTCGATGTTGCACTCGCTACTGGCTACATCACCGAAGATCAGATTCCAACCCTCAACGCATGGCGTAAAGACCCAGCAAATTGGAGGAAATAATATGGCAAAATACGAAAGTGGAATAAAGCAAGTTCCGTATTCACAGGAAATTGTATATGCTAAGTTGTCTGACTTGACAAATTTGGCTGCACTCAAGGACAAGATGAACAATCCCGATGCTGCGGCAATGGCAGGACAGCAGGTTAGCGAAGAGCAGATGTCACAGGCTCGTGAAATGCTTGAGAAGATGGAGGCAACCACCGACACTCTGAGCGTTCAGCTGCCTATGGTCGGCAACCTCGTCATCCGCATCATCGAGCGTGAAGAACCCAAACTGGTGAAGTTCGCATCAGAGGAATCACCTATTCCCATCACTCTGTGGATTCAGCTCCTTCCTACAAGTGCTGACTCCTGCAAGATGCGTGTAACTCTTGAAGCAGAACTCAACTTCATGTTCAAGGCAATGATTGGCGGCAAACTCAAGGACGGTGTAGATAAATTCGCCGACATGCTTGCAAGCATACCCTATGGGAAGTGAAGAATAACCATCCGGATGGCTTATAATTTATAATTTAAAATTACCCACCCCTTGATATCATAGTTCTCCCCCTTGGGGGAGTTGAGAGGGTCTTTCAATATGAAAAACGATAATATCTGGACGAAAAACGTGCATATGACCGATGAGATAGAGAAATTCACCATCGGTCGTGACCGTGAAATGGATCTCTATCTGGCTAAGTACGATGTGCTTGGCAGTATGGCACATATCACCATGCTTGAAAGCATTGGTCTGCTCACAGCTGACGAGCTGCAGCAGTTGCTTCGTGAACTGCGCACCATCTACCAGCAGGCAGAACGTGGTGAATTCGTTATCGAGGAAGGTGTTGAAGACGTCCATTCACAAGTGGAGCTTCTCCTCACCCGCCGTCTCGGTGACATAGGCAAGAAGATACACAGCGGTCGCAGCCGCAACGACCAAGTACTGGTAGACCTCAAACTGTTCACACGTGACCAGTTGCGTGAGATTGCCCAGCTCACACATCAGCTCTTCGATGCGCTCATCAGTCAAAGCGAGCGCTATAAGAACGTGCTGATGCCTGGCTACACACACCTGCAAATCGCCATGCCTTCAAGCTTCGGACTGTGGTTCGGTGCCTACGCAGAGAGTTTGGTTGACGACATGCAGTTCCTTCAGGCAGCATGGCGCATCACCAACCGCAATCCACTTGGTTCGGCAGCAGGTTACGGCAGCAGTTTTCCGCTCAACCGCCAGATGACCACCGACCTCCTCGGTTTCGATAGCATGGACTACAATGTGGTTTATGCACAGATGGGACGCGGCAAGACAGAACGCAACGTGGCATTCGCCATGGCTACCATTGCCGGCACAGTGGCTAAGCTCGCCTTCGACGCATGTATGTTTTCCAATCAGAACTTCGGTTTCGTAAAACTGCCAGACGACTGCACCACCGGTTCCAGCATCATGCCTCACAAGAAGAACCCTGATGTATTCGAACTTACCCGTGCAAAGTGCAATAAGCTGCAGGCACTGCCTACAACCATAACTCTCATCATGAACAATCTGCCAAGCGGTTATTTCCGTGACCTGCAGATTATCAAGGAAGCCTTCCTTCCCGCTTTCGACGAGATGAAGGACTGTCTGCGCATGGCTACATACATCATCGAGAAGATTCGTATCAACGAGCATATCCTCGACAACCCTCTCTACGACCCTATTTTCTCTGTTGAGGAAGTCAACCGTCTCGCTGCAGAAGGCATACCTTTCCGCGATGCCTACAAGAAAGTCGGTCTCGACATCGAAGCAGGCAACTTCACTCCCAACAAGGACATCCACCACACTCACGAAGGCAGCATAGGCAACCTCTGCAACGATCGCATCACATCCCTCATGGATGCCACTATGCAAGGCTTCAACTTTGAGAAAATGGACAAAGCGATAAGTGGGTTGATATGACATACAAATATTGCGGACATAGCGGAGTGCAACTCCCCCTGTTGTCATTAGGGCTGTGGCACAATTTCGGTTCTGTTGACGACTACGGCACCGCACGCGCCATGCTTCTCCGTGCCTTTGAGGCAGGCATCTGCCACTTCGACCTCGCCAATAACTACGGGCCAGAGCCAGGCAGTGCAGAAATCACTTTCGGGCGGGTGCTGCGTGAAGATCTCAGCAGTCATCGCGACGAGATGTTCATTTCCTCCAAGGCTGGTCATGACATGTGGCCTGGAGTCTATGGCACAGGTTCATCCCGCAAGAATATCATAGCTTCCTGCGATCAGAGTCTGAAACGCTGCGGACTGGACTACTTCGACATCTTCTACAGTCACCGCTACGACGGAGTCACACCCGTAGAGGAGACCATGCAGGCACTTATCGACCTCGTCCGTCAAGGCAAGGCTCTCTATGTCGGCATTTCCAAATACCCACCCGAAAAACAGGCACTCGCCTATCAGATTCTTCGTGACGCCCACGTGCCCTGCCTGCTCAGCCAGTACCGCCACTCTATGTTCGACCGCAAGGCACAACGCAACAACTTCCAGTTGGCAGCCGACAACGGAAGCGGCATCATTTGCTTCTCACCCTTGGCACAGGGACTACTCACAGGCAAATATAACAACGGCATTCCTGCCGGCAGCCGTGCTGCACGCGCAAGCG
>Ga0256405_10003583_pt1 | contig 31691 bp, 27 predicted proteins | sample RumenRJG_02DNA_FD_189096 | JGI IMG/M metagenome (GOLD analysis project Ga0256405, IMG submission 189096) | Bovine rumen microbial communities from Lethbridge, Alberta, Canada - RJG_02 | ecosystem: Host-associated > Mammals > Digestive system > Stomach > Rumen | place: Canada: Alberta...
CATTGAATGTTGGACCAGCAACGTCTGCCCACACAGACAACGCAGTTAACGCTAGCGTTATCATCTCTGCAATTCCCCAAATAGCAACTACGTCTATTGTTGTAACGACAGGCTTCTCTGCTGTAGAACCAAATGCTAAACCAATAGCAAGACAACTAAATGATACAGATAAGAAACCTACAATTGCATATAAGAAGAACTTTGTTGCAACTTGAGTTGTGAAATTAACTGGGATTATTTTTGTCATGTAGAATTCACTGCCTTCTCTTGAAATTGTTGTGGCAGCAAATGAAACTATCATGGTACTGAATATAATGATTACCAATAAGGATAATCCTGGAACTATTCTGTTACCAACACTGCTTGAACCGAAGGTAACTGCAATGTTATTGCAGTAATAAACCATAATTGGTGCTGCAATAGCCATTGCAAGATATTGGAATGAATAGTTGAAGGATCTATATATCATTAAGAATTCACGTTTTAATAAAGCATTGAATTGAGAATGAACTCTCATCTTTGTCTTAAACTTATATGCTTCTTTTGTTCCTTCAATACCATTTAAGATTGTTCTATAGTAAAGTTTTACAGTTACAAAGAATCCTGATACTACAAGTGCAATTGTAATCAATGCAACATAAAGGAAGGATAAACCAATTTCTTTCTTTGAAAGATTTGCAAGAATGGTACCAGATAACATATTTGCATACCACTTAAATGGATATGCAACTGATCCGAACCATCTATAGTTTTCTATCATCTTTGCTGAGAATAAAGATACAGATTCTTTTTGTAAGTATTTCATAACAAGTTGAACTATTTCCATGTATGCAATGAATGCACCACAAAGTACAACTGTTAATAAAATTAACATTACAAGATATTTGCTCTTTAATTTGTTTGTTATCATCATAACTGGAACAGCTAAGATGTTTGCTAAAGAATATGGGACTAAACTAATAAGTAATACGTCTACAATTGCTTCAACAAAATATCCTTTAGAAACATTGTCTCCAAGTACAACACCGAAAGATACATAGAATGGTAAAATAACCAAAATACATACAACTACGTTATGTATAAAGCAGTATATGGATTTGGATAAAAGTATCTCTGCCGATGTTACTGGGAATTGCAATAGCAATTCATTATCTCCAGTTAGGTACAAGTTTTTAATTACCGTAACAATAGAAACTATCGTTGCAATAATCATGGTTGCACATGTAACCATAACAAGCCATTCATATCCTAGACCACTTCTCTTAACGAAAATGTCTGTCATTTCGTAAACAAAGAAAAGGAAGAAACCGTATAGAACAATTGTGAAGGTCCAGTTTGCAATCTTTCCAATTAACTCTTTCTTAGAAATATCCTTCCTGGTTCCGAAACGACTTCTTATATCTAGTCTTATTAAGGCTTTTAAACTAGATGCAGTAATTTGTTTCATTATTCTTCTCCTTGCTCTTTCTTTTCTTCAACTACGTCTGCACTTTCTTCAGACATGTTATTAACATAAGATAATTCTTGAGATGAATAGTCCTTAAATACTCTTTCATCATATGTTCCTGTAATCTTGAAGAAACGCTCTTCAAGGTTCTTCTTGTTTTCTTCGTTGTCCTTTAAGTCAAAGAAGTCTACAAGTTCACCTCTGTTTACAACAGCACATCTGTCACAAAGTCTCTTAACTAAGTCTAAGTTATGACTTGAGAAGAAAACTGTGTTTCCTTTTGCAACGTGTTGTTTCATTAATGAAATAATTTCAGCAATAGCTTGTGGATCCAAACCAATCATTGGTTCGTCTAATACCCAAAGCTTTGGTTCATGTATTAATGTTGCAATAATACAAATCTTTTGCTTCATACCATGTGAGTATGATTTAATTTGTTTGTCTTGTGCTTCTTGAAGTTTGAAAAGATCTATATAATAATTGTAAATTTCAACTCTCTTTTCTTTAGAAACTCTGTAAATATCTGCAACATAATTTACATATTCTCTACCTGTTAATTTTTCATAAACTGAATGGTTATCTGGAACATATCCCATCTCTAATTTTGCACCGATAGGATCTTTTACAATGTCATGTCCACAAATTTCAATTGTTCCACTATCAAATGGAATGATACCAGTTAAACACTTAATGGTTGTGGATTTACCTGCACCGTTTTGTCCAAGGAATCCAAAAATCTCGCCTGGTTTGAGTTCAAATGAAATATCATGAACAGAATATCTGTCACTCTTTGGATATTTCTTTGTTAAATTGCTAACTTTTAACATATCTTTATCTCCTTTATTCTAAGAAAAAAGGGCAAAGTAACCCATACTTATACGGTCACTTTTCCCCAAATTATTCTCTGCTAATATATATACACTTTACGTATTTCATAACTCATGATGCTCTTTGTTTTATAAACAAAAAGTACTGTTAAATTATACCATATATAATATTAGTGTCAAACAAAATCCCATATATTGTGGTATATAAAGAGACAAACCACAAGAAAATTCTACTTGAAAAGTCCTTATTTTTACATAAAATCAGTATTCTAACCATATAAACAAGAAAAATAAACAAATTTAAAAAAGTGTACAATAGTAAAAAAATACTCTTTTTTTTGGATTTTAATTTTGTCTAAATTGGTTGACTTTCAAAAAAGTCAATTCTAAAATACGTTTTGAGGTAAATTATGGAAATATTTGAATTATTACTCCCACTTGCATTAGTTATTGCTATAGCCAAGGTACTTGGTTTAGCAATGAGAAGGCTTGGACTACCTGAAGTTGTTGGTATGTTAATTGCTGGCATCTTACTTGGATTAATTCAACTAATTCCTGGACAAGAGATATTCGTAGAAGGCGGTACGTTGAGGGGCATATCTTTTATCGCAGAAATTGGCGTTATTCTTATTATGTTCACTGCTGGTCTTGAAACAGATCTAAATTTATTCAAGAAAGTAGGTGCTCCTTCAATAGTTATTACACTTTTAGGTGTAATATTCCCACTTGTATTAGGCTTTGTAGTTGCATGTGCATTTAACCCAGAAGGTGGTTTTGCACAATTGGGCAATCATGAAGTATTATTATCTAACATCTTCTATGGCTGTATTCTTTGTGCTACATCTGTATCTTTAACAGTTGCAACACTAAAAGAAATGGGTAGGCTGCAAAGTAAAGTTGGTGCAACAGTTTTAGCTGCAGCAATATTAGATGACATAATTGCAGTTGTTATTATTTCAGTAGTTGTATCAATAAAAGAGACAGGCGCAGCAGACGCAGTAGATATTGTTGTAACAATAGCAAAAATCATTGGATTCTTTGTAGCTGCATTACTACTTGGTGTTTTATCGTTAAGATTCTTAATGATATTGTCTCAAAGAAGACCTCGTGCACATAGACTTCCTATATTTGCAATTGCACTTTGTTTCTTCTATTCATATGCAGCACAAAAATGGTTTGGAGTTGCAGATATAACTGGTGCATATGTTGCTGGATTAGTTTTATCCACTGCAGCTGCAAGAAATTATATAGATAGTAAAATTGAAATTTCCACCTACCTATTCTTTGAACCTGTATTCTTTGCGAATATTGGTATTGGCATGATAGGAAAACTAGCAGGTGCAAGTTCATCATTTAACACAATCTGGATAGGATTTGGTGTTCTTTACATAGTAGTTGCTCTTTTGAGCAAAGTTGTTGGATGTGGAATTGGTGCACTAGCATTTAGATACAATTTCAAAGATAGTTTACGTACAGGTGTTGGCATGATGGCAAGAGCTGAAGTTGCTCTAGTTTGTGCAAACATTGGTATTGAGGAAGGCTTAATAAGTGTAAACATTATGCCATTTGTAATTATTCTAATTATTGTTTCCTCAATGTTAGTTCCTGCTTTGCTTAAATTATTATACAGACACGAGGCCCCAATTAAGGATCCACAAGATATTATTCCAGATGACTTTAGCACTGGATTAAACAACTCAGACTTATTCTTAGAAAACTAATATGGCAAGAAATTTTTCAGATAGACTAGGCACAATGCCAATCACTAAGCTCATTTTCAAAATGAGTGGTCCTGCCATATTCTCAATGCTTATTCAAGCATTGTATAACATAGTAGATAGTATATTTATTGGTGCATATGATGCAACAAATGGTGTTATCGCTTTGTCATATGCAATGCCAATGCAATTATTAGTATTAGCATTTGCTCTTGGATTTGGCGTAGGTACTGCTTCTGTTATTTCAAGAAAATTAGGCGAAGGAAATAAAGTAGATGCATCTCTTGCTGCACAAACTGGTACATTAATAGCTTTATTCATGGGTTTGGTATTCTTAGTAGTTGGATACTTTGTATCCCATGCTTTCATAGATATGTACACATCCTCTGCCGCAGCATCTGTTCATGATGAAACTAACTGGGATTTAGTTGCACAATATGGTGGAGATTATTTAACAATTTGCACATGTTGTTCTATGGGATTCTTTGTTGAGATTATGCTTAATAGAATAATCCAAGCGACAGGCAATATGACCTTCCCTATGATATCTCAATTGGTTGGTGCTTTAACAAACATTATTTTAGACCCAATCATGATTCTTCCATTTGGTGCAAATTTGGGCGCAAAAGGTGCTGCAATTGCAACAGTTGTTGGACAATGGTGTGCTATGTTGGTTCCAGTCCTTGCAATCTCTATTAAAAAATGGGAGATTCCAATTTTTGTTAACAAAAATTTCAGATTAAAGTGGCGAATCCTAAAACAGATATTTGTAGTTGGTCTTCCATCTATAGTATTAAATGCTATTGGATCTGTAATGTATATGACGGCCAACTTCATAATGAACAGTTTTGCAAATGCAGTATGGTCTTTCGGAATTTACTTCAAACTTCAATCCTTCGTATTTATGCCAGTATTTGGTATGAACCAAGGTGTAATGCCAATATTAGGATACAATTATGGTGCAAACAAACGTAGAAGATTTGATGAGACTTTCTTAAAAGCCATTTTATTATCTATGGGTTATATGACATTTGGGTTAATAATATTCCATACAATGCCAGAATACTTAGTACAACTATTCTCTCCAGATACTCCAGAAAAAGCTGCCGCAGGTGTTGAGGCTCTCAGACTTTGCTCAATTCCATTTATATCTGCTGCTATATCAGTTATCCTAATTGCAATGTTCAATGCTGTAGGACAAGGCACAAAGGCCATGATGATATCTTTAATGAGACAGTTGTTCTTATTACTTCCTCTTGGATATATACTATCCAAATTCACAAATTTAGGAGTAACAGGATTCTGGCTCGCATTCATAATCGCAGAAATTGCAACCATGTTGACATTCACACCAATTGCATTTGTAACTATAGATAAATTATTTATGAAACGACAAATAGCATATGAAACAGCAACCATTTTCTCGGATGCTGAATGGCTTGATAATTATTACGATACTCAAAAGTTAATAAGCAAAGAAAAGAAACCAGAAATTAACTGGGATGAGTTTGTTTAATTAAAAGTTATTATACTTATAATAATCTTGTTTAGCATTTATTATTGCCATTACCCTTATTTCATCTTCTTTTATTAGATAGAAAATCAAATAACTATCAAAAATCAAATAACGATATCCAAGACCTCTTAATGAACGATTATTAGGATAAAAACCAGAAAGTGGATATTTTTCTAGCCTTTCTTTAATAAACTCTCTCATTTTATTGAGATAGTTAATTGAAAAATCTAAATTCTTCGTACTTAAATAAATATACTGAGCAATGTTATTTAAATCATCTTCTGATGATACTGAAAAAGTTATTCTATTTTCCATAATTCTTTTTTAAATTATCAATAACATGATCAAATGCATCATCTAACGCAACTATTCTGCCTAGTTTATAATCATCCTCTGCTTGCGCTAATTTATCAAAAATAGCATGCTCAGATCTTAATGTAGACATTTCTAACATTGTTCGATTGTATAATTCTTGAGACATACAAACCATTGCTTCTTTTCCATTCACAGTAATTGCAACTGGATGATCAGTGCATAATTCTAGTATCTCAGAAAAATTGTTTCTTAAGTCCTTGGATGGACGAATAGACATTATTTCCATAATTCACCTCGTATCCATATTATATCATAATTTAGATATTTTGCAAGTATTTTTATAAAATAAAAAAGGAGAGCTGTTAACTCTCCTCTTTTTTCAGTTATTAACTATTATTTTGCTATCAATGAATGTCCTGTCATCTCTTTTGGTTGAGGAATGTTCATCATCTCTAATAATGTTGGAGATAAATCACAAAGCTTTCCACCAGACATTAACTTCTTGCCTTTTGGCATACCAACCATAATGAGCGGAACAGGATTTGTTGTATGAGCTGTAAATGGCTTACCATCTGCATCTCTCATCTTGTCTGCATTACCATGGTCTGCAGTAATTAAACAATTACCACCTTGTGCAAGTATTGCATCAACAACTTTTCCTACACATTCATCAACTGTCTTAACTGCTTTTTTTGCTGCATCAAACACACCAGTGTGTCCAACCATATCACAGTTAGCAAAATTTAAGATCATTAAGTCATATTGCTTAGAATTAATAACCTCAACTGCTTTAGCAGTTACTTCGTATGCACTCATTTCAGGTTGTAAATCGTATGTAGCAACTTTTGGGGATGGAATTAAGAATCTATCCTCATTCTTGTTAGGAGTCTCTACACCGCCGTTAAAGAAGAATGTAACGTGTGCATATTTTTCTGTCTCAGCAATTCTAAATTGCTTTAATCCTAAAGATGCAATGTATTCACCTAATGTGTTAACTAAATTTCTTGGCTTGAATGCAATTTGTACATGCTTGAATGAATCATCATAACGTGTAAAACATACATAGTCTAAGTTGAGATATCCTGTTCTTCTTTCAAATGAATTGAAGTCTGGTTCTGTTAAGGCACGTGTCAACTCTCTGGCTCTATCTGGACGGAAGTTATAGAATATAACACTATCTCCTTCTTGAATTGTTGCAATAGGCTTTCCATCTTTTCCAATAAGAACAGTTGGCTCTACGAATTCATCCGTGATTCCGTTTGCATAACTTTCCTCTACTGCTTCAGCAGCGTTAACAACTTTGAGTCCTTCGCCTTCTGTAAGCATTCTGTAAGCCTTTTCAACTCTTTCCCAACGGTTATCTCTATCCATTGCATAATATCTTCCTACAACGGAAGCTATTTGGCCACAGCCTTCAACATTTAACCATTTTTGTAGTTCATCTAAAATGTCTGCTGCAGACTTTGGAGGTAAATCTCTTCCATCTAAGAAACAATGGATATAAACATCATACATATCATTTCTTTTTGCCATTTCAACTAGGGCATGTAAATGATCTATATAACTGTGTACGCCTCCTGGGCCTAAAAGGCCCATTAAGTGTAATTTCTTCTTTTCTCCATATGCATGTTGTATTGCTTCAAGTAATACATCATTTTCAAAGAACTCGCCTGTTTCAATTTGTCTTGAAATCTCGGTTAAGTCTTGGTATACAACCCTACCTGCACCAATGTTTAAATGTCCAACCTCAGAATTTCCCATTTGGCCATCTGGAAGACCTACATCTAAACCACTAGCACCAATTTGTGTGTTAGGATATTGTATCTTCAACTTATCTAAAGTTGGAGTTCCTTGTGTGGTAATTGCATTGTCTGGACCTGGCTTATCATAGCCAAATCCATCCATAATAATTAAACCAGTTATGTGTTTGTCCATATTAATATAAAACCACCTTTGAGAAGTCTTCTGCTTTAAGAGAAGCACCACCAATTAATCCACCATCAATGTCTGGTTGAGCCATTAATCCTGCAACATTCTTTGGATTCATGCTGCCTCCGTATTGAATACGCATACGGTTTGCAAACTTTCTTCCGTAAATTCTTGCAACCATTGAACGGATGTCTTTGATTGTTTCTTGTGCTTGTTCATCTGTTGCTGTAACACCTGTACCAATTGCCCAAACTGGTTCGTATGCAATAACAACATTCTTTGCTGCTTCTGCATCAATATTTGCAAATGCACCATTGATTTGTTTTCTGATAACACCCTTTGTTCTGTTCTTTTGACGTTGATCTAATGTTTCACCAACACAAACAATTGGTTTTAATCCAGCATTTAATGCTGCAATAGTACGTTGATTTACTGTTGCATCTGTCTCGCCAAAGTATTGACGTCTTTCAGAGTGTCCAATAATTACATATTCAACACCGAGTTCACAAAGCATCTTTGCAGAAATTTCGCCTGTGAAAGCACCTTTTTCTGCCCAGTGTACGTTTTCTGCACCCACTTTAATGTTTGTACCTTTTGTCATTTCAACTGCTGTTGCAAGGTCTGTATATGGTGTGCAAATAACTACATCACATTTTGCATCCTTAACAAGTGGAATTAAGCCTGTGATTAAAGCTTTTGTTTCTTCGATTGTGTTGTTCATTTTCCAGTTTCCTGCGATAATAGGTTTTCTTAACATAGTTTTATCTCCTTATATTAGTACGCCACTTCCAATTGGAAGTGACGATACAATTATTTTATTTTTAGTCTGCGTCGTTTAAGCAATCAATACCTGGTAATACTTTGCCCTCTAAGAATTCAAGAGATGCACCGCCACCAGTTGAAATGTGGGACATCTTGTCTGCAAATCCCATTTGGATGCCTGCAGCTGCTGAATCTCCACCACCGATAATTGATGTTGCTTCTTTGTTGTTTGCAAGTGCTGTTGCAATTGCTTTTGTTCCCTTTGCAAAGTTTTCGAATTCGAATACACCCATTGGTCCGTTCCAAACAACTGTCTTTGCTTTAGCAATTTCTGCTGAGAATATCTCGATTGTCTTTGGTCCGATATCTAAACCTTCCCAACCATCTGGAATGTCTCCTTCAACAATCTTGCTGTTTGCATCATTTGCAAAGTTATCTGCAATAACATTGTCTACTGGCAATAATAACTTGACACCTTTTTCTTTTGCTTCTTCAAGTAATCCTTTAGCAAGTTCAATCTTGTCTTCTTCTAATAATGAATTACCAACTTTGAATCCTAAAGCAACTCTGAATGTGTAAGCCATTCCACCACCAATGATAAGTGAGTCACATTTGTTTAATAAACTCTTGATAACATTGATTTTATCACTAACCTTTGCGCCACCTAAAATTGCTACAAATGGACGTACTGGGTTATTAACTGCTTCATCTAAGAACTTGATTTCTTTTTCAATTAAGAAACCAGATACTGCAACTGGTGCATATCCATATAATGCAATACCAGCTGTTGTTGCGTGTGCTCTATGTGCTGTTCCGAATGCATCATTTACATATACATCACAGAAATCTGCAAGTTTCTTGCAGAGAGCTTCATCATTCTTTTCTTCGCCTTTTTCAAAACGAGTGTTTTCAAGAACTACGATATCTCCATCTTTTAGTGCTGCAACTTTAGCATGTGCATCATCACCAACTAAGTCACTTGCGAATGTAACTTTCTTGTCTGGTAATAATTCTGCTAATCTTTCTGCTACTGGACGAAGTGTGAACTTAACTGGGTCATTCTTTAAAGCTTTTGCAAGATATTGTTCTGTTGCTGCTGCTCTTTCTTCTTCTGGGAGTGCTTCAACTGCTTTCTTTTCTTTCTTTGAAAGACCAAATCCTGGTGTGAAAATATTGTGTGGTTTACCAAGGTGTGAACAAAGAATTAACTTTGCACCATGATCTGATAAGTATTTAATGGTTGGAAGTGCACCTTGAATACGATTTTCATCTGTGATTTTGCCATCTATCATTGGGACGTTAAAATCAACACGACACAAAACTTTCTTACCTTTTACATCAATGTCACGAATTGTTTTTTTGCTCATATTTATCGCTCCTTAAATATTAAATTATCAACATTAAAACGATTTCTTTTAGAAATCAACTGGCAATATTATATCAAAAAGCGTGTGTATAAGTAAATATGAAAACGAGATATATCTCAAAATTCAAGACAAAATTAGTCTTGAGCCCAAAATTCTTGTGTTTTGTCTAAAATTTCGTCAAAACGTAAAATGTACTCTTTTGGTTCCTTAAAATTGAACTTACGAACAATCAAATCCTTGTTCTTTATAACTTTTGTAACAGCACCAGCACCACAAGCAATAATTGTTGTATCCTCTTCCATGATATCCACATTGTATAAGTTTTCCTTTCCTGGCTTGGAATATCCTACATTTTCTAAAGATCCTGCTGTGTACTTTTGTCTGTACATGTAATATGGATTATATCCATTCTCTTTTAACTTGTTGTATGCATAAGATACCATCTCAAATACTTCATCATTACGTAAGTTGTTATCGTATCCTTGAACTTTTAGTTCACTTCCTGCTTTTAAGTATAAAGTATGTACTGTAATATTAGCTGGTTGAAGCTTGATTGCCTTGTTAATATTGTTCTGGAAATCCTTTACAGATTCACCTGGTAAACAAGCAATTAAATCCATGTTTACATCAAACTTGTCTTTAACAAGATTGTATGCATCAAGTGTATCTTTGTTTGTATGCTTTCTTCCAATTGCTTTAAGAGTTCTATTTAAGAAAGTTTGTGGATTAATTGAAACTCTTGTTACACCATATTTGAGTAATAACTCAACTACTTCTTCATTAATAGTATCTGGTCTTCCAGCTTCTACTGTAAATTCCTTTGCTTTGAAATTTAAAGATTTTAAGATTTTCTCTAATAATTCAAGTGGTAAAGATGTTGGTGTACCGCCTCCAATGTATACTGCTCTAACCTTTAATTTATTCTCACGAATATACCTTTTCATGAGCCTAATTTCTTTTAATAATTTGTTTGTATATTCAACCAAATATTGCTTCTGTTTGTTAATAGGAATTGAGACAAAAGAACAGTATGCACATCTGCTTGGACAGAACGGAATATGCACATAAAAATCTATGTGTTCTTTCTTTCTCAAAAGCATTGTTTCCTGTGTTCTAACCGTGTCTTTTATGATATTTAACTTCTCGTATGAAACGTTAAAATCATTCATAAAAACTTCATCTGCCTTATCTCCAAATTCCCTATATAACTTAGTTGGTCTAATACCAGTTAAGCACCCATATGGAAGGTTAACTTCAGTTATAAATGAGAGCGCTTTATATAGGGCCATTTTAAGGTATCTTTTTTCTAACCTTTTAAACTCTAATTCACTCTTGCAATCTATTGGATAAATGTAATGTTTTAAAAACTTTCCGTATACATCTGCAGAGATCTTAACCTCTTCAATTCCATTTAAATACTCATAATCCATAGTTATATCCACATCTCTATCTGTGAATTGCTCAAACATTCTAACTAATTCTAGAATATCGTTCTCGTATTTAACTGGATTGAGTGTTAATTTAATCATAGATTACCAAAGTATAGGATTACTTGCCTTTTCTAGTTCTAGTGTTGTTTCTGGTCCGTGTCCGCAGTAAATCTTGTAATTTCCATCTAATTTAAAGATTTTATTAACAATGGAATCATAAATCTCGTCTTGATCCCCATCGTAGAAGTCTGTTCTGCCGTAGGAAGCACAGAAAATAGTATCCCCAGCAAAGATGCAATCGTTAATCACAAAGCACACACTGCCCTTGCTATGGCCTGGAGTATGTATTACTAATACATCCAATCCATCTATTTGTAAGTGCTCGCCACCCTCAAGTATTACATCTACATCAAAAGATGGGACTATTACATTTAAAAATACGCCCATATTCTTATATGAGCCCACTTTGTCTAAATCTGCTTTATGTAAATAGATTTTTGCACCTTTTTCTTGGAAATACTTTGCAAGACCAATATGGTCTGCATGTGCATGTGTTAAAAGAACAGCATCTATAGAGTCTACACCACTCTCTTTAATCAAGTAATTTACTCTATCTTCATCTCCGCCTGGATCTATTAAAAAACCCCTGTTGCCGTTGGCAACAAGGTATGTGTTAGTTTCTAATGGGGTTGTAATACATGAATAAACTCTCATCTTGAAACAGAAATAACTCCCTTTATACCATTAATCTTGTTCATTACTGAATCAATGTCATCTAAGCTGTGAATTGAAACAGTTATTAACATATCTGCAGTATGCTCTTTTACATTTGTTGTAACAGATGCGCCAGCAATACTAAATCCCATGTTTGCAATAGCTGTTGTAACTGTTGCTAAAATACCAGATCTGTTGTCTGTCTTTACTTTCAGTAAAGCATCATATGTATCGCTTACTGCAATATCCCATTCAACATCTACCAATCTATCCTTTTCCATATTGGCAACGTTTGGACAATCTGCTCTATGGATAGATACACCTCTTGCACGGGAAACAAAACCTATAATGTCATCTCCTGGAATTGGTGAACAACATCTTGCCATACGTACAAAGAAATCTGCATTACCAGATACCAAAACTCCGTTTTTGGATCTTCTCTTTGGATGTGTCTTTGAAGGTTCTTGTATCTTATCTATTTCTTCAATGGTCTTTTGTACATGTTTTTGCTTAAATGATTCCATTAACTTGAATAAGATTTGGCCCGTTGTTGCACCACCAAAACCAACTAAAGCAAACATATCATCTAAGTTATTAACACCGAGTCTTCTGAATACATTTTCAAGTTCATCATCTTGAAGTAATTCTGCAAGTTTAAAGCCCTTTCTCTTGGCTTCTAATTCAAGCATTTCTTTACCACGCTTGATATTCTCATCCTTATTCTCTCTCTTGAAGAATTGACGAATCTTAGATCTTGCTTGTGCAGTTTGTACAAACTTTAACCAATCTAGACTTGGTCCTTTGGATTGTTGAGATGTTAAAATCTCAACTACATCACCAGTTTCAAGTTTTGTAGATAATGGGACCATCTTCTTGTTAACCTTTGCACCTACACAATGGTCTCCAATTTCAGAGTGAATCTTGTATGCAACATCTATAGGTGTTGAACCAACTGGTAAGTCTAATAATGAACCCTTTGGAGTATAAACGAAGATTTCATCTTCGAATACGTTAACTTTAATAGAATCCATGAAGTCTTCTGCTGTCTTAACATCAGATTGAGAATCCATTAATTCTCTAAGCCATCCAATTCTTTGCTCAAGAGTTGTTTCAACCTTTCCATTACCCTCTTTATACTTCCAGTGTGCAGCTACACCATATTCATCAATCTTGTGCATTTCGTATGTTCTAATTTGAATTTCAAAAATCTCACCGAATGGCGTAATAACTGTTGTATGTAGAGATTGGTAATTGTTTGCCTTTGGAATAGAGATATAATCTTTAACTCTTCCTGGAATAGGTTTCCACATAGTGTGTACTTCACCAAGCATTGTGTAACAATCTTTTACATCGTCTACAATGATACGTACGGCTTGCAAATCATAGATTTGATCAATTCCAACATCCAATGCTTTAAGTTTCTTGTAAACGGACCACAAGTGCTTTAATCTGCCATCTACCTCACCATGAATACCTAATTCCTTCAATCTTTCTTTAATTTGCTTGCAAATAGAAATTAAGAAGTCTTTTCTTTCACTAACTCTCTTCTTAACAGCTTCGCTGAGTTCCTCAAATTCCTTTGGGTATAAATACTTCATTGCAAGGTCCTCAAGTTCACACTTGAAGAATGAAATACCAAGTCTTCCAGCGAGTGGTGCATATATGTCCATTGTTTCTTTGGATATGGCTATTTGCTTATCCTTTGGCATATATTGCAAAGATCTCATATTGTGAAGTCTATCTGCAAATTTAATAATGATAACTCTCAAGTCTTTTGCCATAGCCATGAACAACTTTCTAAAGTTCTCTGCTTGGGCATCTTCCTTGGATTCAAATTGAAGTTTATCTAATTTTGTAACGCCTTGAACAAGTTCTAAAATTTCAGGCCCGAATTCATATCTAACTTCTTCCTCAGTAACAGGAGTGTCCTCTAATACATCATGAAGGAATGCAGCTACACATGTTGTTGCATCAAAACCGAAATCCACTAGGATTTCAACAACCTTACATGGGTGCGTAATGTAGTCTGAACCAGATGCTCTCTTTTGGCCTTGGTGAGCATTTTTTGCAAATATAAAAGCTCTCTCCAGTTCTTCGAATCTATCTGGAAATGCTTTCTTTAATTTTGCAAGTAGTGCATCGTAGTTATACTCTCTCATTATCCTCTTGTATTCCTGTATGTATTAGATCTATTTCTGTCTGTTTTAATATAATTAAATCCCAATCTCTTTTCCTTAATTTCAAGGATTCCAAGTTCGTAGAAAATTTGGATAATTATATCAAAATCAAGCTTATTTATATTTACGCTTTTTTGTACTTGAGCATACATTTGTTTTTCGGATTTTGGTTTGTAGAATTCTCTAAAGATAGAATGGAGTGTATAGAAAACTTTGTTTATAACCTCATCTGGGATATAAACCTTTTCTGCTCCAATACTATCTAGTGCATATACATCCTTGCATTGTGTTTGTAAATGTGCAAGATATGCATCGCATAATGGTTTGCCTGCAACTATGATTCTTTCAAAATATGCAAACTCCACTTCCTTACTTGGGCAAATTAAAACACTATTCTCTGGGTTTGGAGACACTGGAGTACCCACAGAAACGTTATACGTTGCTGTTTGAGGTATTTCCTTTAAAAGATTTCTATATTCGCTCTCGTTAAAGCACAAGAATAATGTGCCATAAGGTTTTTCAAGGAATTCATTAACTGCACCATTAGATATAACTGGAATGGATGGTGCTCTCTTTTCATAAGATAACTGATGAATATTATATTCATATGCATCATTATCTGAGATATCTATCTTGTTAACCTTAACACTCTTTAGAGTGCCTTGTGCATATTCTCTATTTTGGAATATCTTCTTCTCTAGTGTTAATTCAAGCTCAACCTCGCCAGTAAATGAACCAATCTTGTCTAAGCAGTTAAATCCAACAATCTCTATATTGTCATTAACATACTTAATGTGAGATGTTGTGGACATTCTTTCAAAGTACATTCCACTCTCTATTACTCTAAATACTGGTTTTGGATTGCCAAATCCTGTTGGCTCTAATAATTCAAGTTCTGTTGCAAAACCTAATAAAGGTTTTTCAATATTAAGTTCTGCATCATATTTAAACTTTATAACGAATTCGCTTACATCATGCTCTTTAAGTAGAATATCATTTGCTCTCTTCTTAAAGTCTGCAAGTTTGCTTTGCTCCATTGTTATACCAGCAGCTTGTGCATGGCCACCAAAGGTTACAAAGCAATCACTGAGTTCCATCAATAATTCAAAGATGTTAACACTTTGAATAGATCTAGATGAACCGCCAATTAATCCATCCTCTTTCTTTGTTAAAAGAATGGTTGGTCTCTTGAAATCGTCTACTAATCTTGCAGCAGCAATTCCAATAACTCCAGCTTCCCAATTGTCGTTTTCTAGAATAATAATTCTAGTCTTGTTGAAATCTACATCTTTGAGCATCTCTCTGGCTTCAGATACAACTTGTTCACAAATAGCTTGTCTTCTTGTATTGTCCGCCTCGAGTTCATCACAAAGCATTGTTAAAAGAATTGGGTCTTTGGAAATAAATAAGTCTACAACTTTCTTTGCAGAACCAAGTCTTCCTGCAGAATTAATTCTTGGTGCAATCTTGTACATAACATCATAACTTGTTATCTCTTTGCCACCAAGCATAATCTTTAAGCCCATTCTTGTATTTGTTCTAATCTTCTCTAAACCATATGCAGCAATAATTCTGTTTTCACCAACAAGTGGAACAACGTCTGCAATGGTTGCAATAGCACAAATATCTAGAAATTTCTTTATCTCTTCTCTGTTGCTTAATGCCTCAACTAATTTAAGTGCAACACCAGCACCACAGAAATCATAGAATCCCTTCTTCTCAATCTTTGGATCCACAACGATACAATCTGGAATTTCATCTTGAGGTTCATGGTGGTCTGTAACAATTACATCTATACCAACCTCTTTAAGGCTTTCAATTTCTTTTACGGATGTAATACCACAGTCTACTGTAATAACTAGATTTGGCTTGTTTTCTTTGAAAAGATTTTCAATTGCATGACTAGACAATCCATATCCATCTTCATTTCTGTCTGGAATATAGAAATCTACACTTGTTTTATTTTCTAAATAAAGCATAAGTATGGAAATTGCTGAAATTCCATCACAGTCATAGTCACCAAATATTAATATTCTTTCTTTTTTGGATATAGCAGTCTTTATTCTTTCAACAGCCTCTTTCATTCCCTTAATATCAAAAGGATTAGACATATCATCAAAAGATGGGTGCAAGAATTTACTTGCATCCTCTACATTATCCAAACCACGAGCTAGTAATAGCTCAGCAAATTCTTTGGATATGCCTAATTTTAAGCTGTATTCGTCTATGTTTACTGCCATATTTCCTAAAAATAATTAAACTGCCCCCGTATTTAATACGAGGGCACTATTATACTTATTTCTTTTTCTTGAATTGAGTATTCTTTTTGCTGTACTTGTAAATGGTATTTGCCTTCTTCTTATTTGCGTTGGCTTTCTTCTTGTCTGTTGTTGGTACAGTTGGATCTGCAGCTTCTTCCATAGAAGACTTCTTGCTCTTCTTACCAAGTGTCTTTGGTGAAACTTCTTCAGTTTGTCCAGCAACATACTCTGTTTCTTGACCACGCTTGATTCTGATCTTTTCTAAGGTCTTTTCCCATGAGTAGCTCATTACTGCCCATAATGGAGTTGCAATGAATACTGATGAATAGAAACCTGCAACTAAACCTAAGATAATTGGGATACAGAATTCTTGCATACTTTCTCCGCCTAAGATTGCGAGGAAGAATACCATGATTAATGTTGTGAAGGTTGTGAAGATAGAACGGCGCATTGTGGACTTAATAGCTTCGTCTCCAATTGCGTTGTAGTCTATGTTCTTCATTCCCTTAACTGGTCTCATCAATTCACGAACTCTATCGAAAATAACAATTGTATTGTTAATAGAATAAGCAACGATTGTTACCATAGCTGCAACATATGATGTGTTGATTGGTATATTTCTTACCCAAACTGTTAAACAGAACATGATGATAACGTCATGGATAAGAGCAATAACAGCAGCAATACCAGATATGAATGTGAATCGGATGATAATGTAAATTAAGATAAGTGCAACAGAAATACCAACAGCTAAGCCTGCTGAAGATAATAAGTTCTTAGCAGCTGTGGATGATACTGTAACATATGTAATATATGTTGTTGTGGATGCATTTGGGAATAAAGCTTCGATTTGTGTCTTAACTTCTTCGTTAATGTCATTCATAGCAACGTCATCTTTTGTTACGTTTGTATATCTTAATTGAACTGATACGTGTCCTGTAGAACTATCTGTTAATTTTTGTACATAACTTACGTGGATATTTTGTCCTTCATATGTATATGACTCAACAACATTCTTGATTTGTTCAGACATTGTATCATAGTCTGCCTCAGCACCTGCTGCATCATTTAAGTCAACTGTTAATTTTGTACCACCTTCAAAGTCAATACCAATTCCTACGGAATCAATGTATCCACCAGAAAGTGTTTGGCCTAAACCAATAATAACAGCGATTGTTACTAAGATAATAGCAATTGGTAAAATTAACCAAAGCTTGTATTTTTCGTCAAATCTGAATTTTGACTTCGTGAAATCTAATGAGAAACCTTTCATGCGTCCACCTCCGAAGTATCTTCTTCAAATTCAACATCGTTCTCAACTTTAGCTTCCTCTTCACCATCATCTTCGGTGATAACTTCGCCTCTCTTGAGACCGTATAATCTTTCGTTTGTATTATTTAATGGGATAAAGCACTTAATCATTAATCTTGTTACAATCAATGCTGTGAACATAGATAAAAGAATACCGATGAATAATGTTACAGCGAATCCAACAATAGATGTTGCAGTTGCTGCACCAACAATCCAAAGAACAACAGCACCAATAATAGTTGTTACGTTTCCGTCAACGATTGCGCCAACAGAACGCTTGAAACCAGTCTTGATGGAAGTCTGTATAGACTTGCTAGAATTCTTGTATTCGTCTTGTATTCTTTCGAAAATAATTACGTTCGCGTCAACAGCCATACCTATGGACAACAAGATACCAGCAATACCTGCGAGTGTTAATTGTACCCATGGTAAAACAGCACAGAACCATACTAATACTACTACGTAGAATGCAAGTGCGATATCTGCTGCAACACCGAGTAAACGATATGCAACAATCATGAATATCATGATAATACCAATACCAATTGCACCAGCAACTAATGCCCACTTAATAACATCTTGTCCTAAAGATGCAGAAATTAAGCTTTGTGAATAAACTGTTAAGTCAACACCGAATGTACCACTTTGTAATTTAGTAGCAAAATCGTATGCTTCTTGGTATGTATATCCAGAGCTATTAGTAATGATTGCTTGTCCGTTTGCGATAACAGATTTAATATTAACGCTTGTATAGAAAGAATCATTTACATAAATGTAAATTGTTTTGCCTTCATATTCTTGTGTTACTTCTGCGAACTTCTTTGTTCCAGCAGCATTGAATTGAAGACCAATTGCATATTCACCATCACTGTCAACTGTTACATAAGCATTGTCTAGGTGCTCTTTACCAGAGATAAGAACTATTGCTGTCTCATCTTGTGCACTTCTGAATTCCAAAGATGCTGGTCTACCGATTAAGTTTAATAATCTTTCTGGATCATCAATATTTGGAACTTGAACAGTAATGTAGTGATTATTGTTGATTTCACTTGTTGAAACAACAGCTTCAGTGTAACCCTTCTCTATTAACAAAGATTGCATAGAACTTACAGTACCAGAAATTCTTTGTTCGAGGTTATCACCTGTATCTGTTACTAGATAAACGGCTTCGATACCACCGCTTAGGTCCATACCTAATGAAATAGTCTTAGCATAACCAGTGTAATCATAAACAGTATTGCCAATTGGGAAATCGACAACTGCAAATGTTATCATGAGTGTTAAGAATATTGCCATTATGACTAGGACAACTATTGCTTTTGTTTTGTTCACGTCTAAGTGCCTCCGCGTATACGCTTTATTATATAAACACAATAATTATACTAACATATAATTGCGTAGTCAAATTATATTTTTATTGCGGAAAATAAATAAAAAAATGTTAATTAATCTTCTAACTCAGCGGCATAAATATCTAGGGATGATGTTAATCTCTTTTTCATGAGTTCACACCCTAGTTTATGACACTTATTTAAACCTCCAGCAAAATGCAATGCATTTGCTGCACATCCGCCGGAGCAGTAATATTTTGCGATACAATCTGAGCAGTTTTCTTTGGAGTAAACGTTGACATCAAAGAACTTCTTTTGGATATCTGTATTGAATGTTCCATCCATTACACTACCCATCAAATATTCCTTGTCTGTGACGAATTGGTGGCATGGATAAATGTCTCCAACTGGGGTCACTGCAACATATTCAGAACCTGCCCCACAACCACGTAATCTCTTGATGACACAAGGACCATTTTTGAGGTCTATCATGTAGTGGAAGAAATTGAACCATTTATCGCCTTTTCTTCTCTTTACATACTCTCTAGAAAGCTTGTCATATTCGGCAAAAATTTGTGGCAACATTTGCTCTGTAATTGCTAGTGGATCTTTCTCGTCCAAAACTACTGGTTCAACTGAAATTTGGTCAAAGCCTTTATCATTAAGATAAAGGACATCTTCACAGAAGTCCAAATTGTTGGCTGTAAATGTACCACGAATATAGTATTTTTTATCCCCTCTAATCTTCCTAAATTCAATAGCATTTTTGAGTGTTATTGCTTGGGATCCAGAACCATTTGGCGTGACTCTTAATTTGTCGTGAATTTCCTCTCTTCCATCTATAGAGATAACTACATTTTCCATGTTGTCATTGAGCCATTGTCTTGCACTTTCATTGAGTAATAATCCGTTGGTTGTAAGTGTGAATGAAATAACCTTTCCCTTCGCATCACAAGCCTTATGAGCATACTCAACAATTTGTTTAACAACATCAAAATTCATGAGTGGTTCTCCACCAAAGAAATCCACCTCTAAATTGCGTCTAATACCAGAGTGTGCAATTAAGAAATCAATTGCATTTTTACCAACCTCAAATGTCATATAATCTTTAGGTGTATTATATGTGCCTGAGTGCGCGAAGCAATATGGACATCTTAAATTGCAATCATGACAAATATGCAAACACAAAGCTTTAATCTCACCAGTATAAGGAATGTTATATTTAACCTCTGGAGTATTTAATACTCCATCCTTCTCTAGTTCGTCTAACTCTGCGTTAACTTCGTCTTTGGTTTCTTGTGGGATATTATTTAAAAATTGCTCTTCATCTTTTTCAAGAGCATTATATCTTTTTTTTGCAATATAAAAAGCGACAGAATCTACTATGTGTAAACTGCCACTTTCTACATCAAATATTAAGTATTTGTCCGGCTCTATTGCCGAACGAATGAACTTAACCATAAGTAAAACTTAAATTAGTCTTTCTTAGCTGGTTTGTTAACTTTTTCTTCACGTTGTTTGCAGGATTGATTTCCTACTGTACAACTTGTTTTACATGCACTTTGGCAAGAAGATTGGCATTCGCCACATCCGATCTTTCCATCTTTGTTCATACATTTGCTTGCAACTGTCTTTACATGTTTCATAGTTCACCTCATAAAACACAAAACATGCACAAGGAATTAAATTCCAAGTGCATATTTATAGTTTAATTTATTTAAATTATTCAGCGTCTTTTTTGTCTTCAGCTGCTTCTTCTGCAACTTCTACAACTTCCTCTGCTGGCTCTTCTGCAACTTCTTCAACTGGAGCTTCTTCTGCTGCTGGTGCTTCTTCAACTGGAGCTGGAGCTGCAACTGGAACTGCTTCTAATACGAGACCAACTGCTTGTCTATCAATAACAATGTATGTTGGGCTGTTTTCTGTTCCAACGTTAACGATTAATGTGTTGTCTGCGTTAACTTGTGTAATCTTACCAACCATTCTGCCGATTGTCATGATCTTTGTTCCAACTGTGATAGAATCCATCATAGCTTTTTGTTCTTTTTGGCGTTTCTTTTGTGGGATGATTGTTAAAACAATCATAACTACTAAAACTGCACCAATAGCGATATACATCCAATATTGTGTTGCTAAACCTAAAATGCCTGTCATTTTAATTTCTCCTTATAGGGGTTTTCCTAATTTTTATATTCTCTATTATACACATAGCAAAAATAAAATCAACAAGAATAATCTATTTTTCTATGTTATATTATTTAGTAATATAGGCTCAATTTCTTAAAAAACAATTAAAAAATGTTAGCCTAATGTATAGTTTTTCATGAAGTTATCTCTGAATTCGAGGTACTTATCCTCCATGATTGCTTCCCTGATTTTTGCAGTTAGACGTTGTAAGAAACGGATGTTGTGGATAGATAATAATCTTCCACCCATAATCTCGTCTGTGTTAATTAAATGTCTAACATATGCTCTCGTATAGTTCTTGCAGCAATAACAATCACAAGTTGGATCAACCGGTGTGAAGTCCTCTTTAAATGGTGCATTTCTTATAGTTAAGAAACCTTCATTAACCATTGCTGTTCCATTTCTTGCAATTCTTGTTGGTAATACACAGTCAAACATATCAATTCCGAGTGCTACACCATTTACAATGTAGTCTGCAGTACCTACACCCATTAAATAACGTGGTGCATTCTTTGGATAATATGGTTGCATTGTCTCAAGCATCTCATACATTTGCTCTGGAGTTTCTCCAACAGATAATCCACCAATTGCAATACCACTCTTTACATATGGGAGTGTTCTTTCTAAACTTTCCAATCTCAAGTTCTTGTAAATATTGCCTTGAACAATTGGGAATAAGTTTTGGTGTGGTTGAAGTTCATACTTGGAACATCTATCTAACCATTTAATGGTTCTCTCCATTGCCTCTCTTGCTTTTTTCTCAGAAATACCTGGTTCTGTACATTCATCAAAAGCCATTACAATATCACTACCTAATGCTTTTTGTACTTCCATAGATTTTTCTGGAGAGAAGAAATGTTTGCTACCATCTATGAATGAATTAAACTCCATTCCATCGTCAGTTATCTTCCTTAAGGAAGATAGTGAGAAGACTTGGAAACCACCACTATCTGTTAAAATTGGTCTGTCCCAATTCATAAATTTGTGTAAACCACCCGCTTTTGCAACTAGTTCATGGCCTGGTCTTAAATATAGATGGTACGTGTTGGATAAAATAATTTCGGCACCAGTTGCCTTAACCTCTTCTGGAGATAAGCCCTTAACTGTGGCTTTTGTACCAACTGGCATAAAGACAGGAGTATGTATGTCTCCATGATCTGTGTGGATAATTCCTACTCTTGCTCCACAATTTTTATCCTCATGTATAACTTCGTATTTGAACATGTTATCCTCTCATGTTAAAGAAACAAGCATCTCCAAAACTGAAGAACCTGTATCTTTCCTTAACTGCTTCATTGTATATTTCAAGTGTCTTTTCTCTACCCACCAATGCTGATACTAGCATTATTAAGGTACTTTCTGGTAAATGGAAGTTCGTAATGAGTCCATCTACTGCCTTGTATTTGTACCCTGGGTATATGAAAATCTGTGTATTTCCTATCTCTTCTTTCACAAAGCCATTTTCATCTGCAACTGTCTCAAGTACTCTAACAGATGTAGTACCAACACAAATAACTCTCCTTCCTTCTCTTTTTGCAGCATTTATTATGTCTGCAGTTTCTTTTGTCATAACATAATACTCTGAATGCATCTCGTGGTCTTCAATATTCTCTGCCTTAACTGGCCTAAACGTTCCAAGACCAATGTGAAGTAAAACATTAGTAATGATTACACCCATGTCTTTTAGCTTCTGTAAAAGCTCTGGAGTAAAGTGTAATCCGGCTGTTGGTGCAGCAGCAGAACCATTTATTTTGGAGTACACTGTTTGGTACCTTTCTTTGTCTTTTAATTTCTCGTGAATGTATGGTGGAAGTGGCATGTTTCCAACCTTGTCTAAAATGTCTTCAAAAACGCCAGAAAATGAAAATTCTATGGTTCTACCGCCATATTCTCCTAATCCAACCACTTTTGCAGACAGCTCATCTGAGATTTTTATGATGGATCCAAGACGTGCTTTTCTTGCTGGTTTCATTATGGTTTCCCAGTGTGTATAATCCAATCTTTTGAGAAGTAAAATCTCAAAATTTACATCTCTTCCTTCTATCTTTCCAAAGATTCTGGCTGGTATAACACGAGTATTATTAACAACCAAAACATCTCCCTTTTTGAGGTAGTTTGGAAGGTCATAAAAGTGCTTATGCTCAATTAAATCTTGCTCTTTATTATAAACCAAAAGCCTAGAGTGATCTCTAGGTTCTATTGGTGTCTGAGCTATAAGCTCTTCTGGTAAATCATAATAAAAATCGGACGTTTTCATTAGTCTTCGTCTTTCTTATCTATAGGTGTGAATAAGTCCTCACCATTGTATCCTTTGTAACTCTTGCCTAAGTGCTTGTAGGCTCTATCTGTACATACTCTTCCTCTTGGTGTACGTTGTAAGAATCCAAGTTGAATTAAGAATGGTTCAACAACATCTTCGATTGTTGTTGCTTCTTCTCCAGTTGCTGCTGCTAATGTGTCTAATCCAACTGGACCACCATCAAATTTTTCAATGATAGTTTCAATTACATTCTTGTCTGTAACGTCTAATCCAAGTGAGTCTATATCCATGAATTTTAAAGACTCATCTGCAAGTTTGAGTGAGATTCTATTTTCTCCTTCATATTCTGCGAAGTCTCTAACTCTTCTTAATAATCTGTTTGCAACTCTAGGTGTGCCTCTACTACGCTTTGCAACCTCTTTTGAAGCATCTGCATCTATGTCTATTCCTAAGATTCCAGATGAACGTGTTACAATCTTTGTGATGTCTTCAACAGCATATGGTTCTAATCTTAAAACTACACCGAATCTATCTCTCAGTGGAGAAGATAGATTGCCTGCTTTAGTTGTTGCACCAATTAAGGTAAAGTGCTTGAGTGGAATTCTGATGCTTCTTGCCATTGCACCAGTACCATTAACTAAATCTAATGTGAAGTCTTCCATTGCTGGATATAAAACTTCTTCAATGTTTCTATTTAGTCTGTGAATTTCATCAATGAAAAGAATGTCTCCATCTTCAAGGTTTGTTAAGATTGCAGCTAAATCTGCACCTTTTTCAATAGCTGGTCCAGATGTAACTTTGATTTGTGCACCAAGTTCGTTTGCAATAACGTGTGCAAGCGTTGTCTTACCTAAACCTGGAGGGCCATATAATAAAACGTGATCTAATGGTTCTCCTCTATTTCTTGCAGCAGTAATATAGACAGCCAAGTTCTTTTTAATCTTGGCTTGACCTATGTAATCCTGCATGGTTTTAGGTCTTAGAGACTTGTCTGCTTCGTCATCATCTAACCTGGATGAAGATATGATTCTCTTATCTTCAACTTCTAAAGAGCGCTTCTTTTTCTGAGTCTCTCTGTCATTATCTTTCATTTGACTTTGAAATGTTCCCATATCTATTTCCTATTTCTTGTAATTTCTTAAAACGTAAGCGATGATGTTTTCAACACCTTGTACATAGCGTTGTGCATCTTGAACTGCAGCAACTGCATCTGTTTGTGAGATACCTAATGATGAAAGTGCAAATACTGCATCTGACATTTCTGGAGAAATACTGTCTGGTAAGTTTCCACCAGCAAAGTCTTTTGCAAGTTCTTCCTTTAAGCTTGCACAAATGATTTCTGCGGTTTTCTTTCCTAAGCCTTTAATCTTGGCTAATGTCTTAATGTCTGATGTTGTAATAGCTACTAGCAATGTCTTTAAATCCAATCCTGCAAGGATTGCCATACCCATCTTTGGACCTACACCAGCAATTGAAATGAGTCTTAAGAAAAGCTTCCTTTCTTCTTCTCTGCTAAAGCCATATAAACTTACCTCGTCTTCTCTGATGTACATATATGTACAAAGTCTAATTTTGGAGCCTGCACCACCACACTCTGCAAGTGCTGTTGCTGAAGCATAGACTTGGTATCCTATACCATTTACATCTACGACAATGTAGTTCTCACCAACAAAATCTACTATTCCGCTTACAAATGAAATCATCTTCTACCTACCTAATCTTAAAGTTGTCTGTTCCATGAGATGTCATCCCATGTGTTAATGCTATTGCCAAAGCATCTGCAGCATCGTCTGGTCTTGGGATGTTCTTTAAACCTAAATACATCTTCACCATAGCCTGCATTTGAGGTTTCTTTGCTCCACCATATCCAGTAACTGCTTGCTTAATCTGATTTGGCGTATATTCGTACACGTTATCTCCAATTGTCTTTAGACAAGTGAGTAAAATAACTCCTCTTGCCTCGGCAACTGCAATACCGTTTGTTATATTTTTTGTGAAAAATAATTCTTCAATGGCTATCTCATCTGGCTTATACGTTTCTATTAAGTCTTTAACCCCTTGCTCCACCTTTGCTAATCTTTGCGGCAATGTGTCTTCCTTTGGTGTTAATACAACACCATAATCTAGACATACAAAGTCTCTGCCCTTGGTTTCAAGGACACCATAGCCCATAGTGGCTAATCCTGGGTCTATACCTAAAATAACCATTACTCTTTTCCTAAAATACTGTTCTCGTTTGTTGCATCATAGATGGTAACACCATCTAGTGTGTGGATTTGTTCTATTTTTCCACTATATCCAATGTATACATCACTATTGATGTAATCTGTGGATATTATCTTGTCTCTTATGCTTTCCGCATCTATTGAGCCCACAGAAAGCAACTCAGATGTTATAACAAGTTTGTCTTCCTTTTCCTCAAGCCTTACTTTAATGAACTTGTAGAAAGGATCAATTGCTTGCGCTGCCCATATGGAGGTTGGGGATGCAAGAATTTCTCTAAATTGTCCTACTTGTTTTATTTCTCCATCATGAAGAACTATTATTTTGTCCGCTATGCCCATCAACTCGTCTGGATGAGTAGTTGTATAAATAATGCTCTTATGCTTTCTCTTGAGCTCTTGTAACGTCTTTCTGAATAGATTCCATAAATCTTTTCTCTCACTTTCATTTCCAGTCCAGTTTGAGAAGTTATCTATGATAATGTATTTTGCATCTCTAATGTACAATCTAGCTATTGAAACAAGCCTTCTCTCTTTTGGTGTAATCTGTGATATCTTCTTGTGTAAGATATCATAAATGCCAAATTTGTCGGCTACTTCTTCAACCTTTCTCTTTATCTCGGATTTGGCAACTTTCCGTATTCTAAGTGGGTATCCTATGTTATATTCCACACTTCTGAGCTTGAAAAGTGCACCATCGTCGAATAAGAAAACTGTGTCATCACACTTAGGTACAAAAGGCTTTTTATCCTTTAAAACTTCGCCCTCTCTAGCTTGTACTCCAGACATACCTTTAACAAAGGAAGTCTTACCAGATCCACTATCTCCAACAATGGCTAAAATCTCACCATCTTGCAAGGTGAAATCAAAGGCTCCAAAGAGTCTTTTTCCATATAGGTATTGGACGGCAAAAGCTTTAAATTCAATCATACTAAATCATGTCACTTGGTTCACCAAATCCAGCAAGGTAATTGTCCATGAAATATTCAAGTTCTGGATGCTTTGGTTTTAACTCATTTAATGAGTTTGTAAGTCTTTGGTAAGAAACGTCAAATTCATGATTACCTAAAACTCTTTCTTCAATACACTTAATCATTGCAGATAATTTATCTGCAAGCTTCATCAAAATGTACTCTTCAGAGTTTGTATCTGGCATTAAGTACTCCTTGTATTCATCCTTTGCAAAGGATGGTGCTAAGTCATTAAACTGGGTTAGAATGCTCTTTTCTATCTCTGCGTATGCATCAACCATGTCTGTGTTGAAGTACTTGATAGGTGTTGGTAAGTCACCAGAAACAACTTCAGGAGCGTCATGATAAAGAGCAAGTGCTGCAACTTTATCTACATTGACATTTCCACCAAACTTCTTGTTTTTTATTAGAGCAAGAGCTTGGCCCAAGATTGCAACTTGGGCTGCATGCTCCATAACATTTTCTTGTGATGTTCTGCGCATTAAAGACCATCTTTCAATGACCTTCATGCGGTTTAATAAAACGTAAAAATTTTCCATATCTTAGATTATATATTTTGCGTTCTTCTTTGGTGCGTTTTGTAATTCTTCTCTCTTTGCTTCATAGCCTTTTCTGTTGAATAAAGCGTATGTTGCATTCTTTCCTTCTTCAACACCTGGTTGGTTGAATGCATCTATGTTGAGGAGGTATCCTTCGTATGCTGTTTCAATTTGGAATAACATGAGTAATTGTCCAATTGTGTTTGCATTAACTTCATCTAAAAGAATTGTGTTGTTCATATGCTTGCTTCTTGTTAATGCATATTCTGTTGCAACTCTTTCTGTATTGATTAATTCGCCCATTGTATGTCCACATAAGAAGTTAACATCTGGGAATGCTTCTGCACCTTGTGGGATAACAACATCTCCTCTGTATTTTTCTACACCAATTAAGGTTATGACTTTGTCATAAGGACCTTCTGTGTATAATTGAACTTGTGAGTGTTGGTCTGTTACACCTAAAGATTTAACAGGTGTTTGTCCTGCATTGATAAGCTTACCATTGTTGTCTTTTGCTTTACCTAAGGATTCACCCCAGAGTTGGCAATACCAGTCTGCAATGTACTTTAATGAATCTGCATATGGCATCATGACTGAGATGTTCTTGCCCTTACCCATTGCAATGAATTGTAAAACTGCTGCCATTAAAGCTGGATTCTTGTAAATATCTGCATCTTTACATGCTTTATCCATTGCTGCAGCACCTTCAAGCATTGCTTTGATATCAATTCCCATAATAGCTGCTGGAAGTAATCCAACTGGACAAAGTTCACTAAATCTTCCACCTACTCCATCTGGAATATAGAATGTCTTGAAGTTGTTCTCTTTTGCAAGTTTAATTAAATTACCCTTAGCAGATGATGTTGTTGCAACAATGTGTTCATTCCATTTTGCACCAATCTTCTTTTTAAGAAGATCTGAGATAATTAAGTATTGACTCATCGTTTCAGATGTTGCACCGGATTTTGTGATGACATTGAATAATGTCTTTTCTGGTTCAATAACATCTAAGAGTGCAAGCATTCTCTCTGGATCTACGTTGTCTTCAACTAAGAACTTAATCTTTTGTTTGTCTTTTGGTAAGTCATTGTGTCTAAAATGACAAAGTGCTGTGAATACAGCAGCTGGACCTAATGCACTTCCACCAATACCTAAAACAACGAAGTACTCTATTTTGTCTTTAACAGATTTTGCATAATCTAAAATGTCTGCAACAACTGCATCTTGGTTGTATGGTAAATCTGCCCAACCCATCATTCCATCTCCTCTGTTGGATTGGAAGAATTCGTTGGCAGCCTTTGCTTGTTCTTTCATTGCGTCTAATTCTTTTACTGTGATACCTTGATTTCCAATAAAGTCAGACATCATGTTGTTAAAATCAAATTTTAAAAGCATAAACTTCCTCCACTAGCTTTTTAATATAATCTACCGCTTCCCCTAATTCATCAAATGATGAATAGTCGCCTGCATATTGTTCAATTAATAATGGTCCTTTATATTCCTTATCTTTTAGATAAGCTATGAGTGCCCTAAAATCAAATACACCTTTTCCAACTACACATGTCTTCATGTTTTCATCATGGTCACAAAGGTGTACGTTTATTAGCCTGTCTCCCATAACATCTATATACTCTCTCCAATCCCTTCCACTTCTCCATGCTTGCTTGACATCTAATACTGCGCCAACAGATGGAGATTTTTCTTTAATAATGTTGAAAACTTCTGGTTGGTTAAATGCTGCCCATGCAACATTTTCAAATCCAATCCTTACACCAGATTGCATAGCCTCTTGGTTAAGTTCTTCTATAACTTCACCAACACGTACATCATTTAACTTCATGTCCTTTTTGAGTCTTGCTTGGCCATGGAATGTGTATACGTGCGCGCCTAAATCTACTGCTCTTGCAATAACGTTCCTAAAAGGAACCATTGCATCTCTTCTTGTTCTTTCAGCAATATTAAAGAGCTGTGGTTCGTATTGGGAATTTAAAGAGTGTACGGAATATATTTCAAGTCCGTGTAGGTTATCCTGCATTATCTTTCCAAACTCATCTGTGTATTCATAATTTGTGGTCATGAATACTTCAGCACAATCCCCACCTAATTCTTTAATAAGTGAGAATGTGTCCTCTGTGAGGGCCTTGGTAAAGAAGGAAGCAGTTGAAATACCTACTTTGTTCATTTATTTCTTTTCCTCGTCTTCGTCGTAGACGTTCTCTGTTCCTTTCTTGGATTTGCCCCAAATGTCTTTTTGCTTTCTGATTTGTCCCTCTACTCTTGGGATAATGATGTCAATTGCATCATATGGGGTTCCATCTTCTGATTCAGCTCTAAAGTCAAAAGATCTGTACTTAACAACTAGAGTTGTTTTGTATGATGTCTTTTCTTTTGTAACTGATACTGTTGCTGTAACATTTTCATCATCGTTGAAAACTTTCTCTAATTTCTTGAGTTTCTTTTCTGCGATCTTTTTGAAATCATCTGTTATCTTGTAATTCTTGCTGTTTAGGATAATTTCCATATATTTTCCTCCTGTAATTGTCTTTAGACAATTTGGTTTTTTAATTCTTGTTAAATACTAAAGCTGTACCATCTTCATTTGCATCTACTACAACTTTGTCTTTGCTCTTAATTTCACATCTTAAGACCATATCACTGAGCTTATCCTCTACTAATCTTTGAATTGCTCTTGCAAGTGGTCTTGCACCATATTCCTCGTTGTATCCTTGAGATACAATGTACTCTATGGCTTTATCTGTTACTTCAATTACAATACCTTGTTCTTTCAATCTCTTTGTGAGGTTTTCAATCATGATGCCTGCAATCTTAGAAACACTGTCTTTGCTTAACTTATGGAAGATAAGGATGTCATCTAATCTGTTGAGGAACTCTGGCTTCATTGCTTTTCTTAAAGCCTTCATTTGAGTTTCCTTCATCATTTCGTAATCAACAATGGATGATTTAGCTCCAAATCCAATTTGTGATTTGCCAATTTCTGTTGCACCAATGTTAGATGTCATTAAGATAACTGTATTCTTGAAGTTGACTACTCTACCATGGCTATCTGTTAATCTGCCATCATCTAATACTTGAAGTAATACGTTGAAAATGTCTGGATGTGCTTTTTCGATTTCATCGAATAAAACAACTGAATATGGCTTTCTTCTTACTTTCTCTGTAAGTTGTCCACCATCATCGTATCCAACATAACCTGGATCTGAACCAATTAACTTGGTTACACTTGTTTGATCCATGTATTCAGACATATCTACTCTGATTAATGCATTCTCATCTCCGAATAATGCTTCAGCAAGAGCTTTAGAAAGCTCTGTCTTACCAACACCTGTAGGTCCAAGAAGAATGAATGAACCAATTGGTCTCTTTGGATTTTGTAAACCAGCACGTGAACGCTTGATAGCTCTTGCAATTGTCTCGACTGCTTCGTCTTGTCCAATAACTCTTTGCTTGAGAACATTTTCAAGGTTTGCAACCTTCTCGCCTTCTGTTTGCGTAATCTTGGCAACTGGAATCTTGGTGATAGAAGAAACTAAATCTGCTATCTCTTGCTCACCTATGCTGAGTTTAACATTCTTCTTTTCTTCTTCCCATTTGAGCATCTCTTGCTCTTTTTGTTCCATTAAGTTGTCTCTTTCTCTCTTAAGAGCATCTGCTTCATCAAAGATTTCATGACGGACTGCATCATTAATTCTTACTTCGTAATCTTTAATCTTTGTTTCTAAATCTCTAATGTTTGTTGGAACAACAAAGTTGAAGATTCTCTTCTTTGCAGCAGCTTCATCTATTAAGTCAATAGCCTTGTCTGGTAAGAATCTGTCTGATATGTATCTATCAGATAAAATTGCAGCAGCTTCAATTGCTTCATCTGTAATTTCAACTTGATGATAATCTGAATATTTTTGTCTTAATCCTTTTAGGATTTCAATAGTGTCATAAACAGATGGTTGGTCTAAATAGATAGGTTGGAACCTTCTCTCCAATGCCTCATCCTTTTCAATGAACTTTCTGTATTCAGAAATTGTTGTTGCACCAATGGTTTGCATTGCACCACGAGATAAGATTGGCTTTAAAATATTACCCATACTCATTGCACCATCTGATGTATCACCTGCTTTTGTTATCATGTGTATTTCATCAATGAATACAATAACATTCTTATCCTTTTGGATTTGGTCTATGGCGTTTTTAAGTTTTTCTTCAAATTCGCCTCTATATTTTGTTCCAGCAACCATTCCAGCAATGTCTAAAGACAATATTGTCTTTCCTCTTAATACATCTGGAACTTTCTCGTTTGCAATAGCAGATGCAAGACCTTCAACTATAGCGGTCTTACCTACACCTGGTTCGCCTAAAATAACTGGGTTGTTCTTTGTTCTTCTACAAAGAATT
>Ga0256405_10003584_pt1 | contig 31668 bp, 26 predicted proteins | sample RumenRJG_02DNA_FD_189096 | JGI IMG/M metagenome (GOLD analysis project Ga0256405, IMG submission 189096) | Bovine rumen microbial communities from Lethbridge, Alberta, Canada - RJG_02 | ecosystem: Host-associated > Mammals > Digestive system > Stomach > Rumen | place: Canada: Alberta...
CCCTCCACGTTACCCCCTCACCAAACCTCTCCCCTCGTGGGCGAGGCTTTAGTCGTCCCTTCGGCCTCCGAAACCTTCGGGACCCCTGAGAGTCGAATGACTCCCGGGGGAATATTTTTTGCCGTGAGATGGAACTCTCTTATTATCAGTTGTTTCCGCAAATCAAACTCTTTGTGGTTATCACGTTAAATACGTCAATCTGCTTAGTATCAATTGTTTACGTCTCACAGGTATAAATCTTTAAAAGGACAAAAAGTCAGAGTACGTGTCTTCGGGATGCTGCAAAGGAATTGTGCCGGTCTGCAAGAATTAGCGTCAGGTAACTGCAAAAATGGCGCAGGTAGCCAGTAGATTGGCGCAGGTGCAGATTTTTTGTGGTTACCTGTGCCATTAGATAAAGATAAGTTTCTGATTTTCAGGATATTATTATTTTATTGCGGTGCAGGTCCCCAGCATTTTTTCGCACCTGCGCCATGTTGAGCGACTAGAAGGGCGTTTCGTAGCACGGGAGGACTTTTTTGTTGGTCCAATACCACTGGAAGGGTCTTTCGTAGCACAAGGCTGCGACCTTTCATGCCATATCGCCATGGATATCTTGACTTGTTGCAACGTACCTTGTGCCTGTCGCCACGTACCTTCTGCCGTGCCACCACAGGCCTTGTGCCAGTCACCGCGGACCTTCTGCCCTGCCACCGCAGGCCTTCGGGCTGACGTCGGGAAAGGGCGGGCTTGTCCGCCTCGGTTGCAGAGGCGGCGAACTCCTCCTTTTGGTCAGGGCAGAATGCCCTGTCCAACGTCGTCGGACAGACGCCGTCCTACTGCTTCGCAGTACCGCCGCCCTCGTCGGGCCCGCTGGTCCTTCCCCTCCTATTCGCCCGAAAGCCTGTCGGGGCATGGCACTCTAGGTTCGGGCAACCTTCGCCAAATACCCTTCCCCGTGCTACAAGAAGGGTGTTTCGTAGCACGGCACGTCGTTCAGTGCCAGCTATAGGTCGTTTCGTGGCACGACACGTCGAAATCCTTGTTCCAGAGTCAGACTTAAGTTTGATCTCGCAGAGACCTGATTACCGAATGGCGCAGGTGCAGATTTTTCGTGGTTACCTGCGCCACCGTAAAAAGATAAGTTTCTGACTTTCAGGATATTATTATTTTATTGCGGTGCAGGTCACCAGCATTTTTTCGCACCTGCGCCACGCCGAGTGACAAGAAGGGTGTTTCGCAGTACGGGATGTTGATTTCCCCATTCCGTGCCACCAGGAAGTGCTTTCGTAGCACGGCACATCTGAATCTCTGTTCCCGTGCCATCAAAGTGGTGTTTCGTAGCACGGTAGGGTGTTTCGCTGACCATTCTCTCTGTGGATCGATGCATTGGATCGATGCATTCGGGTGACGGAGTGATGCTCTTCAACCCCAAGTTGCCTCGTCAAAGTCCGTTCAGTATTGGAACCATAGCTTCATGCCTCGCTATCACAATAGGATAGACGCTGCTGCCTATATCGTACATAGTTACTTGTCACTAAAATAATCTTTAGTTACTAAGTTCAATTGATATCTTTTCGGATTCTTTGATTATATTTGTCTTTTAAGAGTAGAGTATCTCCATTACTGGCACTAACTAAGATAAACCATTAATAATATGAACAAGATAGTCAGATTCTTATCTATTGCTTCGGCAATGATCATCGCTCTCGCCCCTGCTTATGCCCGGAAAGTCAAGAAAGTAGCTCCGAAAGAGCACACTACTGTGGAAATTCCCAAGGTGACAAAACAAGTGATAGCTGTGGAAACATCATCTACACAACTAATTCTACTTGTAAATGCAAATGGCACTGTTCAAACATGCCATTACGGCCGTAAAATTGCAGATCCGAACGAATTCCTCAATTACAATTCCGGCTTAGGCTCCTTGTATGGCGATGGCGCCGTCACATATCCTGCCCAAGGCGGAAGATTTATCTCTGAGCCTGCTTTGAGTGTCAAATATGCAGATGGATATAGAAATACCGAACTCTATTTTGCCGGAGTGAATAGGACCTCCAAAGACTTGGTGAATACTACGGAAGTCCTTCTTAAAGACTATGTTACAGGACTCGAAGTTAAGCTTGTCTATGATGCTTATCTGAAAGAGGATGTTATACTGAGTCACTCTGAAATTACCAATGCCGGAAAGGCTCCCGTCACCCTTATCGACTACGCCTCATCTTCCATGTATGTCAGAGGAGACAAATTCCTATTGACTCATACATACGGCGATTGGGGCGCGGAGATGCAGATCGACAGGGAAGTGCTGACTCATAACATCAAGGTCATTGAGACAAAGCGTGGCACCCAGGCTACCCAGTGGAACAATCCTTCTTTCATGCTGAGCCTAAATACCGATTCTTTCAGCGAGACCGACGGCGATGTTATCGCAGGATCGCTTGCCTGGAGCGGTAATTTCCGTATCAGTTTCGAAAAAGATGTCACCCATAATCTCAATGTCGTGGCTGGAATCAATCCTTTCTCTTCTGAATACGAACTAGCTCAGAATCAGACTTTTATAACTCCGGATATGATCTGGACATTCTCCTCTGAAGGAGCTGGACAAGCATCCAGGAACATCCATGCATGGGCAAGAAACTTCGGTGTATATGGAGGCGCTGCGATCAAACCGACTCTTCTCAATAGCTGGGAAGGGGCATATTTCTCATTCAATACAGAGACCCTTCTCAGGATGATTGACGATGCGGCAGCAATGGGCCTCGAGATGTTCGTTCTCGACGACGGTTGGTTCGCAATGGATTACCCTCGCGACAGCGACAAGCAGGGCCTCGGGGATTGGGAAGTCAATACCAAAAAGATTCCTGAAGGAATAGATTATATAGCTTCATATGCCCATTCCAAGGGACTCAAATTCGGAATCTGGATTGAGCCGGAGATGGCCAACCCGAAGAGTAACCTCGCAAAAACTCACCCTGATTGGATAGTCCGTTCTCCCGGACGCGAGATATATCAGCACCGCAACCAGTGGCTCCTGGATCTTTCGAATCCAGATGTTCAGGACTTCGTCTATGGAGTTTTCGATAACACGATGCAGTTGTCGAAGAATATCGATTATATAAAGTTCGATTCCAATCGTCCTGTCTATAGCTATGGGTCCGACTACCTTGGAAAAGACCAGAGCAAGTTCTATGTGGATTATGTTCAGGGCCTTTACAATATCATGCGCCGCGTCAGGGAGAAGTATCCTGATACGATTGTTCAGTGCTGTTCTTCAGGTGGCGCAAGGGTAGATTACGGCTCATTGAAATACTTCAACGAATACTGGGCCAGCGATGATACAGATGCAATGGAAAGAATTAAGATTCAATATGGTACGAGCCTTTTCTATCCTGCCTGCACCATTGCTTCCCATGTGTCGGCTGTCCCGAATCACCAGACTACCAATGTCACTTCACTGAAATTCCGTTTCGATGTAGCCTGCTCAGGCCGTCTTGGAATGGAGCTTCAGCCAAAGAATCTCACAGAAGAGGAGCGCGCATTTGCAGACAGATGCATCACTTCTTATAAGAGCTGGCGAGACCTTGTCTTCGCCGGCGACCTATATAGAATCTCGTCTCCCTATGAGAGTGATTATTATGCTCTTATGTATGTATCCGAGGATAAGTCAAGGTCCGTTGTGTTCACATATTGCACTAACTACCTCAATCGTGCAATTGGTACCAAGACCTTTACCCTTCAAGGGCTGGATCCATCGAAGAAGTATAAGGTCACCGAGCAGAATGTCGATAAATCAATATTCTCCGGAAACGGAAAAACCCTCTCCGGAGACTATCTAATGAATGGCGGATTCAACATCAAGCTATTTAAGACAATGTCGAGCGCCGTCTTCTATTTGGAAGCGCAGTAGGCCTATTCGGCATCTACGTGGAGGACATACTCGAGGCGTGTATCGGCGTCTGTGAAGAAATTGTCTACAGTGTAGTGTAGGTCAAATACTTTCGTATTGAGAGGATCATTCTTATCCAGACGATAAATCTGGATCATATAGTGCTCGAAAGGATTGATAGTAAGATGCCTTGCCATCTGCCACTGTTCGCTGCCGGGAGCCTTGTCAAGGGTGACGGGAATTGATGATCGGTTGTAGATGTAGACTTTCAGAGTCTTCTCTGACCAAAGGATTTTTTCAACCCTGAGACACGATTTAAGAAGGGGAAGTATCAGTTCTTCGGGACCGTATACTTTCCCTTCGGCGAAAATAGCCGTCCTGTGGGCGTCAAGACCTTCGCGAAGGCCACTCAGTGATCTTTCTTTTGCGAAGACGAGGGTGACGGGGCGAAGCTCTCCTGCATTGAAATCTATGTCCATGAACATAGGATGATGACTGTCGGTGCCGCTTACGATTGCAAGGCCGTGCTCAATTGCCCAATGATGGGCCTCGGGGCTATAGCCTTCCCACCAGTTATAGACCTCGACTGCATCCATAAGGCCGTCTTTTACCATCTGCTCATGCTCTTCGTAGAAGACTGTTTTGTTGGGAGCCTGGCGGCACCAATGGGGATGGTTCCATGTAAGGAACGCTCCCTGTCCCTTAGCTATCTTGCATGCTGCAAGAAGGCCTTCCGGTTGATGGTCTTTTCCGTGGGCATCCATCGCTGCTCCAATAGGGTTGGCGTCTTTAACAAAAGTGGCGTTGAAATGCCCTGGAGGCATGATTTGGCTCGTCATCTCTCCGCCGGGGACGAGGATAAGCCCAGTCCCTTTCGCCTGTTTTTCTGCGAGTTTGAAAGAGGTGTTGTTATCGACATTTTTCGGATCGAAATGCCCGGAATTCAGATACTTATGGAGCCTTCCGTCGACATGGTCTGTAATGCACAGGAAATCAAGTCCTTCCATCACGGCCTCATCTACTCTTGTTGTCGGCCATACGCTGGCATCTGAGAATATGGTATGCATGTGCATATCCCCTTTGAGGGTAACATATCCGTCAATGTTTGGAATTTTCATCTCATTTCTAACCTGAGCCGAGATGGTGCCAGCCGCAAGGAAAGCAGCGGCAATGAGAAGTAGTGACTTTTTCATATGCGATGTTATTAGTTTCGTATCCTCACAAATATACTTAAAAAATCGTATCTTTGTCAATATGGAAGACAAGATTTGGGATCCTCTGAGGAAGAAGCACGTAGCCAGGACTCCGGAAGAAGAAGTCCGTCAGTGGTTCATCTCAGTCATGATCAGTGGGATGAAAATACCCTCCCATATGATGATGAGTGAGGTCCCGATTCGCTTTGGAGATAAAGATTACAGGGCGGATATCGTCGCCTACGGACGCGATGCAAGCCCCCTCATGATTGTTGAGTGTAAGCAGCCTTCTGTAGCGATTGACCAGAAAGTCCTGGATCAGGCAATCAGGTACAATAATGTCTTGAATGTCAGGTATATTGCGATTACCAACGGAGTGAAAACCTTTATTTTTACCAAGGTCGGTGAGAAGTTTGAATTTATGGAAAAGGCCCCTTTGTGGGATGAAATGATATGCCAACAATAACTACCGGATTTCTCGAAGGGAATATTTTCAGGATTGTATCTGAAGAGGCAGAAAGGCAGGGTGTGAGAGCCTTTGTCATAGGAGGTTATGTCCGTGACTGTTTTCTTGGAAGGGCTAATAAGGATATAGACATAGTAGTGGAGGGAAGCGGAATTGCGCTTGCCGAAGCCATCGGGAAGCGGGTGAAGAGCAAAGTTTCAGTCTTTAAGAACTTCGGCACCGCGATGCTTCATATCGACGGGGTAGAGGTCGAATTTGTGGGGGCGCGGAAGGAGTCGTACAGCCACGATTCGAGAAAGCCGATTGTCGAAGACGGCACTCTCGAGGAGGATCAGAAGCGAAGAGATTTTACTATAAACGCGATGGCTTTCAGTCTCCAGAAGGAGGATTTCGGAGCCCTTATTGATCCTTTCGGGGGAATAAGAGACTTGAATGACGGCATCATTCGGACCCCACTGGATCCGGATACAACCTATAGCGACGACCCCCTAAGGATGCTGCGCGCTATCAGATTCTCATGTAAATTGAGTACTCCGGAACATAGGTTCAGAATAGTTGACGAGTCTCTCGAGTCTATGAGAAGAAACGCCTATCGGCTGGATATTCTTTCCAAGGAGAGGATAGTGGAGGAACTGAATAAGATGCTTCTCACCCCTCGTCCCTCTATAGCCTTCCGGCTATTGGATGAGACTGATCTTCTCGGCCGCATCCTCCCTCAGCTAGAGATGCTAAAAGGAGTGGAAACAATTGAGGGGAAGGGACATAAAGAGAATTTCTCTCATACTCTTCAGGTTGTTGACAATCTCGCGGCAGAGGAAGATGCCGCCATTGAGAAGGGCCTTCTTAAGGATTATGAGCCAGACGGGGACGGATGGAAGGAGACCGTAAGGACTGAGCCGAATGTTTGGCTTCGTTGGGCTGCACTTTTGCACGATATTGGAAAGCCTGCGACCAAAAAGTTCATCCCTGGAACGGGATGGACCTTCCATGGCCATGAGGTTATCGGTGCCAAAATGGTCCCGAAGATATTCTCATCGCTGAAAATGCCCCTAAATGAGAAGATGAAATATGTCCAGAAGTTGGTGGGACTCCATCTGAGGCCCATAGCTCTTGTGGACGAGGAAGTTACTGACTCAGCAATAAGGCGGCTTCTCTTTGATGCCGGCAATGATATTGACGATCTAATGCTTCTATGCAACGCAGATATCACTTCCAAGAACCCGTCCAAGGTGGCGAGAATCAAATCCAATTTCGAGCTGGTGAAGAAAAAACTTGTTGCAGTAGAGGAGAAGGATGCCATTAGAAATTTCAAGAATCCGATCACCGGAGATTATATAATGGAAGTTTATGGCATAGGCCCCTGCAATACAATCGGATTGATTAAAGAGTACGTCAAGAATGCGATTCTTGACGGCGTTATTGGCAATAATTTCGAGGAGGCTGACGCTCTCATGAGGCAGAAAGCGTCCGAGCTCAGACTTTCGGCAAGGTGATGGATCCGATAGAAGAATATCTCGAATACATAAGGACGGTCCGGCGCTATTCCGACCGTACCGTCGATATATACCAAGGGGTGCTCGTGGAGTTCTCTTCGTTTGTGGAAGGAAATGTTATAGAGTCACTTACGCCTCAAATAGTGAGAAGTTACGAAGTCCACCTGCTTGAAGACAAGGAACAGTCTCCGAAGACTGTCAATCAGCACCTTTCGGTTCTCAGCAGCTTCAGCCGTTTCCTCGTCAAGCGCGACAGGATTCCTTCCAATCCGGTTTCAACGGTCACCAGGCCTAAGGTCCCGAAGCGTCTGCCGGAGTATTTCCGCAGGGAAAGTCTCGATAGCTATCTTTCTGCAACGGATTATCTTGTCAGCGAGTACGAAGCTTTTTCCGCTCCGAAGTATTATGAGCCCAGACTCCAGAGGCTCATTATCAATATACTATATTGCACAGGTATACGAAGGGCGGAGCTTATTTCGCTCAATATTTCTTCTCTCGATTCCTCTCGAAGGATAATGTCTGTCCTTGGAAAAGGCAACAAAATGAGAGAAATTCCGCTTCTTCCTTCGCTTTGTCATGAAATTTGTATATATTTACAATCAGTTGAATCTACGGTCATTGAAGTAAGGTCTGCGAGCGATCCTCTTCTCGTTACAAAAAATGGGAAGAGGCTCTATCCTGTCTATATCGACAGGGTAGTAAAGAGTACCCTCGGCGATTCAGGAGTGACTTCTAGAAAGTCCCCCCATGTCCTCAGGCATACTCTAGCAACGGAGCTTCTGGATGAAGGAGCGGACATCAACTCCATAAAGGAGATGCTTGGCCATTCCTCTCTGGCAGCGACGCAGGTCTATACCCATACGTCCGTCGACCGGCTGAAAAAAGTTTATTTTAACGCCCACCCCAGGGCAAAAAACGGAGGTAACAATGGAGATTAAAATTAAGTCTCTGAAATTCGACGCCGATGCGAAGCTTATCGCATATGTCGAAAAGAAGGTTTCAAAACTTGAGAAGTTTTTCGATGGTATCGAGACTGCAGACGTTACATTGTCTCTCCTAAGCGAGCCTGACAACAAAAACGTCAAGATCCAGGCCCACATTCCCGGTGACGATCTGGTCATTGAGAGAAGCGCCAAAACGTTTGAAGAGGCCGTTACTGAGGCCGCAGACCTGATGAAAGAAAAAATTGTCAGGGCGAAGGAGAAAAAATTCGACAAATAATTTTCAGCCTGCGGCGTCCCGGCAGTACGGGGCGCCGCCTTTTTTTGTATATTTGTCATTCAATGGCTTCGAAAGGTTACATAGAGACCGACAGACAATGTCGTAATATTGTTAATGACGTCAAAAACGGCATTTTTAAGCCTGTCTACCTTCTTATGGGCGAAGAGCCCTATTACCCCGACATGGTCTGCAATGCCATTGTTGACAATTGTCTTCAGGAATGGGAGAAAGACTTCAATGAGACGATTTGCTACGGTACCGACGTTGATGTCGAGACCGTTATTTCCGAAGCCCGTCGGTTCCCTATGATGGCTGAGCGGCAGCTCGTTGTCCTGAAAGAGGCCCAGGCGATGAAAGGCCTCGAAGATCTCTCCATCTATTGCCAGAATCCGCTCGATTCGACTGTCCTTGTCATCTTCATGCGAGGTGCCTCTGCCGACAAACGGAAATCTCTTTACAAGAGTGTACTGAAGGTCGGGACGATAGTTGAGTCCCTTCCTCTTCGGGATTATGAAGTTTCGCGCTGGATAGGCGACTATTTTACTGAAAACGGGCTTTCAATAACTCCCGATGCCGCTGCAATCATGGGAGAGTTTGCCGGAACAGATCTTTCGAAGATTGCGCTGGAGACGTCTAAGATGATGAAAAGTCTTCCGGAGGGGACCAAGAATGTGAAGGTGGAGGATGTTGAGAAGAACATCGGCGTATCGAGGCAGTTCAGTATATTCGAGCTAACGAAAGAACTGTCGTATCGCAATGCAGCGAAGGCCCTTCGGGTCGCGGCATACATCGGAGAAGCCCCTAGATTTGCCATGCCGATGGTCGTCAGCATGCTTTTTACCCATTTTTCGAGGATTCTCCGTTACGAGGCCCTTCTTCAGAGCGATCCCAACCCCGCCAATGACAAGAAGGCCCGCGTGCTTGGAGTGAATCCTTATTTCTTCAGGGAATATGACGCTGCGGTAGCCAATTATCCTCTTAAAAAGTGCATGGCAATCATTTCTCTTCTTTGCGACTACGATTATAAGGGGAAAGGCGGCGAAGCAGGGGAGGCAACTCCCTCTCAACTGCTTCTTGAGCTTGTTTCTAAAATTATAAATATTTGATAAATAATTATTGTAAATCAATAAATAATTCTATATTTGCAGAAAATATTAGAATATGGCGATAATAGAAGTAAAAAATGTTTCGAAGTCCTTTGGAGAGAAGGTTGCCCTGAGCGGAATCTCTTTGGATATCCCGGAAGGCGGCATTTTCGGACTCTTAGGGCCTAACGGCGCCGGCAAAACGACGCTTATACGTATAATCAACAGGATAACAGTCCCCAGCGGAGGGGTTGTCTATTTCAATGGCCGTCCCATTACTGATGAGGATGTATCCAAGATAGGATATCTCCCTGAAGAGAGGGGCCTTTACCGCAAGATGAAGGTAGGAGAGCAGGCAATGTACCTGGCCCAGTTGAAAGGGATGTCCGCAAGGGATGCCGCCCTGTCTCTCAAGGAGTGGTTTGTCAAATTCGGTATCGAAGACTGGTGGGGAAAGAAGATAGAGGAACTTTCAAAGGGTATGGCGCAGAAGATCCAGTTCATCACAACGGTCGTCCATAAACCCTCTCTGATGATACTGGATGAGCCTTTTTCAGGCTTTGATCCAGTCAATGCCGAGCTTATAAGAAATGAGATTCTCCGACTCAATAAAGAGGGTGCGACCATCATCTTGTCTACCCATAATATGGAGTCGGTCGAAGAGCTTTGCGACAATATAGCGCTTATCAACAAGTCTCATCTAGTCATTACCGGCGGGGTCGATGAGATCCGTCATAAATACGGCAACAACAATGTGGAGCTGGTTTATACGGGAGCCAAGATTGAGTCCCGTGATGGTCTTTTCAAGGTGCTCAGCGATGTAGATAACGCCTCCAGGCACACGGCTGTCCTCTCTCTCGAGGAGGGTGTTGCTTCCAATGATGTCCTCTCCGCAATCATAGAGGGAGGTTCCGCTGTCAATTCCTTCAAGGAGTTGATTCCGAGAATGAACGATATTTTCATCAAACTTGTAACTGAGGGGGAGTAGAGGTATGAATCTTAAGAAACTCAATATCATAATTGGAAGGGAGTATCTCAATAAGGTAAAGAAGAAATCCTTCCTCTTCATCACATTCGGAGTTCCTGTCCTATTCGTTCTCATGTATGTGGCGATTATCTTCATCATGCTGAAGACTACGGATGAGTCAAAACTAGTTGCGGTACACGACTCTTCCGGTATTGTGATGCCGACGCTCGAGAATAACGATGTCCTCGCTTATGTCGACTTTACTATGAACGATGTCGACAGTATGAAGAATAACCTCAAAGGGCTCGGAGCTGATATTCTTCTTGTAATCTCACCTTTGGACTCGGCGACAAAGACTGTTACGGCTACTACTTATTCCGAGAAACCTCTTGGGATGGAAACATCGGAAATAATTGAAAGTCATATTAATAAGGCTGTTGAGAATTATAGAGTCAACTCATTCGGAATAGAGGGTCTTGACAAGATAATGTCGGATGTAAAGTCCAATGTCTCCCTTAAGACCTATACTGTAGACGAAGCAGGGAAGGAAACTATTTCGGAATCCGGAGTCTACATGGCTCTCTCACTTATCCTCTCTATGATGCTCTATATGTTCATCGCCCTATTCTCAGGAATGGTGATGACAAGTGTCATCGAGGAGAAGTCTTCCCGCGTTGTCGAAGTGCTCATGTCTTCTGTCAAATCGACCGAGCTGATGTTCGGAAAGATTATCGGAGTAGCCCTTGTCGCCCTTACCCAATTCCTCCTCTGGATAGTTCTTTCAGGGGTCCTGATTTCAATCGTCGGAGGTATTTGGGGCTTTGACAATATAATGGGTGCGGCAGGTACTGCAAGCGAGATGACTCAGGTGCCCGGAATGGGTCCATCTACCACAGATCTTGGCACGACCATGGATCTTGGAACAATGATGGCCGAGGCTGCTGCAGATACAGTTTCTGTTGCCGGTGAACCTACCGGCATGCAGGCCGTGATGACGACGCTTGCCCATCTGAATTACGCTGAAATTATAATTTCATTCCTCCTTTTCTTCATCTTCGGTTACCTTCTGTATGCATCCTTCTTCGCTGCGATTGGTTCTGCGGTTGAAAATGAGGCCGATACCCAGCAGTTGCAGATCCCTGTGACAATCCCTCTACTTGTCGGATTCTTCATCGCTTTCTATGCGTTCAAGGCTCCGGACAGTCCGATAGTCTTCTGGGGATCCATGATTCCGTTCACTTCGCCGATTGTGATGCTGGCGAGGATTCCGTTCGGAGTGCCATTCTGGCAGCTTGCTCTTTCCCTTGTACTGCTTATCCTTACCTTCATTGTCTCGGCATGGGCTTCCGCAAAGATATATAAGGCTGGAATTCTTATGTATGGAAAGAAATCGACCTTCAAGGATCTTTGGAAATGGCTTAAAATGAAATAATTCCTATATGAAAAAAGCTCTACTCTTTGTTTCGGCGCTCCTGATGCTCCTGGGAGTCGGCAGGGCAATAAAGATTGCCATGGATAGCGACAAGACTACTATCAAATGGCATCGCACAGTGATGGACGGATCCCGTACCGGAGTCAAGTCCGTTACAGTTGACAATGTAGATACCGCTCTCGGTACCTTTGACGACGAGACATACATTGCACCTTCCGGAGCGAAGTTTACCGGAGGTGCAACCCCGGAAGTCGCAGCCGCCCTCATTGAGGTTCAGCCGAAGATGGCTGCTCTCAAGCAGGTTATCGGCTATAGCAAAGAGGAGATGGTCGTTGCCCCTCCGGAGTGCAAACTCAGCAATATGTTTGTCGACGAGATGAGGCGCTATTGCAGTACCCTCTTTAAAAAAGAGATGGATTTTGCGCTTACAAACTTTGGCGGAATCCGTTGCAGTATGCCGGAAGGAGCAATCGTGCTTGACGATATTCTCTCGATGTTCCCGTTCAAGAATCATCTTGTCTACGCTGCAATCAAAGGCAAAAATCTCAAATCGCTCTTCGATCAGCTTGCCCTTACCGAGACTTTCCAGTGTATCAGCGGAGCACGTGTCGCCATCAAGGACCATAAAGTGGTTTCTGCCGAGATTGGAGGTAAGCCTATAGAGGATGAGAAGGTCTACAATGTAGCTTCTATAGACTTCCTTCTTACCGGAGGCGACCGTATAGCTCTCGGTGCAATGGCGGAAGAAATTGCCATCTCCGACGTCCTCCTCAAAGATATGATGCTTGAGTATGTCCAAAATCTGACGGCTCAGGGGAAGCAGATTGAATATTTTACTGACTCACGAGTAACGATGGAGAACTAAGATTATGAAAAAGAATCAGATACTTACAATAGGGGCCGTAGTGCTCATGCTCGGTATATTTATCGGCTCTCTTTTTATCAAGGAGCCTCCGAGGAAGCATCTTACCATCGTTCATGTGAATGATACCCACAGCCACTTCGAGCCACTACGCTCAGGAACTGAGGCGGGACTTGGCGGCATCATTGAACGGGCTGCCTATATAGACAGCGTACGCGCTGCCGACGGGGCGGAGAACGTGCTCCTTCTACATGCCGGCGATTTCAGCCAGGGAACCACTTATTTCTCAGAGCTCGGAGGCAATCTCGAGATCCAGGAGATAAACAACATGGGCTATGATGTCGTCACCCTTGGAAACCATGAATTTGACAACGGAATCGAGGCTCTTGGCCGCAGGCTCTCATCGTTAAACTGCCCTGTAGTGTGCTGCAACTATGATTTCTCACCTTTCGAGGCCGGACAATACATCAAACCGTATGTCATTTTGGAAAAGGCCGGGATGAAAATCGGCGTCATCGGTGTCCTATGCAACCTCAAGGCGATGGTCGCAGCTGAGATATCCAACCGTATCCCTGAATTCCCGGTTACAGAGACCGTCCAGAAGTATGCCGACCACTTGAAGTTGGAGGAAAAGTGCGACCTCGTAATCGCCCTGACCCATATCGGCTATGACAGTGACGATCCCGCTGACTATATCGATCCGATGCTGGTTGGTGACACCCGCAATATCGATATGGTTGTGGGAGGACATTCCCATACTTTCCTCACAGAGATGAAATATCATAAGAATCTCGACGGAAAAGAAATCCCCATTGTCCAAGATGGATGCTGGGGACTCTATGTTGGTCAGATTGATGTCGTGATGTAGGCTCTTTATTCCGGTTTGTAGGAATCTTTCAGAGCCGTCGTCTTATTGAATATAGGTTTTTCAGGAGTGCTGTCCGGATCCTCAAAGTAGTATCCGGTGCGCTCGAATTGTACAGCAATCTTAGATGCATCTTCAAGCAGGGCGGGCTCTGCGTAGCCGGTTCCTACGATGAGAGAGTCCGGATTGAGAAAATCCTTGTAATCCTTGTCCTCAGGAACCTGGCTCATGTCTGCAAGAGTGAATAGGCGGTCGTAGTTTCGAATCTCGATAGGCTTTGCGTGGGTTGTCGATACCCAGTGGATCGTACCCTTAACAGAGCGCCATGCTCCGTCGCCTCCCGGCCTTGTCGAAGGATCATAGGAGCATCTCAACTCGACTATATTGCCGTTTTCATCCTTGACGACCTCTTCGCACTTGATGATATAAGTATATTTGAGACGAACCTCGCCTTCCGGCTTGAGGCGGAAGAACTTCTTTGGAGCATCCTCCATGAAATCGGCCCTTTCGATATAGAGCTCGCGGGTAAAAGGAACCTTCCTTGAAGCGCCCTCCGGATCTGCTGGGTTGAGGGGGCAGTCGAACCATTCAACCTTCCCCTCAGGGTAGTTGACTATAGTGACCTTGACGGGATCCTGAACTACCATGTAGCGGTTGGAACGAGCGTTGAGGTCCTGGCGGACGCACCATTCGAGAAGCTGTATGTCCATCAGCTGGTCTCTCTTTGAGACTCCGATTTTGTCGCAGAACATCTTGAGGGCTTCCGGGGTGTATCCACGGCGCCTAACTCCGCAGAGAGTCGGCATTCGAGGGTCGTCCCATCCGCTGACAATTCCCTTCTGGACAAGCTCCAGAAGCTTTCTTTTGGACATCAGGGTATATGTGAGGTTCAGCCTGGCGAATTCATACTGGTGGCTGGGATAGATACCGAGAGTCTCGATGAACCAGTCGTACAGGGGGCGGTGGACATCAAACTCGAGGGTGCAGATAGAGTGGGTGATATGCTCGATGGAGTCGCACTGTCCGTGGGTGAAATCGTACATCGGGTAGATGCACCATTTATCGCCGGTACGGTGATGATGGGCGAATTTAATCCTGTAGAGGAGGGGATCGCGGAACATCATATTGGGATGCGCCATGTCTATCTTGGCTCTCAGAACCTTCTCTCCTTCAGCATATTTGCCTGCTTTCATCTCCCTGAAAAGGCGAAGGTTCTCTTCGATGCTGCGGTTCCTCCAGGGACTGTCAGTTCCGGGCTTGTCGACAGTGCCGCGTCCGAGACGAATCTCTTCCTGGGTCTGATCGTCTACATAGGCAAGGCCCTTCTTGATAAGCTCTTCGGCCCACTCATACAGCTGGTCGAAGTAGTCGGAAGCATAGAGCTCCTTATCCCACTGGAAACCAAGCCACTTGATATCTTCTTTAATGGAATCTACATACTCTGTATCCTCTTTTGTCGGGTTCGTATCGTCATAGCGAAGATTGGTCTTCCCGCCATATTTCTGGGCTAGACCGAAGTTGAGGCAGATACTCTTGGCGTGGCCGAGATGGAGGTAGCCGTTAGGCTCCGGGGGGAATCGGGTGATTATGCTTTTTACCTTGCCGGAGGCCAGGTCGGATTCGATGATTTCTTCAAGAAAATTGAGTTTACGTGGCTCCTCGGCCGCAACAGTCTTGTTTTCTTCCATTTCAGAATCTAGAATGATTATTTCGCAAAAGTAGTAATTTTTATCGTGATGGTGAAATAATAATGATTATTAAAAAAAATTCGTATCTTCGCCCTGTTGTATAAAACCTAATTCTATATGAGTCTACTGCATGACAGGCTGGCCAAATATGATTTGCCCCAGCAAATGATGGAAAAGGGAGTATATCCTTATTTCAGGGAAATCGAGGGAAAACAGGGTACTGAGGTCGAGATGGAAGGGCATAATGTACTCATGTTCGGATCGAATGCCTATACAGGCCTGACAGGTGACGACAGGGTCATAAATGCCGGTATAGAGGCGATGAAAAAATATGGGTCCGGATGCGCCGGATCCCGTTTTCTCAATGGAACTCTGGATATCCACGTGCAGCTTGAGAAAGAGCTTGCTGAGTTTATTGGAAAGGATGAAGCACTCTGCTTCTCGACCGGCTTCAGCGTAAACTCGGGAGTGATTCCCGCACTTCTGACGAGAAATGACTTCATCATTTGCGATGACCGTGACCATGCTTCTATAGTCGATGGACGTCGTCTTTCATTTGCCAAGTCTCTGCATTTCAAGCATAATGACATGAAAGACCTCGAGCGTTGCCTTAGAAGATGCCCCCGAAATGCGGTCAAACTGATTGTCGTGGACGGAGTCTTCTCGATGGAAGGGGACCTTGCGAAGCTGCCCGACATAATCGCTCTTAAGCACAAGTATCCCAATACTGTGGTTATGGTCGACGAGGCCCATGGCCTTGGCGTCTTCGGAAGGCAGGGAAGGGGAGTCTGCGACCATTTCAATCTTACCGACGAGGTGGATATCATAATGGGAACATTCTCTAAATCACTTGCTTCCATAGGCGGATTCGTAGCAGCTGATAAGATTCTGATCAATTATCTCCGCCATAATGCGAGGACCTACATTTTCAGCGCATCAGATACACCTGCTGCTACTGCAAGTGCTCTCGAAGCCCTTCATATTATCCAGAATGAGCCGGCGAGGATCCAGTCGCTCTGGGATGTTACGAACTATGCCCTCGGTAAGTTCCGCGAGGCCGGATTCGAGATAGGAGAGACAGAGAGCCCTATCATTCCCCTTTATGTCCGAGATGTGGAAAAGACTTTCATAGTGACAAAGAGGGCATTTGATGAGGGAGTTTTCATCAATGCCGTCATTCCTCCGGCTTGTGCCCCTCAGGACACTCTTGTGAGGTTCGCGCTGATGGCAACTCATACAAAGGAGCAGGTAGACAGGGCCGTTGCAGCCCTGGTTAAGGTGTTTAAGGAACAGGGAATCATAAAATGATAAAATCAATGACAGGCTACGGCAAGGCGGAGGCCTTGGTCGCAGCAGGAAAACTTACAGTAGAAATTCGTACTCTCAACGGCAAGAATGCCGATATCAACCTTAAGTCTTCTCTCCTTCCTAAGGACAAGGAACTACTTGTCCGGCAGATGATTGCGGATTTCCTCTCAAGAGGGACCATTGATGTTTTCCTGACATTAGACCCTTCCCCCGACGCCGTTTCGAGGCCTATTAATACGGCCCTTGCCAAGGAGTATCTTTCGGAAGCCGTCTCCATTGCTCCGGAGATTTCCCTTAATGCTGTAGCCAAAGCTACCCTTCTTTCTTCGATCCTGAGGATGCCCGATGTCGTTGACTCTAAAAAGCAGGATGTGATTACCGAGGAGGATTGGCCGGCGGTTGCTTCCGCATTTGAATCCGCTCTTTCCGAAGTCAATTCCTACAGGTCAAAAGAGGGTGTCGCCCTTTATAAGGATGTTACTTCCCGGGTAGGCAATATTCTTTCTTTGTATCAGGAAGTGGAAGCACTTGAAGGCGAGCGGATTGAGACTGTAAGGGCCAAGCTTCTGAAGGCTCTTGACGAGCTTTCTCAGAAGCCGGATCAAAGCCGTTTCGAGCAGGAGATGATCTTCTATCTTGAAAAGTACGATATCAATGAAGAAAAGGTTCGCCTTCGCCAGCATTGTAAATACTTCATGGATACGATTGACGGAGATCCATGCCCCGGAAAGAAACTCGGATTTATCATCCAGGAGATGGGGCGCGAGATCAATACTACCGGCTCAAAGGCTAACCATGCTCAAATTCAAAAGCTCGTCGTTCAGATGAAAGACGAGCTTGAGAAGATTCGCGAGCAATCGATGAATATCCTTTAGAAGTCTACCTTTAGAAGCCGGCTTCTCGATAGGAGTGCGGCTCCGACCGGAGCGGCTTCCGTCCCGAGTTTGGAGAAGCGGATGTAGGTATCTTTCGCTACAAAGTTCTGCGCATATTTCTTGACAGAACTCCGGACCGGAAGCATCAGATAATCACCGGCTACGGCCATTTTTCCGCCGATAACGACAAGATCGGGGTTGAACACATTGATCAGTCCTGCGATACCGCGTCCGAGCACCGTTCCGACCTCCTGTACCTTTTCAATCGCAAGGACGTCTTCTTCCTTGACCGCCTCGTAGATGTCGTTGATAGTGATCTTTTCTCCGCGGTGGAACTTCGATGAGAGGGAGGAAGAACGCCCGTTCTTGAGCTCATTGAGTACCATCCTGTTGAGAGCCGAGCCGGAAGCGCCGGTCTCGAAGCAGCCGACCTTTCCGCAGCGGCAGATCACATCGTTGTCAAGGAGAGGGAAGTGCCCGATTTCACCAGAGAATCCCGACTTGCCGTAGAAGAGCCTGCCGTCCAGGATCATCCCCATTCCGAGTCCCCAGCTGATATTGACAAAGAGGAAATTCTTGTCCTTCTTCGCGGCTCCGGCCAGGAATTCTCCGTAGGTCATTGCTCGAGAGTCGTTCTCGATGAGAACAGGGATGTCGAGGGACTCTTCAAGGATGCCGCCGATGGTCATCCCTCCGGGAAGCTGGTAGGTATTGCTCTCGCCGGTCTCGGGATTGATTCTTCCGGTAATGCTGACGCCAAGCCCGAGGGCTTTTTGAAAGTCGAGTCCATGTTCGTCGAAATAGGTCCGAACGGCGACGCTGATTCTCTTGATCGACTCTTCTTTGCTCTCGAGGACAAACGGGATATTATCGGTAAATGATATGATATTCCCTTTGAAATCAGCAACTGCAATACTTGCATGAGAATGCCTGATATCCACCCCAATAAAGTACCCGGCGCCGGGGTTGAGCCCGAAAATGCTCGGTCTCCTTCCTCCGGAAGTGCCCTGCTTCCCAAGATCAATCATGAAACCTTCGTCTATGAGCTCCTGGATAAGCTTGGTTACTGTCGGTACACTGGTATTGAGATTCTTGCTGAGTTCGGAGATGCTGTATTCTCCTTGCTCGATGCAAAGACTGAGTATGTATTTTTTCAGGATTGAGTTTTTACTCTCTCTTTTGTCAAGGAAGGTGTTCCTCATAAGATCAATTTTTGTGCTTTGCGCGAATGTAGTAAGAAATTTCAGTAAATCCAACTTAATTTTGAAAAATATTTAAAGAAAAAGGACATATTTTTGAAAAAGGTCATACTATTGCGGAATTTCGAAGAATATTCCTATTTTTGTACTTTGGTGAGATCGTAATCAGGGTATTATGTTCAGAAAATTAAGAAACAGACTTGCGAATTTCCGCCTGTCTATGAGAATGAAGCTGACGCTCAGTCTCAGTGCGATAGCTGTCGTTCTTCTGCTCTCCAGTATCATCTCGATAATCGAGTACCGTCGAATGAGCAATTACGTCTCTGAGCTGATTGCAAACAACATCAATAGCATCAATGTAGCCCAGCAGCTTACCAATGTGGTGGATGAGTACAATCTCGACATCCTGACGGTCATCGGAGACGAGACTATTTCCACCCTCCCTGATTTCGACCAGAAAGCCTTTGTCGCCTATTGTGATTCACTGAAAGTGTCCATGACGGAGAAGAAGCTTCTCCCTCTTGCAGACTCTGTCCTGTATTCTTATTCAGCCTATATGCTGACTTCTTTGGAGCTCAACGATGTCCTCCTCTCTGATTTTATCGATTCCAGGACATGGTACTTCGACCGTCTACAGCCTGTTTTCGGGCGCTTGAGAGAGGATATCGACGATCTTAGCCTTGCTATCTACAATGACCTTGAAAAGAACTCAGTGGCCTTTGACAACGGCTTTTACAGAAGTATAATTCCGAGTGCAGTTGCCGTCTCTGTGGGCATTCTACTTGTGCTTCTTCTTCTGTTCTTCATCCTTGCATACTATGTAAAACCGATTTACAAGATGCTGGACTCCCTTGACAATTATCGCTCATTCAACAGGAAGTATAACTATACGTTTGAGGGAGATGATGAGCTTACTGACCTTAATGCCGGCATACTCGAATTGACAGAGGAGAATAGCCAGATGAGGCGTCGTCTCAAGGAGATTAAGTCAAAAGAATCGGGAGAATGAATCTGAAAGTCATAACGAGGAATGTGGGTGTCGCACTGCTTGTCAGCGCGCTCTTTATGCTGCTTTCCGTTTTCGTCTCTATCGCAAACGGCAAAGACAGTGCACTCGCTCCTCTTCTGATCAGTTTCTCAATCACTTTCATTTGCGGTATCTTCCCCTTCATTTTCGTTAAGAGGGGACCGGCCATTTCCCTTAAGGACGGGTACATGATCATATTCCTGTCATGGCTGATGTCCTTCGAGTTCGGTATGCTTCCATACGCCCTTTGGGGAGGCCCGTTTACGCTTGTAAATGCTTGGTTTGAAAGTGTTTCTGGTTTTACTACTACGGGGGCGAGCATACTTGAGGATGTGGAAATCCTGCCAAAGAGCCTTCTCTTCTGGAGATCTTCGACCCACTTCATCGGCGGTCTCGGAGTCGTAGTCTTCCTTCTTCTGATCATTCCGACTTCCAGCCCTATAAGCCTTCGCCTCAAGAATATGGAGCTTTCCAATATTTCGAAAGAGTCGTATAGCTCGAGGGCAAACAAGACGGTGTCTACTTTTGCGTGGGTATATATCGGGATATGCGTGCTTGCTTTCCTGTCATACTGGGCTGCGGGGATGTCCCCGTTCGATGCCATAAATCATGCTTTTAGCGTTTGCGCTACAGGAGGATTCAGCACAAAGACCCTCTCTATTGGGGCATATAACTCCATAGTGATAGATGTCATCACTATTGTATTCATGTTCCTGGCATCGATTCATTTCGGCTTGATTTTCATTGCCCTTGTGACTCGAAGCCTGCGTCCTCTAAATAATCCGGTTATCCGAGCCTATGTCCTGATGCTGTCGCTTTCGTCGATCGCAGGAGGACTATCCCTCAAGCTTCAGGGGGCAGTGGGCTCATGGGGAAGGGCCTTTCTCGAGTCGACATTCCAGATGGTCAGCTATGCCTCTACAACCGGTTTTGCCATCGCAGACAATTCCGTATGGCCGGCTCTGCCCTGTTTCCTCCTGATGCTGATGAGCCTCGTATGCGGATGCGCCGGCTCTACTACAGGAGGTATGAAAGTGGACCGTATTCTGGTTCTTGGAAAGGCTATACGGAGGCAGACTTTCCGCTCCCTCAATCCTTCCAGCGTGTCTGAAGTTCGTCTTGGAACTACGAGGATTAAGGATGAAGACGTCTATCCGCAGGTCCTCTATGTGGCCCAGTTCTTCCTTCTCATCATAATGTCAGTCATTCTTTGTCTCTTCTCGGGAGATCCGAACGGGAATGCCCTCACAGGCTCAATATCCTGTCTTGCCAATGTGGGTCCTTCGCTCGGCTCTATTGGCTCCCTTGGCAACTATAATGCAGAGCCAACGCTGATGAAGGTCATATTTACTATGGATATGTTCCTCGGCCGTGTCGAGATCTATCCTGTTTTCGCCGCTCTCTATTCAATCTTCCATTCCAGGAGGAAATTATGATGGACAGATCTTCTTTCCTCTATAAGTATTTCCTGGACCACTTCACCTATGAACCGACTTCATGTCAGGAGAATCTCCTTCGGGACATGTCGGATTTCTTCACTTCGGATGACGGGGACATAATGGTCGTCAACGGTTATGCCGGTACGGGAAAGACTACGGCTGTAGCGGCGGTTGTCAATTCTCTCAAAGAACTCGAAACTCCCTGCATCCTTCTCGCTCCAACCGGCCGTTCAGCCAAAGTGCTCTCTTCCTATACCGGTCATCCTGCATTTACAATCCATAAGCATATTTATCGGCAGAAAAGTCATGGAGACGACGGATTCGGATTGTTTACACTTGGCCCCAACAAGTCGAAAAATACCTTATTCATAGTTGATGAGGTGTCTCTTATAGGCATCGATTCCCAGTCCTCCGGCGCTGCTTTCGGGTCAGGGAATCTGCTGGAAGATCTGGTGAACTTTGTCCGTAGCGGGGTAGATTGCAGGCTCGTTCTCATCGGCGACTCAGCCCAGCTGCCGCCGATTGGTCTGGACGCTTCTCCAGCCCTTTCTCCGGAGTTTATGGAAGGTTTCGGGGGAGTGAGGTTCTCTACTCTCACGACAGTTGTCCGCCAGCAGAGGGAAAGTGGAATCCTTCGTAATGCCACAAGGCTTCGTGAGCTCCTTGACGATCCTTATTTTGAGGATATGCCTCTCGACGAGCTTGGACTGGATATCAGCTCCTGCGATGATGTGGAGAGGATTTCCGGTGGTGAACTGATAGATAAGATATCGGATGCCTACGACAAGTACGGTGAGGATGAGACTATTGTTCTTTGCCGCTCCAATAAAAGGGCCAACAGGTATAATGCCGGCATAAGGGCGCAGGTCCAGTATAAGGAGGGAGATCTTGTCAAAGGTGATAAGCTGATGATAGTAAAGAATTGCTATCACTTTGTAGACGATGTGGAAGGGATGGATTATCTTGCCAACGGTGACATAGCGAAGCTACTAAGGATCAGTCATTTCGAGGAGAGATACGGGCTTAATTTCGCAGATGCAACCCTCTCCCTTCCGGATTACGGCGATCAGGAGATAGATGCCAAGGTGCTTCTGGATACCCTCAATTCGGAGAGTCCGTCCTTGACATATGAAGAGTCCAATAAGCTATATCAGGGGGTGAATGAAGATTATGCCCATATTCCGACAAAGAAGAAGCGGTATGAGGCGGTCAGAGAGGATCCTTTCTTCAATGCTCTCCAGTTGAAGTATGCAAACGCCATTACCTGCCATAAGTCCCAGGGCGGGCAGTGGAAATGCGTTTTTATAGATAATGCGTTCTGGCAGGATTTCCTTGTCAGGGACGATCTTAAGTGGCTCTATACGGCCTTGACCAGGGCGGTGGAGAAAGTGTATCTGGTCAATTTTAAAGAAGAACTGTTTGTCTCATGAGAAGAATTATAGCATTGGCATTCTCCGCGGTTTTGGCGGTTTCCGCAGTGGCGGCTCAGCCGCTGAAGACGACTCCTATAGAATGGAAATGGCTCTCTGACAGTGAGTTGTATCTCGCTGATGCGGACTCACAATATAGGGTCGATGCAGCCTTTAATATCTTGCCATGCGGCAAGCTTCCGGAGAAGTTTGTCTCTTTCCCCATCGAGCCTGAAGGTGCTGTAAATCTGACCTATTCCCCCGACTCGACTATGCTGGCCTTTACAAGGGACAATGACCTTTATGTCGTAGATATAGCTTCGGGAAAGGAAAAGAGACTTACTTTTGACGGGTCGGATGTGATTCTGAACGGATATGCTTCATGGGTCTATTATGAAGAGATTTTCGGTCGTCCATCCCGATACAGGGCATTCTGGTGGAGTCCAGATAGCCGGAAGATCGCCTATTACAGATTCGACGACAGCCGCGTTCCGATGTTCCCGATTTATTCTCCAAAGGGGCAGGATGGCTCTCTCAGGCGGACCCATTATCCAAAGGCGGGGGAGAGGAATCCTGAGGTCAGAATAGGCTTTATAGATGTTCCCAAGGCGATGAACCGCCGCACTCCAAAGACAGTATGGGCCGATTTCAATCCGTCGGAGGACCAGTATTTCGGCACTCCTTTTTGGAGCGCTGACTCAAAGAGATTTTTCGTTGCAAGGGAGCCTCGGATCCAGAATACTCTCGATCTCTATTCTGTCGATCCTTCCAAGGGAACTAAAACTCATATCTATAATGAGACCTATCCGACATGGCTCGACTGGATTGACGGTATGCTCTTTGGAGACGACGGACTCTATATGGTCAGAAGTTTTGAGACTCTCTGGCAGCAGATTTACTTTCTTTCCTACGACGGAAAGACTCTTAAGCGTCTGACAGACGGTGAAAACTGGAGGATGAACCTTCTTGCACTCGGCCCTGACGGGACCGTCTATTTTACTTCAGAGACCGATTCCAGGGTCCGTCAGGCTCTTTATTCCGTTGATAAGGACGGAAATGTCAAGGCCCTTACAGATCCTCACCTGCACGTTTCCAGGGCCCTTTTCTCGCCCGATTGCAGCCGATTTGTCGCAGCTGTTTCTTCCCTTAGCCATCCTACCGAGGTCTGGGTTCATGAGAGTTCCGGCGAGCGGAAAGTGCTTTTTTCCTCTCTCGAAAAGGAATCGGAAGGACCTCAGCCTGAGCTTATTACAATGACGACAGAGGACGGATTCGTCCTCCCGGCGACTATAGCATTCCCGAAGGATTTTGATCCTTCGAAGAAATATCCTGTCCATGTAGACATTTACGGAGGTCCTGATACCCCTCTTGTCACTGACCGCTGGCAGCCGAGATACGGATGTGACAGGTGGTTCTGGGAGAATGGAATTATCCAGGTGGTTGCGGATTGCAGGGCGGCCGGTCACAATGGCAGGAAAGGGCTCGATATGATTTATAAGCATCTGAGTACCATTGAAGTGAGCGATTTCGTCGAGTGGGCACAGTACCTGAAATCGCTTCCTTATGTCAATGGAGACAAGATCGGAGTGGAGGGGTTCTCCTTCGGCGGAACAATGACCACCCTTCTTGTCGCAACTGCACCTGATGATTATCACTATGGCATCGCCGGAGGCGGGGTCTATGATTGGAAACTCTATGATACCCACTATACCGAGAGGTTCATGTCCACTCCAGAGGATAATCCCGATGGATATGAGAGTTCATCTGTTCTTGGAAGAGTAGGGACTTATCCTGTGGAAGTCGGCAAGGCTGACGGAAAAGTCATGCTCAAGATTACCCACGGAACCGGGGATGATAATGTCCATTTCCAGAACACCCTCCAGCTTATTGACGTCCTCCATAAAGACGGAAAGGAGTTCGAATTCATGATCTATCCCGATGGCATGCACGGATATCGCGGCTACCAAGGGAAGCATTTCCTCGAGGCAAACCGCGATTTCTGGAGTAGATATCTTCTTGATAAATAGTTACTTCTCTTCCTTTTTATTGGTTGAGTCCTTCTTATTGGGCTCGTCTCCGTGGGAGTTCTTGTACAGGAAGCGGCGGATTTTCTGGGTTGCTGTCTTCTCGAAATCTTTTCTCATGGCATCGACCTCCAATACCTTTGAGTTCTTGCCGACATGCTTGTTGACGAATTCCAGAACTGCATTCTTCCTGGCCTCGAGATTCTCGAAGAATTTGTCCTCGCTCTCCTGATTCCAGTCGAGCACGTTGTCGTCGAACTTGACGAGGGCTACCAGTTTACCCTCTCTTTCGATTACTAGAGACTCGTTGACACCGTCTATGTCGTTGATGACCATCTCTATCTCTTCCGGGTAGATGTTCTCTCCGGTCGAACTTAGGATGGTATTGTTGAGGCGTCCTTTGATGAAAAGGTATCCATCCTTGTCAATAGTAGCGACGTCATTGGTATGGAACCATCCCTCGTCATCGATAGCCTGCATGGTGCGGGAAGGATCCTTGTAATAACCTATCATCACATTGTCGCCGCGGCAGATAACTTCGCCTTCTCCGGTCTCGGGGTTGGGATTGTCAATCTTGACCTCTACGTTGAATGCAGCTACTCCTGTGGAACCGAGACGGGTCTTGTGGACCATCGCATTTGTTACCAGAGGGGCACATTCGGTGAGGCCGTAGCCGATTGCGTAAGGGAATTTACACTTGAGAAGGAAGGCTTCCACCGTGGGATCCAGCTTGGCGCCGCCGATACCGAAGAAACGGATCTTGCCTCCGAAGGTACGGACGAGCTTTCTACCGATGAACCAGTGAAGCAGCCAGGACATGTGCTTCTCCATCCACGAGAGTATGCGAGACTTGTGAATTGTAGGAAGGACGCTTGATTTATAGATCTTTTCTATAATCAGAGGGACCGAAAGGACAGTAGTAGGTTTTACCTTCTTCATCGCCCCGAGGAGAATGCTCGGAGTCGGCGGCTTGGAGATATAATATGTAGCCGCTCCGACAAATATCGGGTAGAGGAAGGAAATGCTCATCTGGTAAGTGTGGGCGAGGGGGAGAATCGCAAGGAAGCGATCCTTCTTTGTCGAAGGCTGCGCCTTCATCGAAGCGACTACATTATGGGCAAGGTTGCGGTGGCTGAGCATTACGCCCTTGGCATTTCCGGTCGTCCCTGAGGTGTAGATGATACAGGCAAGGGAATCCGGGCTCGGCTCTACTGTCCATCCATTGCACTTGAATGCCTCGTCATCCTTCTTTATGAACTCGAAAGTCTCGATGTCGATGATAAGGGTCATTTTGTCCCTGCACTCGGGGCTGAGCTTATCCATCATTCTCTTCGATATGAAGATGACTTTGCTCTCTGAGTGGTTCAGGATATTGGTGACCTCATTCTCGGAGCTGTCGGGCAGAATCGGTATTGCAACCCTTCCGAAGGCTGTTGCGGCGAAGAAAGCAACGCCCCAGTTGGGCATATTCTGGGAGAGGATGGCTACCTTGTCTCCGGAGCTGATGCCATAGCGGGACATCTTTGTGGAAATAAGGTTGGTTGTCTCTCTGAACTTTCCGTAGGTGTAACACTGTCCTCCGTCTACGAAGGTGCACATCAGGCGCTTCCAGAACTTAGTAGTAGAGTTGTCATATAGCTTCCTCAAGGTTGTGCACTGGGCTTCCCTTGCGGTCAGTTTCATCTTATAGTTGTTCTTCTTCTTCTTTCCCATTAGGCTAATGTGTTATAAACCCGTTCTTATTCTTTCCTTGAAGGTGCATGGGCTCATAATGAGCCTGGAGTCTGTCGGTATCGGCTCTGGCGTCGTCGGTAAGAGGGAATACCTCGCCGCAGCCGACCCTTTTCCTTCCCCAATCGAAATAACCGGCATAGACTGTGGCCCCGGTCTCTTTTGCAATCAGGTGATAGCCTGTCTTCCAGCGTTTTGTCGCCTTCCTCGTCCCTTCCGGGGCGATAGCAAGATGGAATTCATCGCATTTCTCCATTTCCGTGATAAGGCTTCTCACCATAGTTGCCGGGCTTGACCTGTCTACGGGGATGGCTCCGGTGCTCTTGAGGATGGGACCGAGCGGCCAGAAAAAGAATTCTTTCTTTATCATTATATGGGCAGTCTTGTCGAACTGGGTGTAGAAAAGATAGCTGATGAGAAAGTCCCAGACTGTCGTATGGGGCACTCCCAGCACGATTGCCTTCTTCTCTTTCATCGGGCCTCCGACGGAGGTCCATCCCAGCTTTTTGAGTAGCCAGCCACAAAACCGCGCTTTTCTTGATAATTTCTTTTCCATCAGATATTTACATCTTCAAGTTCTTCCTCGCTACGGAGATTCTCACGAATAAATGTCTGCCTCTCCATGGTGTTGTCGCCCATGTAGAAGGCCATTATGTCAGCAATCGATTCCTCTTCGGCGAGCTTGACAAGGTCGAGCCTCATCTTGTCGCCGATGAAATCGACGAATTCGTCGGAGGAAATCTCTCCAAGACCTTTGAATCGGGTGATTTCTACTCCTGTTTTGAGCTTTTTTATAGCTGATTCTTTCTCGTCGATGGAGTAGCAGTAGAGGGTTTCCTTCTTGTTGCGGACGCGGAAAAGGGGAGTCTGGAGAATATGGACATGGCCTCTTCTGATAAGGTCCGGATAGTACTTCATGAAGAAGGTCAGAACGAGCATTCTGATATGCATCCCGTCGTCATCGGCATCGGTCGCGACGATTATGTTGTTGTAGCGGAGATTGTCGAGATCTTCATCTACTCCGAGGGCGGAGATAAGAAGGTTAAGCTCCTCGTTCTCAGCTACTTTCTTTCGGCTCTCCTTGTAGCAGTTGATAGGCTTTCCCCTAAGCGAGAAGACAGCCTGGTGGTTGGCGTTGCGTACCTTTGTGATGGTACCGCTTGCAGAGTCTCCCTCGGTGATGAAGATACTCGATTTCTCGAATTCTTCCTCTTTGTTCTTTGGAGCCTTGTCGTTATAGTGGTAGCGGCAGTCGCGAAGTTTGCGGTTGTAGACGTTAGCCTTCTTGATACTCTCGCGGGTCTTTTTCTGGATGCCGGCAATTTCCTCCCTCTCCTTCTGCGATGCCTTGATCTTATCCTCGATTACAGGGATAATTTCGGTGTGCATATGGAGATAATTGTCGAGATTCTTGGCTACGAAGTCGTTGACAAAACTCCTGATCGAAGGACCGCGGTCGATGATTGCAGCTCCGTCCGGACCTCGTTTCACTGTGCCGTCAGGATTCTTCTCCTGCTTCTCCCACATATAGGTCGAGCCAAGTTTGGTCTTGGTCTGTCCTTCGAAATTAGGCTCCTGAATCTGGATGGCTATGGCGCCGACGACCCCCTGGCGGATATCCTCCGGCTTATAGTCTTTCTTGTAGAAGTCCTTGAGAGTCTTTGCGATAGCCTCCCTATAAGCGGCGAGGTGTGTGCCTCCGTCGCGGGTATGCTGACCGTTTACGAATGTTGTGATATTCTCGCCGTAGCTCTTTCCGTGGGTCAGAACTATTTCTATGTCTTCTCCTTCCAGATGGATGAGAGGGTAGAGTGGCTCCTCGGCCATATTCTCGCTTACGAGATCGAGAAGACCGTTCTCAGATTTATAAGAAGTACCGTTGAGGATGAGTGTAAGCCCTCTTTTAAGGTAAGAGTAGTTCTTTATCATCTTCTCGACGAAGTCCATGTTGAAGGCGTATTCGCCGAACATTTCCACGTCGGGGATGAATTTTACCAGAGTGCCGTTTTTCTCGGTGGAGGGACGCCGTCCCGAATCCTTCAACTCACCGCGCTCGTACTGGGCGAACGAGCTTTCGCCGTCGCGGAAGGACTCGATATAGAAGTAGGAGGAAAGAGCGTTGACAGCCTTGGTACCGACTCCGTTCATACCGACAGACTTCTTGAAAACCTTGTCGTCGAACTTGCCTCCGGTGTTGAGGGCACTTGTCGCGAGGACCACTGATCCGAGGGGAATGCCTCGACCGAAGTCCCTGACAGTCACTTCGTTCCCTGTGATATTGATCTGGATTTTGTTGCCAAAGCCCATCGAGAACTCGTCGATAGAGTTGTCGACAATCTCTTTCAGCAGGACATAGATACCGTCTCCGGGATTGTCTCCATTCCCGAGTCGGCCGATGTACATACCGGGACGAAGCCTGATATGCATCGTGTCTTCCAGATGTTTGATGCTGTCTTCGTTGTAATTTTCTGTAACTATATTTTTCTCTTTCTCTGCCATTTCGCACTAATTATCCAATATCCTGCAAATTTACAAAAAATAGTTTTCTTTTACGATGCTGTGACGAAAATTGGGACTGCTGGCCGGAAATAACTTGTGAATCAATACGGTACAACTTTTTCCCTAGGGCGTCGTGGGTAGGGAAAAAGTCAGAAATCACTGATAGATAGGCATTTGTCCGGCAGGCGATTTATAGGCCGAGGAAGTGGCGGAGGGAGCGGTATAGAGGAGATTCGCAAAGTCCACGGGATGCTGCAGTATGAACGACGAGTCCAAGACCAGCCTTGCCTGGGGAGTATTGGTTCAATGAGGAAGGGGAAGATCCGGGTTCGAACGAAGTCCATACTGCGAAGGCCTCAGAATCGCGATATGGATGGAAAAGATCATCGGGGGAGCCGAGTTTGGCATTGGTTTGAATGGTCCCCGCAGAAGCAGCCGCCGCGCCAACAAGTGCTTCGAAATCAGTTCCTTCCGGAAATAGATCTGTAATAAAGCTAGCTCCTGTTGTAGCACTTAGGGATTTAAGGACCGCGGGTAGAATCGAGGCGGACACGAATGAGGTGGTAGCAATCCGTACAGGCTTGGAAGCCTTATAGGGAGTAAAGATTGTAGAAGCATCAGTAAAGGAGGCGGCAATCTTTTCGGCAAATGGTATGAAAAGATGCCCGGCCTCTGTAAGGCTTATATAAGGCCTAGTCTCTTTCTGGTCCAGAGCTGTTTGAGTATCGGCGGAGGAAACACTGCCGACAAAACGGTTGCGAGTAAACAATTTGACACCGAGGTCTTTTTCGAGATCCGCAATTCTTTGGCTGACTGCTGATTGGGATATGCCAAGGACGTCAGCGGCCCTCTTAAAGCCGCCTTCCGACACTACAGTCAGAAAGACTTTTATCCTGAAATCCTCTATCATCCTGTCAAACTTCTGGATTATCCCGATTCAAAAAATCCTGACCGATAGGGCCAGGATTTCGCTTTTTTACTCTGCGGGGGCTATCGCTCCTGTAGGGCAGACATCGGCGCAGGTGCCGCAATCGACGCAAATATCAGGATTGATAACATAGAAGTCTCCTTCTGAGATAGCACCCTGAGGGCATTCGCCGATACATGTTCCGCAAGCAACGCAGATGTCTTCTGCAATCTTGTATGCCATAATTATTCCTTTTAAATGTTGGGCACAAATTTAGCCATTTTATTTGATTTTCAAACAAACGGGACTAACTTTGTCGATATGATAAATAAACTAGTAACTCTTTTAACTATTGCCATCCTGCTGGTTTCTTGTGGAGGGCGTGGTTCCAAGGTCAATTCTGACTCTGTCAGTGCCGCCGCTGGCGTTGATACAATTGCTGTGCCAGAAACGAAAACTGAGGCTATTCCTAATCCTGAAGAGGGTGAGGCAAATGTTGAAGAGACTCTTGAGAAGCTCTCTAATATGAGCGAGGATCCCCAGATGCCGATTGAACCGGCCCCAAAGGCTGGCCCGGTCAAGATCGGTGATGTCCTCGAACTCGATAAGACCGTCCATGATTTCGGCGATTTCCTAGTGAGCGCGGGGCCGCAGAAATGCACATTTACCATAAAAAACATATCATCTGAGCCTATTTCCATCCTCGAAGTCATCACCTCCTGCGGCTGCACTGATGCAGAATGGACAAGAGAAGAGATTGGCCCTGGACAGAAAGGGACCATATCCTCGACATATAAGAATGAGGATGGGCCAATTCCCTTCGACAAGACTCTGACTGTATATCTTTCCAACCCGAAGAAACCTCTCCTTCTGAGGCTCCGAGGGGTGGTCCATGAGAAGCCAGTTTCCCTCGATGAGGCTTTCGGCGCTTACAGGGTGGGTCCGTTTGGAATGAAAGGAGATACATTCAAGGTCGGAAACATGGAGCAAGGGGAGTCCCGCAGCGACCAGACACCCGTCGCCAATCTTGGGGGTGCTCCTATAACAGTCTCATTCAGAGATGTTTCCAAAGATCTTTCCCTCTCCCTTAGCGAGAATCCGATTCCTCCCGGGAAGGTGGCGACATTGACATATACGGTCCGCTCAGACCGCGGGAAGTGGGGGAGGAACGAGTATTATGCTACCCCGGTTGTTGGCGGCAAGGCAGGGAAGAAATTGACGTTCTGGGCAATCACCAAGGAGAATTTCGCATCTTGGACCGAGGAACAGAAAGACGCAGCTTCAAAGCCGATCTTCGATGAGAGTACATACTCATTCGGAGTTATCAAGCAAGGAGTTCCTGTGGAGGCGAAATTCGAATTTACAAATAAAGGGAAATCGCCGTTCAAATGCTATAAAGCAGATAGCGATTTCCCTGTCAATATCAGTCCGATTCCTGAGTTGGGCCCTGGCGAAACCGGCTCATTTACAGTTTCTTTCGAAACTACAAGTCTTCCTGTCGGCGAGGTTACCGTCCTTATATCTTTGACGACAAACTCTCCTCTTCGTCCTATAATTAATCTCTTCGTCGTCGGTGATTTAAAATAAACGGCACTGAATTATCTTCAATGCCGTTTAGACGTTTATCCTCTGATCGATTTAGAGCGCCGGACTGTACTGAACCTTTATAGGCTGAGTGACGTTCTTTCCGTTCTCGTCTTCGAGGTAGATGGTGATTGTGTGCTCGCTGGCGGTCCCGGCGGCGGCCCAGTATGTAAATCCTCCGATGAACTTGTTGAGATCCAGAGTGGCAGATGTTTTGCCCTTGAGATCGGCTCCTGTTGCTAATGAGAACTGACTTTTGAAAGCGCTGACTGCCTTGCTGTCGTCGATAAGATCGATAACGGGGCTCTCAGCTTGCTGGTCAGTGATGTACTGACGGATCTGTGTCTTGACATTAGCGCTACTCGTTGTTACAGTTAGCTTGGCGACAGCGATCTTGCCGGGAGCTGAGACAGTGATTGCGCAGTCTGTCTTGAGCGGATTGACCTCTACGGGGTTAAAGTCTGCATTACTCTTCCATGTCAGCTCAGGGGCGCTGGTGAAACGGAATTCCATGTTCTTGGAAGCC
>Ga0256405_10003585_pt1 | contig 31662 bp, 28 predicted proteins | sample RumenRJG_02DNA_FD_189096 | JGI IMG/M metagenome (GOLD analysis project Ga0256405, IMG submission 189096) | Bovine rumen microbial communities from Lethbridge, Alberta, Canada - RJG_02 | ecosystem: Host-associated > Mammals > Digestive system > Stomach > Rumen | place: Canada: Alberta...
AAGAAGACCTTTAAAATTTTTTTTAGAATTTTTAATTCAGACTTTTCTTTTTTACATCTGAAATTTCAGTAAGTTAGTTTTGTACGATATTCATTTTTAAAATCAATTAATGAGTTTAAAACTCCACCTTTAAAACTTAACTTATGTCTGAATTTCACAATTTTGTAGGAAAATAATACTGTTTCTTATGGAGGTGAACTTAGCTTTTTGTCTTGATAAAGGCTAGGCTTATCTAATTGTCGTCAGATACAGAATCTTTACTTAAAAATCCGTCTGTCTGTAATGACCACAGTTTTTTATAAAGTGAGTTATGAGCTAAAAGCTCTTCATGAGTGCCTGACTCTACTATCTGACCTTTATCTAAAACAATGATCCTGTCCATTCTCTTTAAGGTTGAAAGACGATGAGCAATAGCAATTACTGTCTTACCTTGCATCAGTTTTTCAAGATTCTCTTGAATGTACTTCTCGCTTTGAGAGTCTAAAGCTGAGGTTGCCTCATCTAAAATTAAAATTGGTGAGTTTTTAACAAGAACTCTAGCAAGTGCAATTCTTTGTTTCTGACCTCCTGAGAGCTTTACTCCCCTGTCGCCTACTACAGAGTCAAAGCCAGCTCCACCTCTGTAATCAGAAAGATTTTCTATAAAGTTTAGCGAGTCAGTTGCAATTGCAACTTCCTCTAACTCTGCTTTTTGCAGTTCGTCCTTTGCTCCATACTCAATGTTTTCACCTACAGTTCTGTGCATTAGTGAACTGTCCTGACTTACCATTGAGAATAAACTTCTTAAATCATCCTGAGTAAAATTCTTGATGTTCTGACCATCGATGGTGATAGCACCAGAATCTACATCATAGAATCTTAATAAAAGACTGATAAGAGTACTCTTACCGGCTCCAGATGGACCTACAATACCTAGCTTCTCACCGACTTTAATCTTTAAAGACAGATCATGAATGATCTCTACAGATTTTTTATAACCAAAAGATACCTTTGAAAACTCGATTTCTTTTTCAAATTTATCGATTTTTACAGGATCTTTAGGATCATTGACACTTACAGGTACTGATACAGTATGAATTCCATCATAGATCATGCCTAAGTTTTCAAAGATGGCACCTACTTCCCACATGATCCAGCGTGACATATTGATCATGCGGATAGCAATAGCTGTCGCTATCGCTATCGCGCCTGGTGTAACCAGGTAATTTGACCACAACCATAAAGAGAGCATTACTAAAGTGATGAGCAAGGTGTAGTTCATAAACTGCACACTTACATCAAACATGGTCAGAATTCTTAAAGCTTTATATTCAGTATGTCTGAACTCATCCATAGCGCTTTTAGCATATTGCTCTTCTTTGCCGTGACCGCCAAAAAGTTTTACTGTGGAAATATTGGTATAGCTGTCAACGATTCTGCCAACCATAGTTGAGCGTTGCTCAGACTGCTGCTTTGAGGCTTTTCTTAATTGTGGGATAAAGCAGATTAAAGAGGCTATATATAAAACTAGCCAGATTGCCAAAGGCAGACATAATGAGATATTGGCATTTGAGAGCATGATGAGCATGGTGGTGATATAGACAATCAAATGCACCATCACATCAATAAGTTTCATCACCGCAGTTCTTACAGCAACTGAAGTCTGCATTACTTTATTAGCTAAAGCTCCAGCATATTCATCATTGAAAAATGACAATGACTGATTTAACAAGTAAGAGTGCAACTGCCATCTTATCTGGTTTGAATAATTACCAGAAATGGTCTGATGAATTAACAGTGAATGCAAAACTGAAGCTACAGGTAAAATCACACCTGCACACAAAATCATGACTAAAATAGAAGTGCCATGTAGTGCAATAAAGTTATGAGGTGAGGATGAGGAGGTCCAGTCAACAACTAGACCTAAACATACAAAGAATAGAGCTTCACCTATAGCAATAATAGAATTTAGAATTGATGCAGCTATGAAAAAGCCACAGAGACCCTTTGTGAAAAAGAGAATGAATTTTACAGGATTCTTAGGAGGAGTACCTTCATTTCGCTTAGGAAATGAAGGCACAAGATTTTCAAAAAAGCTGAAGATGCTCTTTAACATAGCAAGTCAGACTATTTTTCCATTGACTGCATGATATCGTTGATACGATTGCTTGCAACGTCGATATGTCTTGCAATACTTGCTACATGGTTAGGTAACATAGCATCACCACTTAAGTTACCGCCTGCTACTACATACCATGGGTTAAAGTTTCTGATGTAATCTAATCTGTCTAAGGCAGCCTGTACGTTTTCAGCACCACCTCTTACTACAACTTCCTTATCAACTGCGATGATGCCTCTTAGAACATCATCTACGACAGCAGCAATACCTTTAGCAAAGTAGATGTTATTATCACTGTCAAAGTGGCTGATCTTTTCGTTGTTTAAAGTACCTAAAGCATACTCTAACATCTGTGAGCAGTACTTTAAGATTGAATAAACATCATCAGTTTTTACGTTATAGACACCGGCGTTCTTAGCTCCAGAATCTACAGAGGCTGCCCATGATTTCCAGTTACGGATGCCTTCTTTGTATTTACCTTCAGCATCATAGACAAACCAGAAGCCCCAGACTTCACTTGAGTATACAAAGTAACGTGAAGTTGCATCGACTAAACGAGGATCCATGGTGTCGTTTTTACCATAGCGTGAAGCAGTTTTAGCCACGATGTCAGATGCAGGACGGGTAGCGTAAATCACACCCTTCTGGTATGAAGTGATGTTATCTAAAATCTTTGGTACAAAAAGCAGATCATTTGGGATCCAGCCAAAGAATGAATCTAACTCGGTCTCAAGGCTGTGAGTTACAGCATCAGCTAGGATCATTGCTTTGTCTTGATCGGTAGCATTATCGCCTAAGTCAGGGGCAGTGTAATGCTCAGGACAAGTTGAAGAAACTAAACCGACAGCTAAAACATATAGGACATAGATACCTACAATACCTAAAATGATTTTACCGACAAGGCCTGTCTTAGAATTTAGTTTGAAATTTGGTTTATGAAAGTTCATTTGATTATCCAAATATTACTAGGCTTACAGTATTAGCCCTCAACTAATTATACAAAAAAATTGTTAGTCATGCCGTAAATGAAACGTTTTATCTACAATATTGTTCTAATATTGTCACCTAACTTTTCATCTAATATTTCAAAAGCAATATTTATTTATAAATCAATAAGTAATATCAGTGTTCAGGCAAATTTTGATATTGTAAAGCCTACTTTGAGAGCATGTGTTTTACTAAAATTGGTCTTGATACAAACTGATTTAAGTAGATAGCATATGGATTGACGATATTAGTATCGTCATATGGATAGAAAGAGTCCATCTTCACCTGATGAGCTCTTAGCATTTCACTCAATCCCATCTCATATTTTTTGATGATCTCAGTCTTGCTCTTAATTCTCTTGATTCCTAAGATAAATTTTGCAAAGTAATTTGAGCTAAAGATCTTTTTATCAAGGACTAGGAAGTAACTTTGCAAATGCGGATTTTTAGTCCATTCATATTTGTGCTTTTTAATCTTTTTACCAAAGCCATAGGTTGCCATGCACATAGCATAGGCATCAGAGTCTTTTGCTTTAGTAAAGATCTCTTTTAAGTCTTCACTGTTACCTACAAAATCAACACTGTCATTACAGATTAAAAGAGAATCGACTTTATCTAGTACCTTGTTATCTAACAGATATTGATAGCCTCTTTTATAAGAGCCAAAGTCATATTCTTGATGTCTTTTAATGATGATATAGTCACAATGCTCTTTTAGTTTCTCAACTGTCTCAGGTAGAGCTTTACTGTCAGCAACATAGACAATGACATCACAGAACTCTCTTAAGGACTTTAAATAGTTAAGTGTATTTTCTGAGACTAAGCCATCCTTTGTAAAGGACGCAAAAAGACATGCTCTTTTATGCTTATAGTCAATTTTTTCAAGATCTGTTACCTTTTCTTGAACTTCAATGGCATTTTCAGGGAACACAGGTAACTTTTTGAATTTTACAGATACACTCTGACCTAAGAGAGTGTATTGAGTTCTACCGTTGAACTTCTTAATTGAAAACAGCTTTTCTAATAATGAGAGTTTTACTGTAGGTACAATACCTAACTTTTTAGCTGTTTTTAAATCCTGAGGATAGAACTTTTTTGAAATCTCTTTTGCCCTGCCTTTATCAAAGCACAATCTTTCATTTACAGCAAAAGCTACCTTTTGCCCTTTAGCTAAAAGGCTCTGATAGAGAACTTGAGTTACAAAATTGCAATTAAGTTTATTTGAAATGTCTTTTATAAGCTCTGCTCTGCAAAGCACACAGTTTTCAAGATCATGCTCTGAAGGCTTTTTGTTATAAACAGTGTAGAGTTTGTAATTCTCTTTAGGTGAAAGTAACTCATCTTTAGTTACAACTTTATTGTCATGTAAGCCTAAGATTAAAGCACCTGTATTCTCATCTAAGGCATTTTTTGCATACTCAAAGAACTTTAAAGATGGAAGTAAGGTTTGTGGCAGAACCATGAGGTACTTATCATTTAGATCTTCAACAGAACTTTGAAGCTTTGCAATTAAAGTGCTGTTGAAGGTTAATGACTTAATACTTACTTTTACCTGAGTCTTACTGTCTTCATCAAAGCAAGAGCCTTTTAATCTCTTTTGAGAGTTTAAATTTAGGTATCTTATTTCATCAATGCACTCTACCTTTGAAAGATACTTTTCTAATTTTGTTTTGTAGTTTGAATTGTCATCAGTTAAAACTACCAGCAAAGTGTATTTCATAAATTTGATCCCAAAATAGCTTTGATCCCAAAATAACAATAAAGCCTGCATATTATAGTGCAGGCTTTAGAGATTTTGCTTAAATTGTAAGCTTGATTACTTCTTTACAACAGCAGTGATTGCAGCTACAACCTTGTCGATGTTGTTGGTGTTGATACCAGCAACACAGATACGGCCTGAGCCTACAATGTAAATACCGAAGTCTTTACGTAATGCTTCAACCTGATCTTTATCAAGACCAGAGAATGAGAACATACCGTTCTGCTCGTTGATGAAGTCGAAGTCACCAGCACCTGCAGCCTTTAACTTCTCTGATAATAGTGAACGCATCTGGTGGATACGATCTCTCATACCCTTTAACTCTTCTTCCCACTGAGCACGTAAGTTCTTGTCTGAAAGAATGGTAGTAACAACTTTCTCACCATGTGCTGGAGGGTTAGAAATAGCAGTACGAACTGAAATCTTAACCTGAGATAGAACCTTAGCTGCAGTCTCAGCATCTGCTGATACAACAGTTAACACACCAACACGCTCATTGTATAGACCGAAGTTCTTTGAGAATGAGCTTGCGATTAACATTTCCTTGTTGTACTTAGCGATAGTACGAACACCGAAAGCATCCTCATCGATACCACTACCAAAGCCCTGGTAAGCAAAGTCGATGAATGGAATTAACTTCTTGTCTGCGATGAATTTAGCGATCTGCTCCCACTGCTCATGGGTAGGATCGATGCCAGTTGGGTTATGGCAGCAAGCGTGCATTAAAACAACATCACCTTCTTTAGCCTGTGATAATGTCTCTAACATTCTGTCAAAAGCTAAGTTGTGGTTTGCTCTGTCGTAGTATGGGTAACGCTCGAACTTTAAGCCAGCTGATTTTGCAATCTGATAGTGGTTAGCCCAAGTTGGATCAGAAATCCAAATGGTGCTTGCAATGTTCTGCTGATGTAAGAAATCTGCGCCAATACGTAATGCACCGGTACCACCTGGGCAGTGGCATGAAACAGCTCTACCACCGTCTACTAACTCAGAACCTGCACCGAAGATTAACTCACGTGCTAAACGACCATACTCAGGAAGACCTGTGATAGGTAAGTATGATTTGGTTTCTTCAGTTTCTAATAAAACTTTCTCAGCTGCCTTTACGCAGTTTAGAATTACAGTCTTACCATCGTTGTTCTGATATACACCAACACCTAAATTTACCTTATCCTTGTTAGGATCTTTCTTGTATGCATCAGTTAAACCTAAGATTGGATCTGCAGGAGCAGCTTCTATACGATCAAAAAACATGTTTTCACCTGTTAACAATAAAATTTGATTCACTATATCACAAAAAATAAGATCTTAAATATTCTCTAAAAACGATCCAAAAGTGTGAATTATGCTTTCAAAGCTGGCTTTTGAACCTTTTTCTTCATGTAATTTATGCGGTAGTTACGCTTTGCAGCCTTGATCCAGCCTTTAGTTTTCCATCTGATCAGCATGATCACACCACGGGCACACTCATCACAGCAGAAACCAATCCATACACCTAACAGGCCCATATGCATATAGACACCTAAGAAGGTACCGATGGTAACTGAAATACCCCACATTGAAATTACTGCCATCATTACAGGGAACTTGGTGTCACCTACTGCTCTTAATGAGTTGATAATGATGATATTTAAGATTCTGCCTACTTCCATCACTACAGATACATAGAAGATAGGTCTTGCCATTGCAAAGACTCTAGGATCATCTGTAAAGATTGAGAATACGGTGTTACCTAACCAGAATGGGATGTTAATTGAAAGTAATGCTGTAATTAACATACCAATCTTTACTGAGTGTAAAAGCTGCTTGTTAGCAAGGCTGAACTTCATGGCTCCAGCATAATGTGAAACCAGAATTTCTGTACCCATACCTACAGAAATTGAGAACAGCATGATTAGACCGCACATCTGGAAGTAAATACCCTGTGTAGCTAAAGCTACAGTACCAAAGGTACCTACAATAGAGGTCATGAATAAGAACTGTAACTGCCAGGTTAAATTCTCACCTGCTCCAGGTAGACCTACTGAGAAGATCTGACGGAGGATCTTTTTCTTTACTACAAAGAAGAAACGAGGCACGATTTTTACTTTAGTTCTCTTTACCATGAGGTAATAGAGGAAACCTACAGCTAAAAATCTTGAAACGACGGTACTTACAGCTACACCATAGATACCTAATTGAGGTGCACCAAAGTGACCGAATAAAAGGATGTAGTTACCGATAATAATAATGATGTTACCGGCGATATTTACATACATAGGATCACGGGTACAACCGTGAGCTCTTAAAATAGCACTGGTGCAGAGGTTAATGGCTTCAGCAAAGAAGGTAAATGAAATAATCATTAAGTATTCTTTGGAGGTATGGAAAATATCCTGAGGGATATTCATAAGCTTACAGATAATACCTGCACCAAAGAAACAGACTAGGACAATACAGATACCCCAGACGATATTAAGTCCTAAGCCCATGTGAATAACTCTGCGCACAATACTCTTATTGCCATTACCTAAAGCTTGGGCACAGCAAACACAGACACCGATGTTCACAAAGTTAAATAAAGTAAAGGCAAGCTGGAAAGCCTGAGAACCTACATTAAGTTCTGCTACTGCCTGCAGCGAAATCATACTTACCATGTAAATATTGATAGTCACGGTAAGAAAATGCATGGCAAGATCGATAAAGATTGGCCAGCTTAATGAGAATAAGCCATGTGTTGGGGCTGTATATCTTGAATGAGTCATTACTTCTGTTTGTGACTCATTTTTGTTGGTGTTGGTTTCATTCATAAAGGTTGCCTTCTTTGTGCATTTTGGCAAATTATAAACAAAAGCCATAAATTTAAAAGGGGGTTAGATAAATATATATTTATATGTATTTCAATAAGTTAATAGTTATTTTAATTTTGTTTATAAGATTGTGCCTAAAAGAGCACACCATAGGATGGGAATTTAATTATAGAATCAAATCAAAAGGTCGGGGCAAGCCCGACCTTTAGTATTTTCATAGGAGACTAATTATAAAATCTTAGCTAAGAACTCTTTAGTTCTCTCATGCTGAGGGTTAGTAAAGAGTTGCTCTGGAGTAGTGTCTTCTAAGATCTTACCTTGATCAACAAACAGAACTCTGTCTGCTACCTGACGGGCAAATCCCATTTCGTGAGTTACACACATCATGGTCATACCAGAATGAGCTAGATCTTTCATTACATCTAAAACTTCATTTACCATTTCAGGATCAAGTGCTGAGGTAGGCTCATCAAAGAGCATTACCTGTGGCTCCATAGCTAAAGCACGAGCGATAGCAACACGCTGTTGCTGACCACCTGATAACTGATCAGGATATGACTTTGCTTTGTCAGCTAAACCTACACGCTCTAAAAGCTCCATAGCTTTAGTTTCAGCTTCGTCTTTGCTCTTCTTTCTAACATTGATTGGAGCTACGGTGATGTTGTCTAGCACTGTCATATGAGGGAATAAATTAAAGTGCTGGAACACCATACCCACTTCAGCTCTGATATGGTTAATATCAGTATTTTTGGTGATTGTTTCTTTATTGATAGTAATGGTACCTGAGGTTGGCACTTCAAGATAATTTACACATCTTAAAAGTGTACTTTTACCTGAACCTGATGGACCAATTACAACTACTACTTCGCTCTTTTTTACGTGCAGATCGATACCTTTTAAAATCTGATTACTGCCGTAACTTTTGTAGAGATCTTTGATGATAATCATTACAGTTAGTGTCCTTTAGAATTGTACTTTTTCTCAAGGTATGCAACCAAACGGCTGATAGTTAAAGTCATGATCAAATAGATAATGGCTACAGCAGTCCAGATTTCAAATGATCTATAGGTTGCAGCAATAATTAACTGACCTTTTCTAGTCAATTCCTCAAAGCCGATTACAGATACCAGTGATGAATCCTTCAACATGGCAATGAACTCATTACCTAACTGTGGGATAGTACGACGGAAAGCCTGAGGGATCACGATCTTTCTCATTGTCTGAGACCAGGTTAAACCTAAAGAACGACCTGCTTCAAACTGACCTTTGTCAATTGACTGGATACCAGCTCTAAAGATTTCTGCTACATAAGCGCCTGAATTGATTGAGCAAGCTACAACAGCAGCAATGTAAGGCTCAATTCTTACGCCTAAAAGTGCAGGCAGAGCAAAGTAAATAATAAAGATCTGAACCAGTAAAGGTGTACCACGAATGATATCTACATATACTTTTGCTGGATATTTTAAGATCTTATAGTTAGAAAGCTCAGCGATACCAACGAACAGACCGATGAGAACACCGCAAGTAACAGCTACTAAGGTAATCTCAAGAGTAACCAGCGCACCTGTTAATAGTAATTTTAAAGTACTAGTTACGAAATCTACGTCGATAGTCTGAAAATATTCAAGAATTGAATTCATTGTTATTTTTCTTATGTATAAGGGCACTTTCGTGCCCAATTGTCTTTCAGTTATTCTTTAACTAAGAACCACTTCTCGTGGATCTTTGCAAATGTACCGTTCTCACGGATCTTCTTTAAACCGTCATTCAGTTTCTTTAGAACTTCAGGGTTCTTCTTAGAAACTACGATGCCGTAATCTTCACCGTTTGCCAGATCCTTAACTTCAACGTATGAGTCGTCCTTCTTAGTCTGTAAGAAATACAGATTTACAGGTCTGTCATTTACAACAGCTTCACAGCCCTTGTTCTTTAACTCCATGAAAGCTTCAGGTACGGTGTTGTAGGTACCAACATTGCCTGAGAGCTCTTTACCATAGCTAGCACCAGTAGTGCCGATCTGAGCACATAGTCTAGATTTCTTTAAAGAAGCTAAGGTAGGATACTTTTGAGCATCAGCCTTTCTTACAATAGCGCTGATACCTGACTTGTAGTAAGGATCAGAGAAAGATACCTGCTTTGCACGCTCTTCTGTAATAGAAATACCGGCAATAGCACCATCTAACTGAGAGGCTAATACACCAGGAATCAATGAATCAAAAGGCATATTTACTACCTGAACCTCAAAACCTTCAGCCTCACCGATAGCCTTGATGATATCTACATCGTAGCCGATGATGTTTGCCTTATCATCTGTAAACTCAAATGGAGCAAAAGTAGCTTCAGTACCAAATTTTAAGGTTTCTGCGTTAGCAAATGACATTGAGGTGCATAAAGCTAATGCACCTAACAATAAAGCCTTTTTCATAATTATTCCCCCAATCATAGTTTTATCTGAATTTATAAATAGCTTTGAAAAACTCTTATTCATTCCAAAACTGTTTATAAAAAAACTGCATGCATTTTATCAAATATCTTAGCTATAAGCTATTTATTGGCTAATTTATAACCGTTTTTCACAATGAAAGTACGTACGTTCTACATTAGAGCAAAACGCAAATTCAAAGCTAATAAGAAGATAATAGAAAGATACTGTGCCTTGACTGTTTTATTACTAGTCAATTTCCCAAGGCTGAATCAGCCAAGTATCTTGAGGATATTCTTTTACATAAAGATCAGGATAATCTTTACCCTTCTCTTTTACGTATACGCATGCAAAGAATGCATCAGGATATACCTTTTTAACATAGCGTGCAGTGTTGCCAGAATCTGACAGGTCATCAACAAAGATAGCATCTTTAATGTCGATAACAGGCTTCTTTAACTCCTGAATCTCACCACCGATCTGATTTGCATATGAAGCCAAACAGAAAGTATCAATCTTTTTGATATTAAGCTGAGCACTTAAGATGGTTGCTGGGAAGAGACCGCCACGAGTGATGACAATGATAGATTTAAAGTTGCGACCTGTTTTTTTAATCATGTCTGCAAGTTTAATCGCATCATTTGCATATGTTTCAAAGCTAATGAATTCTTTCATAAAAATGTCCTAGAAAAATAAAGCGCTAGTATACAACATCAGACACCAAATATTGAGTTTTTGGTCAATGTATTAGCCTAAATTTACCAAAAGATACATTGGATAAATGTGCCATTTTAATACACTTTGGGCATTGATAACCTGTTTAACATTTCAAATTTTATTTTTGCTCTTTGAAAATCGTCATATTGATTGTAATGAATCGAAGTATAGCTTCTCAGGACAGATCGTTTTAACAACTTATAAAACTCACTTATAAATACACTCTTGAGAAAAACGCATTGTTTAGCACATAAATATAGAAATTTTAAGAAAATTACATCAAAGTCGATTAAAATGATTTAAGTTGTAAGTTGTCTTTGTTTTGGAGAATTAAAGTGACAACCATTAAAAATGTAGTTTTTGATTTTGGTGGAGTACTCTTAGACTGGAACCCACGTTACTTCTACTCATCAATTTTCAATGATGATGAGAAAATGGAGTATTTCATTCAGAACATCGTTACATCTACCTGGAACTCTCAGATGGATAGAGGTCGTACCTTTGAGGAGTGTATGAAAGAGCTGTCTGAAGAACATCCTGAGTACAAAGATCAGATCAATCTTTACAGAAAAGGTTGGGAGACTATGTTAAAGGGTGAAATTGAGTCAGGTATGAAGGTTCTCAAAGCAGTACAGGAATCTGGCAAATTCAAGATCTACGGCTTGACTAACTGGTCTGCCGAAACCTTCCCTTATGCTTTTAATACCTATAAGTTCTTACAGAGCTTTGAGGGTATTGTAGTTTCAGGTGAAGAAAAGATGATCAAACCTGAAAAAGGTATCTATTTAACTCTACTTGAAAGATACAACTTAAAACCTGAAGAAACTTTCTTCATGGATGACAACATTAAGAATATTGAGGTTGCAAAATCAAGAGGCATTCACGCAATTCAGTTCACAGGTTCTGATGAGAACTTAGCTCAGATTGCTAAAATTTTAAAAATTAAGATTTAAGTTTGTACTCTTAAGTGCCGATAAGTACTAAAGGTAGGAGGAAAAATCATGAGCGAAATTAGTTCAAACTATGGCATGGAATCATTAAATGTTGCCATGCTAAAGCGTTCTAGTGACAATCAGGGTCAGATGGCTCTTGCTTTGCTTGAAGGTGCTGTACAGACTTCACAGCAGATCCAAGCAAGTGCACCTGCTGCTCCTCAAGTTCAGCCTGTAGCACATGCTGAAGGTTCTTTAGGAGCTAATATCGACACTACAGCTTAATTAAGTTTAAGTAAAAGAAAAGAGCAGAATTCATTTTGAACTCTGCTCTTTTTTTTATTCTTTTAGCTAATCTTCTAAACGCAGGGAGCCTTGCGGCTCCCTAAATTGGCAAATAGACAGATTAGACTGCTGTCATCAGCTTCTCTTGTACACTGCTGTACGAGGGAATGCTTTACCATCAGCATCAAATAAGTGACATGCTGTTGATGGAATTCCTACTACAAAATCATCACCAGGACCTACATCAAGTTCTGAATCTGATTTAACTGTAAAGTCGCTACCTACCTCTGATGCACCAGAGTTCATGTATAAGAAGAACTCAGCGCCTAAGTTTTCGGTAACCTCTACCTTACCCTGAACCTTACCGCCATCAGCTAACTCTGAGGTTGCACTTACTAAGTGCTCTGGACGAACACCTAAAATAACCTTAGCGCCAACTTCTGCACGTGAAGCATCAACTGCAGCAGTAATGCGCTCGCCAGTAATTAACTTAACTACGCACTTGCCCTCTTCAATTGACTGGATTTCACCTTTTAAGAAGTTCATCTTAGGTGAGCCAATGAAGCCTGCTACGAATAAGTTTACAGGGTGGTTGTATAAATCTAATGGTGAACCAAACTGCTCTAAGTTAGACTCAGCGTTTGCCTTTAATGGGCTTAATACGCAGATCTTATCAGCTAAGGTCATAGCCTCAACCTGATCGTGGGTAACGTAGATGATGGTTGCATTTAATTCTTTATGTAACTTAGCAATCTCAAGACGCATCTTTACACGTAATGCTGCATCAAGGTTTGATAAAGGCTCATCGAATAAGAACACTGAAGGATTCTGAACGATACAACGACCAATAGCAACACGCTGACGCTGACCACCTGATAGAGCCTTTGGCTTACGCTCTAAGAATGCTTCTAGACCTAAAACATCAGCAGCCTGAACTACACGGCGGATAATTTCTTTCTTATCCATGTGCTTTAACTTCAGACCGAATGCCATATTCTCAAATACGGTCATGTGTGGATACAAAGCGTATGACTGGAACACCATACCAATGTTACGCTCTGAAGGAGGAACATCGTTCACTCTCTTACCATCAATCATTAAATCACCATCAGTGATATCCTCAAGACCTGCGATCATACGCAGAAGAGTTGATTTACCACATCCTGATGGACCTACGAAAACGATGAAGTCGCCGTCTTTAATATCTAAGTTAATGTTACGTAAAGTATCCTTTAAGATTGCAGGATTGTAGTTCTTTCTTACTTTACTTAATAATACGTCTGCCATGATTTACTCTCTTTTAAAATTCGTTTATTAAAGCTATATGCTTATGATTAACCCTTTACACCACCAGCGGTCAAACCACCTACTAACCAACGCTGTGCTAATAAGAACACGATGGTAATTGGCAGACCTGATAGAACTGCAGCAGCTGCGAAATCGCCCCACAGGTAATTCTGTGGATATAGATACTGCTGAGAACCTACAGCCAGTGTTAACTCGTTCATGTCTAAAAGTAGAACTGATGCTACTGGAACCTCAGTAATGGTACCGATGAATGCCAGAATGAATACCACAGCAAGAATAGGTACTGATAGAGGTAATAGAATCAATCTAAATGCCTGCCATGGTGTAGCACCGTCGATAGCAGCAGCTTCTTCTAGAGATGAATCGATGGTCTCGAAATAACCTTTAATTGTCCAAATGTGTAGTGCAATACCGCCCATGTAAGAGAGGATCAGACCACCATGGGTATTTAAACCTAACCATGGGATGTAATCACCAATCTTATCGAACAGAGCATAGATAGCAACTAAGGCTAGCACTGCTGGGAACATCTGGAAAATTAACATACCGTTTAAAAGAACAGTCTTACCTGCAAACTTCATACGAGCGAATGCATAAGCAGAAGTTGTTGATAGACAGATAATTAAGAATGCAGTAATAAATGCAACCTTAATTGAGTTCCATAACCACAGTAGAACTGGGAATGGAGGAGGAATAATGCTCTCCTTGTAAACGCCGTATGAGGTACCTGCGTTGTCGTTGCTGTCAATAACATACTTAACAGCATCAGCGCCTTCACCTAAGTTCATTACTAATTTCTTAGCAACGTTCTTGCAGATGTCTTTAGTTGCGCCTTCGTCAGCATAGGTAACACCCTCAGCTTCAGCGTCTGAAGTATCAGCATAACCTTCAATAGCTAAAGTCTTATCATCCTTTAGGTTCTGAACATCTGACAGAGCAAATGGTTCTGTTACGAAGTTATGGAATGAAGGATCTTCTTCTGAGGTAACATAGAACTTTACTTTACCGTCATCTGTGTTGATAACGTTAACAGTAGCACCTGATACCTTATTTAACTTCACAACATCAAAACCTAAAGCTAAACGCCAGTGGTCTAAAGTTGAGGTTGATGCCTTTGGAATAATGTCACCGACAGAGAAGTTTCCCTGACGGAATGAAATTGCCACAATCATGAGTAAAGGAAACATGATTAGGCACAGGAAAGCTAGGATAAAAATATGAGCCAGAGCTTTTCTGTATACTAATGATTTTGGTTGAACAATTGCCATTTTCTATCAGTCTCCTCTTAACCTTGTACCTGACTGGTCTTAGTTAAACGTAACTGTACCAAGCTTAATAAGCCGACCATGATGAAGATCATTGCTGCAACAGCTGCTGCTAGACCGTAGTCGTTACCCTTACCACCTTCGAATGCGATACGGTAAGTGAAGCTTACTAATAAGTCAGTGTAACCTGCTGGAGCCTGAGTAGCGTTAATCATGTCAGGACCACCACCAGTTAATAACTGGATTAGTACGAAGTTGTTAAAGTTAAATGCGAATGATGCAATTAACAGTGGAGCCAATGGCTTAATCAATAATGGTAATGTGATGTGGCGTAAGTTTACCCAAGGTGAAGCACCTTCGATAGCTGTTGCCTCATATAAATCATCTGGAATTGACTTTAATAAGCCCATGCACAGAATCATCATGTATGGATAACCTAACCATGCATTAACCATTAAAATCATACCTCTTGCTGCCCATGGATCAGTGAACCATTCAATTGATGACCACTCTGCGCCAAAAGCTGCATAGATAGGACCCATAATTGCATTTAAGAACACATTCAATTCACCGAAGTTCTGGTTGAACAAACCTTTGAACACCAAGATAGAAATGAATGATGGTACTGCATATGGAAGAATTAAGAATACTCTGTAAATGCCTCTAAAGCGTAAGAACTGCCACTGTACTAAGCAAGCTAGAACCATACCGATAGCTAAGGTACCTAAAACAGTAATTGCAGAGAAGCAAACGGTCCATACGAAGATCTGTAAGAATGGCATACGGATACTTTCGTTTGATAAGAACTTGATATAGTTCTTTAAACCGATATTTACTTTAAAGCCAGGAGCGAACTCTTCACCTGATAATTCACCCTTCTCATTAGCATACTGATAGAAACCAGTATCCATGTTAGGCATGAATAATTGATGAGTTTCGTTGTCCCATAAAACGTTATCTGAGTCTACTAAATAACCGTTCTCAGCCTTTTCACCCTTTTTAAGAAGCTTGAACTTCTCACTTTGAGCTGAGAATGAGCGTAGACCACTCATTGATAGTTTAACTTCAGAATTTGGTACATGAAGAACGAATGTCTTTAAGGTATTTCTGTATGACATTAACTTCTTCATTGCAACTAACTTACCAGAAGTATCACCTGATGCAACTAAGTTAATATCTGTTGCAGCACCAGTTTTTGCTTTTTCAGCAACTTTCTTGTCAGCTAGGTTTAAAGGATTCTCATTCTTATAAACAGTTGAACCCTGTTGTAAAACAAGGTCATATGTTCCGTCTTGTAACTCATAAAGTTTATAAGAATAATCACCACCTTCTGACTTGTAAGTCTTCTGCAAATGGAAAGCCATTGCAGAATCTACATTCATTACGTGGGCACCTGAGTAGTTAGTAAAGGAGATCCACACGGTGTAGATTAGAGGGAAAATGATAAATGCAGTCATACCGGCGACGCTTGGGAAAGCGTAACGCTGTGCATACATTTTCTTACTTACGAAAACGTAAACACCCACACCGACGATCACAAGATCTAATAGAGGATAAGCAATATCTCCGTTTAGATACATGCAAATATCGGCATACAGATTGACTAACACAATTATTGCAACTACAGCCCATTTAAGTAAGAACTTAGGACCTAGTTTCAAATTATGCATTGCTGACAGTTCCATGCCCAATTCCTAATTTGCCAAAATTAAAATAAAAAAAAACTCTCGGCACTTTCGTGCCGAGGGTCCGTGTTAAAAATTATTCACTTAAAATACGCTTTGCAGCAGTATCAGCAGCTTCGTTAACACCCTGACGACCTGATGTTACGTTCTTTAAAGCGGTCTCGAATGATGACCAGAACTTGCTCATCTCAGGTACTGAAGGCATTGGATCACCGTTAACTGCGTTTTCCTTGGTGGTTGCAATACGTGGATCCTTGTCTAACTTAGACTGGAAGCTGTTTAGAGCAGCTACACCTAAAGCCTTATCGTTGTTAACAGCCTCTAAGCCCTCATCGGTTAATAAGTAGTTCTCGATGAACTCAGTTGCTAACTCTTTGTTAGGAGATGCTGCGTTGATTGCTAAACCAGTTACACCAACGAATGCCTTAGCTGGCTGACCGCCTAACTTAGGTAACTTGTAAACTGAGAAATCAACCTTAGCGCCATCGTAGTTTGGCCAGCCCCATGGTCCGTTGATGATACATGCAGCTTTACCCTTGGTGAACTGTGCTTCCATTACACCGTAATCAGCACCCTTCTCCATGTAACCTTTGGTGATTAAATCAGAGATGAACTGTAAACCAGCCTTTGCACCAGCATTGTTAACACCGGTATCCTTAACATCATAAGCACCGTTAACTTTCTTGAATGCGTAACCGCCCTGTGCTGCAACTAAAGGATAGCTGAAGTATGGAGTTGTGTATGCCCAGATGATTGGCTTAACACCGTCTTTCTTTAAGGTGTCGCCTAACTTCATTAAGTCTTCGAAGTTCTCAGGAGCGCTCTTAACGAACTTGTTGTTACATAGTAAGCTTACTGCTTCGATAGCTACTGGGTAACCTACGATCTTGCCGTTAACAGTCATTGCATCCCAACCAATTTTAGCAAACTTTGCCTTCTCTTCATCTGAAGGGTTGATAGGAGCGATAAGACCTGCTGCTGCCCACTCACCGAAACGGTCGTGTGCCCACATCATGATATCAGGACCATTCTGTGTTGCTGCAGTCTGCTGGAACTTAACTTCTACCTGATCTGGGTGAGCTACGGTTACCTTGATACCAGTATCAGCTGTGAACTTCTCACCAACTTTTGCAATACCGTTATAGCCCTTATCACCGTTAACCCAAACTGTTAACTGATCTTTCTCAATTGCTGCATTTGCTGAAACTGAGAAGCCTAAAGTCATAGCGCATACTACAGTAGCTAAAATTGTTTTTTTCATCTTATGATTTCCTTTAGTTTTCACTTATGTTGTCTGATCAAAAGATCACCTTTTGACTTGAACGATTAAACCTTGTTAGGTTAGTTATGATTGTATAGAGTTAGCCTAAAATAAATCAATACAATATTGACCTATTACTGCACTTTATTATCTTTTTTAGATATTTTTGTGACTAAACGCATATATTTTTAAAACTTGGTCATTTTTAGCCACTAAGTAAATTTTTACATATAGTGTTTTTTTATCAATGCCTTATGTATCAAATTGCAACAAAATTTCTTTGAATTTCCGCAACGTTTAGATTATAAATTTGATTTAAGCATTAGCGCATATTTATAACGTTTATCAGGTAATATTTTTCAAAATGCTCTCAATTTTTCGTAACGCTTTTTGTGATCTATTTCGCATTATCCTTTTATATACATTTTTCAACTTAATTACACTTTATTCACCTATATTTTTCTTCAAAATCTAAATTTGAATTGAATCACATAATTTAATAAATGTTTTCGAGGTATTGACAAAAAATATTCTTATCAAAAATTGATATATTTAATTAACCAATAAGTTTTGTGATGTAAATTGAATTTTCTTTAGCTTGATATTGCATTTTTAGAGACTTAGCATGGAGATTAATCCGTTTTGAAAGGAATTTTCCGCTTAAGTTCTTTTATTTCTGAACTGTTTTGATATCTATTTCGGATCAATATTAGACCGTGTTTGAAACTGATTTAGCTCTTGCGTTTGCGATATTTTAAAGGGGTTGTTCCATATTTCTTTTTAAAGAGTCTAAAGAAATATGAATCATTGTCGAATCCATGATCTGCGGCAATATCAGAGATTGATTTCTCTCCCCTTTCAATATCACCTGATGCCTGCTCTAGTCTGTAGTCATTTACATATTCAGTAAAACTCATTCCAGTGGCTTTTTTAAAGAATCTGCAAAAGTACTCTTGGGAAAAATCCATCTTTGCAGCAGCATCTTCAATTGATAAGGGTCCTGAATGATGATCTTGTATCCAGATGATGAGATCTTTTAATTTCTGTGTTCTTTCTTTTTCAAAAGATGAGGAAATTTCGACCTGATTAAATATTCCTTGCCTATAAAGATTAGTTAAAATAACTATAAGCTTTGCCTTGATGAGCAGTCTTATTGAATCATCTTTTTCTTTATAATTTTTGAAAATGTAATCAAAACATTCCTTACATTCTCTATAGTCATCAGTGTCATTGTTACGTACAGGTATGATGTTGAGATTAGTGTCATACAGATTATCTAAAATTGACCCTAACAGCTTGTCATAAAAGGACAGACGTAACATTGAAGGATTAAAGACTAAATAGCGCTGTACTGATTTAGCGCCCTGAATTAGACCATGAACAACTTTACTTGGCACTAAGTAAAAGCAGGATGAATCCAAAGCCACCTGTTTTGAATGAATTGTGACAGTAAAAGGTCCTTTTTCTACACTGATAAGCTCAACTTCATCATGCCAGTGCTGGTGGTAGTGAATAGGAAAGACTTCACTATACTCGTTTATATAGCATTCTAAAGGAAATTTCTGACTGCCATGCTGAATTCCTTCTTTAGGAGCCATAGTACGAAGTGTTTCCATAGTCATTCTTTATTGAGTAATGTCCTAGATCAGGTAACGCTAGTTCTTAAGATTTTTTTTCAATTGTAAAACAATGTAACAAAAAGATATATGCTATTTCGTGTTCATGACATTGAATAAGGAAAAAATATGATCACTCCAGCACAAAAATTTCTAAAAGATAACAAAGTGCCTTTCAAAGAATATGAATACGAATGCACTGTAGATCATGATTTTGGTAAGTTTGCAGCACAATCTTTAGGTGTTGAAGAGCCAAAAGTCTTTAAAACCATCCTCTTAGTACATGATAAGACCTTCGTCACCGCAATTACTCCTGTAGACAGCATGATTTCCTTGAAAAATGCAGCAAGAATTATGAAATTAAAGTCACTTGATGTGGCCACACCAAATGACGCTACTAGAATTACAGGATATGTTATTGGAGGTGTAAGCCCATTTGGTCAAAAAAGAAGAACTTTAATTCTACTCTCAGAGAGTGCTTTGCAGTTTGACGAGATTTTAGTATCAGGTGGCAGAAGAGGCCTTTCTGTGGGAGTAAATCCTAATGATCTGGTTAAAGTCTTAAACGCTACCGTAGGAGACTTTTTAGAGCATAAGGATAAAAAGTAGGAGCTTAAAGTAAACAGAAGGGAAAGCCACATCATATAGATTATGATGTGGCTTTTTTAGTTACAGAATAAAGCGAGAGACAACGCCCAACAGACGACCGATTTCAACATTGGTGTTGTTGATGTTGTCATTAACCAGATTCAGCTCACCATGGAGATTCTGAGTAGCTGATGTAATTTCCTTCATATTTTCGGAAATCTCTGTTGTGGATGCGATCTGTCCCTCTGTTGCCTGAGAGATTTCTTCAATCTTGGTATTTACGTTTTCAACTTTTCCTATTACGCTGTCCAGGATCTCATTGAGATCACCAGTTTCTGCTGAGATAGCATCCATAACCTTAACTGACTGCTGAATTGTATCATTAGCTCCTGCAGCTTCAGACTGAACTAAAGTTACCATTTCAGTAATTTCCTGAGTAGACTTGGATGTTCTTGATGCCAGAGCTCTAACCTCATCTGCAACAACAGCAAAGCCTTTACCGTATACACCGGCTCTGGCAGCCTCAATTGCAGCATTTAAAGCCAGCAGATTAGTCTGAGATGCAATATCATCAATGGTATTTACAATAACTCCAATCTTTTGTGCCCTTTCGGATAACTGAGCCACAAGTTTTGCATCTTCTTTAGACTTTTTAGCCTGGTTGTTCAGTTTTTCAATAGTTTCATTTACACGGTTGATACCTAACTGAGTATCTTTTGAGGTATCAGCAGCCTGTTCTGATGCTGAAGCACAGCTCTTTGCAATTTCACCTGCACTTTCCACCATAATGTCAGCAGATTTTGACACAGTTGCAGAATAGCTCTGATTGTCCTGAGCAGTTTCATCAATATTGGCAGATGAGTCCTGCAGTGTGCTCATGGACTTGCTGATATTGTTACTTACCTCTTTTATCAGCATGATATTGTCATGCCATGAAACTCTCATTTTTTCCATTGCTAAAAGTAATGGTAAAAACTCATCATGACGTTTAATTCTGATTTCAGTCTGAAGTTCACCGTGAGCCAGAGCATTTGCATTTTTGATGGCAAATCGAATTGAACTTGCAATAAGTCGAGGCATCTGAGTAAGAATAAAGACTGCTGAAATAATTTCAAAAAGAATAATGATAACAGCAGCAATTAAAGGAGTCTTGCTCGTAATTCTGTCAATTGCAGTGTTGGTTATTTTTATCTGATGACTGTTCACAATTCCAATATTTTTCTGCACCACCATATAATCGTCATACATTTCATTTTTCAAAAGTTTTTTCGCTTCATCTATCTTTCCATCGTTATACAGTTCGATGAAAGAAGCATACTGCGCAAGGTAACGCTCGGAGCTGGCTTTAACAGCACCAATTTCCTCTGGATAGCGGGATGTCTGCAGTTTACCGTATGCGTATTTAAAATTACCTGCAAGAGACTTACTCTCTTTTACTGCGTTGGCTGATGCAGTACCTTTTGTCATGCTGGTTAAAAGAATCTGCAGATCAGTCATGTATTCGGTGGTGTGTTTAGTTCTTACATAACGCCCGTCTAGGACTGTATGCACTGATTCAGCCACATTCTTGTTAACAGAAATTGTATATAGAGAGATATAACCTAAACCAATTGATGCTAGGATCAGCATCACGTAGGTCGCTATCAATTTTTGCTTGATAGAGAAAAGATCTAAAAATCGCATATTACATCCCGCATTTTTTTAATAATTCTTAATACGATTAACTTAGACTTCAAGTCTTAGCTTAATATAACTAGATAACGACAAATTTAAACACGTCTGTATCACATATTTTTGAGTATTTAAGTAGTCATAAAGACTCATGAACATGTAAAAAAGCAGTTGTTCAACTCCTAATATACTGATTTTTAAAATAAATGTTATCTGAAAAATTAACCTTTTGTATTACAGCAACTTTTATCAGAATTTGTGTACAGCTTCACATTTAACAAGAGTTGAATATCTGCTGACTGTATAGTCAATTAACATACAGTTAACATACATGGAGCTTAAGAGAGTAATTTCGTCATAAAATGAAGATGGAAGGACAATCTCAAAAGAAGAAATGCTTTTTTAGAAAATTTTGGGAGTCTTTGCCGGCAGCCTGACGCCGCCAGCCGTAAGAGAGATAACTAGATAATATCGTTTTCTTTTAAATAACGGATGATACCATTCATGGTCTTTTCAGAGATCACGTGCTCTACACGGCAAGCATCATACTCAGCAACATCTGAAGGTACTTTTGCGATATGCTTGAAAAAAACAGTTAAATACTGATGACGCATGAAAACAGCCTCAGCTACTTTTCTGCCTTCAGGAGTAAACTCAATATCACCTGCTATACCTACTTTGATGTATTCTTTCTCTTTTAATAAAGAAAGACCTCTAGAAACACTAGGCTTGCTTAATTTAAGTTCATTGGCAACGTCTACAGCACGAACAAGACCATTGCTGCGTCTTTCCTTGATAACTAAGATAGTCTCAAGATAGGTTTCACCTGATTCTGCAATTTCGCCCTGTTTTTTCTGTACAGCTTCTGGAACAGCATCTAATACAGTTGGTGCACTTTTTACGTTTTCCATGCCAAATTACCTTAAATCTTACTTATTAAAACTTACTTAATAGTAACGTTAACCTTGTCACCCACTAATGACAGCTCAAGCTCGTTCTGGGGACCGATTGTTCCGCGAGCTATTAAGCCTTGCTTAATTAATGCAGCCAAATCTTTGGTAGTACCTGCATTGAAGATCTTACGGCCTTTGTCATCGGTTATAGTACCTAACTTTGGCTCAACTCTCTGCATTCCAAGATTTCTAGCTTTAGAAATTACGCCGATCTGCTCTAATCTGTTAATCAGACGATAAACAGTTGCGATTCCTAAATCAGGGACAAACTGCTTTGCCTCATACCATAACTCTTTAGGAGAAGTACATTGACTTGAGGTTAAAATCTCAATGATGTGTCTTCTCTGGACTGTCATTCTTAATCCAGAAGCTTCAAGCTTCCTGAGTGTATCTTCAGTTAGAGGATCAACTCTAAACTTCTCGTTCTCTTCCATTTATAAACCTTACTTGTATCATCGACATAAGTTTACATGGGGGTAGAATGGGTCATTTTCAAGTTTTATGCTTCACCTAAATCTGAACTTTGTCATATAAAAAGTCAAAGCATAACTACTCCATGAAAATGAGGCGTCAAGTGAAAATAACACAAACTTGCAAAATTGACTACAAAAAATTTAGCTTTTTATGAATAAAGATCATTTTTTCTTATCATGGCATTGGCATACAGAAGCACCACTCTTTGAACAGCCACAACTGTCTCCTTTCATTAAAATATGAAAAATTCTTTTACCGCCACGAAATAGAGCATAAACGGCTAGGCATAATAGAACAAATAAAACTAACTTTGCTAACATAATTGAATGTCTCCCTTTGTAGACACAATTATAACGCAATAGTTAGCATAAACTAACCTAAATATTTATAAATTTTTTGGACTGAATGTCTATTTGGAAAGAAAAAAGCCTATGGTAAAGATAACAAACAAAATTGCACCGATTATCTTTAAGATCTTAAAGCCTATCTTTGAGTTAACCTCTCCTTGGTAGATCTTTTTAGCTTCTACATTATCTAAAAGATTTTTAAGATCAGACTTTGAATATCGACCTTTGTCATTTCGTCTGGCTATAACAGATGGATAACCAGAGCCTTCATAGACATAAAAAGAAAAGCCTATAGAGTTTTTTAAGATCTTTCTCTCTTTATAGTCTAAAACAGCATTACCGCCAATGCGGGTACACTCATCAATCACAGCTTTTTTGGTTAGATTTGAGTTTCTGCCGATTTTGGTAATTGGATACTCTGACTCAACGATGACTTCATAGTCATCTGGTTTTGAAAATGAGATGCCGACTCTTGATGGAACATCATAAAAGACTTTGCTCTCAGGATCGATTCTTTTAGCTGCAACATGACTTACCTGATAAGTACTAGCATCATTCTCTTTTGACACTTCAAAAGTTGCTTCTACAGGCTCTTTGATGTCAGATAAAGTAAAGTACCTTTCACAGTCTTTTGAGGTAAAAGAGTAAATCTTACCGTCTTCAGACTGGATTGATCCTTTATCTTCTAGCTTTGAATAATAGGTAATAATTCCTTTCATACTATAAAATTCTCTTAAGAGAGCCTGCACTACTTTCTGTATCTTTACTGCATTTGCTTAAAAGAAGAGCCTTTTAAAGAGTGATCTTTCCTGCTTTTAAGTCAGCTGAAAATGACAACATTTTCTCTAATGGCTTCATAGCCTTCACTCTGGTATTCTCATCTACGCTTAAACTATGCTCTTTTGGATGATTTAGAGCCTCAATTAAGCTCTTTAATGAATTTAACTCCATCCATGGGCAGTTAGCGCAGCTGATGCAGTGACCTTTAGTACTTGCAACAGGTGCTTCAATAAAGTTCTTCTCAGGACAAGCACTGGTTAATTTGTAGAAGATATTTCTCTCGGTTGCAATGATGAATTCTTTGCAAGGAGATGATTTTGCATAAGCTAAAATCTGTGAGGTTGAACCTACATAATCTGCTCTTTCTACAACTGCAGCTGGAGCCTCTGGATGAACCAGTACTTTAGCTTCAGGATGCTCTTTTTGTACAAATTCTAAAGCGTTAGCTTCAAAGGCATCATGAACGATACAGCGACCAGGCCAGCAGTAAACATCGCAATCTGACTGATTTGCAATATATGAACCTAAATGTCTGTCTGGTACCCATAGGATTGGTTTACCTAATTTGGTTAAATACTTACCAAGCTCTACAGCTAATGATGAGGTTACGATCCAGTCAGCCTCAGCTTTTACAGCAGCTGATGTATTTGCATAAGCTACTACTGTAGCCTCAGGATGTTCCTGTTTTGCTCTTCTTAAATCATCTACGTTGCAGCATAAATCTAAAGAACACTCAGCACTTAGATTTGGCATGATAATGTCTTTTTCAGGAGATAAGATCTTAGCTGTCTCTCCCATGAAACGAACACCTGCTACAGCAATTAACTGTTTATCACTGTCACGACCACGACGTGCCATTTCAAGAGAATCGCCTATAAAGCCACCAGCTGCCTCACAAAGGCGCTGCATGGTAGGAGAAGTGTAATAGTGAGCAATTAAAAGAGCATTTTTCTCTTTAATTAAAGCTAAAGCTTCATCAAATAAGGCCTCATCAGCTTTTTTTTCAGCTAAAGATGGGCGGTTAGGTAAGTCAAAAGTCTCTGGTACTGAGACATTGTTTATCATGTGTAATGGCATAATTTTATATAACCAATTCTATTTATAAATGTATCTGTATAGACGCAAAGTCAAACAATCTATTCTTAACAGACTATTTCTGAACGAAGTTTAAAGCAGTGGCACCAGCCTGTACCATTGCCTTATTTACATCTTTTCTTAATGAACCGTAAGCTCTTAATCTGTTAGTAACATCGCGTAAATCCAGGCTTTTAGCTTCATCTGAATCAAGATAATTGTTAATTTTTAAACTGGTTAAATTATCTTTACAAGGTAAAAGACCTGAACCTACAAGACAGGATGGCATCAGACAAAACAGATGCTCATCCTTTTTCATTACTCTTACTGTATGTGTGAGCAATGGATTAGAGTCAATTTTAAAGAGGAATTCCTCTTCAAACTCAACACATAAAGTATCAAATTGAGTTAAAGCTTCAACACTGTCGGTGTCACCTTTTACACCTGCATTGTAGTCTTTTCCTTTGACGTTAAACAGCATTTTTCCATCAGCATAATCAAAGGATAAAGCAATCAGCTTCGCTACATGTGCAAGATCAGCCTGTCCATCTATAGCAATCAATCTCCAGGCCTCAGTATTGTCTATAGATATTTTAAAAAGGTATTGCATAAAACCTACTATTTTTTTCTAAATCAGTGGCTCCTATACTCTTAAATTAAGTTTAAAAGCTACTTTTCTCTTTTTCTTTTCTTGCAACTTATTCACTGAGCTACTGAACTACTGAGCTACAGTTGAAATGAATACATCAGGATCTGAAAGTTCTGCACTCTCTTCCCCTGTTCTCTCACATTTGCTTATATCTAAAGCACCATCTTTAGAATCACAGACTGCAGAGAAATCAAGATCACCTAAGATCATAGCAGTAGTATTACCAGAGTTCTTAGCTAATTTCATAAACTCTTTATAAGTGCTGTATTCTGGAGCAAAGGTAAGTGCTCTTACAGACATCAAAGCTCTGGTTATGAGTAAATTCTGAGAATTTGGTAACTTTGAGTATGGCTCTTCCAAGCAATAGGCTATGACATTCTGACCTGGATGCTGATAGAAATCAGAACCTAATAAAGTGTTATAAGTACCATCTTGGAGTTTTTCTTTTAACTCGTCTACAGAGCACTCGATTGGCTTACGTAAAGTCTTTGGTAATTTAACTTTATGACCGAAGTGGTTATAGAACTTAGATTCAGACAATTCATATAAAACGTCATTCTCAAGCTCTGTAGTACCTTTTACAAGTGCATCGTAGATCTCTTCGACCTTATTGACCACAGCCTCATGCTCAGCGCTGTCATCAGTTGCAGCCCCACTAAAGAAAGACTGCATTTTTTCTAAACTCTTTCTAAATGAAGAAAATACAGAGCTCTTTTCCATATCAGGAGGGAAAGCATGACCATAAATTTCTTTATAGAAAGAAAAGAATGATACACAACCATTTGAAATAGCTAACTGCTGATAATGGAAGGTTCTTTCAATATTGTATGGTAAGAGGATTGCTGAATTATAAATTTCTGACATGACAAGACTGGCAGGTGCGTTATTCTCTGCCATCTTCTCAAGTTCTTCAATTCTCTTCATATAAGGCAATGGCTCATAAACTCCACTGTTTACTGCAGCCTTATATTCAGATACAGCATCTGGAATTAAATATTCTTTAGCATAACGTAAATAGGTAAAGGCAAGAGCTGGATTATCCTCAAGATAAGCCTTATATAGAATGTAATAACCAAAGACAATGCCATGTCTTATAGCCTGAGTAGCATAGTAAATTGCTTTAGGGATTTCCTTTTTAATTAAGTGTCCCATCGCAAGATTCAGTTTTGAAAATCCATTACCCTGCTCTGCTGCTTTCTTCCATATCACTAAAGATTTCTTGTCACTTGCTGAGGTCAAACTCAAGTTACCTAAAGTAAAGGTAGCCTTGCCGTTGCCTTGTTCTGACATTTTCTCTAGGATATCTTTATCTATATTTTCAAAAGGTCCTTTATACAAGCAGTACAAATTCTCATAAGCCTGATATGTATCCTCATCTTCACGAGCTAAACCATAATCTAATAATGCAAAGAGTTTATCTGATGGCTCTTTACATCTTTTCTTAATCTTAGCTATCTTTAAAAGCCCGTTTAAATACTTAGTACTGTTATCTAAATTTGCCTGAGCAGAAAGGTAAACTGCAATTGCTGCTAAAGTACGAGGGTTGTAAGCATATTCATCAGCAAACTCCATCAAAATATCAGAGAAATTTTTCATAACCACTGATGGGAGCGCAAATGGAAGATCCTCTACTAATACTTCGTATCGTAAATTATTAACAAAAGATAACAAGTTGTAGAACGAAATTTCTTGAATAGTTTTGCAACTGTTAGTAATACTATCAAATGAAACGAAATTTGCCATAGGTAAGCGTTTTTCGTTATAAGCAATCAAGAATGTGTTTAATAAAATACTGTAGATAGTAGCTAATTTAGGCTCTCGTCTTAACTCATCATCTAATGAAAGATCAACAAAATACATAAGGTAAGCTAAAGCACAGTAAGGATCACCTACAACCATACCGTAAGAGAACCATTCTTTAGCCTTTTGCTTATCCATTGGTAAGAAATCACCATTTAAATAAGATTTACCTATTCTAAAAGCAACAGCTCCAGGCATTCCTAAAATGACTGATGATTCCTTTTTATAAGCAAAATTTGGATAAAGTCTAGAGAAGAAATTTGGAGTTAAATGCCTGTGAGATTCAAACTTTAATATATGATCGTTTGAATCATCATCAAAGTTCTCACAGCAAAACACATCATCAACATCTGAAAATTTATATTCAATGAATTCGTAGAATTGATCATTGATTTCATTCTCATCGGCTGGTCTTATTTTTATAGCATCAGCAAAAAGGCCTGCTATGCAAAATGGGATATAAACTGCTTGACGGGAAGGAATAAATTCACCTTTTACAGCTAAGGTAATATCCTTAGGCAAAGCTTCATCTGAAAAAGCTATCAAAAAGTCTGATAAACCAGATAAATTATCGTCATTTCTTATAAAATCGGCATTAGACTTATAGACCTTTGAATGGAAGTGAGGTTTTAACTTATGAAAACATAATTTACTAATATAATCTTTTAACTTTTCGCCACACTCGCCATGACCGCCAAAGGCAAAGGCTGCATAAAGGTAAAAGAGATAATCATTTTTTTCTTTAATGTTTGTTGCGCTAGTTACAGCAGGTTTTCTTGAATGAGCTGCTAGTGCTTTATCAATAGCCTCACCATTAGCTGGAGTGCAATTTTCATTCATCTCAAGAAAAGATCCTTCACGAATTAAAGAATCTTTTAGAAGAGCTTTAACATTTTCAACTTTTAAGTTTTTAAGATTGTTAATATGCTTAAGATGTTTGCTTACCATACTTTCCGTGAACCACTATGTAGAGAAACTTTTTAAGATGCCCTTTTGGAGCTTAAAAGTTAAAGTGCCTAGCTATAACTTTAAACTTTTTGCATTAAATCTTGATAATAAAATTAACCAAATCAAAGCTAAGTTTTACTGTTCTTAGAATATGCAATATTACTTGCACTTTTTAAGGATAAATCGTTAGATTTCTATGTTTTCCATAATTATAACATGCAATGCAAGCTCTATAAAATCATAGTTCTTTTGAACCTAGATGAACTTTAATCTTGATCATTAACGTTATTAGAACTTGTGATCCGTTCTAAAGAAAAAAGCTCAGTACAGAAAAGTTATGAACAAGATAAGAAATATGGAAATGAGAATAAGCAAATTTGCTCTTATTTGACGGATTAAATAAAAGAGGATCTCAATTTTTGAGATCCTTTTTTAATGTAGCCTAAGTTTTAGGCTACATTGATTCAGTTACCTTACATTAGAACTGGTATGAACCGTTTACATGGAAGGTTACATCATTGGTGTTCTCAGATGCTGCATATACAACACCTGCTTCAATATCAGCATTCTTCTGATGAGAGAACTTAAGACCAGCACCTGCGGTGTATACAACACTGTCTGCAATCTCAGCATTTAGTGATGCTTCGTTTGCTCCAATGAAGGTGGTCTTATAGCTTGCATCTGTGTCACCTGTGTTGAAGTTTACACCTAAGTCAACAGCTGGTTTTACCTTCCAGTCTGTCTGACCTACGTTAAATGCCTTCTCTACGGTTACACCTACTGGGAATGATACTACCTTTGTGCGGTCACTCTTTACATTGGCAATGTATAGACCATTTGCCTGTACTGAGTAATCATCACTCTTTAAGGTGGTGTAACGGACACCTGCATGAGGAATTACTGATACAGTGTTTACGTTGAAGTTGTACTGACCGGTTAGACCTGCCTTTACCATATAAGTATCAACACTTGCTGATGCTCTTGAATATGACTGTAAACCTAAGTCGGTATCTACATCATCAGTAATCTTGTTATAAGATACATCTGCTAATAATGAGAAGTTATTGTAGCTGTACTTACCATATAAACCTGCACCGTAGTACTTTAAGTCACCATCTGTATGTGATGCTAAACCTTTACCTGTGCTCTTACCGTTACCGGTATGGAAGTATGCACCTAAACGGGAACCGTTATTTAAGGTGTAATCTGCACCAATTGCAAAGTCAGTTAATCTTACTCTGGTACCATATGATAAACCGTCTGAATCAAAGCCATCTGAGCTTGCTACCTTTACCATTGGTGATAACCAGATACCAAAGCCATTGTGGTTGTCTGATACAATCAGTGAACCTGTTGAACTGCCTACACCGTTACGTGATGATACGATGTCATCTGTAATACTGCTTACAGTAAATGCTGACTGATATACACCACCTAACTGACCTAAACGTGCAGCCTGCTCTGCATCCTTACCACCGGTGAAGGTTTCACCTGCTACTGCTGATAAGAACTCTGAACCTGTGCCCTTTGCATTTGCATCATTGATGGTATTGTGTAACAGACCATATAAGGAATTACCTAAGTTAGTGTAATCACCTCTTGTGAAGGTCTCATAGATAGTACCTGTACCTGGTAGACCTGGTAAGCTTGGCTTGGTAGTATTGCCTGAATTACCTGGGTTGTTGCCGTTATCAGGTGTGCTTGGAGTGGTGGTACCTGCGTTACCAGGATTGCTTGGTGTTGTAGTACCTGTATTGCCTGAATCTGGATTCTGATTACCAGGAATAACAACATCACTTGAAGGTATACCTTCATTCAATGGTGTTGTAGTTATTATCACCTGTACCGTAACCTGATGGAGGTAAGTAAGCCTTAAAGTTACCGTTTAAAGACTCAACAATTAAAGCACCTCTATAACCATTTATAGGAACAGCATAGTGCTTGCCAAAGATGTTATATGAAGAACCTGCTCTGATAGATGTTGAATCTAAAATAATTCTTGAGTTAGCTGAATATTTAACAGTTCCGGTTACACCATCAGCAAAACTAATTGCAGGCTGATTGTTGCCTGATACTAAAGCGTTATCTGATAACTCTTTTGATAAAATAATCGCGCTGTAATCGCCAATAGTTACAGTGTTTGCCTCAACATTTGGAGCTACAACATTACCATCAACAGTGATACCACCACCGTTTTGAACCTTTATACCACTTGGATCATAAATATAAAGGACTGATTTGTAACCCATGCCATCTCTTACAGGATCATCTGTTAACCAGCCAAATCTATAATAGGCTTCGGTAATATAATTTCCTTCTGAAAGGATATTAGGATCTAGACCTAAAAATACATAAGAATACTGTCCAACTGACAGATTTTTTACAAGATCACCATCATAGTTGGTAATAACACCTCTTACTTCAGCTAAGCCAAATTGTGAAGTGAAAACCGCGTTTTCAGCTTTAAGATTTTTGAAGTTTGCAGATCCATAACTGAATGTTGGATCTCCAAAATTATCAGATCCATTAAGACCAACATATAAATTCTTAGTTTCTACAGTATCAAAAGAAGTTACTACTTGTCTGTCAATATAGAGATTATCGGCCTTTAAAATTACGTTCTGTGTTGCAGCACCAGCTGTTATACGTAAATTTCCAAAAGTTGCTGTGGTATATGTAGGTGTAGCTGAATTTTGGATATTGTTCATAAATAGAAGAGGCATAACAATATCAGTGTTGCTTGCATCAAGAGAACCTCCGCTTAGAACAACTTGTTGTATAACATTCAACTTACCACCATTAGTAAATTTCATGTTTCCGGATTGAACAACTAAAGAATAGATATCTCTTGTACCATCATAATTTGGATTTAATGTTTTTGTAATGGTTGTATCAGTGCCATCATTATCATCGATAATGCTTACTGATGCACTATTGAATGTTGAATCATTACTTAAATCATAAGTCTTAGCATTAGCAGCTGAAACAAAAGCAGCTGATGCAGCTGATGCAACTGCAGCAACTACTACAGCGTGCTTTAGGATAGACAATATGAACGAGACCTTCGCTGAAATGTAGAAACGTGGATTTACCGTGTATACTGTGAATGTTATTTAACAGAATCGCGGAATTACCGCATACATATAGGAAAGTCTCTATGAATAGGATAGTATACATTGGAATGGATGTCCATACTTCAAACTACACATTATGCAGTCTTGATCCTGGATATGGTGTTAAAAAGGATAACTACTT
>Ga0256405_10003586_pt1 | contig 31658 bp, 26 predicted proteins | sample RumenRJG_02DNA_FD_189096 | JGI IMG/M metagenome (GOLD analysis project Ga0256405, IMG submission 189096) | Bovine rumen microbial communities from Lethbridge, Alberta, Canada - RJG_02 | ecosystem: Host-associated > Mammals > Digestive system > Stomach > Rumen | place: Canada: Alberta...
CTTAGAAAAGCCCGCACCGCCGACCCCGAAGGTAACGACCTCAGCCCCGAGAAGGTCCGCCCAAATCCGTTTCGCCGCATCGGCCTCCCGGTTCACCGAAAGAGACCCTCCGAACACGGCTATCCTCTTGCCGTAATTCTTTGACATCCGATAAGGACTGGAAACGGCGGCAGACTTGTCCGGCATAATCACGCGGGAATGTTCCTGGCCAAAGGCTGAAATGGTCGATGCAATAAGGACGGTGACAAGGATTCTTTTCATGGCAGAAGTCTTTTTGCAAACATAGTCAAAAAAAGGGATTTCCGCGGCTACCGGAGTGGCGGAAGTACCCGGCGAAGCCTTTTTCAGCGAGCCGGGACTTTCGCCCGACGGCGGGAAAGTTGGCAAGACAGGGCTTTCGGCCGACCGGTTTATAAATTTGTGGAAAAAATTGGAACATGGTGGAATAAAATGGAAAATTCTTATTATATTTGTCCCCGTAGCGTGAAAGACCGGGGTGCTGAACAGCCCGGATTAATTGGATTATTATGATCACATTCATCGGAGAATATACCGCCAAGCTGGACGACAAGGGAAGACTGGTCTTTCCCTCTGCGTTCAAGAGCCTCCTGTCCTCCGATGCCGACCAGAGATTCGTGATCAAAAAGAACATGTTCCTGAATTGCCTGGACATGTTCACCTTCGCGGAATGGGAAAGGCAGTCCGCCGAGGTTTATTCCAAACTCAACATTTTCAACAAAAAGCACGCTGCCTTCTGGGACAGGTACACCCGCGAGCGCGACATCGTCATTCCCGACGCCAGGCTCGGCAGGCTGTCCATCCAGAAGAATCTCCTCGATTCGATAGGTGTAACAAAAGAGGTAGTGTTTGCTGGAAAGGACTTCAAGATCCAGATCTGGGACAAAGACAGCTACAAGGCTGCCGCCCTGTCTGACGACGAATTCCTTGAAATCGCCGACGAACTATCCCAGCAGAGATAGGAGGTCGGAAAATGTCGGAATACCATACTCCTGTTATGCTGGACGAGAGCGTGTCCGCTCTCATTACAAATCCTTCTGGAACATACGCCGATGCCACATTCGGAGGCGGTGGTCACACCGCCGGAATTCTTTCACGCTTAACCGATGACGGAAGGGTCATCGCCTTCGATCGTGACATGGACGCCGTTGCCAACAGGGTGGAAGACCCCCGTATCACCCTCATCCACAACAACTTCCGCTTCATCCACAATTACGCCCTCCTGCTTCAGAAAGGGGAGATGACCGGTCTTGGCCACGACGGGAAGAATCCCGCCGGAGTGGCTGAAGTATCCGACTCGCCTTTTTCAGCGATGTCGGAACTTCAGCCCGACGGCGAAAGGAGATCCTTCGCTGACGCTCAGAATGACAGGATGGACGGCCGCATCTTCGATGGGATCCTGGCAGACCTCGGGGTCAGCAGCCACCAGTTCGACACGGCCGGCCGGGGCTTTTCATTCCGCTACGAGCAGGCTCCCCTGGACATGAGGATGAACACGGAAGGAGGGATGACGGCTGCCGACATCGTGAACGGCTACGCACAGGAAGAACTGGAGAAGGTCCTGCGGCTGTACGGAGAGGTCGAGAATGCAGGCAAGGTCGCAAGACTCATCGTCTCGGCCAGGGACACCGGAATAATCGAGACGACAGGCGACCTCGACCGGGCCATCGCACCGGCAGTTCCCCGGTTCGCAGAACACAAGTACCTCGCAAAGGTCTATCAGGCCCTCCGCATCGAAGTCAACCAGGAGATGCGGTCGCTTGAGAAGTTCCTCCAGGGAGCCACCGCCTCGCTGAAAGCCGGCGGACGCCTTGTGGTCATCACCTACCACAGCCTTGAAGACAGGATGGTGAAGAATTTCATCAAGACCGGGAACGTCGACGGAGAAATCCGCCGGGACATTTACGGCCCCGTCCCAGCCCCGCTCAAGGCGGTAAACAGGAAACCGATACTGCCCGGCGAAAGTGAAATCACCTCCAATACAAGAGCCCGAAGCGCCAAACTGCGGATTGCCGAACTCACCGCCGGAGAGGTAGTAAAGAAGGAGGAAAGGGTATGAGAAGGAGCATCGTGGAAGAAAACAGGAAATGGAGGTGGTCCGACATCGGGGTCTGGATGAAGAACAGCGTCCAGGCCATCATCAAGGGCCAGTTCCTGATGAGACTGGGGTTCAACAAGTTCTTCATCCACATCATCTACACCTTCTTCCTTTTCTGGGTCAGCATCTGGCTCAGCCTCCAGATTGAGAAGACCCTGACCAAGGTGGAAGAAAACCAGAAGAGGCTAGAAGACATGGAAATCTACCACGCCCAGAAGGTAGTTGAACTGGTCGGACTCAACAGGCTCACAACGGTCAGGAACCTCCTCCACGAAAAAGGCTCACAGGTGGACATCCCCCAGCAGCCGGCAGTGACCATAAAGAAAAAGTAACCCGCACGGGACAAGATGTAACTGAAAAACAGGAATACAGGATTTGAAAATGGCAGAAAGAAGGGAAAATACACAGAAAAAGAAGACCGACCCGATCGTAGTGATCCTCTCCGGCCTGTACCTTCTTTTCCTTGCCTCCGCCATCCTCCTGATCGGCCGCATCTGCTACATCCAATGGATTTGGGAGCCCGACAAGGAACTGGAAGGATCCTTCAAGCCCAGGACCCTGCGCCGCACCCTCCAGCCCAACCGCGGAGCCATAATCGCCAGCGACGGAAGGCTCCTCGCCGTTTCCACCCCGATGTACCAGCTATACATGGACTGCACCGTAAGAAAGGACGTCTACAGGAACGACAGCAAGAACGGAGCGGACCGGGAAACCGAATGGCAGGAAAAAGCCAGGGCTTTCGCCCAGGGTTTCGCAGCCCTCACCGGCGACCACGGCACCGACTACGCCAGAATGATACTTTCCGGGCGGGAGAAGGGGTCCAAATACATGAAGCTCGGCCCGGAAATCAGCCATGAGACCCTCCAGAAGGTCCAGGACCTGCCCCTCATTTCAGAGGGAAGATATGCCAGCGGCATCATCGTGGAAAGGAAGGACACAAGGCAGTATCCCTACGGAACCCTCGCGAGGAGGACGATAGGATACGTGAAGAACAATGACAACTCCAACGGCAACAACCACATAGGGCTCGAAGGAAAATTCGACTACGTCCTTCACGGAAAGGAAGGTGTCGAATACCTCCGCCAGACGGAAGACAGGGAATGGATACAGGACTTCGACAGTACCTACGTCTCGCCGGAAAACGGCCAGGACGTACGCACCACCCTCGATATCAATATCCAGGACATCGCCGATGAAGCCCTGCGCAAACAGATTACCGAAACGGACGAGATAGAAGGAGGCTGCGTAGTCGTGATGGATGTCGCCACCGGAGCGATCAGGGCAATGGTGAACCTCCTGAGGGACAGCACCAACGGCACCCTCAACGAGACTCTCAACATGGTCATAGGACGGAAGGGAGAGCCCGGGTCCGTATTCAAGACCACAACCCTCACCACCGTCATAGAAGACGGTTTCATCCACTCCCTTGACGACAAGATCCCGTCCAACCACGGCTATCTCGCCCCCTGGAAGGGTAACGACAACCATATCATCGACTACGAAAGGGAGCATGGCGGAGCCAGGGAAATCCCTATCATAGAAGGATTCAAGGTTTCTTCGAACTACATGTTCAGGTACCTCGCGGTCACCAACTACAAGAACGATCCCAAGAAATTCCTGGACCATCTTTACCAGTACAAACTCGGCCAGGCCTTCGATTTCGACCTTGACGGCCTCGCAACCCCCACCATTCCCTCCCCGGACAGCCCTTACTGGAGCGCAACCGACCTCGGACAGGTGGCAATGGGTTATTCCGTAGCCGTGACCCCCTTGCATATAATCACCTTCTACAACGCCCTCGCCAACGACGGGAAAATGATGAAACCCTATCTGGTGGAAGATATAGAGAAAGACGGCGTGGTCAAGAAGAAACTGGGGCCCAGCGTACTGAACGCCGCGATCTGCTCCAAGGCCACTGCGGACACCATCACCCGCGGCCTGAAGGCAGTCATCGAGGAAGGTACGGCCAGAAGGCTCAGGTCGGCCGCATGGGAAGTAGCAGGAAAGACGGGAACCTCCTGGGTAATCCTCACCCCCCAGGAGCAGAAAGGCTCCACGGACCCTTATTCGGACAAATGGGGAAGGAAAAAGAACCAGGCGACCTTCGTATGCTTCTTCCCCGCGGATGAACCCAGGTACACAGCCCTCGTGACCCTCTACTCCAAGCTCTCAAGCAGGACTTTTTACGGAGGCACCCTCCCCGCCCTCGCAATGCTGGACATAGTGAACGGGATCCACGCGCGGGACAATTCACAGGCAGAGCCCCTCTTTTCAAAGGCGCAGGCTCCGTCAATGGGAAGGGAAATCGAATTCGAGCAGGCGAAAGCAGGGAAATCCTCCCCCGTCCCGGACCTTAAAGGGCTGGGACTGAAGGATGCCATATATGCCATTGAAAACAGCGGATACAGGTGCAGCTACTCAGGCAGCGGACACGTATCCTCGCAGAGTCCGGCCCCGGGAAAGGCGGCGGCCCCAGGCTCTACGGTAACCATAACACTACAGTAGGATGAACCTCGGCAGGATAATAAAGGGAAGCGGAGTGGAGAATGTCCGCGGAGACAGGAACAGGGAGATCGCAGCAATCTGCAGCGATTCCAGGAAAGTGTCTCCGGGAGCCCTCTTCGTTGCAGTGAAAGGATTCGGAACCGATGGCCACGCCTTCATTGCAAAGGCGGTGGAAGCCGGGGCCGCGGCCGTAGCATATGACAACGAAGACGCCCTGCAGGGAATCGATACAAAGGATGCGGTCCTCGTAAAGGTAGGCAGTTCACGCCACGCCCTCGCGATAATGGCCGCCAACTTCTACGACAATCCTTCACGGAAACTCACCCTGGTCGGGATCACCGGCACGAACGGGAAGACCACCACGGTCACCCTTCTGTACAACCTTTTCATGGGACTGGGATACAACTGCGGACTGCTTTCGACGATTGCCAACTACGTGGGCAGGAGAAGGAGCGAGACGGCGAACACCACCGCGGATCCCATCACCATCAATTCCCTGCTCGCCGAAATGGCCGCCGCAGGCTGCGAATACTGCTTCATGGAAGTCAGCTCCATCGGGGTAGAACAGGAGAGGGTTGCCGGGCTGAAATTCAAGGCGGGGATATTCTCCAACCTGACCCATGACCATCTCGACTACCACAAGACTTTCGCTGAATACCTCCGCTGCAAGAAACTTTTCTTCGACAACCTCCCGGAGGATTCCTTCGCAATCATCAACACCGACGACAGGAACGGCTCCGTCATGGTCCAGAACACCAAGGCAAAAGTCGTAACCTACGCCTGCCGCAACGCCGCCGACCACACCTGCAGGATAATGGAGGAGAGTTTCGAAGGAATGCTGCTCAAGATTGACGGAAAAGAATGCTGGACCAGGCTTATAGGCCAGCACAACGCATACAACCTGCTCGCAATCTACACCACGGCAATCCTGATAGGAGCCAAGGAGGACGAGGCCCTGGTGGCGCTGAGTTCGCTGGAATCCGCCCCAGGAAGGCTTGAGACCATCCGCGGACCCCGCTCCCTGGCCGTCATAATCGACTACGCGCACACACCCGATGCCCTCACAAATGTGCTCAGGACCCTGAAGGACATAGCTCCGAAGGAGCAGCTCACCTGCCTCTTCGGCTGCGGAGGAGACAGGGACAGGACCAAGAGGCCGGAAATGGCCAGGGCCGCGGAGGAATACGCAGACAGGATAATCGTGACCTCAGACAATTCCCGCACGGAACGGACGGAAGACATAATGGAGGACATCCGGAAAGGATTCTCCCAGAAAGGCTTGTCAAGGGCCCTGTTCATCTCCGACCGCAAGGAGGCGATCCGCACTGCCATGATGACCGCAGCAGACGGAGGGGCTGTCCTCCTCGCAGGGAAAGGCCATGAGGACTACCAGATAATCGGAAATGAAAAAAGGCACTTCGACGAAAGGGAAATCGTCGGGGAGGTCTTCAGGACAATGGAAAACAGGTAACAGGATATGATATACGCCTTATTGAAATATTTACACCGTTCCGGGATAGACTTCCCGGGAATGGGATTGATGAACTACTTGTCGTTCAGGGCAATGCTTGTGGGGGTCTTCGCAATCTTCATAACCTTCTGCATCGGCATGCCATACATCAGGATGATGCAGCGCAGACAGCTCGGCGAGACCATAAGAGACCTCGGCCTGGAAGGACAGCTCTCGAAGAAGGGTACCCCAACGATGGGCGGCGTGATCATCATCTTCTCCATCCTCCTGCCCGTGCTGTTGTTCTGCGACCTCTCCAACATATACCTCCAGCTCCTCGTAATCACCCTCCTGTGGTGCGGAGCCCTGGGGTTTGCCGACGACTACATCAAGGTCTTCCGCCACAACAAGGAAGGCCTTCCCGCCAAGGCGAAACTGGCCGCGCAGGTGGCCCTGGGTCTGGCCATCGGCGTGACAGTCTGCTTCAACAACGGAATCGTGGTCCGCGAGAAGGTCCCCATCCCGGCGGCAGCGGAAACGGAGAGCGTCAGGACCCTGGATTCAGAACCGGTCCAGAAAAACACCCCGTGGATGGAGGAAGACGTCGTGAAGAGCACCAAGACGACGATCCCGTTCATCAAGGACAATGAATTCGACTACAAATGGCTCTCCCCCGTCAAGGGCACCTGGGGCTGGTACTGCAAGTGGGCCATCTATGTGCTGATGATCGTCTTCGTCATCACCGCCTGCTCGAACGGGGCCAACCTCACGGACGGAATGGACGGCCTGAGCGCCGGAGTGTCCGCAATAGTCGGTATCGTAATCATGATACTGGCTTGGCTCGGAGGCAACCTCGTCAACTCGAACTATCTGAATATAATGTATATACCAGGCTCGGGAGAGGTTGCGATCTTCATGGCCGGTTTCGTCGGCGCCCTCATCGGTTTCCTGTGGTATAACTCCTTCCCCGCCCAGGTCTTCATGGGAGATACCGGAAGCCTCACCATCGGAGGCATCATCGGAGTGAGCGCCATCCTCATCCGCAAGGAACTCCTTCTCCCCCTCCTCTGCGGAATATTCCTGATTGAAAGCCTCTCCGTCATAATACAGAGGGTCTGGTTCAAATATACGAAGAAGAAATACGGTGAAGGACGCAGGGTGTTCAAGATGTCACCCCTGCACCACCACTACCAGAAGGAAGGGATTCCGGCAGCCATCAGCAAACCGGAAAGGGCCCTCCCGGAAGCGAAGATAGTCGCAAGGTTCTGGATCGTCGGCCTCATGCTCGGAGTGGCGACCCTGGCCCTGCTTAAAGTCAGATAACAAAAAGAACGGAATATCATGTCGAGAATCGTAGTACTTGGAGGCGGCGAAAGCGGTGTAGGAGCCGCCGTGCTCGCAAAGGTGAAAGGATTCGACGTCTTCCTGTCGGACAACGGGAAGATTAAGGAAAGCTATGTGGAAGAACTCCGCAAATGGGACATTCCCTTCGAGGAAGGAGGGCACACTGAGGAGAAGGTGCTCAGCGCCGACGAGGTGGTGAAAAGTCCGGGAATACCTTCTACGGTAAAGATGGTCAGGGAACTGGAAGACAAGGGAATCCACATCATCTCTGAAATAGAGTTCGCTGGAAGGTACGACAGCGCGAAGAAGATATGCATCACCGGTTCAAACGGAAAGACCACGACCACCTCCCTCATCTACTACCTGCTCAAGAACGCCGGGCTCAACGTAGGTCTCGGAGGCAACATAGGCAAGTCCTACGCCTACCAGGTCGCCACTGAACATTTTGACTACTATGTCTTGGAAATCAGCAGTTTCCAGCTGGACAACGTATATGATTTCCGTCCCGACATCGCAATCATAACCAACATCACCCCCGACCATCTGGACCGCTACGACTACCAGCTGGAGAACTACGTGAAATCGAAGTTCCGCATCACCAGGAACCTAAGGTCCGAGGACTGCTTCATCTTCGATTCCGACGACTCCATAACCATAGACCACCTCAACAAGATCATCGTCCAGGCAAAGATGCTCCCCTTCACACAGAAGAAGGACGCGACGGTTCCTCAGGGAGCTTTCCTCAAAGACGACAAGATGGTGGTCCGTTACGAGGAGGATGAAACGGAGATCTACCTCCGCGAACTCGCCCTCGGAGGGAAACACAACATCTACAATTCAATGGCAGCGGCCCTGGCCGCGAAGGCAGCCGGCATCGACAACAAGGTCATCCGGGAGTCCCTGTCCACATTCCAGCCCATCGAACACAGGCTCGAGCCGGTTCTGAGCATCAAGGATGTCCTCTACATCAACGATTCCAAGGCTACCAACGTGGACTCGGCCTGGTATGCACTTGAGTGCCAGACCAAGCCCGTGGTGTGGATCGTGGGCGGAACCGACAAGGGCAATGACTACAGCGTGATGAAGGAACTGGTGAGGGACAAGGTGAAGGCCATCGTCTGCATGGGCATCGACAACAAGAAGATACACGAAGCCTTCGAAGACATCGTAGGCCCCGGGAACATGAAGGATACCCATTCGGCAGGAGAAGCGGTGAAAGTGGCCAGCACCTTCGCCGAAGCAGGCGACGTCGTCCTGCTGAGCCCGTGCTGCGCAAGCTTCGACCTGTTCAAAAACTACGAAGACAGGGGAGAGAAATTCAAGGAAGCCGTAAGGGCTCTGTAGAACCCAAGACTGAAGATGGAGAAGAAAAAGGGACATAAATTCTGGAACTTCGTGGACAACCTCGAGGGTGACAAGGTCGTGTGGATGATAGTGCTCATGCTCATGCTCGCTTCCATCGTCTGCATCTTCTCGTCCACCTCACTGCTGGCCATCCAGCAGAATTCCTCCAGGATGTCCATCGCCAAGGAGCAGCTCCTGATAGCCCTCCTGGGTCTGGGGCTCATCCTCATCTGCTACAACATCAAATCGATAGGCTTTTTCCGCTTCTTCTCCAAACTGGGCTACGCCCTCTCGATAGGGCTTCTGCTGATCCTGGCCATCCACAAGCCGGTGCTGTTCATGCGGCCTGTGAAGATCAACGAGGCTTGGAGGTCCGTCATGATCGGAGGATTCCAGCTCCACGTGTTCGAAGTGGTGAAGGTTGCCATGATCATGTACCTGGCCTGGGCGGTAAATGAATACAAGAGCGGGAAACTCAAGACTCCGGCCCTCTTCATGCTGGTCACAAAGGGCAAGCCCCTTACCGACCTCTGGCAGAAGATATTATTCATCTATCTCCCCATCTTCACGGTCTGCCTCGGTATCATGGTGGGAAGTCTTTCCAGTACGATTTTCATCGGGGGCATCATGTTCCTGACCATCCTCGTGGGAGGCATCGGCATCAAGGAGCTGATGATTCCCGGAGCCACCGCGGTAATCGTGTTGATCGTATGCATCGGGCTCAACAAGATAAATCCCGAGAAACCCCTGTTCCCCCATCTTGAATCAGCGCTCAACCGCACGGAAAACAGTACCGAACACTATCTGGAGATAATGAAGGAGAACCCGCGCGGCTCGGCAACCTACCAGAAGGCCCTCGACAAGATCAAGCAGCCCATGAGTGCCAAGATTGCCATACACGAAGGGGGCATCATCGGAAAAGGCCCGGGAAGGAGCACCCAGAGATATGTGGTACCCGTGATGTTCGAGGACTATATGTTCAGTTTCATTATTGAGGAATACGGCCTCGTTGGGGGCATCCTCATTATCATCCTGTACATCTCCCTCCTGGCACGTGGGGCGCTGATAGTGCGCAACTGCGACAATCTCTTCGCCAAAACGGCCGTTGCAGGCCTGGTGATGCTGATCACGGCCCAGGCCATGATGCACTGCTTCATCAACTGCGACATCGGCCCCCTCACAGGACAGACCCTGCCCATGGTCAGCCATGGGAACTCGTCCTTCCTTATGTTCTCCATAGCCTTCGGCATCATTCTGTCAATCAGCAAGATGGCGAAGAAGAAAATCGACCGGGAGGTGGCTCAGGCCCAGCCTCTCTCCGAAGTTCATGACGATATTCGCGCAGACCTCGACGACCTCGAGCGCCTGGACAGCGTAGATGATATACTGTATGACAATTTCAAACGGGAAAGCAATGCCGGAAATGAATCATAGACCGCTCAGGGTGATAATCAGCGGTGGAGGCACGGGTGGACACATCTTCCCGGCCATATCCATTGCAAACAGACTCAAGGAGGTGAATCCTGACACCGAGATCCTCTTCGTCGGAGCAGAAGGCAAGATGGAGATGGAGAAGGTGCCTGCCGCAGGCTACAAGATCGTGGGACTTCCGATGCTGGGACTCCAGCGCCAGCTCAGCTTCCACAACGTGGTCAATGACCTGAAAGTGCCTTTCAAGCTGCTGCAGAGCATCCATAAGGCAGGGAAGGTAATCGACGGATTCAAGCCAGACATCGCGGTTGGCGTGGGCGGATATGCAAGCGCACCCCTTCTCTGGCAGGCGACGAGGAAAAAGATTCCTGCGCTCATACAGGAGCAGAACGGGTTTGCCGGCCTTACCAACAAGATCCTCGGGAAAAAAGTCGGGAAGATATGCGTCGCCTATGAAGGGATGGAGAAGTTCTTCCCGGCGGACAAGATAGTGATGAGCGGGAATCCTATCAGGGGGGATATAGTACCCGCCTGCCCTGCAATGGTGGAAGAAGGGATCTCCTATTACGGCCTTGACGGCAGCAAGAGCCATATCTTCATCGTGGGAGGCAGCCTTGGAAGCGGCACCCTCAACAAGAGCATGAAGAAATGGATCGGCGACGGCTGCCCCGGAGGGGAAGGAGTGGAGATTATCTGGCAGTGCGGCAAGTACTACAAGGAAGGTATAGACAGGTTCATGGAAGAAGCCAGGAAGGAGGGAAAGCCGGTGGAGGGAATCAGGTGGTTCGACTTCATCGGAAGGATGGACCTGGCCTATGCGGTAGCCGACGTGGTGATATCAAGGAGCGGAGCATCTACGGTATCGGAGCTGTGCGCCGCCCATAAGGCAGCCATTTTCGTCCCTTCGCCCAACGTGGCCGAAGACCACCAGACCCATAACGCAATGGCCCTGGTCAACAAGGATGCCGCCCTCATCGTAAAAGATGCTGAAGCGCCCGAAAAACTCCTTCCTGCGGCTCTGGAGCTCGTACGCGACGACGACAGGATACTTGCCCTGGAGCGGAACATTGCCCCCCTTGCCCTGGCCGATGCCGCCGGCACCATCGTGGAAGAGATTTATAAACTGCTTGACAGATAAATGATAAATAACGGACCTTACTTCAAAGAAACTCTGCCACCCTCGGCAGATAAGAGGGAGGGGCCCACGGAATAACCGTGGGAGGGGTCGAGCGAAACGAGACGTTTCGTGAAGTAAGGTCTGTTATTTATAGAAAGGATGATGAACGATTATAAGAATATCTATTTTATCGGAATCGGCGGCATTGGGATGAGCGCCATCGCCCGGTATTACAAGTTCAAGGGAAAGGAGGTTTTGGGCTATGACAGGACGCCCTCGGACCTTACCCGTGAACTTGAAGCCGAGGGCATCGGAGTGCACTATGAGGACAGGCCAGACCTGATTCCCGGCAGTCCGGAAGACACCCTGGTGGTATATACCCCGGCTGTGCCTGACAATTTCGGGGAACTGGTCACTGTCAGGGAGAGGGGTTTCAGGGTGATAAAGAGATCCAGGATGCTCGGCGAGATTGCAGAAGGCCAGAAATGCCTTGCAGTGGCCGGGACCCATGGAAAAACGACTACCAGCACTCTTCTGGCCCATATCCTTTACTCCCAGGGAGACGGCTGCTCCGCCTTCCTCGGAGGCATAGCCAAGAACTACGGCACCAACCTCCTGACGAGCCACACCGGTGTAATCGTCGCCGAAGCGGACGAATTCGACCGCTCGTTCCTCCAACTCCACCCAGCATCGGCCGTAATCACGGCCATGGATGCCGACCATCTGGACATCTACGGGGACATCGAACATTACAGGCAGGCTTTCAGGGAGTTCGCATCCCAGGTAAGCGGAAGCCTGATCATAAAATACGGACTGCCCATAAAGGCATCGGACACCCCAGCGCGAATTTACACCTACTCATACGACGATCCAAGGGCTGACTTCCATGCAGGCAACATCCGCCAGGACTCCCTCGGCCACTTCACATTCGACCTCACCTATCCCGGAGGCGTCATCAGGGACATCCGTCCCGGTGTGCCCGGCTGGGTGAACGTAGAGAACAGCGTCGCGGCGGCAGCGCTGGCCATCCTGCACGGGACGGACCCGGACGGGATATCAAAGGCAATAGGCAGCTTCACCGGAGTCTGGAGAAGGCTGGACGTACACGTGAACACCCCCGCCCTCTCCTACATCGACGACTACGCCCACCATCCGAGGGAACTCGCCTCGGCCATCTCCTCCCTCAGGGGCATGTTCCCCGGCAGGAAGCTCACCGCAGTCTTCCAGCCCCATCTCTACACCCGCACCCGCGACCTTGCCGAAGGCTTTGCCGAGGCCCTCTCCGCAGTGGACAAACTCATACTCCTGGACATCTATCCGGCAAGGGAGGAACCCATCCCCGGAGTCACTTCCTCGATTATTTTCGACAAGGTGACCGCACCGGAAAAGGTACTCCTGAAAAAAGAAGAACTCCTGGATTACCTCAAGGGAGAGGATCTCGACGTACTGGCCACCTTCGGGGCCGGAAACATCGACAGGTTCATTGTCCCCATAACCAGAATGCTTGAAGGACGGATACATGGATAGGCGGTTGAAATACGTGTTGCTTTCCCTGATAGGCGCGGCCGTAGTCGCGGCGATGGCTGCCGTATGGTCGCTGAACTCCGGTCAAAGGCACGAAATGACCTGCACAGGGCTCAGGGTGGAAATCGCCGACGACTATGACATGGTCACCCAGGCCGAAGTGGAACATTTCCTCCGAAACGACTACGGTCCCTACATAGGCCAGCGCCTGGACAGCGTCAACCTCGACAGGATTGAAAGGATCCTTGACGGGAAAGGGGCCATCCTCAAGGCAGAGGCATACACGACCAAAGACAGCCTTCTCCATATCCTGGTCACCCAGAGGCGGCCGGTGGTGAGGTTCCAGCGGAGCGACGGGGGCTTCTACAGCGACGCCGAAGGATTCCTCTTTCCCCTGCAGGAGAATTTCTCACCCATGGTTCCCATAATAGACGGGGACATTCCCCTCACCCAGGCCCTTGACTACAAAGGACTCCCCCAGGACGAGAGACAGGCGGAGTGGCTCGGGAAAATCCTCGGCATGATCTCATACATGGCCTCACACGATCCCTGGACCGAGAACATCGTCCAGATCACAGTACAGAAAGACGGAGATATCGTCATGATTCCCCGCAAAGGGAAGGAAAGGTTCATATTCGGCCCACCGACCGATGTCGAGAGCAAGTTCCGCAGGATGGCCGATTATTACGGGACTATCCTGCCGGAAAAGGGGGAAGGTTATTATTCAACGGTGAACCTGAAGTTCTCCAAACAGATAGTCTGCAGAAAATAAAACACAACATATATGGAAGAAAGATACATAGCATCAATCGACCTGGGATCGTCGAAACTGGCCCTCACCGTGGCCAGGATAGACGGAGAGAACGTACAGGTCATTTACTACAAGGAGACTCCTTCCGACGGCATCTACTATAGTTATGTCCGCAATCCGATGAAGGTGGAGGCTCCCTTGTCCGCTGCCCTCAAAGAGGCGGAAAACGAACTGAACATCAAGAAGATCCGTCAGGTGGTAGTGGGCCTTCCGCGCTACTATGTCTATCAGGAGACGGCAAAGGGCCGGATAGAGCGGGACGGAAGCTGCATCACCCAGGAGGAAGTGGAGAGCCTGAAGGAGTTCGCCCTGAATTCCTACCCCATCGATGATGAGAAGAATGAAGTCCTTTACGGAGCCGTAGCCCAGAGTTTCTCTACCGAAGACTGCTTCCAGCAGGTGGAAGGGGACATCGTCGGGATGGTCAGCAACATCCTCGAAGGCAACTTCAAGGTCTTCATCGGCAGGAAAAGACCCCTGGAGAACATTGATGTTGTAATGAACCACCTCGACGTCGCCATTGCAAGGAAGTATTTCCTTCCTGAGGTTGTGGCCAAGGCCGTCCTCAGTTCCGAAGAAATGGAAAACGGCGTCGCCCTCATAGACTTCGGAGCCGGAGCAACCTCCGTAACCGTCTATAAAGGCAAGATAATGAGATATTACGGGGCGATTCCTTTCGGAGGCAAGGCCATTACGAACGATATCCACACCGAATGCGGCATCTCCGAATCGCTGGCCGAAAACATCAAGATGGCCTACGGAGCCTGCATGCCGGACAAACTGCAGAACCTCGGGGAAAAGATCATCCAGTTCCACAACGAAAAGGACGTTCCCTACAAACAGCTCTCAGTCAAGTATCTTTCTGAAATCATAAGCGCCAGGGCGGCTGAAATCGTTAATGCGGCCCTGTACCTCATCCAGGAAAGCGGGTACGCCGACGACCTCCGCAACGGCGTGGTGATCACCGGCGGCGGCGCCAACCTTACCAACCTGGCAAACTTCGTGAAGGAGCTCTCCGGATACACGGTACGCACCGGCTATCCCCGCCACCTCTTCTCCGCCACCGGCTGCCCCGGCATCTACGACACCGGAGCGGTTTCATCCATCGGCATGATATTGGCGGCAAAGGGTGACACGCATCTCAACTGCCTCGACAAACCAAGGCCCAAGCCGGTTCCGGTCGAGGAACCGGTCCTGCCTGAGGAAGAAGTCCCCGCACAGGAAGAGCCCATGCCTCAGGACTGGAACAATGCGAAAGACGGGACCCTGATCGACAAGGAAGAATTCGGGGAAGAGAAAAAGGAAAAGAAAGAAGGGAAGAGAGGGCCGAAAGAGCCCAAGGCACCGAAGGGACCCCGCAGGCCATGGCCTGTCTGGACCAAGATAAGCAAGATCGGGGAATCCGTCGGGGAAACCCTGTTCAAACTCACCGAAGACATGAACAACGAAAGCGTATAATATCATGACAGACAATATGTTCAACGGCACTTTCGATGTGGCCGACAATAGCAACTGGACTCCCATAAGCTCCCTTATAAAGGTCATCGGCGTGGGCGGAGGCGGCTGCAACGCAGTCAACTATATGTTCTCCCACAAGATCGAGGGTTGCAGCTTCATCGCCTGCAACACAGACCATCAGGCCCTTGAGAAATGTGAAGTTCCCGTCAAGATCCAGCTCGGACCGGGACTCGGGGCCGGTACGGACCCTGTGAAAGCCCGCAACTACGCTCTCGAGTCTCAGGACGAAATCCAGAGGGTCGTCATCGACAGCGGCACCCAGATGCTGTTCATCACGGCCGGAATGGGCGGTGGCACAGGCACCGGCGCCTCTCCGGTAATCGCAAAGATGGCTAAGGACAAGGGCATCCTCACGGTAGCCGTCGTCACACTGCCCTTCAAAAACGAGGGAAACGACTCCCTCACCAAGGCCATTGACGGCATCCACGAACTCCAGAAGAACGTGGACAGCATGCTCATAATCAACAATGAAAAGCTCTACGAGTTCTACGGCAACCAGCTCGTGCAGGACGCTTTCCCGAAGACGGACGAAGTGCTTGCTACGGCCGTCAGGGGCATAATCGAGATCATCAACAAGCCCGGATACATCAACGTGGATTTCGAAGACGTGAAGACCATGATGAGAGGCAGCGGCATGGCCCTCATGGGCTGCGGCACCGGCACCGGCCAGAACAGGCTCGAAGACGCGGTTGACGGAGCCCTTGAATCCCCTCTCCTCAACGACTTCGACCTCACCACGGCCAAGAACCTGCTGGTCAACGTCACGGCAGGCAACAACGAAAAGGGGCTCAGGATGGACGACTACGGCAGGATCAACAAGATGATTGCCGAGAAGACCGGAGGGAACATCCGCAAATCCAAGACCGGACTCATCTGGGACAACGATCCCGAGGTGGGAGACAAGGTGAACATCACGGTGATCGCCACTGGATTCCAGTTCAGCCGCCTGGTGGACATCACCGACGCCGAAGGGAAGTTCATCAATGTCCCCTTCGATTTCAAATACAACTTCAACGACGTTATAGCCAGCGGCGAGACTTCCATTCCCGAGACGGACTCCGGCATCCAGAGGATAGACTTCAGTTCAAACGAGAACAACCGGACCTTCCATTTTTCGGATGCGAATATCCCCGCCCTCATCGTAAAACCGGACCAGTCCCTCGGTGAACTGGAAGGCAAAGCCGCCATCCGGAGGGCCGCACGCCCCAACAACGACCAGCAGATCTGAGAAGCCATGGCAGTAACGCTCGGAATAAAGGGCTTTGAAGAAGAAGTCGTGACCGAAGAACTCACCGCCACCCACATTGGCGGTACGGTCAGGGTGTTCGCCACCCCGATGATGATAACCCTGATGGAAAGGGTTTCCAGGGTGAGCATCAAGCCGTATCTCGACAAGGGACAGGACTCCGTCGGCACCCTCGTGAACGTGACCCATGAGTCGGCCGTCCCTGTCGGTGGCAAGGTCACGTGCGAAAGCGAGGTCATCGGCATAGACCGCAGGAGGGTCACCTTCAGGGTTGAAGTCCGGGACGCGGACGGCACGATCGTGGGCCGCGGCATCCACGAAAGGTTCATCGTGGACGTGGACAGATTCATTGAAAAGACATATACGAAACAGTAAAGACATGAGTGAAAGAAGGACAAGGGTAAGATTCGCACCGTCCCCGACAGGGCCGCTGCACATGGGAGGAGTCAGGACGGCCCTCTACAACTATCTCTACGCTAAACAGAGAGGAGGGGATTTCATCCTCAGGATCGAGGACACCGACTCCCACAGGTTCGTCCCCGGAGCGGAGCAATATATAATAGAAGCGCTCGACTGGTGCGGAATCGTTCCGGACGAAGGCCTGGAAAGGACTCCCGAAGGAGGCTGGAAAGTGGCGGAAGAGAAATCGGCTGCGAATCCCCACGCCCCCTACAGGCAGAGCCAGCGCAAACCCATCTACAGGGAATACGCCGAGCAGCTCATCGCCAACGGATATGCCTACTACGCCTTCGACACTCCCGAAGAGCTGGATGCCAGAAGGAAGGAGGCTGAAGGACGGGGAGAGACCTTCATCTACAACCACTCGACCCGTAAAGGACTCCGCAATTCCCTGTCACTAAGCGAAGAAGAGACGAGAAAACTCCTCGACACCACAACGGACTGGACCATAAGGTTCAAGATGCCGGAGGATGAAATCGTGGAAATGGACGACCTGATCCGGGGACACATAGAAGTAAACACCTCCACCCTCGACGACAAGGTGCTTTGGAAAAGGGCCGACGAACTGCCTACCTACCACCTCGCCAACATCGTGGATGACCACCTCATGGAAATAACCGAGGTCATCCGCGGTGAAGAGTGGCTTCCCTCCCTCCCCCTCCACTACATGCTCTACAAGGCATTCGGATGGACGGACTCCATGCCCCGTTTCGCCCATCTCCCTCTCCTGCTCAAGCCGGACGGGAAGGGCAAGCTCTCCAAGAGGGACGGCGACAAACTGGGATTCCCGGTCTTCCCCCTCAGATGGGAAGCGCCTACCGGAGAGGTCTCCCGCGGCTATCGTGAAGACGGGTATTTCCCACAGGCCTTCGTCAACATGCTGGCCTTCCTTGGCTGGAATCCAGGAGACGAGAGGGAAATCATGTCCATGGAAGACCTCGTGGAGGCTTTCTCGCTCGACCATGTGAGCAAGTCAGGGGCAAGGTTCAACGTGGAAAAGGCGCATTGGTACAATCGCGAATACCTGCGTCTGGCATCCTCAGACGCCCTTGCTGGCCTGCTGACCCCGGTGCTGGAGAGCCATGGCCTCAAAGTCGTTGACTGCCCCGTCTGCGCAATCACGGCAGGAGCCGAATTCAATGAAACCGGTGCCGACTTCAAGAACCACATCTTCACAAAGGACTATGTGGGCAGCGTGGTGGAGTTCACGAAGGAAAGGGCTTCATTCGTGGAAGATTTCTGGAAAATAGCCTCCTACCTCTTCGTAGCCCCCAAGGACTTCGAAGCTTTCTCCATCAAGGCCGGAGCTGCAGTGGAGCAGAAGGCCGATCCGAGGGCCAAGGTCTGGGATGAGACCGCAACCGCCCCGTTCATCGCGAAGGATGTGGACAAGTTCTGGAAAGAAGAAACCGTTCCCCTCGCCTCCGAGGCAATTGATTTCCTGACAAAAGGATACGATGGTCCCTTCTCCGCCGATGCGGTTGAAACCGCCCTTGAGGAATTTATCCGCAGCAAGGAATGGCCGATGGGCAAGGTAATGAACAGCATCCGCCTTGCGCTCGCCGGATCCGCAAGCGGACTGGGCATTGCCGACATAGTGTCCAGGATAGGACGCGCCGAGACCGCCTCCCGCATGGCGTATGCCAAGGAGAGGCTGTCGATATAACATTGATGCCGGAAAACCTAAAAAAAAAGATTATGAAAATAGGAATAGCAAACGACCACGCAGCCTACGACTATAAGGTCAAGCTGGTGGAACATCTCAGGAAAGCAGGACATGAGGTCATCGATTTCGGTACTGACTCTACAGTGAGCGTGGATTACACCGACTTCGCACATCCCCTCGCAGAAGCTGTCGAGGCAGGGAAGGTGGATGCCGGGATTGCGATGTGCGGCACCGGCAACGGCATGGCCATGACCCTCAACCATCACAAGGGGATACGCGCCGGACTGGCATGGAACAGCGAGATCGGCCGTCTAGTAAAGGCCCACAACAATGCCAATGTCCTGGTAATGCCTGCGAGGTTCATCTCCTACAGGATGGCGGCAAGGATAACCGACACCTGGCTCAGCACTCCATTCGACGGAGGACGCCACCAGCGCAGGATCGAAAAGATCCCGGTGAGGTGATGCTGGTTGCCGACAGGAGTTTCAAAGGGATTCTGGGAAGGGATATCGACGAATATCCCGAAGGTATCGTGATACCTGTGGACAAGCCCTACAGGTGGACTTCTGCCGACGTCATAAGGAAGATCAAATACGCCGCAGTCAAGCATTTCGGGAAGAAGAACCTGAAGGTGGGACATGCCGGGACCCTCGATCCGCTCGCGACCGGGATCCTCCTGGTCTGCATCGGGAAGGCGACGAAAAGGGCCGAGGAATTCCAAAGCCACGACAAAGAATATGTGGCCGGAATCACTTTCGGGGCCACCACTCCTTCCTATGACCTGGAAAAGGAAATCGACTGCATGTATCCCACGGACGGGGTCAGCGAAAACACTCTTAAGGAAGTACTTCCAGGGTTCCTCGGAATCCAGCAACAGGTGGCTCCCCTGTTCTCCGCGAAATCCGTGGACGGTGTGAGGGCTTACGAAATGGCCCGCAGGCAATATCGCCAGTCAAGGAAGGACGGTACGGCATTCGACCATGAGGCCGCCTCCCTGCTCACCACCCAGACCATAGACATCTCCGAACTCGAACTCTTGTCCTTCTCCCCCGGCGGTGCAGCCACAAAAACGGCTGATCCGCTGCCGGAGACGGGCACCGGGCAAAAGGGCAGGATCAACGTTACCGACAATTCGGCGCTGGGACTGCCCAGGGCGGAAATCAGGGTGGTGTGCTCGAAAGGGACATACATCCGCGCCCTTGCGAGGGACATCGGCGAGGCCCTGGACAGCGGGGCCCATCTCGATTCCCTTCGCCGGACGCGCAGCGGGGATTTCATGATCGGAAACGCCGTTTCCATAACCGAGGCCACCGACCTTCTTTCAAACGGACAACAACCATGACGAATCTCACATCAAGGAAATACAAGGTAGGCGGCCATGTCTTCAGCCTCATCCTCGAAGACCCCTGGCACGAGATGGAATATTCGCCGGCGGTCGCTGAAAGGATCCGCATCGCCTCAGAAGGCACGATGCCGCTGTCCGTTCCTCCCGTACGGGCAGGAGACGACGTGCCGGCAAGGACCCTCGTCACCGGCCGTCACGAATTCCCCGAGGGCATGGACTCCCGCACCCTCGACCTTTCCCAATACGCGCCATTCGCGACGGACGAGGACGTCCCGGCGGCTTTCACCCTCACTTTGCACAATGAGGAAACTCCTGAACTCCAGGCTCTCATGGCGGACAGGGACAGGCTCAGGCTCATCCTTCGGGAGGACGATATGCTTCCATATTACTCAATCTACAAAGACGAAGGAAGGCTGGTCTTCGAATTCGAACCCGCCGAAGGAAAGATCCACGGCACACTTGTGGTCAGCGAAGATTTCCGTAATGGAGAATACTTCCCAAAACCCGGCGTCGGCCCATACTCGACCGTGATGCAGCTGACCACCTCGCTGATGGTGATGTACACGGCCGTATTCTCCACGCAATCCACCCTGCTCATGCACGCCTCGGTTGTAAGGCACAAGGGCCTTGCCAATCTCTTCCTCGGGAAAAGCGGCACAGGCAAAAGCACCCACAGCAGGCTCTGGCTGGAGAATGTCGAAGACTGCGACCAGATCAACGACGACAACCCTGTGCTCAGGATAATGGGGGACGGCACCCTGCATGTATTCGGCACCCCCTGGAGCGGAAAGACTCCATGCTACAGGAATACCGACGTACAGGTAAGGGCCATAGTAAGGCTTGAACAGGCCCCTCATAACAGGATTTCGCGCCTCAAAGGGCTTGCCGCATACGCAGCCGTCCTTCCTTCTGCCTCATCCATCAAATGGGACAGGACGATGCAGGAGGGAGTTTCTTCCACGATAGAGAAAATCGCGATGACCGTGCCGGTATGGCATCTTGACTGCCTTCCCGATGCAGACGCAGCCTTCACCTGCCTCAAAGGGGTGGAGGGGTAGAAAGGAAGAAGGCGTCAGGGAGCGACGTAGATGGTGGCGTCTTCTCCATTTTCATCCTTGATGACTATTCCGGCTCCGATGGTTACGGTACCGCAAGTGCCAGCGTCGTACCCACGCCCATCCCCGGGACCTATGTCATACGTACCTCCACCTTTGGTAGCTATGATGGTACCTCCCGTTATGGTAATGTTGCCACACGAGGACTGATAGCCACGATACCAAGTCGCACCCGCACCTATGCCGGGGCCGTAGCTGCCTCCGGTTGCCTTGACGGTGCCTCCGGAAATAAGGATGTTCCCGCATGAACTCGATCTATATCCCGAACCGATACCTGCGGAATTGTTTCCTCCCGTTGCCGTGACATTGCCGCCGCTGATTGTAATGTCACCGCAGGAAGCGTTTTCATAAGCTGCGCCTATACCGGCTCCGCCGTCGCCGCCGCCTCCGGTTGCCGTGACGGTTCCGCCGGTAATGGTTATTTTCCCGCATCTTGAATGATAACCGCTTCCTATCCCTACCTGATATTTGCTCGTGGCAGTTACTACTCCTCCATTAATGGTTATGTCGCCGCACGCCCTCTCGGTACCGGCGCCTATTCCTGCGTTATCACCACCTCCGATGGCGATGATTTCACCGCTGTTGATAACGATATTCCCGGCAGTGCCCCAATAGTAGCCGGCTCCGATGCCTGCACCGTAGCCATTGCTCTCGGCAGTGAGCTTTCCGCTGCCCTCGATGGTCAGCGTCTTCCCCTCCGGCACATGTATGCCGGAGCACTCATTATTGGCTCCCTTGACATGGTTTTCACCCTCGATTGAAAGAGTGGCGTCGCCGATGCAATTGATTCCCGCATACTTGGGACCTTCGGAGTCGAAACTGGTGATGTCAACATCCTTAAGGGTAACGGTCGCGCCGTCCGCCACGGAGATTTTATAGTTGGAAGGAGCCGTGCCGGTGAGGATATCGCCGTCCTGGGCCACCAGTTCGGCACTCAAAGCAGAGAGATTCCTTATTCTCTGCATTTTCAGACTTGAAGTGAAGAATTTGCCTGCCGTGACGGTCGCATCCTTTTTTGCAAAGGAATAATTATCGGTTCCGGACGTGGCATCGAATTGGAAGTCGGACGCCTCGGACACCGCGGGCAAAGCCGCATAGAGCTCGCTCTTCGGTTCGGACGGAGTCACCGTGACGGCAGTGACGCCGGCAATTGAAATAACGAGATTATCCACGCTGAGCGGGTCTCCCTGATAGTCGCTGATCGAAAATCTGAAAATGCTCTGCTGGTTCTCGAAGGCGGCATCGGTGGTAGTCACGGCATCGCCCGCTATCTCCGTCACCGTCACTTCGGCTTCGGCATAGTTGCAGGTGGCGTCGATTCCATCCAGGGTGCCGTCCTGGGCGGCGTAATTGTCCGGTACGCCGAACTTCAAGACAAGATTGTCATTCACCTCGACGCCGGTCACCTCTCCCGTCAGTTTGGAAGTGGCCGCGGCCGACTCGGGAGTCAGTTCTCCCACTTTCGTTTCTCCCTTATAGACGGCCACAACGTCCGTGCTGTTCCAGGCGGCGGAGAGCGAGGTGCCGTCGTCCGTCAGCGTGCGGGTGTCCACGCCCTTGGAGGCATTCACGCTCAACCGGAACGTCTTCTGCGTTTCTGGCTGCACGTCAGCCATTTCTTCAGCGCCTGAGCAGCCGGTCAACACGCTTCCTGCCATCATCAGGGCAGCCGCAGTATAGAATATAACTCTTTTCATAATCCCATGTTTTAATGTTTGAAACTCGCTGTTACCATTCGCCGCCGGCCGGATATCCTCCGCGGCTGCCTTCTGTTCCCGGGCTCTGCGCCAGCATGCCCTCGGGTTCAATTTCAATCATCTGCACCTGAGGCGCTTCATAAAATTCTTTCATACGGATAGATTTTTAATTATAATCGCTCAAAAAACAAGGGGACCGTGAACCATTCCCAAGGAAGGTCACACGCTATTCATCCAAAAATAGGTACTATGCCTGACAAAAGACCGTCAAAACATGAAAATCGACTGCCGATTCGTGAATCAGCAGTCAATCTCCTTTTTTTGCTCTCTATTCCATCGAAAACACCATCCCGACAGGTCCACGGTCATTCCTAACGACCCCTTTTGTCATTCTTTCCAGTTAAAATCCAAATAAAATTGGATTTCAAACATAGGAACTGAGCGAAGCGAAGAATCTATTCGCTATCATCGGCAGCGGCAGAAGGGCGAGGAGAGCCATCCAAAGCTCTCCGCTGCCCGACGTAGCCGCTACAAGGAAAAGGACCTGAAGCAAACGCCTCATCACAAGGAAAAACTATTTCAGGTCAATCTCCACGACCCAGTCCGGGCTGGCATCGGGTTTTGCAGGAGTCGTAATCGTCAGGAAACCGTCCTTGGAAAGTTTCCACGTCAGGGGCGTCCCTGCGGCGAAATCCTTCACGGCAGCAACCTTTTCGCCCATGGGGACCACCAGCTGTCCCATCTTGCCGTTGGAGGGTATCTCCTTCGGGGAAAGGACGTGGAGGAAAATCTTGTCGGCCGTGCGGGTGGTCACCCCCCATGCCTGCTGGGGAATCGAAGTGGAAGTCGTGCCGTCAACCGTTGAAGAATACTTCCTCATCCATTTTCCGAGGCCCTGCAGGCGCTCAAGGGCCTTTGCCGGAAGGTTGCCGTCCGGCTGGGGGCCGATGTTGATGAGGAGGTTGGAATTCTTGGCGGCCGATTTCAACAGGAGGACGATGAGTTCGTCAAGGCTCATGTAGTCAGTGGTCCCGACCTCATATCCCCAGGCGCCCTTCGCCATGGTCGTGCACATCTCCAGGGGAAGCTTGTCGCTGACGGAGGTATAGCCCACCCAGCCCGTGGTGTTGTCCCCGGGAAGGTCCCTTTCGAACATCATGATATCCTCGCCTTCGATGGGATCGATATGGTGGTTGTTGCCAATGAGGCAGTCGCTCTTGATGGAATGGATATAATCATAGAACTCCGGCATCCTCCAGTCGAAGTCCTTGAAACGGGGGTTGTTCTTGTCCCAGTAGCCGTCGAACCAAAGGCAGCCGAGATTCGGATATTGGGTAAGGAGTTCCTTCACCTGGGTCTTCATGAAATTGAAATAGCTGCCGTAGTCCTGCAGGTCCTTGCGGCGGCCGGTATATGTACCTGTGTTCATGACGGGATAATCCTCCCTATGCCAGTCAAGAATGGAATAGTAGAGGTGGAACCTCAGGCCTTCCTCCGCACAGGCTTTCGCAAGTTCGCCTACCACATCCCTTCCGAAGGGCGTCCCGTCCACAATGTTGTAGTCGGAGGTGGAAGTCTTGAACATCGAGAACCCGTCGTGATGGCGGGATGTGAAGGTGATGTAGCCGGCACCGGCGTCCTTGAAGGCCTTTATCCATTCATCTGCGTTGAACTCTATGGGATAGAACCCCTTCGCGGCCTTGCGGTACTCCGTTTCCAGGAGACGGCCGTTGTTGAGATACCACTCTCCCTGGCCGTACATGGCATAGATGCCCCAGTGCAGGAAGATTCCCAGCCTCCTGGAGGAGAACTCACGCCGGGCCTTGAGATTGGACTCGGAAGGAACATAGCTGCCGGAAGCGGCGCTTGTGGCGGTCTGTGCCCTGGTCTCAGTCAGGGAGGCGGCGGCAAACATCAGGGCTGCCGCAAGGATGAAGGTAATCTGTTTTCTCATGATAATTACGCAGTTTGTCCAAATATACGAATAATTCGCGGTAATCAAGTGCAGGAACTACAGATACCGCGCGGTGACGCTTTCTGAGTCGGCGGCGATTTCGGCAGGGGCGCCCCGGGCGACTATACGTCCGCCATGCACGCCTCCGCCCGGTCCCATGTCCACCACATAGTCGGCGCTCCGGATGACGTCCAGGTCATGCTCGATGACGATAACCGTGGCGCCGTTCCCGATAAGATGCCGGAAAACGTCCATCAATGTCCTGACATCCAGCGGATGCAGGCCGATGGTAGGCTCGTCGAACACGAAGACGGCGTCATCCTGGCCCCGTCCCATCTCGCTGGCTAGTTTCAGGCGCTGGGCCTCGCCGCCGGACAGGCTCGGGGTCGCCTCACCCAGGGTCAGGTAGCCAAGCCCGAGGTCGTGGAGGACCTGGAGACGGCTGCGGACCAGAACCAGGTCGCCGCAGGCCTCCAAGGCCTCGTCAACGCTCATGGCCATCAGCTCGGGAAGGGAAGTTTCCCCTGAACCTGAAGCGGCCGGCGTCAAGGTTTTCCGGCGGATTTCGAACGCTGCACGGGAATAGCGGGAACCGTGGCAGTCGGGGCATGGGATATCCACATCCGGAAGGAACTGGACGTCAAGGCTGATACTGCCCGTTCCGTCACAGGTGGGACAGCGGAGCTTACCAGTATTGTAGGAGAAGTCGCCGGCCTTCCAGCCCCCCGCCTTCGCTCCTTCGGACCGGGCGAAGACCTTGCGGAGTTCATCATGTATGTTGGCGTAAGTGGCCACGGTGGACCGTACGTTGATTCCGATGGGAGTGGCATCGATCAGCTTGACCTGCCGGATGCCCGGAGCCTCGACGCCAAGTACATGGGCAGGCATCTTCTTGCCGTCTATCATGGCTCTCAATCCCGGAATCAGGCTTTCGAGAACCATGGTCGTCTTGCCGGATCCTGAGACACCGGTCACGACGGTAAGCCTTCCCTTGGGGAACGAGACTTCAAGCGGTTGGACTGTATGGATAGCCCCTGTCCTCATGTCGATCGATCCGAGATTGAAAAGGTCGCTCCGACGCGGATACGGCTTCAGGCTGCTCTTCAGGAAGGGACCTATCCTTGAAGCAGGATCGGCCTCAATCTCAGAAACCGTCCCCTCCGCAATAATACGGCCGCCTTTCGCACCGGCTTCCGGCCCCATCTCGATCACCCAGTCAGAATGGGAAAGCACCTGGGTATCATGATCCACAAGCACAACTGTGTTGCCATCGGCCACCAGGTCGTCCATAACTCCGGTAAGTCCTTCAAGATTAGAAGGATGAAGACCGATTGAAGGTTCATCCAATACGTATAGCACGCCGGTCGTCCTGTTGCGGACGGCCCTGGCCAGCTGGACACGCTGCCTCTCTCCTGTAGAAAGGGTTGAACCGGCCCTGTCAAGCGACAGGTATGACAGCCCGAGATCCATGAGGCGGCGGGCGGTGTCGTTGAATGATTCGCAGATTCGTTCCGCCATCGGTCTCATAGGCTCAGGAAGCGACGCAGGAACGCCTCTTACCCATTCGATGAGTTCGGAGAGCGTCATCTTACAGGCAGCGGCCAGATTGATTCCCCGGAGGAGCGGCGCCCGGGCCTCTTCCGACAGGCGAGTCCCACCGCATTCGGGACAGATGTCTTCTTTCAGGAATTTCTCCACCCGCTTCATCCCTACCTCATCCTTGACCTTGGAAAGAGCATTCTCGACGCTATAGACTGCATTGTAATATGTGAAGTCCATTTCCGCGAAATTGTTGGTCTTCTCGTTACGGTAGAGGATATGTTTCTTTTCGGCGGGGCCATGGTAGACGATCTCCTTTTCTTCAGGGGTCAGGTCCCGGAAAGGAACGTCGGTACGGACTCCCATTTCCCGGGCTATGTCCTTCATCAGGGACCACATAAGCGAGCCCCAGGGAGCCACGGCACCCTCGTCTATGGTGAGGGAATCATCAGGTACCAGGGTGGATTCGTCAACGGTGCGGATTATCCCCGTCCCGGAACAGCAGCGGCAGGCGCCCTCGCTGTTGAAGGCAAGCTGCTCCGCACCCGGAGCATAGACACGTTCGCCGCAGACCGGACAATATATCGGCCTCTCGGCAGCAACGTCCAGCGTGGGCTCAAGGTAATGTCCGTTGGGGCAGCGGTGGCTTGCAAGACGGGAAAACATGAGCCTCAGACTGTTGAGAAGTTCGGACATGGTGCCGAAAGTGCTGCGGATCCCGGGGACCCCGGGCCTCTGGTGCAGCGCCAGGGCCGCCGGCACGTAACGCACATCATCGGCCATGGCCCGCGAAGCCTGGGTCATCCTCCTCCTCGTATATGTGGAAAGGGATTCAAGATAACGCCGGGATCCTTCAGCATAGAGGACACCGAGAGCCAGGGATGATTTACCCGACCCGGAAACACCGGCTATTCCGACTATTTTCCCCAGCGGGATATCAACGTCAATATTCTTGAGATTATGGGCCCTGGCCCCGCGTATTTCGATATTTTTTGGCATAACGCCTCAAAAATACCCTATTTTCGCCGATCTCCCAAATCTTTTCCGTCAGTTCATCCCGCGTTCTTTCTTGATGGATTCGTAGGCCTCCTGAATCTTGCGGAACTTCTCTTCGGCCGCCTTCTGGACTTCGGGGCCGAGGGTGGCGACCTTGTCGGGATGGTTCTTCATAGCCATGCGCCTGTAGGCCGAACGCACTTCATCGTCAGTGGCCGACTGCTGTATTCCGAGTACGGAATAGGCGGAATTGACTTCCTTGTAGTACATGGCTATTATGGACGCAGTGTCGGAAGAAGTCAGGCCTATAGTCGAACCGATCGCTTCGATGACGGATTTCTCATTCTTGTCAAACAGTCCGTCCGCCTTTGCTATCTGCACCAGGTAATGCATGAGCTGCAGCCTCTGCGAATAATTCATGTACCGGGCGATCTGCGGACCTACTTCATAAATGTTGACCCGCTGGCCGTTAAGCCTTCCGAGCACCTGCACGGCATCCGCCACGGCCGCCTCCCCGAAGTTTCTGCGGATGAAATCCTTCACCACTTCCACTTCTGCCTGGGCGGTCTTCCCGTCCGCCTTTATGACTGCGGATGACAGGACCAGCAAGGACACGAAGAAACTGTTCCTCTGCTCCGTCGCGCTGTAGGGACGCTGGCGGGCGTATGTATCCTGCTGAGTGCGGGTACGCTGACCGTAGCCGTCCCGTGAGGCACCTCCTCCCGGCAACTGCCTTGCTACATCAATCGCATTTTCCAACATGGCTCCCGCGAGGAATCCCAACAAGGCCCCTATAGGCCCCATGGTAACCCATCCGAGAAAGCCGGCTATCCATCTTGCAGATCCCATTTTCCGTTTTTTCCCCTCACACATGCAAATTGCGGTCCTATACATCACCACTGACATTTTGACCGACAGTCCGTTTTGCTTAACTTTGCATATATGATCCAGAAAACGAACGCCGCAAGACTGCTGGATGCCGCGGGCATCCCCTATATCCTCGTCCCATATGAGGTGGATGAAGAACACCTTGAGGCGTCGCATGTGGCCCGGCAGCTCGGAGAGGACATTGACACTGTGTTCAAGACCCTGGTACTGAGAGGTGACCGCAACGGCCTGTTCGTATGTGTCATGCCGGGGTCACTGGAAGTGGACCTGAAGGTGGCGGCGAGGATCTCCGGCAACAAAAACTGCCAGATGATACACGTAAAAGAACTTCTGCCCCTCACGGGTTACATCCGCGGCGGATGCTCCCCCATCGGAATGAAAAAGCCGCTTCCGACATTCATCCACGAAAGCGCGCTCCTGTACGATTACATCTACGTGAGCGCGGGCGTCAGGGGCCTCCAGATCCGCATCAATCCGAACGACCTGATCGGCTTCACCGGCGCCGGACTGTACCCGATATAGACATATCCGTACTTTCTTATTACCTTCATATCATGAAACGAAGAAAATTCCTATATACCGCGGCGGTTGCAGCCACAGCTGCCGCCCTCCCGTCCTGCGGAGACAGGCGCCCTGAAGGAAAGTTGTATACCAGCCGTTCCGGCAACGCCCGGATGAAACTCACATGGTTCCCCTACGAGCTTCAGCTGCGGCACACCTTCACCGTGGCAACGTATTCCAGAACCACCACGCCAGGCGTACAGGTAAGGCTGGAATATGACGGCCTCACCGGCTATGGAGAAGCCTCCATGCCCCCCTATCTCGGCCAGAGCGTCGAAAGCGTGACCGCTTTCCTCGGGAAAGTCGACCTCAGCCGGTTCCGGGACCCCTTCCAGATGGAGGAAATACTCACCTATGTCGACTCCCTTTCCCCTGGGGACACAGCCGCCAAGGCAGCAGTCGACATTGCCCTACACGACCTCGTCGGAAAGATGCTCGGAGCCCCGTGGTACCGGATCTGGGGCTTCAATCCGGATAAGGCTCCCGACACGACCTTCACAATCGGCATCGATACGCCGGAGGTGGTGAAGGAAAAGACCCTCGAATGCGCCGGGAAGTTCAATATCTTGAAAATCAAGGTGGGGACCCCGCACGACCAGGAAATGATAGAGGCGATACGCCAGGTGACGTCCCTGCCCCTCGCCGTGGATGCCAACCAGGGATGGAAAGACCGTCAGGAAGCCCTCGACGAGATATTCTGGCTGAAGGAGAACGGGGTGGTGATGGTGGAACAGCCGATGGCAAAGGAAAGGCTGGACGACAATGCCTGGATCACCGAACGGAGCCCCCTTCCGGTATTCGCCGACGAAGCCGTACAGAGGCTTGCCGACGTCCCCGGCCTGAAAGGGGCCTACGACGGCATCAATATCAAGCTGATGAAATGCACCGGGATGAGGGAGGCACGCAAGATGGTGGATTATGCCAGGGCTTCAGGAATGAAGGTGATGGTAGGATGCATGACGGAGACCTCCTGCGCCGTGTCTGCGGCAGCCCAGCTCTCCCCAGCCGTGGACTTCGCCGACCTCGACGGGAACCTCCTCATAAGCAACGATCTCTTCGAAGGGGTGAAGGTACGGAAAGGGAAACTGTTCCTTCCCGACAGGCCAGGAATCGGGCTGATTGAGAAAAAAATGGCGCCTAAACCCGGAAAAAGCACCATTTAAACGCTTTAAATTTGATTTTTAATTTTTTTTCGCCATATTCGTTCGTACTAACCGAAACGAAATGCTAAAAACATCCGAGATCAGGAGCCTTGACCTCTCCTCCGCAAACAACAAAGGGACCTGCCTCCAATTCGGCGATGATATCTTCCTTTTCGACAATCTCGACGCAAAAGAAGATTACACGGGCCCCCTTTCCAGCCCTACCCCCTGCCGTTTCATGTTCCTCCTCTACCTGGTGTGCGTGGAAGGGGAACTCGACTTCAACGTGGACATGCGGCCATACCATCTGGCGAAAAATGACTTCGCCATCATCCGCTCCTCTTGCATCTTCGACGATTTCAGGGCGGCGGACGGGTCCAGGGGTATCCTGGTCGCCATTTCCCCAACCGGCAAATACACCTCCGACAGTTCGCGCAGCACCCTCTACCTCACAAGGAATCTCATCGATCCCCTCATCCTCCATCTTTCCAATGATGAACTGGTCTCATTCATAGGCTTTTACTCCCACCTGAAACAGGTCCTCATGAGGAAAGACAATGAATTCACGGGAGACGCCGTCCACGGAATGCTCCTGGTCATGCAGAGCCATTTCGCACAGCTTCAGAAATCGACGGAAGGCATTGAAGACAAGAGCCGGCGGGAGACCGCAAGTACGGAGATAATGAAAAAGTTCCTCGTCCTTCTCGGACGCAACTACTCGAAAGAGAGGAGCATTGCCTTCTACGCCGGGAAGCTTTGCATTTCGCCGAAATATTTCGCCCAGTCTGTATTCAAGGCCAGCCACAGGCACGCCAAGGACTGGATCAACTCCTACGTGATAATGGATGCAAAGACAATGCTTTCAAGGGGCGACCTGACAGTCCAGGAGGTGAGCAATTCGCTGAATTTCGCCAATCCTTCCTTCTTCGGGAAATTCTTCAAGGCCGAAGTCGGCATATCCCCGAAAGCATTCGTCAAAAGCCTGAAATAAATTCTTCAAAGTTTCTTTTGGTTTATCGGAATTAATGCCTAAATTTGCACCCGCTTTTCCCGCGAGGGCAAGCGGTTTTATTATCAATCAATTAAATTTTTTGCAAGATGGCTGAATATCTTATGCCTGAAAAGAAGCAAGAGATTTTCGCGAAGTACGGGAAGTCCAATACGGACACCGGCTCTCCCGAGAGTCAGGTCGCGCTATTCTCCTACCGTATCGCTCATCTTACCGAGCACGTGAAGAAGAACAGGAAAGACGTGGTGACACGCCGTTCACTTCTCCGTCTGGTCGGCAAGAGGCGTCAGCTGCTGGATTATCTCCAGAAGATTGACATCGAGAGGTACAGGAATATCGTCAAGGAGCTTGGTCTCCGCCGATAAGCATATAGGAAGCGACACCGAAAAGGGATGGACATCGATATAGCCCCGTCCCTTTTTTTTTGCCGACAACACAAGACGTTTTAAATATATCCAATGAACATTATTACCAAGAAAATCGAATTGCCCGACGGTCGGACAATCGAAATCGAGACCGGCAAGGTCGCCAAGCAGGCAGACGGTTCGGCAGTCGTAAGGATGGGAAGCACGGTGCTTCTCGCGACTGTGACCTGCGCTTCGGAAGTCGTCGAAGGCACTGACTTCCTTCCACTCCAGGTGGACTACAAGGAGAAGTACTACTCCGCAGGCCGCTATCCCGGCGGTTTCATGAAGAGGGAGGGCAAGGCCTCCGACTACGAAGTCCTCGTCTCGAGGCTCGTCGACAGGGCTCTCCGTCCCCTTTTCCCCGATGATTTCCATCTGGGAGTTTTCGTAAACGTATGGCTCCTCTCCGCCGAGAAGGACATCCAGCCCGACGCTCTGGCAGGCCTCGCCGCCTCCGCAGCCCTCGCGGCCAGC